>ERZ856578.543-NODE-543-length-77519-cov-25.117301_pt1 | contig 77519 bp, 62 predicted proteins | sample MGYA00514384_ERZ856578 | MGnify/ENA primary metagenome ERZ856578 (study PRJEB29103, sample SAMN06111958) | human gut metagenome | biome: human gut; feature: ankylosing spondylitis patient; material: healthy_person | host: Homo sapiens | place: China:Hangzhou... | reverse complement strand
TGCCGGTGCTGGTGTCGATGCCGTCTGCGGTGTTGCAGCTGCCGGTGCTGGTGCTGATGCTGTCTGCGGTGTTGCAGCTGCCGGTGCTGGTGCTGATGCTACCTGCGGTGTTGCAGCTGCCGGTGCCGGTGTCGATGCCGTCTGCAGTGTTGCAGCTGCCGGTGCTGATGCCGATGCTACCTGCGGTTTTGCAGCTGCCGGTGCTGATGCCGGTGCTGCCTGCGGTGTTGAGGCTGCCTGCGGCTGTTTGCTCCGCTGTACCTGTGGCTGCTTTGCTACGGATGTCGGTGTTGAGGCTGGGCTCTTCTGTGCCTGTACCGTTGCAGACTTCGGTACTACCCGTGCATTTGCACTCGACTGTACCTGTCCTGATGTCGGTGCTATCCGTGCTGTCATCGTCATCTGCGGGGCTGTCTGCGGCTTTATGCTCTTCCGGGGCTGTACCATTGCAGCAACATCTGCCTGCGGTGTCACCTGCTTTTTCGGTGCAGCTGTCACCGGTGCTTTCGCACTCTGCTGTGCCTGTATCTGTGATGCCGTCACTGACGGTGTTGGTGCTGTCTGACGCTGTGTTGTCTGCGGCTTTATACTCTGCTGCGCCTGCATCTGCGACGCTGCCTTTTTCCCCTCTAATCTTGCCCTGATCTCCTCCGCAAATGCAAGACTGTCTTCGACTAATTTCTCGTCGTACATAACTGTTCCCCCTACAAAAGCAATTTACTGCTCCGGCTGTTCCAGACTGATCGCACCAAGACGACCATTGCGAAAATCATCTATCACATAATTTGCTGCCTTATCCAAGTCATACTCACCGCCTGCTTTCAGACATCCTCTACGCTTTGCAACACGTTCCAAAAGAACAACCTCACTATCATCTGCCTCAATCTGATATGCCTTCGGAACCGCCTCCGGATAATGCTCCTGCAGATACTTCATTAACAGAAGGCACAGCTCATACTGATTGGACAGCTCGTCCTTAATAGAACCGATAAATGCTAATCGAAGTCCCACCGTCTGATCCTCAAACTTCGGCCATAAAATACCCGGTGTGTCTAAAAGCTCCACGTTCTTATTCAGGCGAATCCACTGCTTTCCCTTGGTCACGCCAGGTTTATTACCGGTCTTCGTGCACGCCTTTCCGGCAAAGCTGTTGATGAAGGTCGACTTTCCGACATTCGGAATACCAACGATCATCGCCCGGATCGGACGGTTTAAAATGCCTCTGCGCCGGTCTCTCTCAATCTTCTCTTTACACGCACTCTGGATCACTTCGTTGACCTGCTTTACGCCCTTTCCCTGCTTGGAATTAACCAAAGCCACAAAGAAGCCCTTTTTCTCGTAATATTTCTTCCACTGTGCCGTCACTGCCGCATCTGCCAGATCGCATTTGTTCAGCAGGATGATCCTGGATTTGCCATTGGCCATGGGATCAATATCCGGATTCTTACTGCTAAGTGGTACTCTGGCGTCCACCAGCTCGATGATCACATTGATCAGCTTGAGATCCTCCTGCATGGCACGCTTTGCCTTCGACATATGTCCCGGATACCACTGAAATTCCATACTTTTTACCTGCACCTTTCTGACATCTGCCACGCAATCAGGCAGATTACTATAATATTATAAAATATAATGCCTCGGATTGCATCATATAATAAGATCAAAATATCACAGCCCGCCCATGACACCCTGATCACTGTAAATCACTGCTTGTATCTTCCTTCCGGAAGTTATTGATCATCCCCACAAACGTAAACGAATTCATACGGATCCATGCCTTTCCAACAATGGACTTGCGGGAAATATTGCCGACTGCGGCATTCCGGCTGTCCTCACACTCATTCCGGTTATCTCCCAGCACAAAATACTCATTCTTGTCCAACGTGACGACGTCCTCAGCCAACCCTCCGTTATCCATCAAAGGATACGAAAGCTTTTCTTTGAGCTTTTTGTCATTAATATAGACTTGTCCTTCCTTGATCTGCACCCGCTCTCCGGGCAGACCGATCACACGCTCCAATGAAAAATAACTGTGTTCCGAACCGGTTTGTCTCACAACGATCACATCATTGCGGTGAATCTTATGAAAACGATAGGACAGCTTATTGATCAGTACACAGTCCCCCGACTTCAAGGTTGGACTCATATATTCTCCGGATACCGTCATCTTCTCAAGCCCGTATCTGGTAATCGTAAACGCAAGAAAAACAACGATCACAGCCTCAACAAGCGTGATCAGAAGCTTTAATATAAACTGCTTGGAAAACCGACGTTCCTCAAGATCAAAATCATACTTCATGTTAATCCATTCCTGTCTCTATATTTTTCAAAATGCCCAGAGCATTCTTCGGAATAAATATCTCAAAATGTTCCTTACAAAACTGCTCTGCATACAACTGCACAGAATACTCCTCCGGACTCACATAATCCCTCAATGCATTGCACAGAACCATATACTCCTGCAGATTCATTCTTCCCTTTTTGACGACAAGATAATAATGATCATTATCCGGATCAAAATACACGGAACTGCTCACCGGCTTTGACATGTTAAGTGCTCCCGCAAGCTTCTCCAACGGACGCAGAGACTCAAACCGGAGTACCCGCGGTGCCGTAAGCAGCTTCGTATTCGTCTTTCTCTGTCCACGCTCCCCGGCATATGTATCGTCTGCATCTGTATACTTCGCTCCTTGCTCCGTATCCTCTGCATTCTCGATATTCGCTGCCATCTCCATGGCTGCCTCCCCTTCTTGCTCCATCAGCTGATCTGCTGCCTCCGGACCAAGGATCGAAGCGAGTTGTTGGTGAATATTTTGCAACATATTCTGAAAACCGTCTGCGCTGTTATCTCTCTCAGACAATGTGATCACGATGCCGTTATCCGGCAGCTTCATGATCTGCATGGAGACCATCCCGCTGTGCGCCTCATAACCGATCTCTTCCTCGGCACGCTCCACCAGATGTTCCAGAAACTCCCTTGCCTTTTCCTGATTGGAAAAGAAATCTTCTATGCGAAAACCGTATGCACTCATTTCTTCCTCGGATAAAATGCACTGTACGGTATTTTTATCAATTCTGCGAAAATCCATGTACATTCCTCCTATCTTTACGATAAGTCCGTCATATAATCGAGTATACAACGATCCATCCTTATCTTAATGCACAGACCATCATCTGTCAAATCCTCCGCATCAAAAATCACAAAGATTTCATACTTGCAAAACGACTGCAGCATTATTCTTACAGAAAAAATGCGAAGCTTGCCAGTACCACAACGCCGAGTACGATACGATACCAGCCAAACACTTTAAAGTCATGTTTCTTAATATAACCCATCAGAAACCGTATCACAACAACGGATACAAGAAATGCAGCGATCATGCCGACTGCAAGCACACCTGCCTCCAAAGCGGTAAAGTGAAATCCAAATTTTAACAGCTTGATCAGACTTGCACCAAACATAACCGGGATTGCAAGATAAAATGTAAACTCTGCCGCAATCTGTCTGGAAAGTCCGAGAATCAGTCCTCCTATGATCGTTGCCCCCGAGCGGGACGTTCCCGGAAATACGGCTGCGATCAACTGAAATACACCGATCAGAAACGCAGTCTGATATGTAATATCTGCGATGGAAGTAATCTTTGCAGTTCTCTTTTTATTCCAGTCCTCCACGATAATGAAAAGAATACCGACAACGATCAGCATGATCGATACTGTCTTATAGTTGTAGAACAACGCCTCAAGATAGTCACCTGCCGCCAGCTCAATGATCACTGCCGGAACGCATGCTACAACGATCTTTAACCACATAACAAAGATATTTTCCTTGATCCATCCCGGAAGTACCTTATTGCTTCCATCGTACTTTGCCCCACTCTGAAACGGCCATATCTGATCCCAGAATAATAATACTACAGCAAGAATCGCACCAAGCTGTATCACAACCAGATACATTTCCTTAAAAGCCGCTGACATATTAAGCTGTACAAACTCATCAAACAGGATCATATGACCGGTACTGCTGACCGGAAGCCATTCCGTAATTCCCTCTACAATTCCAAATAATAGTGATTTTAATATCTCTAACATGTTTCCTCCATCCCGCGCCCTTAACGGACACTCATTATATTGGCAGACTGCACCACTGCTCTCCCGGCATGCCTGTCGCGTATGCACAATTATATCATGCTATACATAAATACTACTATACTATACCGAAATATGCCTTAAAGCACAAGTCAAAAGAGTTTAACTTTATCTAAACTTTACATAATGATTTCCCGTTTCCTGTAAAAAAAGCAAAAAAAAATATCCCGCAGAGAAAATCTCCACGGGATACTCATTTCACATTCTATGTGAAAGAAGGATTTTTTACAACGTTAATTATTTCACTACCTTCTTCAGCTCCTCTGTGAGCTTAGGAACAATCTTGTTCAGATCGCCAACAATACCGTAGTCTGCTACATCGAAGATTGGAGCAGAATCATCTTTGTTGATTGCGATGATGATGTCAGACTCTTCCATACCTGCTGTATGCTGGATTGCACCGGAAATACCGATTGCAAAGTATACGTTAGGACGAACGGTCTTACCTGTCTGACCTACCTGGAGCTCTTTTGGAAGCCAGCCGTTATCAACTACGGCACGTGAGCAGCTCACGGTACCACCGATAACATCTGCCAGATCCTGAAGAAGCTTGAAGTTCTCTGCGCTTCCAACACCACGGCCACCGGATACGAGGATCTTTGCATCCATGATATCTACAGTATCAGAAAGCTCTTTGACAACGTCAAGGATCTCAACATACTTGTTGTCCGGAGTAAATCCAGGATTGTACTCGATCACCTCAGCCTTAGCTCCGGCAATCGGATCGATCTTCTGCATAACACCTGGACGAACGGTAGCCATCTGAGGACGGTTATCCGGACATGCGATTGTAGCGATAGTGTTACCACCGAATGCAGGACGAGTCATAAGAAGCTGATTGTGCTTCTGCTCCTGTCCCGGAATTGCATTCAGAGGGAAATCACCGATCTCAAGTACAGTACAGTCTGCAGTCAGACCGGTTGCTACTCGTGCAGATACGCGAGGTCCAAGGTCACGACCGATTGCTGTAGCACCAACCAGAACGATCTCAGGCTTGTACTCATTGATTACTGATGCTAATGCATGTGCATATGGCTCTGTTCTGTATTCCTTCAGCTCAGGATCGTCAACAACGATAACCTTATCAGCACCATACTCTGCTAACTGATCTACGAGACCCTTAACATCAGAACCGATCAGAACGGCTGTAACATCTGTGTTCAGAGGAGCAGCGAGCTCCTTTGCTTTTCCAAGCAGCTCAAATGCGATGCTGCTCAGCTCATTGTCTACCTGCTGTGCAAAGACATAGACACCCTTATATTCTTCTAAATTCATTATTGTCACCACTTTTCCTTATTTTGATTAGATTACATGCTTCTCTTTTAACTTACTCATGATGTATGTTACTGCCTCATCCGGAGAATCTGGAGTAACTACCTCGCCAGCACCCTTCTTAACCTTATCGGATGCCTTTGCAATCTTTGTAGGAGAACCCTTCAGACCAAGGTTAGAATCATCTACATCCTTAAGATCTGCTCTGCCCCAGACTGTAATCTCCTTCTCATATGCATCGAAGATTCCACCCGGAGTCATGTAACGAGGCTCGTTTAACTCAGAAAGAGCAGTGATCAGACATGGCATTTTGGCTTTCAGTACATGATATCTGTCATCGAACTGACGCTCAACTACAACGCTGTCACCCTCGATCTTGATGTTCTTAGCGTAAGAGATAACAGGAAGATCCAGATGCTCAGAAATCTGAGGACCAACCTGAGCTGTATCACCATCGATAGCCTGACGGCCTGTGATGATCAAATCATAATCAATATTTCTCAAAGCACCGGCAATTGTTGTAGAGGTTGCCCATGTATCAGCACCACCGAGCACACGATCTGTTACAAGGATACCCTTGTCAGCACCCATAGCAAGTGCTTCACGGAGAACTTCCTCTGCCTTTGGAAGACCCATTGTAAGAACGGTTACTTCCACATTGTCTTTGCCCATATCGTCTTTAATTCTGAGTGCTGCTTCCAAACCAGCTTTGTCGTCCGGGTTCATGATGGCAAGCATAGCACCTCTGTCCAGAGTACCGTCCGGATTGAACTTAACTCCGCCCTTTGTATCTGGAACCTGCTTAATACAAACTACTATTTTCACAGCTTTGTCACTCCTTGTCTTTTATTTTTATTCAGTGAATCCATTGTTTCTATTAACGGAGAAGAGCACCAGAGATAACCATACGCTGAACCTCTGAAGTTCCCTCGTAGATCTCTGTGATCTTTGCATCACGCATCATACGCTCAACATCGTACTCTCTGATATATCCATAACCACCAAACAACTGAACACACTTGGTAGTAACCTCCATTGCAACCTCAGCAGCATAAAGCTTAGCCATAGCTGCCTCAACAGAGTAAGAAACCTTTGCACCATTTGCAAATTCCTGTTTCTTAAGAGCTGCCTTGTATACAAGAGCCTTAGCAGCCTCAATCTTTGTAGCCATATTTGCAAGCTGGAACTGTGTATTCTGCTGAGCAGAAATAGCACGTCCAAACTGCTTTCTCTCTTTGGTGTACTCAATTGTCTTCTCCAGAGCACCCTCAGCAAGACCAAGAGCCTGTGAAGCGATACCGATACGTCCACCATCCAGAGTATGCATAGCGATTGGGAATCCCTTACCGCGGACACCTAACAGGTTCTCCTTTGGAATACGGCAATCCTCGAAGATCAACTCGTATGTAGATGATCCACGGATACCCATCTTCTTCTCCTTTGTACCGAAGGAGAAGCCCGGAGTTCCTTTCTCTACGATAAATGCGGAGAAGTTCTTTTTCTTTCTGCCGCGCTTGTCCTCTGTAATATCAGTAACAGCGATGATGATGTAAACATCAGCGACCTTACCGTTTGTGATGAAACACTTGGAACCGTTCAGCACCCACTCGTCTCCATCGAGAACAGCCTTTGTCTGTGCACCCTGTGCATCTGTACCGGCACCCGGCTCAGTAAGACCAAATGCACCAAGCTTCTCACCATTACAGAGAGGAGGAAGGAATTTCTCTTTCTGCTCCTTTGTTCCGTATGTGAGGATCGGATCTACACAAAGGGATGTATGTGCAGATACGATAACGCCTGTTGTACCACAAACCTTAGACAGTTCCTCTACACACATAATATATGTCAGAATATCAGCGCCCTGTCCGCCGAACTCCTTTGGTACCGGAATTCCAAGGAATCCGTTCTTTCCCATCTTATCAACTGTAACCTGTGGGAATACCTCAGTCTCATCAGTTTCCTGTGCCAGAGGCTTTACTTCATTTTCAGCGAAATCCTTAAAAAGCTGTCTCGCCATCTCATGCTGTTTACTTAATGTAAAATCCATGATTTGCTTTACCACCTTTCCTAAATTTAATTCTTATTTAATTACTGAGCATCAACCGGAGTCTTTGTACGGTCAGCATTGTAAACATAGAAACCTTTTCCGCTCTTAGCACCGAGGTTTCCACCACGAACCATCTTACGGAGAAGTGGGCATGCACGATACTTGCTGTCGCCTGTCTCATTGTAAAGTACATCCATGATAGCAAGGCAGATATCAAGACCGATGAAATCACCTAACTCAAGAGGTCCCATTGGATGATTTGCACCAAGCTTCATAGCAGCATCGATACCAGCGATATCAGAAACACCTTCCATCTTGATGAATGCAGCTTCGTTGATCATAGGGATCAGGATACGGTTTACTACGAAGCCGGCAGCCTCATTTACCTGTACAGGAGTCTTTCCGATCTCCTCAGAAATCTTCTTGATCGCATCTACAGTCTCTGCAGGAGTATTCACACCAGCGATAACCTCGATAAGCTTCATACGGTCAGCAGGATTGAAGAAATGCATACCTACCATTGGACGGGTAAGACCATTTCCGATTTCTGTGATAGAAAGGCTTGATGTATTAGAAGCGAAGATACACTCCGGCTTAGCAATCTTGTCAAGCTCTGCGAATGTTGTCTTCTTAACGTTGATATCCTCAAAAGCTGCCTCAACGATCAGATCACAGTCCTTGCAAAGATCTTCCTTTAAGCCCGGTGTGATTCTGCCAAGGATTGCATCTACTGCATCCTGTGTCAGCTTGCCCTTCTGAACAAGTCTGTCATAACCCTTAGCGATCTTCTCTTTACCGCCTTCAGCCCACTCCTGCTTGATATCGCAGAGTGCTACCTCATAGCCTTCATTCTGAGCAAATGCCTTAGCAATGCCCTGTCCCATAGTACCAGCACCAATAACGCCTACTTTCATTGTCTATAACCTCCATTTTTATATTTGGAGAAACGGACATAACGTCCATTCCTCCACTGTATGATAATCCCTACGGATTAAACTAACAATTCTTGAATGGTACAACCTTTACCTTCTGATCCTTTGGTGCAAGGAAGTTACCCATTCCAGCCTTCTGATCCTCTGTCTCGAAGCAGTCACCGAAAAGCTTCTCCTCGACCACGATTGCCTGATCGATATCTACCTGAAGACCATCGTTGATCGCCTTCTTGCAGTTGCGGACAGCGATCGGAGCGTTCTTTGCGATGGTAGATGCCATCTTCTTTGCCTGCTCCATCAGCTCCTCCTGTGGATAAACTGCATTTACAAGACCGATTCTGTATGCCTCGTCAGCCTTGATATTGCGTGCAGTATAGATCAACTGCTTAGCCATACCTACACCAACAGTTCTTGCCAACCTCTGTGTACCACCGAAACCAGGTGTGATACCAAGACCAGCCTCAGGCTGACCAAACATTGCATTCTCAGAGCAGATACGGATATCGCAGCTCATAGAGATCTCGCAGCCGCCACCAAGAGCGAAGCCATTTACTGCAGCGATCACAGGGATTGGAAGAGTCTCAAGCTTGCGGAATACATCGTTTCCTTTCTTACCGAAAGCCTCTCCCTCTGCCTTTGTCAGTGTGCTCATCTCTCCGATATCAGCACCTGCAACAAAAGACTTGTCTCCTGCGCCTGTCAGGATCACGCATCTTACAGTATCCAGATCGATCGCATCCAGTGTCTGATCCAGTTCATCAAGAACCTGGCTGTTCAGAGCATTGAGTGCCTTTGGACGATTGATCGTGATGGTTGCAACAGCACCATCTACTTCATATAAAATGAAATCCATAGTAGTGTATCTCCTTTTTAATTATTTGTAAGCTTCAACGATTGTAGAGCAGCCCATTCCACCACCGATACAAAGAGTAGCAAGACCTCTGTTTGCTCCCTCTTTCTGCATCTCATGAAGAAGTGTAACAAGGATACGGCATCCGGAAGCTCCAACAGGATGTCCAAGTGCGATAGCACCACCGTTTTTGTTTACCTTAGACATATCGAAGTTTAAGTCTCTTGCAACTGCTACAGACTGTGCTGCAAATGCCTCGTTTGCCTCGATAAGATCAATGTCATCAATTGTAAAACCTGTCTTAGCAAGAACTTTCTTTGTAGAAGCAACAGGACCAACACCCATGATCTCAGGACGAACACCGCCAAGTGCTCCGGCTACGAATGTAGCCATAGGCTTAACACCAAGCTCTTTTGCTTTCTCTTCTGTCATAACTACAACAGCTGCTGCACCATCATTGATACCTGATGCGTTACCGGCTGTAACAACACCGCCCTCTTTACCGGAGCAGCATTTCAGCTTGGAAAGGCCCTCTGCTGTTGTGCCTGGACGTGGTCCCTCATCCTTAGAGAAAATGATCGGCTCTTTTGTCTTGCGATCAACACCGGTCTGTACAGGAACGATCTCATCATCAAACTTGCCTGCTGCGATAGCTGCCTCGCACTTCTGCTGGCTGTTTGCTGCGAACTCATCGAGCTCTTCGCGGGTAAGACCCCACTCATCAGCAACGTTCTCTGCTGTGATCATCATATGATACTGATTAAATGCATCCCAGAGTGCATCGTTTACCATTGTATCAACGAGCTTACCATTGTTCATACGGTATCCGTAACGACCCTGCATCATTGCGTAAGGAGCCATAGACATATTCTCCATACCACCTGCAACAACGATATCAGCATCGCCTGCTTCGATCATCTGAGCAGCCATGTTGACACAATTCAGACCGGAACCACATACTACGTTAACTGTTACAGCAGGTGTCTCAACAGGGAGACCAGCTTTGATAGATGCCTGACGTGCTACGTTCTGTCCGAGACCTGCCTGAATTACGCAGCCCATGTATACATGATCTACCTGATCAGCCGGTACACCGGCTCTGTTCAGAGCTTCCTTGATAACTACAGAACCTAATACAGGAGCCGGAGTCTTGCTGAGTCCTCCACCCATCTTTCCGATAGCGGTACGACAAGCGCCTGCTAAAACAATTTTCTTTGCCATAATAAAAAATCCTCCTTCTATTTTCTTATACAGCCACTCCTGCATAGCAGGTTGTGAAAAATGACGAAAAATGTATGTACTATTTTTATCGTTATTAACCACATTAGTGACCTAACTACTCTCAATGATATATCAAACTTCCAAAAATGGCAAGCCTTTTTCCCATATTACCGTGCAAACCGCACAAATAGGGCTGCCGCCCTGCCACCTCTTTTCCAAACTGCCAGTCCCTGCTGATTTGCCCCCTGCTGATTGCATGTATTTAACATTTGCGCGCCGTATCAAAAAGTGGTATTCTATACCTATATGTGTAGAAAGTGCAGAGCAAATGAAAAGTTTTCTCATAAGACTGCTCTTCCCACAGGTGATCTTATACGATCTACCGAGAAATCAAATGTGATGATGCTTCATCACAGAATGGAGGAAATCATGGATTACAAGGAAATGTATTCGAAAAAACTCGTCAGTGCAGACGATGCCGTCCGCGAGATCAAATCCGGTGACTGGGTTGATTACGGCTGGGCTGCAACAACTGTTATCGATCTTGATAAGGCACTGGCAAAGCGTATGCCGGAATTGACCGGTGTTAATATCCGGGGTGGAATTTTAATGAAAGAGCCTGAGATCTTTAAAATCGAGGATCCTGCCGCTCATTTTGCATGGAACTCATGGCACATGGGAGGTATCGAGCGTAAGGCGATCGCCAAGGGCTTCAGCTTCTATGCTCCGATCCGTTATTCCGAGCTTCCAAGATATTACCGCGAATCACAGACACCGCCTGATGTTGCTATGCTTCAGGTTGCTCCAATGGACGAACACGGCTATTTCAACCTTGGACCAAGTCCTTCTCATGCAATGGCATGCATCCGTTCTGCCAAGAAGGTTATCGTCGAGGTAAACCAGAACATGCCTGTCTGCCTGGGCGGCTTTGATAACTGTGTCAGCATCAAGGATGTCGATCTCATCGTAGAAGGCTCCAACACAGAGCTTTATGAGCTGGGTGGCGGCGGAGCTGCTACTGATATCGACCACGCTGTCGCAAAATATATCGTTGATCAGATTCCTGACGGAGCCTGCCTCCAGCTTGGTATCGGCGGTATGCCAAACGCAGTAGGTTCCCTGATCGCCGAGTCTGACCTGAAGGATCTTGGTGTACATACCGAGATGTATGTCGATGCATTTGTTGACATTGCCAAGGCAGGTAAGATCACCGGTATGAGAAAGAATATCGATAAGGGGCGTCAGGTATACGGCTTCGCTGCAGGAACCAAGAAGCTTTATGATTACCTGAACAACAATCCGGAATGTATGGCTGCTCCTGTTGAGTACACCAATGATATCCGTTCGATCTCTTCTCTGGATAATTTCATGTCCATCAACAATGCCGTTGATATTGATCTGTTCGGTCAGGTTAATGCAGAGTCAGCAGGTATCAAGCACATTAGCGGTGCCGGTGGACAGCTCGACTTCGTTCTGGGCGCTTATCTTTCCAACGGCGGCAAGAGCTTTATCTGTATGTCTTCTACTTTTAAGACAAAGGATGGCACTGTAACATCACGTATCAAGCCAACCTTAAGCAACGGCTCCATCGTTACGGATACCAGAGCAAACATCCACTACTTCGTTACAGAGTATGGCATTGTCAATCTGAAGGGTCTTTCAACCTGGCAGAAGGCAGAGGCTCTGATCTCCGTTGCACATCCTGATTTCCGTGATCAGCTGATCGCAGAGGCAGATAAGCTTCATATCTGGAGAAACAGCAACAAACGATAAATCAAGTTTCTTTATCTTATTATAATACGACGCCGGAAGATGCTTTCCTGCTTCTTTCCGGCAAGCAAAAAAGCTATGAGTCTCAATGCTCATAGCTTTTTAATATATCGGAAAATATTCTTAACGTAGTGCGATTCCTCCGAGAATTGCTTCGCAATTTCCAGAGGGCAAAACGTCGGTTCCACCCTTTATGATAGATAGGACTAACAAACTCATTTCTATGTCATTCTATTAACCCTCCAGCTTACGGTCAGTCTTTTCCTGGAACTTCTTGCTCTCAATGATAAAACGCTCATGCGTTCCCTTTCCGATCAATCCCTTTGCATCATAAGCTTCCACGGAAAATACAAGCTTTCTTCCCTCAATAGCAACAAGCTTGCTGTCGCAGGTGATCTTCATTCCAATCGGCGAAGAAGCAACATGCTCAATCTCCACCTTCGTGCCAACTGTGCCACAGCCCTCGTTCAGCTTGTCTGCCACGCTCATAAATGCAGTCTTCTCCATTAAAGCGAGCATTGCAGGTGTTGCAAATACATCCATCACTCCGCTTCCCATTGTCTTTGCCGTATACCGGTCTGTTACAACCATTTCCTGATGTCCCTTGATTCCTACTTCTAACATATTCTTAACCTCATCTTTCTATTTCGTAAAAGCGTCAACTGTCTCTGGCATTCATCGCAGCCCACAGTTTCCTATTATCTGTTCAGAGCATTTCATACAACTCCTGATTCCGCAGCTCAGACCTTCTCCACTTCCGGAAATAACTCCTGAAAATACGGAAGATCGCATATCCAGTTACAGAAGGTATGCCATTCCTGAAGCTTATGTCCTCTGCGGGCACGATACATCGCAATCGCATTCTCATAGGACATCGTGCAGGTTCTCATCTGATGATAACTCTCCGGCAGAAGCTGGATCATACTGTACCAGAGCGCCTTATCCTTCGTTTCCATATATTTCTGACGAATCTGCTCCAGACATTCGATCATCTGATCCATCTGTGCCTCTGCCTCCGGGACCATGTGATCCATACTAAAATCCTCGCGTTCAAACGGCTTGCTGTGGATCTTATGCATGGTGCTGGTAGAATTGGCTACAGTGCCTACCTTATAGGTGTCGTACTCCTTCCACCAGTAGATTGGGGCTGTGATATCCACCGTGATAAATATCTGACGGATAAATTTGCGATGATCATTGCCCGCCTGGCACAAACGCTTGGCAAGCTGCAGATCATTCTCTCCAAACACAAACTCTCCCTGCTCATTGATATGACTGTCACCTCTCGCCCAGCTGTTTAACGGGTTTCTGGCACCTCGCATGGCATTTTCCATGTTCATCACTGATGTTCTTTCCAATGTTATCATTTTCTCTCTCCTTTATTATTCTACAGGATCCTCGTCAAACTCAACAATGACGTAATATCCGCGCTCTGTCTTCTCGACATCCTTAACCACGCCGTCCAGTGTCTTAAGACGTTGCGGAAGCTTGTAGCATCCGGACATGGCAACCGCCGGATTAATGATATAACTATAGTTGAGTGCCGTTTTCTTCTCAGTAACATTCACTGCATCTCCGGGCTTTACAAGACCCGGACGCTCCATCTTAAAACGCATCTCCCTCATCCTGTCCCGCTCCTTTCTTAACAATAATAACCGCCGCCAAAGCATAGATTGCAAAACATATCTCCAATGCAAAGATACAGGCACAGATCCGAGCTGCAACCAAAGGACGGCTGATAATCACGCTGCATTCCCTGATACCATGTTCCTCCGGACTCAAGCATGCGGACAAGCTGCTGGTACTGCTGATTGTATGGCTCCTGCATGACTGCCTGCCTTGCGTATTCTAATGCCATCAGATTATTACCAAGTCCCATATTGGCAACCGCGCTCAGATAATACCATTGACCGGTTCTCTCCTGCATCTGGTTCAACACATTGATCGCATCATTGTAATAATGATTCTGAATATAAATCGCGGCAGACTTCAGATGCATCACATATTCCTCACTCTGCCCTTCTGCACGAAAGCCTCCGTCGAATCCCTGAAATCCACCATAGCCGCCATAACCGCTGTAGCCCCGGGAACCGCCGCTCTGTGCGCCCCCGTGCTCACGTTCATTAATGATCTGCTGATACGCCTGCTGCAGCTCCTTGAACTTCTCCTCCGCCTCTTCCTTATGTGGATTATTAATATTGGCATCCGGATGATACTTCCGGCTCAGTGTACGATATGCTTTTTTAATCTCGCTGTCAGAGGCATCTCTGGAAACCCCTAAGACCTGATACGGATCTGTCATCCTTTCTCGCTCCATTTCTCCTGATTCGTTCTGTCTGTATGCCGGTCAAATTTCGTCCATACGCCGGAATACAGTATGTTCCTCATGATCTCCACATCCTCCACCAGCGGAAGACGTTCAAAATGATAGCATACCCGTGAGATCATCTGCGTCAATATCTCCCGGACGTTCTGTGTCTGCTGCTTACTCCGAAGCACTTTCTGATCCGGTAAATTAAGTAGCAGCGGATTATAGCTGCCTTCCTTTTCATCGTCCTCCAGATCATCCCAGGCATCCAGAAGATAAATAAACTTTCCAAGATAAAAGCCCAGATAATACAAATCCTCTCTCCACATATCCTGCTCCACGGTAAAGATCTCCCCGCAGATCCTGCCAAAGATCCCGGACACTCTGTCAAGGTTTGTCTCACCCGCCTCTTCTGCCTCAGAAAGCTCCTCAAGACAGCTTCGTACTGTCTCTGCCTTGTCCGGGTACTCGGCTGAAACTCTCCTGCCGGCATGCTTCAGTCCAAGTCCGTATCCGCCCCGCAGCAGATTACGGTCATCCTTCCAGTCATCAACACATTTATAATAGGTCAACAGGATGTTCATCGCCGCCGCATATCCAACATAAACCGTATCATACTTGCGTCTTCTGTGCAAGGGATGCGCCAGACAATTACTCTCGCTGACCGTCTTGTTCGGCTCATACAGGGAAGATAACAAAAGTGCCAGAAATGTCATATCATAATTGAGTGATATCCTGCCAAGAATGCCATGATCCTTCTGCAGTCTTTGGCAGAGTCCGCAGTACCATGCCCGGTACTCCTCCAGCTCTCTGACCTTCAATTCTCCCTGATTGGGAATGACGTAACCAAACATCCGATCTCCCTCTAGCTCTTCTTGATAAATTCCGTCTTACACATCGGGCAGGTGATGGCAATCTTGCCCTTCCCCTTCGGCACACGGATACTTTGTCCGCAGTTCGGGCAACGGAAGATACGATGTGTCTTTCTCTGCTGCATATTGTTCCGCTCGCGGCTGAAAAAACACTTTACGCGATTGTGATGTCTTAAATACCACTCATTCTCCCGATACCGCTGATAATGATTCCTTGAAAATGTACGGTAATACGAATAGATCAAAATAATCACGACAAGCACACTGACAATCAGCTTAAAAACATCATGCCGGATAAATAACTGAATAAACATCAATAGAAACGCTAATGTTACCAAAAAATGTGAAAAGTGGTCTACTCCATAACGTCCCTGCATAAACCGGCGAAACCAATCCCGCATACGGCACCTCCATATCAACAAATCACTTATGTCCGGCAATCGAAGAATGATCCGCCGACACACAATTCAACTTCTTCTTTAATCATACTAGCAAACAGGCAAAATGCAATGAATGAAAAACAAAATATTTCTAAAACTTCTATAAACACCGCGTTCTCCGTTTTTGGGTACAAAAAAAGCACGAGACGGGATTCGAACCCGCGACCCTCGCCTTGGCAAGGCGATACTCCACCACTGAGCCACTCGTGCATTCTACCGATCAGACGATCGATACATTATGTAATTGTCTGTTGCTTTGCAACAAGCACGAGACGGGATTCGAACCCGCGACCCTCGCCTTGGCAAGGCGATACTCCACCACTGAGCCACTCGTGCATTTCGCTTTCCGACAACCGCTTGTCTCAAGCACAAGTAGTATTCTATCGGAAAGCGTGTGATTTGTCAACCACTTTTTTTTATTTTTTTTATTTTTGCATCATTTTACTTGAAATATGACACACCAGACTCGAAAATATGCTGATTCTGGTTTCCATAAATATTGACAGCGACACCTTCTCCGATACGCTCAGAGTGCGCCATCTTACCAAGAACACGTCCATCCGGACTTGTGATACCCTCAATTGCTGCATAAGAGCCGTTCGGATTGAACTCCTCGTCCATCGTCGGATTGCCCTGAAGATCAACATAGCGTGTTGCCACCTGACCGTTGGCAAAGAGATCCCTGATCACATTCTCAGGTGCAACAAAACGTCCCTCACCGTGAGAAGCAGGAATTGCATACACACCACCAAGTTCTGCACGCATCAGCCATGGAGACTTGTTGGTAACTACCTTTGTGTAAACAGACTTGGAGATATGACGTCCAATGCTGTTGGTTGTCAATGTCGGAGCATCTGCCGTCTGAGGCTTGATCTCACCATATGGCACAAGACCGAGCTTGATCAGTGCCTGGAATCCGTTACAAATACCAAGAGCAAGACCGTCTCTCTGCTGAAGCAGATCATGAACAGCATCCATGATCTTCGGATTACGAAAGATAGATGCGATAAACTTCGCAGAACCATCCGGCTCATCACCGGCACTGAATCCACCGGAGAACATCAGGATCTGGCTCTCTCGGATCGCTTTCTCGAAAGCGTTGACAGATTCCACGATCTGGCTCTCTGTCATATTCTTAAATACAAGCGTCTCAACCTCTGCTCCTGCCTGTTCAAACGCCTTTGTTGTATCGTACTCACAGTTTGTGCCAGGGAATACAGGAATAAATACCTTTGGCTTTGCCAGCTTTCTCTGTGCGGTATATACCTGCTTTGCATCATAAAGCGTATCTTCTAATACCTTCTGCTCAACGCCGGATCTGGTTGGGAATACCTCTTCCAGACGACCGGTCCAAGCCTCATATGCCTCCTTCATGTAGATAGAGGTTGTGCCTGCTACGAAGTTAGGCTGCTCGGTTACAGTTCCGATCTGCTTGCCGGCAATCTTTAATTCCGCAAAATCCTCCGGAGTCATTTCAACAATAATAGAACCGTAATCCTTTGCAAAAAGCTCATCAATGGATAAGCTGTCATTCATTGTCACACCAAGCTCATTACCGAATGCCATCTTGCTGACAGCCTCGCAGATACCGCCAAAACCAACCGCATATGCAGAAGCAATCTTCTTTCGGTGGATCAGCTCTGTGATTGCTGCATACAGGGACATAAGCTGTGAATATACAGGAAGGTCATACTCGTCCTTCTCAATATCAAACTTAACAAGCACATTGCCCGGCTGCTTCAGTTCAGGACTAACGACATCCTGAAGCGTTGCAACATCTACTGCGAACGAACAGAGTGTCGGAGGTACATCAATATCGTTGAAGGAACCGGACATACTGTCCTTACCTCCGATTGACGGAAGGCCTAACTTCATCTGTGCATCGTAGGCACCAAGCAGGGCTGCCATCGGCTCACCCCAGCGCTTCGGATCCGTGCCAAGACGTCTGAAATACTCCTGGAAAGTAAAACGTATCTTGCTGTAATCACCGCCGGCAGCAACAATCTTTGCCACGGAGGAGATCACTGCGTAAACGGCTCCATGATATGGGCTCCAGCTTGTCAGATATGGATCCATGCCATAACTCATCATTGTAACGGTATCACACTTGCCCTCCAGTACCGGAAGCTTTGCGATCATTGTCTGGATCGGTGTATGCTGTGTCTTTCCGCCATACGGCATTGTCACGGTAGAAGCACCGATGGAGCTGTCGAACATCTCCACAAGACCCTTCTGGGAGCATACATTCAAATCACGCAGTGTATCTAACCATGCACGTTTCAGATCGTGTGCATCTTTCTTCTCTTTGAAATAATTCTTATCCTGATCCGGCATTGTTACTTCAACGTCCGTCTCCTGATGTGCACCGTTGGTATCTAAGAATGCTCTGGAGATATCAACGATCGTCTTTCCTCTCCACTTCAGGACAAGTCGCGGACTCTCGGTAACCTCAGCGACAACAACAGCCTCTAAGTTTTCCTCAGCCGCAAAGCCAAGCATCCTGTCAACGTCAGCCTTTGCAACAACAACCGCCATACGCTCCTGGGACTCAGAGATTGCCAGCTCTGTGCCGTCAAGACCTGCGTATTTCTTAGGTACTTTATCCAGATTTACCTCAAGACCATCTGCCAGCTCTCCGATTGCTACGGATACTCCACCGGCACCAAAGTCATTACACTTCTTGATAATGGAGCTGACCTCCTCACGGCGGAACAGACGTTGGATCTTACGCTCCGTCGGTGCATTACCCTTCTGAACCTCAGCACCGCAGACATCAATGGACTTAGTTGTGTGAGCCTTGGAAGAACCGGTTGCTCCACCGATACCATCTCGACCGGTACGTCCACCAAGAAGAATGATGATATCGCCCGGATCACTGTTCTCACGGATTACATTACGTCTTGGAGCAGCCCCCATAACAGCACCGATCTCCATACGCTTTGCCACATAATTTGGATGATAAACCTCATTGACAAGTCCTGTTGCCAGTCCGATCTGGTTACCATATGAGCTATAGCCATGTGCAGCTCCTGTAGTGATCTTACGCTGTGGAAGCTTGCCCGGAAGTGTATCTTTCATAGATACAGTCGGATCAGCAGCTCCGGTCACACGCATCGCCTGATATACATAACCTCTTCCTGACAACGGATCACGGATCGCTCCGCCAAGACAGGTTGCAGCACCACCGAACGGCTCGATCTCGGTCGGATGGTTATGTGTCTCATTCTTGAAGAATACAAGCCACTCCTCTTCCTTTCCATCAATCTCAACCGGAACAACAATGGAGCATGCATTGATCTCATCGGACTCCTCCATATCATCCAGTTTGCCGGCTTTCTTGAGCTGACGCATTGCGAGAAGTGCAATATCCATCAGAGAAACAAACTTGTCGTCTCTTCCGGCAAACATCTCCTTATGTGCTGCATAATATTCCTGATAAGTCTCCTCGATCGGCTTCTTGTAATAACCCTCATCAAAAGAAACATTCTTAAGCTCTGTAAGAAATGTGGTATGACGGCAGTGGTCAGACCAATATGTATCCAGAACACGGATCTCTGTCACGGAAGGATCTCTTTTCTCCTCCCCTGCAAAATACTTCTGGATATGAAGGAAATCCTTGAATGTCATTGCCAGATTCAGAGAATCATACAGTTTCTTAAGCTCATCCTCCGGCATGCTCTGGAATCCGTCAAAAATTGCAACATCTGCCGGCTCATCAAACTTCTGTACCAGTGTCTCCGGCTTCTTTTCGTTGGTCTCTCTGGAATCCACCGGATTGATACAGTATTCCTTGATCCGCCTGCGATCCTCTTCGTTGATCTCTCCCTCAAATACATAAGTTGTTGCAGACCGGATCACCGGATCCTCCTTTTCATTCAGGAGCTTCACACACTGTTCCGCGGAATCCGCTCTCTGGTCAAACTGTCCCGGAAGATATTCCACCGAAAAGCAGAATGCATCCGGATCCATTGTAAAGCTTTCCTCGTAGCAGTTATCTACCGGCGGCTCTGAAAATACCGTCATCAGTGCCTGCTTGTAAGTGGCATCGCTGAGATTCTCCACATCGTAACGGATCAGCACTCTGACATCACGCAGTGCGGTAATCCCGAGATACTGTCTCACTTCCTCCTTCAGTTCTTTTGCGCGAACTGCATAAGGAGCCTTTTTCTCCACGTAAATTCTTTTTACCTGTCCCATTTTTTCCTCCTGTTTCTGATCAGTGCCGTAATGGATGTTTTGTCAACCGGTATCCTACTTACCTGAAGTTGCATCAGAAGAATCCTGATTCATCTTCTCTAAATCTGCTGCTGTAACAATGTCAGTTGTAACAGTACCAATCTTGACATCATCCCATACATCTGTAGTCTCTGATACCTTATAATTCTCGAGAACGCCCTGATACCACTTGTCATATGCTTCATTCTGTGCAGTCTGGATCGCTGAATCACATGCATCCTTGTAGCTGTCCTGAGAATTATTGTTAATCATTTTTACGAAAAGAACATGACCTGATTTCTCGTCCTTGATGATATCTGAAATCTCGTTGTTCTTCATTTCCTTGATCTGTTTCAGAAGCTTCTTGTCTGTAACCATGCTCCATCCGTCCTTCTCCGTGAAGCTTGTATCAGAGAAATCGATATCAGACTTGCTGTCATCTTCCAGAAGCTTTTTGAAGTCCTTGGCATCGGCTGACTTTTCATATAATGCCTTCAACTCCTTCTCCAGCTTTGCAAGCTTACTGTCAGAGAGCTTCTCTGCCTTTCCGTTGGAATCTGTCGCAGAGGTAGAATATGCATAGCACTGTACCTTGTACTCTCTGTAATCCTTCTTGGTAATATCCTTGATTGCTGCTTTCTCATCAACGGTCTTATCTAATTCCTTTGTCTGGTCGTTCTTATAATTATCTGCAAGCTTACGCTTCTCAAAACGCTTTGTCAGCTTGCTCTTGGAAATATTCAGACGAAGCTTCTGTGTAAAGGAAAGACCCTTAAGTGCCTTGGAAACCTCTTTCTGGACTTCCTTCTTGTCATCTGCACTTAACTTGTAGCCTGCCTTCTTTGCCTCAGAATAAAGAATCTGATACTCTGTCTCCGCATCGATGATCTCCTGCTTTAAACCGGCTGAGTTTGTAGCCAGAGAAGAATCTACATTTCTATCGCTTCCCATGTAGTTGTTGTCCCAGATGGACTTTCCTGTATACATCTGATACATCTCGTCATATGGCAGATATGCGCTCTCACGCTCATAGATCGGGTACATCAGATCATCCATCGTCAGCTTTGTGTTATTGATAGTAAGAACTACCTTCGGCTGGAACTGCTGAATACCAACACCGATACACAGTACAAGTACAATGATCACACAGACTGCACCGATGATGATCTTCTTGACATCACTGACGCCGCCACCGGACAATCTCTTATTCCCTTTTGCTGCAGATACGTTAGAAGATACATTATTGTCCTTCTCGTTGTTCTGCTTGTTCATGATTTTTTTTGATGAATTCATGTTTACTCCTCCACTCGGTAATTATCACGTTCAAAAATAAAACGCTACTTTCTATTCTACCGAAAATATATAAGAAGTCAAGAAATTATTCCGAATTCACAAGATTGTCACAGGAGTAAAACAGAAAATATTTTTAACGGATAAAATACGAATAAAACCAATGAAATCAAAAAAAGAAACCGATCCGGTTTCTCAAATAGGAGTTTTATATAAGAAAGAATGCGGAAGAAGGGACTTGAACCCTCACTCGGAAATCCGAACTAGAACCTGAATCTAGCCTGTCTGCCAATTCCAGCACTTCCGCATATCCGCTCGCAAGCTTTTCTCGCGAGCACGATTAGTATATTACCATCTTTATTTGGTATTGTCAACTGTTATTTTCAAAAATATCCAAAAATACTCAGGATTGTGCAAAGGAGATCAGTAAAAGCTCGACACCAAGCTGGTCTCCGATACTGCCCCGCTTAAACTGATACTCCGTTTCGATACAGGCATCCAGCATTCGTCGAAGCTTCTCCCCGGAAAAGCGGTGGCACTGAGACTGATACTTACCGACTGCAAACGGCGGCACTCCTGCTCTCTTTGCCATCTCAGACTTATCGTATCTGCCGGACATCGCCTTTACCTGAAGCAGCACATTAAAATGTCTGGTCAGAAGATACAGCATCGACATCGGGCTTTCCCGCAGTGTCAGAAGATCATGATACAGACGCAGAGTCTCCCCCTGATTGCCGGAGGCAACGGCATCCATCATCTGGAAGATCCTGCCGGTCACCTGCACACTGCACACCGCATCAATATCGTCTCTGACGATCTCCTCCCGTCCCTCTGTGTAGGAGATCAGCTTATCGAGCTCATTTTTCACATTGGTCATGGAATTTTCCACCTGCTCCAGAAAATAGGAGGCGGTGCTTTCTAACATTTTCCTGCCGTTCTGTTTCAGGATCACAGCCACCCATGCCTTCAGTTCCCGTTCCGTCATAGTGGTCATTTCGACTGCAACACCGTTTTTATTGACGTACTTATATAATTTATTGCGCTTGTCTACTTCCTTCTCCACGAAAACAATGACCGTGGTATCCGGCATCTGCGGAAGATAATCTGCCATTTCCGAAGCGTTCTTAAACATCCGGCTGTTCTCCACCACGATAATACGGTGGTCACTAAAAAAGGGAAGGGTATTGGCCGCTTCCCGAAGCGTTGGAAAATCGATGTCTTTCCCCTCAAAATAAGAATAATTCATCTCATCCCCATCCCCAAGGACTGCTTTCTTGAGCCTGTCGCGGTACATCCGCTTCAGATAATCCTCTTCTCCGTATAAAAGATAAACCGGATGAAATGTCTGATTCTTCAGATCTTCCTTCAACTGCTTCATGAAAATGACCTATGCCTTTCCCACAACGGTCGTTCTATTTATGTGCGTTCATATATGACGTAAAGCCTTCTGCCATGTCCGCCTTTCCTGTAAAGCCAAGACTCTGTAAGGTCTTATCAAGTGCTGCCAGCGTTACAGTCATATCTGCTTCATTGGCATTGTTGCCCATATGTCCGATACGGATCACCTTGCCCGCCAGCACATCAAAGCAGCCGGCGATCATAATATGATGCTCTTTTACCATTGTGTCTAAAATATCCTGTGCCTTCATTCCCTCCGGAACATAAAATACGGTTACGGAAGAAGCGAAACCACTTTCAAGATACAACGTAAGACCTGCATCTGTCAATGCTTTTCTTGTTGCAGCGGCAATCACCGCATGACGCTTCAGATGCTCCGGATCAGAAGCAACATTTTCCAGTGCCTGACGCAATCCCATAATATCGCTGACCGGCATCGTATATGGAAACCACTGATCCTCATAATATGTCTCAAAGGTCAGAAGATTCGCATAGAAGGAACGGATTGGTTCCTTTCTCTGATGCATTGCCGCGAAAGCATCCTCGCTGACTGCTACCAGAGTAAGTCCCGGCGGTGCTGAGAGTGCCTTCTGGGAACCGCCGCAGACAATATCAATCTGCGCCCTGTCCACATCAAGTTCATCCGCAAACATGCCTGTCACGGAATCAACCACAGTTAAAATGCCATATTCCTTTAGGATCGGACACAATGCTTCCACCGGATTTAACAAACCGCTCGGCGTATCGCTGTGCACAAGCGTTGCATACTTAAACGCATGATCCTTTTCCAGATAATCCCGAAGCACTTCCGGCGCAAGCGGATTATGATAATCAAGCGACCATGTCACAGGATCTCCCTGATACATTGAAACAAAATCTGCAAAGCCTTTTCCGAAAATACCGTTGTCAATGACAAGCACACGATCCCCCGGCTCGGTCAGGGAAGCACAGGCTGCCTCCAGTCCAAGGATTCCCTCGCCGCCAAGGATAAAGCATGCGTTCTTTGTATGGATCAGTTTGCCAAACAAATGACAGGTATCTCTGTAAAAATCATAAAATGCCGGATCCAGATCGGGATTGGTCGTACGAAGACTTCTTGCACGGTACACATTATCGGCGACCTGTGTCGGTCCCGGTGTCATGATCTTAATGTCTGTATTATTCAATACGTCCATTTATTCCATCTCCTCTCAAACTCTTCCTTACCGGTATTAGTTATGAAGCACTTTCTGAAGTACCAGGATAACAGGTACTGCGATCACACCTGCAACAAAGATCTGAACAAGATTGCCGGGAATAGAAGTAACCGGTGCTACAAGGCTTCCGTAAAGGAAAATCTCTGCAATATAATATCCGACCACCTTGATAAGTGCCGCTACAAATACAGCCAGAACAAGGCGTCCCTTTCCTGCCTTCTTGCCGGCAACGACTGCAAATGCAAATCCGATGAGCCCGCAGATTACAAAGGTAAACGGTGCCCAGGATACCCATCCGGATGTCAGATCAAATAACCCCATACCAAATGCTCCTGCAAGCGCTCCCGTTCTCTTTCCGTAAAGTGCTGCCGCAACAAAAAGCGGAATATTACCAAGATGGATCAGACCGCCATTGGCCGCCAGAAACGGAATACGCACATTGATAAATGCGGTTGCCACATATGTCAGCGCAATAAATAATGCTGCCATTGTGATCTCGATTGTCTTGCTGTGGGAAAATCCAGCCTGTACTGCTTCTGCACCTGATAAGGTTTCTGTGTTCTTAGTCATAGTAATTGTCCTTCTTTCGTGATGTATTATTTGCCGGTTCTCGTTGAGACCTGCAACTTGTATTATCATAAAAAAAAACTGACAGTATGAAAACTGCCAGTTTTTATATTTTTTATGGTGCCAGATTGTTTTAGAATAAGCCGATGATCACACCATCCTCATTCACATTGATGCCCTCTGCCGCCGGATGCTTTGGGAGACCGGGCATTGTCATAACGGTTCCGGTGATCGCAACCACAAAGCCTGCACCCGCAGATACATAAACCTCACGGATGTTGATCGGGAAATCCTTTGGACATCCGAGAAGCTTCGGATCATCCGATAAAGAATACTGGTTCTTTGCCATACATACCGGAAGCTCACCATAGCCAAGCTTCTCCAGACGTGCAATCGCCTGTGCAGCAGCCGGTGCATAGCTGACACTTCCTGCTCCGTAGATTTCCTTTGCGATCGTCTCGATCTTATCTTTGATCGGCAGCTTTATATCGTAAAGAGGTGCAAACTTGCTTTCCTTATTCTCAAGTGTATTTAATACCTTCTCGGCCAGAGCGATTCCTCCCTCACCGCCGTGCTCCCATACCTCGGAGAGCGCAAAATCACAGCCGCGCTCCTCACAGAACTTCTTGACAAAGTCAAGCTCTGCATCCGTATCTGTCACGAAACGGTTCAATGTAACAACACATGGCACGCCGAATTTGGCAACATTCTCAATATGCTTCTCCAGATTGACGATTCCCCTCTTAAGAGCCTCCAGATTCTCGGCACTTAAGTCCTCCTTTGCAACACCGCCGTTATATTTCAGTGCACGTACTGTTGCTACCAGTACAACCGCATCCGGCTTTAAGCCTGCCATACGGCACTTGATATCCATAAACTTCTCTGCACCGAGATCAGCACCAAAGCCTGCCTCCGTAATGCAGTAATCCGCAATCTTTAAGCCGGTCTTCGTTGCGCGGACACTGTTACAGCCGTGCGCAATATTAGCAAAAGGACCTCCGTGTACCAATGCCGGTGTATGCTCAACAGTCTGAATGATATTCGGCTTGATCGCATCCTTTAACAGAGCAGCCATAGAACCGACTGCCTGCAGATCCTTTGCAAAAACAGGCTCTCCATCATAATTGTAAGCAACAATGATGCGTCCCAGTCTTTCCTTCAGATCCTTCATATTATCTGCCAAACAAAGGATTGCCATGATCTCGGAAGCAACAGAAATAATGAAATGATCCTCGCGGACAACGCCATCCACCGGTCTTCCAAGACCGACAACGATGTTTCGCAGAACACGATCATTCATATCCATACATCTCTTCCATACGATCTGATTTGTATCAATGCGGAGCGCATTTCCCTGCTTGATATGGTTGTCAAGCATAGCCGCTAACAGATTGTTGGCAGAGGTGATCGCATGAAAATCACCTGTAAAATGGAGATTTAAATCCTCCATCGGTACAACCTGGGCATAGCCGCCGCCTGCAGCACCGCCCTTGATACCAAAGCAAGGTCCGAGCGAAGGCTCACGAAGTGCGATAACTGCCTTTTTGCCAAGCTTTGCAAATGCCTGACCAAGACCTACAGTTGTGGTTGTCTTTCCCTCTCCTGCAGGAGTCGGATTGATCGCCGTCACCAGGATCAGCTTTCCATCCGGCTTATCCTTCACACAATCCCACAGCTCATCCGTAAGCTTTGCCTTGTACTTCCCGTAAAATTCAAGGTCATCTGCCGAAATATCGAGCTGTGCTGCGACATTCTGAATCGGTTCCATCACGGTTTCCTGTGCAATCTCAATATCTGTCTTCATAAAAATCCTCCATTCGTAAGTCATATAACATATGTTAATCATCTTACCATACATGACATGTAAATTACAATAGTTATCCATTCCACACAGATACTTTTCCATCTGTATCCGCATACCACCTATAAATCCAGTTTCTTTATATAATCGGCGACAATATCGTATTCGGTGTGCTGATACAGCATCCGGCAGCCAACCATCTCCTCCACCTCATCAAACAGAAGACCTCCGTCATCCGTTGGCAGAAAATCAATACTGTACATGCCTTTTTCATACTCCGGCAGACATTTTATAAAACAGTCAATATATTTTCTCTGCAAATCAGTAAGTCCCATTTTTCGGACACTTCCTCCCAGAGAGAAATTCGACCGGAAATCATCCTTTCCCTCCCGGAGCATCGCACAGTAAATCTCTCCAAATAGAACATACACACGCATATCGCTGCTGTGGCATTCGATCTTTTCCTGCAGGATAACCTCCCTGCCGGCAAGAACCTGCTCCCACTGCCTGCGGTTCTCCATAAGAAACACTTCACTGCCTCCATGCCCGGAAACCGACTTGATCACCTCATAGCCCTCCGTCAAAGATCGCTCCACTGCTTCATCGCTGCAAAGCTTCGATGCATCCGGTACAAACTTGGTGGTGGGACACCATTTATGCTGCCGCACCGTTTCCGGAAGCTTCTCCTCAAAATACCGTATCATTTGATATTTATGATTGGCAAGTGCAACCAGACGGCTGTCATGATGAACCGGAACCCCTCTTTCTTCATACCAGCGGCTAACCTCAGGATCTCTCGTCCGGTTCAGAACCAGGTCCGGAAGCTTCTCTTCGGATGCCTTTTGATACTCGGTAACAGGCACATACGAAAAATCAATTTTTTCTCTCTTTCCTGCCTGTCGGAACAATTCAATAAAGCCTTTGTTTTTCTCAGCTTCGTCTTTTTGATAGATCAAATATGCCCTTTTCATTTGTATGAATTCCTCTCACAACAGCCTATTATTTCAGTTTGTTTCGGATATATTCCATAATCTTTTCCGCCACATTGACGCCGGTGCAGGTGTGGATATTTTTGAAATGCGCATTGGAATTGACCTCACACACAATATCTGCCACACCACCGCTCTCTTCAAACAAAAGATCCACACCGCAGAAATCAAGCCCCAGAATCTGTGCCGTCTGCACCGCCAGCTGACATTCCGCATCCGACGGCTCATATACCTTCATGCTGCCACCGTTTGTAATATTGGCACGGAAATCTCCGTTCTCCGAATATCGCTCCATCGCCGCAACCACCTGATCTCCGACAACTTGCAGTCTCACATCGCGGCCGCTGCTTGCCTCGTGGAATTTCTGATAAAGAAACGGTACGCCGCCAAGTTTTATTGTAAGCTCCTCCAGCTCTTTTCTGTCATGTGCCAGATATACCTGCATGCCAAAGGAACCAAAGCACTCCTTGACCACCATCGGATATCCAAGACGTTTTTCTACTGTGTCCAAAAAATCGGACTTTGTATATCCGATATTAGCATAGGTCATCGGTGCCACGATGGTTGGCAGAAGCTTCACTTTTTCCTCCGTATGACTCTGGTTCCATGCGGCAAGCCTCAGATATGTTTCACATTTGTCGTCACACGCCGCAATCGCATCAATTTTATTAAAGACCGGAATGCCCTGTCTGTCCGCAAAATCGGACAGCTGTTTCCCATAGGAAATATCCTTGTCCCAATAGATTACAAAGTCATATTCGTTCAGCCACTCCATCGGCTCTCCAATACAGCAGAGATGCTCATCATTCTCTGTCATATGAAGTGACATGCCACACCGTACTGCCGCTTCTCTGAGCCATTCATAATGTTCTACAAACTTTCCGGTTCTTAAGAAAGCATTCGTAACCAGCAAGCCTTTGCATCCACTATTCTCTACATTCATTCTATCACTTCGCTTCCCTGCTCATCCACAAAATCATGTGCCAGCGCATATGGATCCTCCGATCCACTCTCCGCTTCACTGCCTCCCAGATAGGCATCAAACTGCTCCATAGTCATCATCACCTGACGTGGTTTTGTTCCAACCGCCGGTCCGACAACCCCTGCCTTATTTAACTGGTCAATGATCCTTCCGGCGCGGTTAAAGCCAATGGAGAACTTGCGCTGCAGCTGACCTGCGGCCGCTCTGCCGGAATCGATCACGAAGCGTCCCGCCTCCTCGAAATATTCGTCAACATCCGATTTCTTTTCCTCGGAGGAGCTGTCTGTTCCTGCCGGCATGTCCACAATTTCGGTCACCTTGTCATTGTAAACCGGCGTCTCATTGTGGTCACAAAGGAATGAAACAACATCGGATACTTCCTTATCTGACACAAAGGCACCCTGCAGACGAACCGGCTCGGAATAGCCGGACGGGAAGAATAACATATCACCCTTTCCCAACAGCTTCTCTGCACCACCCTTGTCCAGAATGGTTCTGGAATCAATGGCAGAGGATACCGAAAATGCAATTCGGGACGGAATATTCGCCTTGATGACACCGGTAATAACATTAACCGACGGACGCTGCGTTGCAAGGATCAGATGGATTCCTGCCGCTCTTGCAAGCTGTGCCAGACGGCATACCGCATCCTCTACCTCTTTGGAAGCAACCATCATCAGATCGGCAAACTCATCCACGATGATCACAAGCAGAGGCATATGCGTATAGCCTGCCGCCTCCGCATCTTCCACACTCTTGATCTTCTCGTTGTAGCCGGCGATATTACGCACACCAAGCTCTTTAAACTTATTGTAACGATCCATCATCTCGCGCACCGCCCAGTTTAAGGACGCCGCCGCTTCCTTCGGATCGGTCACGACCGGACAGAACAGATGTGGAATCCCGTTGTAACAACTTAATTCAACGACCTTCGGATCGATCATGATCAGTTTAACCTCATTCGGATCCGCCTTATACAAAATACTCATGATCAGCGTATTGATGCAGACGGATTTACCGGAACCTGTCGCACCGGCGATCAACAGATGCGGCATCTTTGCAATATCCGTCACAATAACCTTGCCGCCGATATCCTTACCAACCGCAAACGCCACCGGACTCTTTGCCTTATCAAACGCTTCGCCTTCCAGAAGCTCTCTGAAATGCACTGCGCTCGGAATATCGTTTGGCACCTCGATGCCAACCGCAGACTTTCCCGGGATCGGTGCCTCAATACGGATGCTTGGTGCTGCAAGGCTCAGCTTGAGATCATCGGCAAGATTCGTGATCTTGTTGACACGAACGCCCTGTGCCGGCAGCACCTCAAAACGCGTCACCGTAGGTCCGCAGGTCACAGCCCCCATCTCTACATCAACATTAAAGCTCTGCAGCGTGTCCTTGAGCCGCATCGCTGTCTCACGCAGGTCATTATCACTGACGCCGTTTTGCGCTTTCGGTGGCAGACTCAGCAGATCGATCGGCGGAAACTGATATGGAATCTTTCGATTATCCACCTTGCTGTCATTTAATGCATTAAATGTATCCGAACCGGAAACATAATCGTCCCCGCCAATCCGTCCATGTGCTGTCTGCTTCTTCGGTGCAGACTTCTTTCTCGGAACCGTTCCCGGCACATGGGAAGCTGCAGCTTCCTCCTGCATCCCGGCAGCCGGTTCTAAATCACTGTGGTTTGTCGCTGCATTTGCGGCAGCGTTGGCAACAGCGGTGCCTGCTGTGCCGGTTATTCCGGCATTCCCTGCTGTTCCGGTCACACTTTCCGTATGGTCTGCTTTCCCGGACAAGGATGCTGTTTCTTTTCCGGTTGAGGCGCCTCTTCCCGTTTCCGCTGTCGGTTCACCGGAAACTGTCTCCGTCTCAGAATTACCACGGAATTTATGGTTCATTTCCTCCCGGTAGATTGGAATATCCATCGGCTTTTGTTCGGACTTAATCTGTTCCTTCGCAGGCATCTCTGCCGCTGTCGGTTCGTTTGCAGACAGCCACTCACGCGTCATGCTTTCGTCCGTCTGCTTATCCCTTTCGGAAGCATTTCCGGAATGCTGATGCTCCTCAACCGGCTCACCGGCAATCTCCTGCATTCCCACAGGAACACTAAGGTCAGCCTCGTCCTTACGGTTCTCCGGCTTTGCTGCCTCCCATGCCTTTGCGGCAGCGTCCTGCTCTTTTTTCTTTTGTTTTTCCAGCTTTTTGAGCGCTTCCTTTTGCTTTTTCGCAGCAAGACGTTCTTCCTTCTCCTTTGCCTCCATCTCATCCAGCCGCTCTCCCGCCGCTTTCAGATCTACTGCCTGCAGAGAAGCCTCGTTTCTCGCAGTAGCTGCCGGCTCCTGTCTGCGTTTTGGGATCACACGGTAAGACGGTTCTCTGTAATCCGTCTCCTCCTGCACAAATCTGCCGTACTCCTCTTCCATCTGTTCCTTGTAGGCATTGCGCTTGCGAAGGGATGCCATCATTTCAAGCCCATGGAAAATATATACACTCAAAAGGATCAGTCCAAACAGTACCGCTCCGGCGCCACCCTTGCCGATCAAGGCAGAAAGACCGTCCGCGATTCCTCTTCCTATAATACCACCACTGCCTTTTCCGTACTTTGCCACATCCTCCAATGACATATAAAGGCACTGAAAATAATCATGATGCAATACATGATTGCTGGTAAAGTATTCTGTTAGAATCTCCGGTCGGAGGATCAGCTCCGTCAAAGCACCGAGCAGTATCAAAAATGCTCCGGCACTGATGAGCTTACGCGGTACCCGGCGGTCTCCCGGATTGACCACGGTAAACACATAGCCGATCACCACAAGCGCCGGCATCAGCCACGAGATCCATCCGAAAAAACCAAAATGCAGACCTGTCAAAATGATTCCGATCTTTCCGCATAAGCCGAAAAAGCTCAGATAGAAAAATACGCTGATAATGGAGATAACCAGAATGGTAATTCCCGTCTCAAACGCAAGCTGATCCTTGTATGTGTTGATCTCCTCGGCTGTTCTTTTATATTTGCCCGATGATTTCCTTGCTGCAGGCTTTTTATTTCCGGAGGTCTTTTTCCCGGTCGATGTACGTTTTCCGGAACCTGCGCTTTTACGCGTTCCCGTGCTCCCCCGTCCGGAAGCAGACCGGGACGAAGCCCCTGAATTTCTTACGGTTGATTTCTTTGCTGCCGCCATATGTTTCCTCATTCCTCATTTCTTACATAATACCGGGATTGATGTCCCGGCAGATTGTCCTCCCAATAATGCGATCCGAATATCCCAAAAAACAGATTATCCTTATCCTCTCAACAGTGCGATCACGGATGCCACACTGACTACGGCACAGTAGATCGCAAAATATTTAAAACGTCTTCCACGGATCAGTCCCATCATGAAGCGGATCGCCAGATAACCGGAGACTGCCGCCACGACCATCGCAATAATGCAGTAGATAATATCCGTCTGTGTTAACGTCAGCGTCGCCAGATCCTTGACCTCCAGAACTACAGCACCAAGTACAGCCGGTATCGACATAATAAACGAATATTTTACTGCGAACTTCTTGTCAAAGCCACAGAGCAGACATGCCGTGATCGTCGTTCCGGAGCGGGATACTCCCGGCAGTGTTGCCACGCCCTGGGAAATGCCGATCATTGCCGCCTCCCCATAGGAAATATTCTTCGGCCGCTTGCTGCCCGGCTCCACCATGTCAGCAATCACCAGAAATACAGCCGTCACCATCAGACAGCATGCCGGGATCAGTGCAATCTGATTGGCCTGCTCAACATAATCCTTAAAGATCACACCGATCAGACCGGTCGGGATTGTTGAAACGATCAGCAGCATCACGTATTTACGGTACGAGCTTCTGACTATCTTATGATACGGACGTTTCTTTCCGGTTAAATTTTCAAAAAATCGTCCCACATTTGAAAAACTGTCTCCCAGTATATGAAATCCTTCCCGGATCAAATGGCTGATATCGCCCCAGAATGCGACGAAGATCGCCAGTAATGTTCCAAAATGAAGCATCACATCAAAAAACAAGCCTCCACTTTCCAGATCCACATGAAGAAGCTGCTTGATCAAAACAAGATGACCGGAGCTGCTCACCGGCAGAAATTCCGTCAATCCCTGAACAAGTCCCAGTAAAATCGCCTTCCATAAAGACATTTTTCTCCTCCTTTGTACATTGCCAAGCTATTTTCCTCCGGTACCGGCGGATTCTTATCCCATCAGAGAAGGATCTGCCAGTACACCAGCTTATTATTATACCGTTTTTTCGATGGAATTGCAAACGCCACGATTGGCATCTATGATTTCTGAATCGTCGTCAATCGACAGGAGGGGATCCATTAATGTATCAAAAAAGGCGGGATTCCTCCCACCCTTCTTAAAAACATATTTACTCAAACTTCGCACAATCCAACATGTGGTATGCAAAATTTAATTTATTACAGTTCCCCCGTCTTACGCCTGTGCGAACAACTCCTGTTCAACAGCTTCCAGCTCGGTTTCAGAGTAATCCATGGAAAGAATCATTTCTCTGGATATCCCGCTTTGAAGCATTTTGCGTATTGCATTCATTCTTTCCTCGGAACGTCCTTCTGCCAATCCTATTGATCGTCCTATTTTTTCACGTTCTTCCGCATAATCTTTTGCATAATTTTTCGCATAGTCTTCTACCGTTTTGCACATTTCTCCCAAACCTCCCTCCGTCTCTTTGAAATACTTTACCGCTTTGCTTAATTTATGGAATCCTGTATCCTTTTGATGATTTTTTGTACTTGTACAATCAATACAGATATGCTAAAATAATAGGCGAGAAAATTCAAGAACATAACAGGTGTACCACCCACTGTTGCTACCAACAACAGTGGGCAAAGTATGGTAACGCAACTACCACACAATACAGACAATGTCTGCGATACACACAGCTTTATTATACAAAAATCAGAGCGTTTTTACAATACTCTTTTGTATATGTAGCGTTATTTGTATTGCCAGACAGCGTCTGTGCCTTTCAGATACGATAATGACGAGGTGTTAGTGTGGACGCATACTAACACCTCGTTCTTGGTTTTCTCACTGAAATTCCTCCGGCATTGTTATTTGCATTGTCGGAGGAGATTGGTGAGAAACCAGAGTTTTAGAATAAGCTATGGTTTTATTTGTGTGCCATGGCTTTTTCTTGTATTCCGGATTTTCATATAGGTACCATCTCTGTTATCTATTCATTTCTTCTGAGGATGGTACTATCACTTTACATTATCGCACTGAAAGGAGAAAACAATGAAGAAGAAATTTATCGCGTGGCTGTGCGCCACATCACTACTTGTCTGCGGAACAACTGCCCCGGCAACTGCAGATGCAGCCAAAAAGCCGGTCTCTCTTTCAAAGACCAGCCTTACCATGAAGTCGGGTGCTTCTAAGACACTCAAATTGAAAAAGACTTCCGGGGTAAAGATTCGTAGCCAGAAGTTTATCAGCACCAATAAAAAGGTCGCTGCTGTTACCGCGAAGGGTAAAGTAACTGCAAAAACAGCCGGAAAAGCTGTCATTAAAGTAACCGTAAAATTCACTTCAGCCAAAGCAACCAAAAAGACCACTTTAAAATGTAAGGTGTCGGTAATTGCAAAGAATGCAAATGACTGCGTTTCAACCACATCTGCGTCTCCAGACGTTAAAGCAACCAATGCACCTGGAGCAAATACCACTACCACTCCGGGATCCTCTAATAAACCAAAAGCAACGATAACTCCGAGCGGCAGCAACGGTTCGAACTCTACTAATACTTCGGATAACAACAATGAACCAGCAGATTTCCGAGCACCGGGACTGTATAGTTCTAAGGATCATACAACACAACTTAAATCCTGGGATCAGCTGGTGAGCGACGGTGATATAAAATTGGTCAAAGTAGTTAACAGTGGTTATACATGTATACATACATGTGCAAAAGATTTATCAGGCGAACTTGTCATTTCAAAGGATATTTCTTCCATTGGAACTTCTGCATTCGAAGACTGCTCTGGTCTAACCTCTTTCACAATTCCGAATAGTGTTATTTCCATCGGAAGTTCCGCATTCAAAAACTGTGTCAGTTTGACCTCTATCAATATTCCAAATAGTATTACTTCTATCGGAAATTATGCATTCGAAGACTGCGACAGTCTGACCTCCATCAATATTCCAAATAGTGTTATTTCTATTGGAATTTCTGCATTCTATGACTGCGACTCGCTGATCTCTTTTAATATTCCGGATAGCATTTCTACAATTAGAGATTATACATTCGGTCACTGTTACAGACTTACTTCTATCAATATTCCAGATAGTATTACTTCCATCGAAGATTATGCATTCTGTGACTGTTCAAATCTAACCTCTATCAATATTCCAGATAGTGTTTCTAAAATTGGATTTTATGCATTCATTAACTGCTCAAGTCTGACCTCTATCAATATTCCAGATAGTATTACTTCCATCGAAGATTATGCATTCTGTGACTGTTCAAATCTGACTTCCGTGAAACTTTCCAAAAACAACATATCGTTCACTCGCTATACCTTTGATAACACACCATGGTGGAATAATTTTTGTAAAGGAAAGGATTTCGTAATCTTTAATAATATTCTATTGAAATACAACATAAATGATAACACAGATTCCTCTTCTGTTAATATTCCAGACAATATTTCTGTAATTGGAGAATATGCATTCAAAGACTGCGACGAATTACACTCTATTAATATTCCGAATAGCGTTTCTAAAATTGAATACGGTGCTTTCGCTCACTGTAACAAACTGACCTCCATTAATATTTCGAATAGCATTTCTACAATCGAAGATTATACATTTAGTTACTGTGACAGTTTAACCTCTATCAATATTCCAGACACCATTACTTCCATTGGAGATTCTGCATTTTACGGTTGCTCTGGACTAACCTCTATCAATATTCCAGATAGCATTACTTCCATTGGAAAATCTGCATTCTACGATTGCTCTGGTTTGACTTCTATCAATATTCCGGATGGAGTTTCTAAAATTGAAGATTCTACATTCAGCTACTGCTCCAGTCTAACCTCTATCAATATTCCAGACACCATTACTTCCATTGGAAATTCTGCATTTTGCGGTTGCACCGGTCTGACCTCTACCACTATTCCAAATAGCGTTATTTCCATTGGTAATGAAGCCTTTTACAACTGCTCCGAACTGACCTCTATCAATATTCCAGACAGTGTTTCTAAAATTGGACTTTATGCTTTTACAGCCACACCATGGTGGAATAATCTTTGTGAAGGTAAAGACTTCGTCATTTTTAATAATATTCTATTGGAGTATAACATAAAAGATAACACAGAATGTTTTTCCATAAACATTCCAGATGGCGTTACTGCAATTGGAGATTTTGCATTCACTGGTTGCACCGGTCTGACCTCTATCACTATTCCAAATAGCGTTACTTCCATTGGTAATGATGCTTTCACTGGCTGTTCCGGGCTGACCTCTATCACTATTCCAAATAGCGTTACTTCCATTGGTAATGATGCTTTCACTGGCTGTTCCGGGCTGACTTCTATCACTATTCCAAATAGCGTTATTTCCATTGGTGATGATGCTTTCGCCAACTGTTCCAGACTAACCTCTATCACTATTCCAAGTAGCGTTACTTCCATTGGTAATTCTGTATTCTACCGCTGCTCTGGACTGATTTCTATCACTATTCCAAGCGGCGTTACTTCCATCGGAAATTCTGCATTCTACGGTTGTTCTGGACTAACCGCGATTAATATTCCGGATAGCGTTACTTTCATTGGTGATCATGCTTTCGACGGTTGCTCCAATCTGACTTCTATCACACTTCCAAATGGATTTATTACGATTTGAGAGTAACAGATGTTGTCAAAAGCAACGGTACCGCTCTCTATCGTATTGCTTAAAATAAAGATTGTAACCATTTCCCTGTCTATTTACCACCAAACATAGTTTCGTTCTTACACTAGAAGCTTATCTGATATAATTTATTTTTTAACAAACGTCAGATGTTCTGCAGAACACAGACATCTGGCGTTTCTAATCTTAAAACTCTCTTCATTATAGATGTCCTTCCTTCTAAGGTTCCTATATGGCTGCTATATCTGATTTTTCTTGATTCAGACATGTGAACACATCCACATACCGGATTTGTTCCTGCTCTCCTGCTTTTGCAATCACATTTCCATTGCCAATCTTGATTCACTCTACTGTTTCGACCGTCTTTTTTACACTGTTCCCGCTTCTTCAATCAGCTCCTCCAGCTTCTCGAGTGCATCATGCATCCCCCCCACCTGCTGGAACAGCCCACACTCTACTGCCTGCTTTCCCACCAATATCGTCCCCAGATCCCTTGTCAGGATCCCCGGCTTTACCATCATACTCTCGAGCCTGTTCTGATCCATACCGGAATGGTCTGCAATAAAGCCCGTAATCCGGTCCTGAATCAGTTGAAAATATTCATACGTCTGCGGTGCCCCAAGAACCTGTCCACTCATGCGTACCGGATGGATAATGACCGTTGCAGACGGTGCAATGACCGTATAGTCAGCAGCGACAGAAAGCGGCACGCCAATAGAATGACTGTCTCCCATAACAAGTGCTACAGACGGTTTCGACAGAGACGCAATCATTTCTGACAGGGCAAGTCCGCAGGATACATCTCCACCGATGGTATTAATCACAAACAACACCCCATCCACCTGCTTCGTACAGTCCAGCGAAGCTAACATCGGAAGCATATGTTCATATTTCGTTGTCTTTGTTGTATTCGAAGAACTCTCATGCCCTTCAATCTCTCCGATAATGGATATCATCTGTATCTTATGTCCCTTTTCATCCTGCAGCATCATATTGCCATATTCCTTGATATTTTCTTCCATTGCTTCCTCCCTTGCGTCTCTATATAAAAAGACAGAAAATGATATGATATTTCATTATCATTTTCTGTCTTTTCAGGGTTATTTATTCAAAAATATCTCTTATTATCAAAATATGCATTCTACATTTTATTTTTAGAATAAAGTGGGCTTGTCCACTTTGCGCGTCACCGCACAATTGCTTATGCAATCTTCCTCTGTGCGGTGATCGCATCCTCGCGGAGCGTTATTGCATTATAGGAAACGAGAAGTTTCCTATAATGCAATGCAAAAAAATGTGAAGCCCCCATAATTAGAGTCTTCACATTCTATTTGAAATTATTCTATATAATTATTTAACATCCTTAATGCTGAAGCTCATTCTGCCCATCTTGTCCTTGCCAAGGCATACTACCTTAACATGGTCGCCGAGTGTCAGAACATCCTCAACATGGTTGATCCTCTCTTTAGCGATCTTGGAAATGTGTACCATTCCCTCCTTGCCGGGAGCAAACTCAACGAATGCACCAAATTCCTTGATGCTGACAACCTCGCCCTCGAGGATCTGTCCCTGATGGAAGTCTGTTGTAATGATCTCGATCAGGCGCTTTGCCTCATTCATCATTGCTTCATCCTCACCACAGATAGAAACCTGACCTTCATCGTTGATATCGATCTTAACGCCTGTTCTCTCGATCAGTGCATTGATCGTCTTACCGCGCTGTCCGACAACATCACCGATCTTGGTTGGGTCGATCATGATCTGAATGATCTTCGGAGCAAATTCGCCAACCTTCTCACGAGGCTCGCTGATTGCAGGCTTCATACAGGTATCCATAATGAACATTCTTGCCTCACGGCATCTTGCGATCGCACCCTCAACGATTGGTCGGGTCAGTCCGTGGATCTTGATATCCATCTGGATTGCTGTGATACCATCCTCTGTACCGGTTACCTTAAAGTCCATATCACCAAAGAAGTCCTCAAGACCCTGGATATCGGTCAGAAGTACAAAATCATCATCGGTATCTCCGGTTACGAGACCGCAGGAAATACCTGCAACCATCTTCTTGATCGGCACACCGGCAGCCATAAGAGACATGCAGGATGCACAGGTAGATGCCATGGATGTAGAACCGTTGGACTCGAAGGTCTCGGATACGGAACGGATTGCATATGGAAACTCTTCCTCGCTTGGAAGTACCGGAAGAAGTGCCTTCTCAGCCAGCGCACCATGACCGATCTCGCGACGTCCCGGTCCACGACTTGGCTTTGTCTCACCAACAGAGTATGAAGGGAAATTGTAATGATGCATATATCTCTTCTCTGTCTTGTTGGCATCCAGACCGTCGATTCTCTGCTTCTCAGAAAGAGGAGCAAGTGTTGTAATATTACAGATCTGTGTCTGTCCACGGGTGAACATTGCAGAACCATGTACTCTTGGAATCAGATCAACCTCTGCTGCAAGCGGTCTGATCTGTGTGATCTCACGACCATCCGGACGCTTATGATCCTTTAAGATCATCTTACGGACTGTCTTCTTCTGGTACTGATATACTGCCTCATCCAGAATCTCCAGCCAGTCTTCCTTGTCCGCAAATGCCTCAGCAAGCTTCTCTGTTACCTGACGGACATTCTCTTCTCTTGTCTGCTTATCATCAGAGAATACGGCCTCCTCCATCTCAGCAGGAGGGACGATCTTCTTGATCTCCTCAAACATCTCCTCCGGGATCGCACAACTTGTATACTCATGCTTTGGCTTACCGATCTCCTCTACCATCTGATTGATCAGCGCAATGATCGTCTGGTTGACGTCATGACACTTGTAGATTGCTTCGATCATCTTGTCCTCAGGAATCTCATTGGCTCCTGCCTCGATCATGATAACCTTCTCAGCAGTAGATGCAACAGTCAGACGAAGATCACCGTTGTCCCATACCTCCTGGCTTGGGTTTACGATAAACTCACCGTCTACCATACCCATCTGGGTTGTTGCACATGGACCGTAAAATGGAATATCTGAAATACTGGTTGCTACGGCAGAGCCGATCATTGCAACGAGCTCCGGACGACACTCCGGATCTACAGAAAGCACCAGATTGTTCAGAGAACAATCATTTCTATAATCCTTCGGGAATAAAGGACGCATCGGACGGTCAATAACACGGGCGGTAAGCACTGCATTCTCAGACGCCTTACCCTCACGCTTATTGAAACCTCCCGGAATCTTTCCTACTGAATACATCTTCTCTTCAAATTCAACTGACAGAGGGAAAAAGTCGATTCCCTCACGTGGCTTCTCTGATGCGGTTGCGGTACACAGAACCGTTGTGTCTCCATAATGCATCAAAGCTGCACCATTTGCCTGCTTTGCAACTCGTCCGATATCAATTGACAGAGTTCTTCCGGCAAGCTCCATGGAATATGTTTTGTATGCCATCGATAATCTCCTTTCCTATGCCCGGCGGGCTTTGCAAAACAAGGCACCCTTGCAGGTGCCTCATCCCTTATTGTATCATGATTATTTTCTAAGACCAAGCTTCTCAATCAGTGCACGATATGCATCAAGATCTTTCTTCTTGAGGTACTCAAGAAGGTTACGTCTCTGACCAATCATCTTCAGCATACCACGTCTTGAGTGGTGATCCTTTTTGTTCTCCTTCAGATGCTCAGTGAGCTCACGGATACGGAATGTAAGAATTGCTACCTGTACCTCTGGAGATCCTGTATCCTCTGGTGTACGTCCATACTCTTTTACGATTTCTGCTTTCTGCTCTTTGCTAATCATTGTTCTTCCTCCTAAAATTTAATATATGCCTGTCACTAAGATCCGGTTGGAGTATCCGAAATCTGAGCAACGGTAATCACAACTTATTAAGAATAACACATTGTAATGCGTTTGTAAACCGCTTCGGTTAAATTTCTGCTAATTTTCTGTTATGCTCCAACGTTTCCCGCTTAAATATCAAGCTCAAGCTGTATCTCTTCCTCTGCCTCAATCTTGAAGTCCTCTACCTTTTCCGGATTTACCACCGGCAGATCCTCCAGCGATTCAATGCCGAAGTTACGTAAAAACTCCTCCGTCGTAGCGAAAAGGATCGGGCGACCCGGTGCATCAAGACGCCCAACCTCACAGATCAGCTTGTACTCGACAAGCTTGTTGATCACATGATCACTCTTGACACCACGTATGTGTTCCACCTCCAGCTTTGTGATCGGCTGCTTGTAGGCAATGATCGACAATGTCTCAAGAAGAACATCGGTCAGCACATGCTTCTTCGGCACATGAGCGATCCGGACCAGATATTCATACATGGATGCCTTCGTACACATCTGAAATGCACCATCAAGCTCTATGATCTGTATTCCTCTGTCATCGCCGGCATACCGGTCCATCATGTTGCGGATCACATGACGGCAGGTATCCTCATCCTGCTCTGTGGCTGCAGCGATCCGTTCCAGTTCCACTGCTTCTCCCATGGTAAAAAGAATTGCCTCGATCACCGCTTCCAGATCTGATATTTTCATTTCCTTATCCATACTACTTCTTACATTCCTTTCTCAGCACAAAAAACGAACTCTCTGCGAAACATCTGCCGGGTGAGTATATTTATTTCACGCAATATCCTTCCGGATCTTATACGCCACTGGACGGCACAACCTCTACGTCCTTCACACCCGGTACATATGTAATCTGAATATCATCAAAGGTGTTTTCCTGTTCGATCTTAAGCTTACCAACCTTCATCAGCTCCAGGATTCCCAGAAATGTCACGATCAGCATCAGCTTGCTGTGCTGCTCCTCCAGCATTCCGCGGAATGTAAAGCTTCCGTGAAGCATCGCATATTCCTCGATATGCAGCATCCGGTCGGTCAGACTTATCTTCTCCTTCTCGATGTTACCAAACTTGCTTCGGATCGGATCGATCTTGTCGACCTGTTTCTTCATGATATCCCGGAAAATGCTCTGCAGTCTGGAAAGCGTCACATCTGAAAGAAGTTCTCCCACATCGACCTCCTCCTGATACTCGGCAATCTCCTTCGGGATGGACGGATCCTTAAAAATCATTCTCGAGGCATCCAGCTGACGATCCTTCAGCTCATAGGATGCATATTTGTACATCTTATACTGAAGCAAACGTTCAACCAGCTCTGCTCTCGGATCTTCCTCCTCGCCCTCCTCGGTCGGAGGTGCCGGAAGAAGCATTTTGGACTTAATCTTAAGCAGTGTCGCTGCCATGACCAGAAAGTCACTCATCACATCCATATCCTTTGTCTCCATCCGCGACACATAATCCATGTACTGCTCCGTGATCTCAACAATCGGTATATCAAAGATATCAATCTTATTTTTCTCGATCAGATGAAGCAGAAGATCCAACGGACCATCAAATGCTTCCAGCTTAACAGATAAACTCATACCAGCAATCATACCTTTCCAAAATCACAATAATAAAAGAATCAGCCTCGATGCACCATAGTGGATCAGATCAAACAAAAGCACCAGCACAAAGATCAGCTTGACAGTTCCATCCACCTTCAGCATCCCAAGATATCCCGTCGGTGATGTCCCGGCAATCAGAAGTCCCATGTCAAACGTTGACACCGGAAACAGATTTGCCACAAACATCCCAAAGCTGAGCATCGCAAGGTACTGTACGAAAATTGGGGCAATACTCTGCCACCAATGATGTATTACCAGATGATCCAGTCCCTTCACGCCTCCGTAACCGAACCGTAGAACAAGTATGCTGCCCGCAAATACCATGAGCAAACTGACAAGTCCCGCCACCCCCAGACGTCTGTTTGTTATCGGATCCCTGACCCGGTAGAAATACGGCTTGGAAATTGGCACACAGCTGGTAAGGGAAAGAATCAGACCGATCGGATCAATATACCGCCACACCTTCCACGGAGTTGTCCGAAAACAGTGTACAGACCGCTGACAGCACGCATATACAATCAATCGGATTACTTCGTGCCAGATCATCAGCAGCATCGCAGCCACCAGACAGCTCCCTGTTTCTATAAGGATTTCTTTCACCCTGTCACCTCAAATAATCAAACTGAAGACCATACATACGAACGGTATCGCCTTCTTCGATGCCAAGCTTCTCCAGTTCGTCCACAATACCGCTTGTGCGCAGGAACTTCTGGAAAAATTCAAAGCCCTTCTCGGAATCAAGGTTCGTGTAACCAAGCATACGCTCGATCCTTGGTCCCTCGACCACATACATGCCTTCCTTCTCGTCGTACTCAACCGTATACGGCTCGTCCTTGAAGGTTTCCTGCTCCAGATCGTATTCCTGTTCAAAGACAACCGGCTCCTGATCAAGCTGATCCAGTTCCTTGCGGACATAATATAAAAGTTCCTTAACGCCCTTGCCGCTTACGGCAGAGATTGGAAATACCGGGATTCCCTTCGGTTCAAACTCTTCCTTAAGAAGTGTGATCACCGTATCCTCCTCCGTGCCATAAAAGACATCAGTCTTATTCGCCGCGATGACCTGCGGTCTCTTGATAAGCTCCGGACTGTAGTTTTCCAACTCTTTATTGATGACAAGAATATCATTGAGCGGATCGCGTCCCTCTGTGGAAGCTGCATCCACCATATGAATAAAAAGCTTGGTACGCTCGATATGGCGCAAAAACTCATGACCAAGTCCAATGCCCTCTGATGCGCCCTCGATCAATCCCGGAATATCGGCGATCACAAAGCCGTCTGCCCCGTCCAGATCGACAACACCGAGAATCGGACTCAGTGTTGTGAAATGATAATTGGCAATCTTTGGCTTTGCATTGCTGACTCTGGATAAGAAAGTAGACTTTCCAACATTTGGAAAACCGATCAATCCCACATCTGCGATCGTCTTTAACTCCAGAATAACCTCAAGCTCTCTACCCGGCTTACCCGGCTGTGCATACTTCGGCACCTGCATCGTCGGCGTTGCATAATTCATGTTGCCCTTACCGCCACGACCGCCCTTTAACACAACTTCTCTCTTGTGTTCATGGGACATGTCAATAATGACCTTTCCTGTCTCTGCCTCGCGTACCACAGTTCCCTCCGGCACATGAACAACCATATCCTCGCCATCGGCTCCATGACAACGGCGCTTGCCGCCCGGCTCGCCATCGCCCGCAAAATATTTACGGATATGACGAAAGTCATTCAGTGTATTTACGCGGGGATCCACTTCAAATATCAGATCACCACCACGGCCGCCGTCTCCGCCATCCGGACCACCTGCAGCTACATACAGTTCTCTTCGGAAACTCACATGACCGTCTCCGCCTTTTCCGGATCGTATCGTTATCTTCGCACTATCAGCAAACATCATATCCTCCTTTTGTTCAAACTGCTTCCGCTTAGTCGAAAGCCCAATGGAAGCTTCCTACACATACAATAAAGAAATAGGGGCTGCCAGTGGCAACCCCTTATCGGTAACCGGATCCCCGGTCAAAAAGTCTTATTTAGCTTCTACCGGATATACGGAAGCCTGCTTTTTGTCTCTACCTTTTCTCTCGAAACGAACAACACCATCAACAAGTGCAAACAGAGTGTCATCTCCACCGCGTCCAACATTTACACCCGGATGAATCTTTGTACCACGCTGTCTGTATAAAATGTTACCAGCAAGTACGAACTGTCCATCGGCTCTCTTTGCTCCTAATCTCTTAGACTCGGAATCTCTACCGTTCTTTGTAGAACCCATTCCCTTTTTATGAGCAAATAACTGAAGGTTCATCTTTAACATGGTTCTATCCCTCCTGTTTTTTAATTCGAAGTTTAATGTGTTTCTTACCATACTCATCCTGAATGCCATTAAGCCCCAGAACAAGTGATTTCAGTAACAGCTCTGACGATGATCCGACCGGCATGTCCTTTATTTTGAAAAGAACGGTTCCGGTCTCAGGATCTACAGAACTTTCAAATGAATCTTCGGTATACTGCTCAATCGAATTGATCGTGTTGATCACCAGCGCTGACACGGCAGCGCAGACAATGTCCTGACCATATTCTGCATACTCCGCATGACCATTCATCCGAAATCCTGTATACTTCCCGGAGGAAGTCTGAAAAATCTCAACATCTATCATACTGTCACCCTTCTGTGAACTTCACAGAATCCCTGCCATCAGACCGGATTAAGCGTTGATCTTATCGATCTTAACCTGTGTGTAAGCCTGTCTGTGACCGTTTTTCTTATGATATCCGGTTTTTCTCTTATATCTGTAAACGATAACTTTCTTTGCTCTGCCTTCCTTAACAACTGTTGCAGAAACACTTGCATTTGCTACATCAGCACCTGCCTTCATAGCTCCGTCGTTTACAGCCAAAACGCTATCAAATGTAACTGCCTCGCCAGCTTCTGCTGCAAGCTTCTCTACGTTAATGATATCACCCTCGGCTACTTTGTACTGCTTTCCACCTGTTGCAATAATTGCGTACATCTTTGCACCTCCTTATCATTACTCGCCAACTTTGGTATCCGGAAGCATTTCCGACATTTCACAAAACCTCGTTGAGCGGCACACTTGATTATCTTATCATTACACTTCCATTCTGTCAACTGTTTTTTATTATTTTTCCATTGGTAATTTTGAAGACTGCCGCCATCTCACAAAAGCACGAAAATCCCATATAAGATCAGTAGATGTACCGGATAAAACCAATAGAAAAAGCTTCGAGGCAGCCTCGTCCTGCCCGCATCCCTATCCGCCGCATAATAACGCACAAAAAATAACGCCACTGCACCGAACGCCTCCAGCCAGCCCTGACCGACACACAAAAGCAAAATGCTGTATATCAGCAATCGCCAGTCATACTGCCCCACATAAAACGCAAGAATCATTAACACTCCCCAAAACGAATAATCACTTCGGCAAAGCACGGCAGCCACCATGGCAACCCCAACGATCCCACAAGAAATCGGAATACGCCACCCTTTCCCAACATACTCCTTCGTCCGGAAAAGTTCCAAAAGCATCATTAGTCCGATTGCAAGCGTCACAAAGACATTCTGATTCCACGGATTCCAGACACGTCCGAAAAACGCAAGATCATACGGAATCTCCGATACCAGTGCAAAGCACCATAGCCGGAAAAGATACTTTCTGCGGCTGTGCGTATAGAAAAAGCCCTGTACCAGAAGAAAACAGATCAGAGGGAAAGAAACCCTTCCAATCCCACGAAGCAGATAATAACATACCGGCATCGTTTTCACCGGCACAAAAATGCAGCCCACATGATCCAAAACCATCGTTACCATAGCGATCCACTTCAACTGATCTCTTGAGAACTGCTCCTTCGACAATGAAAATACCACCTTCTCCTCTCCCTTCGTAAGCAATCCGTCTTAAAGCGGGCTTGCCCAGTTTGCGCGTCACCGCACAATTGCTTATGCAATCTTCCTCTGTGCGGTGATCGCATCCTCGCGGTGCGTTTTACATTATAGGAAACGACAAGTTTCCTATAATGTAAAAAAACAAAAATCTACTCATATACTACGAGTAGATTTCCATTCGGGTTGGGCTGTTATAAATAACAGTTAGCAGTCTGTAGGGGAATCGAACCCCTGTTTTCGCCGTGAGAGGGCGACGTCTTAGCCGCTTGACCAACAGACCAAATATGAAGTTGTAAGCTGTCATATACAGCTAGCAGTCTGTAGGGGAATCGAACCCCTGTTTTCGCCGTGAGAGGGCGACGTCTTAGCCGCTTGACCAACAGACCATTTCGCTGCTGCGCTTTACCGCGTCAGCAGTTGATATATTACACTACTTTCTGACAAAATGCAAGCATTTTTTTGATTTTTTTTAAAATATTTTTTTTAAAACTCCGCGAACCCGCATTATTTCTAGGGTTTAGCGGTTAAAATATTTATCAATTCCGTCTGCCATTCCCTTTGCCATTTTGTTCTGGGTAGACTTTTTCTGCATATAGCGATCCTCTGTCGGATTACTCAAAAATCCCATCTCGATCAGAGTCACCGGAATCTTACTCCAGTTTGTTCCTGTCAGATCGTCTCTGAGAGAGAGACCTCTGCTACGAATTCCTGTCTTCTTACAATAACTGTTCAGCATATACTGAGACAGCTTCTTAGACTTCGCACTGAGCTTTCCGACATACCGGTTCTTTGTCGACGGATATAACGCAGATGCTCCCCGTACTGACGATGACGCAGAACTGTCCGCATGGATCCTTACATAGATATCAGCACCGCTTTTATTGGCAATCTGCGCCCTCTGCTTATTACTGATATTGACATTATTCTTCGTGCGGATCATAACAACCTTATATCCACGAGATTCAAGCTCCTTACGAAGCTTTTTGGCAACACTTAAGTTAATCTTATACTCCGGCACATGAGAAGACACACCTGTCGCACCTCCGGCAACCTTTGCCTTACGCACTGAAGAACCCGGTCCCACCGGCTCTGTCGAGCTGTTACCGCGACTCTGATGACCGGCATCGATTGCAACTACCTTTGCATCATCTGTATCTGCATCCGAACTGCGCTCTGCAGCCTTAGCCTTATTCCCCTGGGAACGAAGTGTGCCAAACTTGTTCAACGGATAGATCCGAAGTACAGCCCTTCCCTCAATCTTGTCGCGGGATACCGGACCAACCTCCTCATAACGGCTGTCCTCGCTGACCTCACGATTATCTCCCAACACAAAATATTCATCCTTGCCGAGCTTTAACGGCTCCGAGGCAATGCCGGATTCCGTCATCGGATCCTTGCCATAACTCTCCTTAAGAACCTTTCCATCAATATAGATCGTATCTCCCACAATCTGTATCGTCTCTCCCGGCAGACCGATTACCCGCTTAATGTAATAATCCTCATTCTCTCTGCCATATGGATAAAATACGATCACATCAAACCGTTTTGGATCGGAGAAGCGGTAAGACAGCTTATCGACCAGAAGGTTATCCTGATCCTGCAGTGTCGCCTCCATAGAGGTACCATCCACGATCGTACGCTGTATCACATAGCGCGGCACAACCATCACACATACCACAATGATCGCCACATAAACAAGCAGCTCAAAAATGGCACTTCGGATGCGCTGTACCTTTGATGGTTTCTTCGTATTATCCTTATCCTGTGTATTTTCTTCTACCGGGCAGTTTTCTTCCTGCTCCACTTCATTTGTCTGATCCTGGTTTTGTTCCATCATCAACAAGCTCCTATCCTGACAATTTGATTAGTCTTCCTCAGAAAAAGAAAGGAATGACTCTGCTTCCTCTGCTCTCTCCTGTGCCTCTTTGGCCTTCTTTGCCTCAAGCTCAGCAGCCTCTTCCTCGCTGAGAATACGGATTTTGGAATTGCTTAACTCCTCAATTGCTATAGACAGCGGTTTTGGACATTTGGATTTTACGAGTGGCTGAACTCCATCGATCAGCTGACGTGCTCTCTTGGAGGTTGCCAGAACGATAGAATAACGGCTGTTGACTACCGGAGCCTCACCGGTCTCTACCTCACTGTTTACTAATTTCATTAAATCTGTATAAGATGGATGTAACATAAATATACCCCTTTCAATTGTAATCTGATTAATTTGAAAATATTGCACTAGCTATTAGAATATCGCAAAAAGATAAATTTATCAACTATCTTTTTTCAAACTCCTGTTTTATTTTCTGAATGAAGCCCTCCTGCTGTTCTCTCTTATAATGAAGAGAACGGATCAGCTGATGGACATTCTCCACGCATTCATCAAGATCATCGTTAATGACAACATAGTCGTATTCTTTCATATAAGCACTCTCTTCTTTGGCTCTCGCCATGCGCTCACGGATCACCTCTGCCGTCTCTGTTCCTCTGCTGACCAGCCGCCGTTCCAGTTCATCCACCGTTGGCGGTGTCAGAAAGATCAGATTTACCTCCGGAAGGATCTCGCGGACACGAAGTGCTCCCTGCATTTCAATTTCAAGAATAACGTCTTTGCCCTGCTCCAGCTGCTGCACCACATATTCCTTTGGTGTTCCGTAATAATTTCCGACATACTGCGCATACTCAATGAGCTGATGCTCTCTGATCATTTTCTCAAACTCTTCTTTTGTTTTGAAGAAATATTCTCTACCATCCTGCTCCCCCTCCCGCGGTGATCGGGTTGTCGCTGAGATCGACAGACCATAATCGTATTCTTGAAGGAGCTGTTTAACAACGGTTCCTTTCCCGGCTCCCGAAAATCCTGAAATCACTGTAAGAACTCCTCTGTCTGACATTTTTATTCCTCCATTTCCTCATTATGCTTCTCATAATCCATCGGCGTTTTCACTCTGCTCTCAATCGTTTCAGGCAGAAGTGCCGACAAAACAAGATGTCCACTGTCCATGACCAGAATGCATTTTGTTTTTCTGCCACAGGTGGCATCCACCGCCAACCCTGCATCCTTGGCATTTTGAATCATCCGCTTGATCGGTGCCGCATCGGCACGCACAATGCTGATGACCTTATTCATATTAACCACATTCCCATAACCGACATTTACCAGCATTTTATTTCCTCCCGGCTCTGCCATTATTCAATGTTCTGAATCTGCTCTCTGACCTTCTCGATCTCCGTCTTCAGATCAATGGCAATATTGGAAAGTGTCCTGTCATTTGCTTTTGAAAGAATGGTATTAGATTCTCGATTCATCTCCTGTGCGATAAAGTCGAGCTTGCGTCCGATGTTCTCTCCCAGCAGCAATGTATCTCTCATATTCTTGATATGGCTGTGAAGCCGGACTGTCTCTTCATCCACACAGACCTTATCTGCATAGATCGTAAGCTCTGTCGCAAGCACACGCTCATCAATATTCTTATCACCAAGCAGCTCCTCTACCTTATCTGTGATCTTCTGTCTGTACTCAGCAAGCATCTCCGGAGAACGCTTCTCCACATCACATACCATCTGCTCAATACCATCTAACTTCTCATTCAGATCACGGAACAGATGCTCCCCTTCCTTCTCTCGGGATTCTGCAAAACGCACAGCAGCCTCTCTTAACGTCTGCTCCAGCACCGGAAACAGCGTCTCTTCATCGTCTTCCATCTCATCCAGAGCGATCACATCCGGCATACGGATCAGCGCTGCCGCAGAGATTCCCTTTTCAATACCAAAGGTGACCGTCGCCTTCTCGATCGCATCCATATAGCCTCTTGCAACGGTATCGTGGTAATCCACCTTTGTCCGCTTTCCGGCATAATCCTCATAAGAAATATAAATATCAATCTTACCTCTGGAAGCATATTCCTTCACGGTGGAACGCACTGCATTCTCAAATGCATTAAACTTCTTAGGAAGCTTGATCCCGATATCGCAGTATCTGTGATTGACCGCCTTCATCTCCACTGTCATCTTATATTCCTCGGTGATCACTTCGCTTCTTCCAAAGCCTGTCATACTTTTAATCATATTTTCCCCATTTCTGTGTACAGCTCCCCTTTTGATTCCGGTCCTGCACACCCGGCCGGCATCATTTTCTATCATTAACCGTTGCTTTATTTGTGTTCCTGCTTGTCTGTCACTAATACATCTGCAGCTTCCACAGTCCGCCCCGGCATGTTTTCCCCGGCTTCCACGACCTTCCCGTACTCGTCTCTGCCGCCTTCTGCCAAATCGTCCACTGTCTTCTCCGATGCATTTTGACTATCCTGCCCTGCTGCATTCTTCAGCTTCGGCTGTTCTCCCTCCGCATCCGAAACATCCATCGGCTTCTGGTCTAACAGCTGCATCAGCGTTATTTTATCCTCTGCATCTCTACGCAGATTTGCATTTCTCTTTTCCTTCTTTGTATACAGGATATAATGCTTATCTCCCTGGACATCGGACTGAATACTCTTCAGATCCTTATACATCTCTGTCTCCGTACTAAGTCTCTTATGATACAGCCGAAGCTCCAGATAGTCCTTCAGCAGACGATAGATCATCGCAAACAACGGCACTCCGACGATCATGCCGACAATGCCCCACATTCCGCCGAACAGCAGGATTGCAAAAAGTACCCAGAATGCGGTCAGACCGGTCGATTCACCAAGAATAGCAGGTCCTATTACGTTTCCGTCCAGCTGCTGCAGAATAATGATAAAAACCACAAAATATAAACACTGCATCGGGCTGACCAACAGGATCAGCAACGCACTCGGCACCGCTCCAATATACGGACCGAATACAGGGATCACATTCGTCACACCAACGATCACGCTGATCAGCAGCGAATACGGAAGCTTCAGGATCCACATTACAATAAAACAGATCACTCCGATAATCGCTGAGTCCACGATCTTACCAACAATGAAGCCGCTAAATGTATCATTTGTCATGCGGCTGTAATGCAAGATCACATCTGCCTGCTTCTTTCCAAAGACCGCATAGATCATTTTCTTTGCCTGTGCCAAAAACTTCTCCTTGCCAAGAAGCAGATACACGGCAACAATACAGCCGATCAGCAGATTATATAATACGCCCAGCACACTGAACACACCACTTGCAAACATAGACGCAAGCGAATTGACATTCGGCAGGAGCCCGGTCTGCAGCCACGGAAGCAGATCCTTCTGTGTCCACTCATCCAGACTGTCAGTCAGATGAAGCAGCGCATCCTGAAACTGATTGGCCATATAAGGATTGTCCATAACCCACTTGCTGACCTTATGATAATAATCCTGTGCCTGATCCGGCAGCGTATTGGCAAGTGCAATGACACTGTTAAACACCTGCGGGATCAGCATCCAGAGCAGCACGGTAATGATCAGCAAACCTGTGATCATCGCCAGGATCAGGCTGATCACCTTGGAAAACTTCTGATAACGTTCCACATGCCGCTCCTCGTCCTCCGGAATCTTTCTTCCAAACAGGCGGTAAAATACATTGCCGTAAAATACCATCAGCGGATTCAGCAGGTATGCGATCACCAGACCATATATTACCGGCATCAGAAGCTTCACCAGCGTCCGCACTGCTTTCAGAATATGCACCATATTAGAAAGGCAGTAAAATATAACGATTGATATGATAATAACAAGAAACAGACCAAACCAGTGACCAAGCATTCCCCGGAAACGTTTCTTTTTCTTTTGTTGTGATGCCACATAATCCGGATGAAAGATTTCCTCCGGCTCCTGTACAGATATATCTATATTTTTTGTCTGCTTCTTCTCCATAAGCACTCCTCATTTCTACACTTTTGCTGACATTCGATGTATATCGGTTACACACACTCTTTCTTATGATAAACGATTCGCCCTCAAAAAGCAATAGCGAGGCGGTACATCCTTTCTTTATAAAAAGCAGGAAAATACGGACGCTCCCACAACCGTCAAAAGACCTGCAACCGCAATCGACAAGCCGGAAATCGCCCCTTCCGTCTCTCCCATTTCCATTGCCTTGGAGGTACCGATCGCATGCGATGCCGTTCCGATCGCAACACCTCTTGCAACCGGCTCCGTGATTTTAAAGATCCTGCACGCCGTCTCCGCCAGAACACTTCCAAGAATACCGGTAATAATTATGATTGCCACAGTAAGTGTCACATAACCGCCAAGCTCCTCCGAAACGCCCATCCCGATCGCTGTTGTGATCGATTTTGGCAGGAGCGTCGCATACTCCTTGTGATTCAGTCCAAAGAAAACAGACATGGCAAGCACACTGCAAAGACTTGTCAATACCCCCGAAAGTATCCCCACCATGATCGCACGGAAGTTCTTTTTCAAAAGCTCAATCTGCTCATAAAGAGGAATCGCAAGGCAGACCGTTGCCGGTGTCAGAAAATAGCTGATCACATTCGCCCCCTCTTGATACTTTCTGTAATCTGTCCCTGAAACACCAAGAAAGACCATAATCAAAATAACAGAGATTAATAATGGATTAAAAATTGCCCGATGAAATTTTCTCTGCAGCAGCATTCCAATTCCATATGCCACAAAGCTCAACGCTACACCCCAGAATACCGAATTCTGCATAAACTCACTCATTGGTCTGCTCCTCTCCTTTCATCGCCTGCGTTACCCTGCCTGCCACCAGCATCACAAGCAGTGTACTCACAAGCGTGATCACTACATATGGCACCAGCACCGGCATTAATGTATGATATGCTCCGAGCAGTCCGACTGCCGCCGGAATAAACATAAGCGGCATTACCTCGATCAGAAAACGACCGGTCTCACGAACCTCTTCCAATGGTATGATCCCTGTCGATAATGCCGTAAACAGTATTGCCAGACCATAAATGCTTGCCGGCATCGGAAGTGGAACAATACTATGTAATATTTCTCCTAATAATGAAATGAAAAGAATGATTGAAAACTGCTTCAGATACTTCAATCGAAAAACACCTCTTTCTCTCTGCGAATATTCGCTATGTACTTGTGATATAACTGCTTTTTACAGACAGCGTTTTTTAGAGTATACCTATTAAAATGTTTTGTCAACAAGGAATTTGTGATCAAAGAATTTAAAAAAATCAAAAAAGGGGCTTTTCAAATGATTTATTTTGTGATATAGTAATCTGCAGTTGGATAACGAACGGAACAAGGGTGTTCTCATTACTTGTAATGAGTGCGCCCTTTTTTACTAATCAGACTGACATAAACAGTTTATCCAGCATCCATGAGACGGTCATCGACAACAGGGTTTGACACATTATCCGACCGCCTCATAAAATAAAAAGTCAGTTGATGATGAAAGGATGGTAGGAATTATGGAACAAAACGTAATTGAGCAGGTTTTTGGTAAAGACGTGTTCAACGATGAGGTAATGAAGGAAAAGTTGCCTAAGGACGTCTACAAATCATGGAAGAAAACATTGGAGAATGGCGAGGATCTCAATCAGGATATCGCAAACGTCGTCGCTCATGCCATGAAAGAGTGGGCTTTAGAGCACGGCGCTACTCATTATACACACTGGTTTCAGCCAATGACCGGTATTACAGCAGAGAAGCATGATTCATTCTTAAGTCCTGCATCTGACAGCAAACCGGTTCTTGAATTTTCCGGCAAGGAGCTGATCAAGGGTGAACCGGACGCTTCTTCTTTCCCTTCAGGTGGTCTTCGTGCGACCTTTGAGGCAAGAGGATATACAGCATGGGATTGTACATCACCTGCATTCCTGCGTGAGGATGCTGCCGGCGTTACACTCTGCATCCCTACCGCATTTTGTTCATATACAGGTGAGGCACTTGATAAGAAAACTCCTCTCCTTCGTTCCATGGAAGCGCTCAGCAAACAGGCTGTCCGCATCGTAAAGCTTTTCGGATATGATGATGTCAAGAAGGTATCCTGCTCCGTAGGACCTGAGCAGGAATATTTCCTGGTTGACAGAGATAAATATTTACAGCGTAAGGATCTGATCTTCACCGGTCGTACTCTTTTCGGTGCACCGGCTCCAAAGGGTCAGGAGCTTGATGATCACTACTTCGGTACCATTAAGGAGCGCATCGCTGCATTCATGAAGGATCTCAACATTGAGCTCTGGAAGCTTGGAATCCTTTCCAAGACACAGCATAACGAGGTTGCTCCGGCTCAGCATGAGATGGCTCCAATCTTTACAACTGCTAATATCTCTACCGATCATAACCAGCTTGTTATGGAGCTGATGAAAAAGGTAGCTAAGAGACATAATCTTGAGTGTCTGCTTCATGAGAAGCCATTTGCAGGTGTAAACGGTTCCGGTAAGCATGACAACTGGTCTATCGTAACCGATACCGGAATCAACCTTCTGGATCCGGGCAAGAAACCACATGAGAACAAGCTGTTCCTTCTGACACTTGCCGCTGTGATCAAGGCTGTTGATGACAACGCAGAGCTTCTTCGTCTGTCTGCTTCCAGCCCCGGAAACGACCACAGACTCGGAGCAAACGAGGCACCGCCTGCTATCATTTCTATCTTCCTTGGCGAGCAGCTTGAGGATATCATTGAGCAGATCATCCGAGGTGATGTTTCTTCCTCTATCCAGGGGGAGAAGCTTGATACCGGTGTTCATGTTCTTCCGGTACTGAAAAAGGATGCTACTGACAGAAACCGTACATCTCCATTCGCATTCACCGGTAATAAGTTCGAGTTCCGTATGCTTGGTTCTTCCATGTCCATCTCCGGACCAAACTTTACATTAAATACTATGGTTGCCGATGTCCTTCAGGATTTTGCAGATGAGCTTGATCAGGCAGACGATTTCGACTCTGCTGTTGACGCTCTGATCAAGAAAACCGTTACCGAGCATCAGCGTATCATCTTCAACGGAGACGGATATTCTAATGAGTGGGTTGAGGAAGCTGAGAGACGTGGTCTTCCAAACATCAAGTCCATGGTTGAGGCAATTCCTTATCTTGCAACAGACAAGAGCGTAAATCTGTTTGAGAGACAGAATGTCATGACAAAGGCAGAGCTTGAGTCTCGTGTAGAGATTAACTATGAGAACTACTCAAAGACGATCAACATTGAGGCTAAGACAATGATTGATATGGCTGGCAAACAGTTCATTCCATCTGTTATCAAATATACAACAAGCCTTGCAGATTCTATCACAAAGGTTCAGACTGCATGTCCGGATGCTGATGTATCTGTACAGACTGAGCTGTTAAAGAAAACATCTACTCTCCTTGCTTCTGCACAGAAGGCACTGGCTACCCTTGAAAAGGCAGTTGATGAGGCAGATACTAAGGAAGAGGGCAAGGAACAGGCTCTGTTCTTCCGCGAGGTTGTATTTGCTGATATGGAGACACTCCGTGCTCCGATCGATGAGCTGGAGATGATCGTCGATAAGACGTACTGGCCGGTACCAACCTACGGCGATCTGCTGTTCGAGGTATAATACATACCTTTGAACCGTAGAGAATAATTATGCTTTCATATTATAATATTCCCAATTTATAAATGAATCAGAGAAGGGGCGGTTGACCGTATGGCAATCGTCTCTTTTCTTGTGTTATCATTCCGTTTATGATATACTTAAAGTTATCAATGCAGATGTTTTTTGTTCGTAAATATATCTGTCTATCACTACATAATACATATGGAGGTACCCATTATGAACAATAAAAAAATCGTGGTTGCTCTTGGTCATAACGCCCTTGGCAGCACCTTTCCGGAGCAGAAGGCTGCCGTAAAGAAAGCCGCTGCAGCAATTGCCGATCTCGTTGAGGCAAAGTATCAGGTTGTGATCACGCACAGTAACGGACCACAGGTCGGCATGATCCACGCAGCAATGACCGAGTATTCTCTTCTCGAGCCGGACAATACAGTAGCACCAATGTCCATCTGCAGCGCAATGAGCCAGGGCTACATTGGCTATGATCTTCAGAATGAGATCCGCACCGAGCTGTTAAACCGCGGTATCTACAAGCCGGTCACCACACTGATCACACAGGTTCGTGTTGATCCGTTTGACGCAGCCTTCAGCCAGCCATCCAAGGTCATCGGTCGTTATATGACGGAGGAGGAAGCCAAAGCTGAGGAAAAGAAAAACAACCATGTCATCAAGGACGGCGACAAGGGTTACCGCCGTATCATCGGCGCTCCACGTCCAATCGAAATCTATGAATTAGATGCGATCAAGGCACTCCTCGACGCAGATCAGATTGTCATTGCCTGCGGTGGTGGCGGAATTCCTGTTCTGCAGCAGGGAACCCGCTTAAAGGGAGCCAGCGCTGTTATCGAGAAGGATCTTACCAGTGCATGTCTCGCAGAGGGTATTCAGGCAGATATGCTTCTCCTGCTTACCGGTGTCGAGAAGGTTATGCTGAACTTTGACACGCCACAGGCAACACCGTTAGATCATCTCTCTGTTGAGGAGGCAACCAGATATATCGATGAAGGACAGTTCACTACAGGAGCAATGCTTCCAAAGATCGAGGCTGCTGTTTCCTTCGCATCCTCCTCTCCTGCCCACAAGTCTGTTATCACTGACCTGAACACTGCTTTGGACGGCGTAGCCGGCAAGACCGGAACTGTGATCACGGCAGATTAAGACAACCATTTTTTCATCATATAATCATAAAAACCAGCCCTCATATCAGAACAAATCCGTATAGGGCTGGTTTTTTATACATCTGACATTTTCCTATACCCAAAAACAGAATCCATACCGGTGTAGATTGGTATGGATTCTGTTTTTATATACACACATCTAACAGATGCCACGGATTGGTCCATTGCGATGCAATTTTGCAATCCGACAACCAGACAACCATTCATACACAGATACATATTGCTGATCTGTCTGCCGGCATCATAATATTACTCTTTTTCTTTATATCTTACTTTGCGTAGGAACCACTCTTGGAGATTGTTGCCACATCCACGATAGAAAGATGTGTCTTATCTGAGTTCTCAAGACTGGTCAGCAGTGCATTGGCAGTATCAAGCGAAGTAAGAACGTTTACACCTGTCTCGATCGCAGTACGGCGGATCAGGAAACCATCCTTCATCTTGTCGCCGTGTGTCGGTGTATCGATAACGAGATCGATCTGATGCTCCAGAAGCAGATCCATCAGCGTCGGTGCTTCCTCATTGATACGGTTTACCGGAATGGCAAGCACACCGTTCTCATTCAGTACACGTGCCGTATTTCTCGTTGCGAAAATCTCATAGCCAAGCTTCTTAAAACGCTTTGCCACTCCAACAGCTTCCAGCTTATCCGAATCCTTAACGGAAATGATCATCTTCTTATGCTTTGGAAGGTTCACTCCAGCTCCGAGGAATGCCTTATACAGAGCCTCATCAAATGTCTTGGCGATACCAAGGCACTCACCGGTAGACTTCATTTCCGGTCCGAGGGAAATCTCAGCTCCACGAAGCTTCTCAAAAGAGAATACCGGCATCTTGATTGCAAGATAGCCTGCATCCGGTGCAAGACCAGGCTCAAAGCCAAGATCACGGATCTTTGCTCCAAGGATTACGCGGGATGCCAGATCAACGATCGGAATACCGGTAACCTTGCTGATATATGGTACAGTTCGGCTGGAACGAGGATTTACCTCGATCACATAAACCTCATCCTGATATACGATAAACTGAATATTGATCAGTCCGATTACATGCAGGGAACGTGCCAGCTTGCCGGTGTAATCAACCAGAACTCGCTTGATCTTCTCTGAGATCGTCTGTGCCGGATATACGGAGATACTGTCTCCGGAATGGATACCGGCTCTCTCGATATGCTCCATGATACCCGGGATCAAAATGTCTTCGCCATCGCATACCGCATCGACCTCAATTTCCTTACCCATCAGGTACTTATCGATCAGGATCGGATGCTCCTGATGATAACGGTTGATAACCGCCATAAACTCTACGATATCCTGATCGCGTACTGCGATCTGCATACCCTGCCCTCCAAGCACATAGGACGGACGGATCAGCACCGGATAACCAAGCTCATTGGCAACCTTTAACGCTTCCTCTGTCGTAAATACCGTATCACCCTTTGCTCTCGGAATACAGCACTGCTCCAGGATCTCGTCGAACAGCTCGCGATCCTCTGCAGCATCTACATTCTCTGCGCTTGTTCCAAGGATCTTAACACCCATCTTGATCAGAGATTCTGTCAGATTGATGGCAGTCTGTCCACCAAACTGTACAACGGCTCCGTCCGGCTTCTCCAGACGAACAATATTTTCTACATCCTCCGGTGTCAGCGGCTCGAAATACAGCTTATCTGCAATATCAAAGTCGGTGCTGACAGTCTCCGGGTTGTTATTTACAATAATGGTCTCATAGCCCTCCTGTTTCAGCGCCCATACGCTGTGAACAGAACAGTAATCGAACTCGATACCCTGACCGATACGGATCGGGCCGGAACCAAGTACCATGATCTTCTTGTGGTCTCTTGTCTCCTCAACCTCGTTGCTTCCATCAAAGCAGCCATAATAATACGGTGTCTCAGATGCAAACTCGGCCGCACAGGTATCAACCATCTTAAATGCTGCGGTAATGCCATACTCATAACGGAGCTGCTTGACCTCTTCCTCGGTCTTTCCGGTCCAGCGTGCGATCACGTTGTCCGGGAACTCCATTCTCTTCGCTTCCTTCATGAGTTCCTTGTCGATATTGCCGCCACATGCCTTGAGCTTCTTCTCCATCTCAACAAGGATCGCAAGCTTATCAATGAACCACTTGTCAATCTTTGTAATCTCATGGATCTTGTCGTAGGAGGCGAGACCACGACGGAGAATCTCAGCAATCAGATAGATACGGCGGTCATCCACGATATCCAGCTTCTCAAGTACATCCTCATCAGACATGCCATCATAATCACCGGTCTCCAGACAGTCTACATGCTGTGCCAGAGAACGGATCGCTTTCATCAGACCACCCTCGAAGTTTGTACATATACTCATAACCTCACCGGTTGCCTTCATCTGTGTAGTCAGTGTACGCTTCGCATTGATAAACTTATCAAACGGAAGTCTCGGAATCTTTACAACACAGTAGTCCAATGCCGGCTCAAAGCTTGCGTAAGTCTTTCCGGTAACGGCATTCGGGATCTCATCCAGAGTATAGCCAAGCGCGATCTTCGCTGCCACCTTGGCGATCGGATAACCGGTTGCCTTTGATGCCAGTGCGGAGGAACGGCTTACACGAGGGTTTACCTCGATGACACAATATTCAAAGGATGTCGGATGAAGCGCAAACTGTACGTTACATCCACCTGTCACACCAAGCTCGCTGATGATCTTGAGTGCGGAGGTACGAAGCATCTGATACTCCTTGTCAGACAGTGTCTGTGAAGGAGCCACAACGATACTGTCTCCGGTATGTACACCTACCGGATCAAGGTTTTCCATGTTACATACGGTAATGCAGTTGCCGTTACTGTCACGCATTACCTCATACTCAATCTCCTTCCAGCCGGCGATACATCTCTCAACCAGAACCTGACCGACACGGGAAAGACGAAGTCCGTTGGAAAGGATTTCCTCAAGCTCCTCCTGGTTATGCGCGATTCCACCGCCGGAACCACCAAGTGTATATGCTGGTCTGAGCACAACCGGATAACCGATCTTATCCGCAAATGCCACACCATCTTCAATATTCTCTACAAGCTCGGAAGGCGCACATGGCTCACCGATGCGCTCCATCAGATCCTTAAACTCCTGACGTCCCTCTGCGTTACGGATCGTCTCTGCTGTTGTTCCGAGAAGCTTTACATTATGACTGTCCAGAAAACCGGATTCTGCGAGTTCCATACCAAGATTCAGACCAGCCTGTCCACCCATGTTCGGAAGCAGACTGTCCGGCTTTTCTACCTCAATAATATGCTGAAGCACCTCAACGGTCAGCGGCTCAATATAAACCTTATCGGCGATGTCCTTATCGGTCATGATCGTTGCAGGATTGGAATTGACAAGGATAACCTCCATTCCCTCTTCCTTCAGAGAACGGCATGCCTGTGTTCCCGCATAGTCAAACTCGGCCGCCTGTCCGATAACGATCGGACCGGAACCAATTACTAATACACGTTTAATTCCCTCTAATTTTGGCATTACTGATTACCTCCCATCATTTTGATAAATTCCTCAAACAGCACTTCTGAATCCTTTGGCCCTGCATTTGCCTCCGGGTGGAACTGTACGGTTTTAACCGGCTTTCCGATATATTCAAGCCCCTCAATAGTCTTATCGTTTACATTGACAAACCAAGGCTTTGCCTTTGTCTCATCAAGTGATTCGCCATCCACAACATATCCGTGGTTCTGGGAAGAAATATATACTCTTCTTGTATGCAGATCCATAACCGGATGGTTCGCACCACGGTGACCGTATTTCATCTTGTATGTCTTAAAGCCATGTGCCAATGCCATAAGCTGATGTCCCAGACAGATTGCAAAGATCGGAATGCTTGATTCTGACAGCTTCTTAATCTGCTCAATGATCTCCACACACTCTGCCGGATCTCCCGGTCCGTTGGTGATCATGATACCATCCGGCTTTGCAGCGATCACATCATCTGCATTGAAATCACATGGATACACATCGACCTCACAGCCTCTGTTTAACAGGCAGCGGATGATGTTATTCTTTGTTCCGACATCAATCACTGCAACCTTAAACTTTGTCTCGGTCTTTTCAGAACCAAGATCACCCGGCTTGAAGGACTCCTTCTCACTTCGTGAAACCTTCTTCACAACACCTGTTACGGTATATTCCTTCAGCTTCGGAAGAATCTCATCCAGATTGTAATTCTCATTGGTTGTGATCATTCCGTTCATGGTTCCTTTCTCACGAAGGATCTTCGTAAGGGCTCTGGTATCAATACCGTAGATGCCCGGAATGTCCTGATCCTCCAGGAACTTCTGTAAGGTATCTTCACATCGGAAATTGCTTGGCATACGGGAAATTTCTCTGGTGATAAAACCGTCCGACCATCCCTTTCGCGACTCCATGTCTGCATAGGTAACACCGTAATTACCGATCAACGGATATGTCATCGTTACCGCCTGTCCCGCATAACTCGGATCAGTCAGAACCTCAAGATATCCGGTCATTGACGTATTAAATACGATCTCACTGATCACTTCCTTTTGCGAGCCAACACTCTTGCCCTCAAATACTGTTCCATCCTCTAAAATAAGAAACGCTTTCATCTAAATTTCCCATTCCTTTCCATTTAGTTCTAGTATCATTTCAGCAGTTTCAACTAAATTTATCGCACTGTCCATGCTTATTTTTTGTATGTATCTATGTGCTTCTTCCTCTGTCATCTGGTTTCTCTCCATCAACAGCTCTTTTGCTTTCTGAATTATTCTTTTCTCACCTTCTGACCGTACCTTCGGCTTGTTCTTCTGCTTTTTCTTCCAGCGCCGGTACTGCACCATCATCATGTTCAGGGTGTCAAGCAGATCCTGTACCTTTAGCGGCATTGGCAGCGACACAATCTCACTGATATCGCTGTCCTCCAGCTTTGCCGGCGATGCCATCAGAAGCATTTGAAATCCTTTCGGCAGATAATCAAGTATCTCTGAGAAATGCATATCGCTGAAGCGATAGCCACAGATCACTACACCGCCATCCAATTCGTTTACCGCGCCGACAACCTGTGCACCATTATCGCATACCAGACTGACATCATACCCGTTTCGAAGCAGAAGTTTTTTAAGATTTTTTGCATCGTCCAGCTTTGGAAATGCAATGATGATATCTGCCATAAAAACCTCCCGTGTATCGGTTACTTATCAGCGGTACTGCTTATACTGTTCCAAGATAACGCTCCGTCTCCCAGTGTGTTACCTGCCTGCAGTATTCTTCCCATTCTGCATCCTTTGTAGAGATCAGATAATTCGATACATGTGCTCCCAGCACCTCACGCAGGAACTCATCATTTTCAAAACGCTTCACAGCTTCATAAAGCGTCCTTGGAAGTCTCTCACGCTCAGCAAGCTCTTCCGTTGACATTTTGTCCATGCATACCGGCGGCTCAAGCTGCTTACGGACACCATCCATTCCTGCCGCCAGACAAGCCGCGATCACCAGATATGGATTCGCCGCACCGTCCGGATTGCGAAGAACGATCCTTCCGCCATCTCCACCAACCGATGTCAGGCGGATCAGAGGGCTGGAATTATGTACGGACCAGCTCACCCTGAGCGGTGCAAGAAATCCCGGAACCAGACGCTTGTAGGAGTTTACCAGCGGATTGGTTACCAGAGACATATCTGCAATATGCTCAAGCATGCCCGCCATAAAGGCATATCCTTCCTTGCTCACACCGGCTGAGTCCGATACATCCGTAAAGATATTCTGACCGTTCTTTGATAAAGAAAATGTATAATGTGCTCCGGAGCCCTTGGAATCCTTCTTCGGCTTCGGCATAAATGTCGCATGCAGTCCGTGACGCTTTGCTACGGTCCGGATAACCAGACGGGATGTCATAATGTTGTCTGCCATCGCAAGCGCATTGGTGTATGACATGTCAAGCACATGCTGTGCCGCCTCGTCGGAATGATAGGAGGACTCGGTTGAAATCCCCATATCTGCAAGATATAAGACCATGTCACGTCTTGCATTCTCACCGCAGTCCGCAGGCCCAACATCAAAATAGCCGCCCTTCTCGCTGGAATTATGGGTCGGCTCTCCGTTTTCGCCAAGGTCAAACAAGAAAAATTCATTCTTAAGGGCAACGTCAAAATCGAACCCCATCTCCTTTGCCTGCGCAATTGTTCTTTTTAAAATGTAACGGCTATCGCCGTCAAAAGGTGTTCCATCCGGTTTCACGATATCACAGATAAAACGAGCTACTTTGCCATGCTGTGGACGCCATGGAAAAATAACAAATGTATCTAAATCAGGAATTAAAAATAATTCCTCCATATCGCCATCAAAGCCATCAACCGCCGCACAGTCAAACTGACATCTGCCGTCTAAGATCTTATCAATCTGATCAACGGTCGTCGCCATGTTTTTAAGATTGCCGGCAATATCCGTAAACTGAAGACGGATAAATTCGATATCTTCCTCTTCGATCATGTCCAATATGTCGTCTCTGGTATAATTTGCCACGCTGCATCCTCCTATTCGCCATGATAATTCATCGTTCATATTGTATCAACGCACTTCTCCTTATTATATATCGTATAGAGTGGGATGTCAAAGACTATTTTAGCTTTTAACTTGTTTTTGCTTGTTTCATCTGTTTTTCAACAAAAATAGGGAACTTTCTCACCGACTTATTGGATGTGAAAGCTCCCTGTATCAATTATATGTTTACTTGCTAAAACTTCCCATACCTCAAATTGATGTATGCCCATAATATTTCTTATGTCCGGAAAATAAAATATCAATTTTGCCTGAGAAATCACTTGATCCGTGAACTATGACTAAAAAATTGACGCAGATCAGTAGGATTTCCGAAAAATCTTTGCTTTGCAATGCTTTGATAAATACGCATCCGCACGACTGAGCCCCATAGGTGGGCTCAGCTATTTCGGACGGCACGCTCCCGCTACCACTGCACCACGCAGCGGTACATAACGCCCCGGATATTCAATGGAGTATCTATATCATTTGCAAAATCCAGGGCGTAAGTGACAAGACAATTTTTTAGTCATAGCTCATGGATTTTTAATATATTGGCAGGCAAAATATGATTTCTAAATAACCGGACATAAGAAATATTATGGGCAAATTTCCATCCTTGGTATGGGAAGTCTTAGTTACTTATCTTTACATTTTTTTAAAAACTTCTCTTCAGAAAATTAACAAGTCCGTTTTTCCAAACCTTTTCCTCATGGGTTCCACCCGGATACAGGTACCACATATGATCAACCTTGTTCTCTGTAAGTCTCTTATGATAATCCTCCGGATTATTTCCTATCGTGCTGTCTGCATCACCACTGCAAAGCAAAACGGTATGTGGAGTTGTTGTCCAGCCATCCAGATTCAGAATACTTTGATCCAGACTCGGAGCTGCTGAAAAAGATCCTATATAATTAAAATGGTCCTTAATAACAAATCCAAGACGAAGCGCCTCCATTCCTCCCATAGAAAGACCACATACTCCTGTGTTCTCTCTTTTTGTTGAAACCGCATAATTCTTCTGAATATACGGTTCCAGATCAGTCAGAAATTCCTTTTCAAACACGGTAAAGGCACCAATGTTGTCACTCGAAAAAGTGTTTTGATCCAATCCATTTTTCGGTACAACACTCGGAAGAACTGCCACTAACGGCTGAAGTTCACCACGATTGATCATGTTACTTAAAATCTCGTTCAACGACATATAACGCCACTGTCCCCGGTCACATCCGATTCCATGCAACATATAAAGTACCGGATATTCTTTATTCTCATCATAATTCGGCGGCAGGTATACATATGCCTCTCTGTCCGCTCCAACAACAGCTGAATGATATGTCACATCCTTAAATTTTCCCTGCGGCATATCCTTCTGACGTTTGGTATACTGCTTCATTTCCGGATTAAAATACAATTCAAAATCTTCTTTTGTTCCACTCTTCTTACCTGCCTCCCAAGCTGCCCCCTGTTCAATATTCGGCGTTGGTACCGGCGTTGGCGTTACCGGAGCTGCCGTTGCCGGCAATGGTGTGGATGTCGGCTGTACAGACGGCGATGGTGCAGCTGGCTGTGTCGCTGTTACATCCGGCTGCGGAATTACCGTTGGTTGATTCTGTATCGGTTCACTGGTCTGCGGCGACTGTTTCGGTTTTACTGTCACTCTGCACACATACTTTTTCTTCTGAACACGTGCGATGATCTTTGTTTTTCCAATCCTTTTTCCACAAACCTCTCCTCTTTGTGTCACGGTAGCTATCTTCTTATTATTGGAGATCCACTTAACTTTCTTCTTTGTATTTTTGATTTGCAGTTTTTTCTTTTCTCCGACCTTTAATTCCAGATTTTTCCGGTTTAATTTCGGCTTTGTTTTTGCAGACGCTATTATTCCGGTGATACCCATCACCAACAATCCGGCGATCACACAGGTAATCATTGCATTTCTGGCAGCATGTAATCTTTTCATTCTCATTCCTCCTTACCAAACAAGGTTTCTCTTGACAATTTCGTAAACTAAGAATAGCATAATATGTACAAATATAGAATATCTATTTCCGACCATGATATATATTATAGCGACTTTTTTTAAACAATGTACCCTTTATAACTGATTATAATAAATGATTGAATATTACAGAATTTCGAAAGGAGTTCCCTTATGGAATTACTACCTTATATTTCCGGTTTTTCAAACTCTCTCCCGGTTTTTTTACTGTCCGGTGTTGTTCACATTCCATCTCCCAATAAGCATTTTCAGAGGATTTCACAAAATTGGATCATCTATATCATTACGGATGGCATTATGCAAATTATGGAAAATGAGAATCAATACACTCTCACCGCCGGTGATATTATGATCTTTTCTCCCGGCAAATGCCACTATGGGCTACTCACAAATGAACATATTGACTATTATTACATTCATTTTGATTAGAATTGTCTGCAGGACATAACAATGACATCCGAAGAATATCTTCAGCAAAAAGTAGGCGGACATCCATTTTTTCCAACGCCCTCCTCTACTGTCCAAAACACTTTTTTACTGCCCAAATACTTTCATCCGACACACTCTGACTTCGAAAAAATCATCCGTCAAATGCAGCATCTGACAAATTTCAATTCGACAAACGGACTTCATCAGCAATCAATCAATGATGCCCTTTTATTCGTGCTTTTGTTACAAATGTCCCGTTCAGAACTGTCTCATATTTTACACACGGAACAGGAAAATCTTTCTCTTCCGTTTCGTATCTGTGACTATTTAAAAAATAATTATTCACATAAAATCACCGGCTCTATGTTGGAAGATATTTTTCACCATAATTTCGACTATATGAACCGCCGATTCAAACAGCATACCGGCACGACCATTTTTGCCTTTTTAGAAAATTTAAGAATCGAACAAGGAAAAAAACTTTTAAAAAGCCGGCAGTTTACTATATCAGAAACAGCAGAGGCTCTCGGCTTTTGTAACGCTTTTTACTTTAGCAGGGTTTTCAAGAAACACGAAGCCATTACCCCAAGCGAATATCAACAAAAACATAGCGTCTGATCAAATAACACTATTGCTTTCATCCAAGCAGTGCGATAATAAATATCCACCAGATAATGACTACCGGATACTTATCAGATATTTGCATCCGATAAATGATTACATCAACGACAAATTTCCTCCGAATCCAGCATCACCGTAAACGGTCCGTCATTCAACAAAGACACCTTCATATCCGCACCAAACACACCGGCACCCACTTCGAATCCCCTGTCCCGCAGGCTCGCAAGCACATATTCGTACAGCTCGTTTGCCAGCTGTGGATTGCCCGCATTTGTAAAGGATGGGCGGTTTCCCTTGCGGCAGTCCGCATACAAAGTAAACTGGGATACCACGAGAAAGTTTCCACCGACATCAGCGATGGATTTGTTGGTTTTGCCGTTTTCATCCTCGAAGATCCGGAGCTTTACCATTTTGTCGATCATCTTGTCTGCAATCTCTGTCGTATCCTCTTCTGCTACACCGACAAATACCAGAAATCCATGGTCGACACGTCCGGTGATCTCTCCACCCACTTCCACTGATGCTTCTCTTACTCTCTGAATCAATAATTTCATGATCTATAAATCCTCCTGCAGCTTTTTTTCAATCATATACATTTTCGGGTCATAATGCAATCCCCCACAGACATAATCACCGACGCTAACGAAAGCTGCAAAAAAGCAAAGCACGATGTGTCCCATTTTTCGTACACACCGTGCCTCGGTTTCTCCCACGCTTATTTCGTATTTATCTGATATTTCTTTCTCAATCCGCAGCTAAAATTTATTTTATAATAAATCCCGCATCTGCGTATTTCCACATCAACATCAATCCAGATTCGTATATCCCATCAGGAATTTATCGACTTCTTTTGCCACATGGCGTCCCTCGTTGATGCCCCATACGACCAGTGACTGACCTCTGTGCATATCTCCTGCCGTAAATACCTTGTCAACGCTTGTCTTGAACTCACCCGGAGCTGTCTCGACGTTGGTACGTGCATTGAGCTTCACGCCAAATGCCTTTGCCACATACTCCTGTGCGCCAAGGAAGCCTGCTGCAATCAGGACAACATCTGCCGGCATCTCAAATTCACTTCCGGCGATCTCTGTCATATTCATACGACCGGTCTTTGGATCCTTCTTTGCCTCCAGCTTCACAAGCTTCACCTTCTTGAGCTTGCCGTTCTTGTCTGCGATAAACTCCTTTACGGTTGTCTGATAGATTCGCGGATCATGTCCGAATACCGCAATCGCTTCTTCCTGGCCGTAATCGGTCTTGCAGACTCTCGGCCACTCCGGCCAAGGATTGGATGCTGCTCTCTCATCCGGAAGCTTTGGCATCATCTCAAGCTGCGTTACGGATTTTGCGCCCTGACGGACTGCTGTTCCGACACAGTCGTTTCCGGTATCACCGCCACCGATGACGATAACATGTTTGCCCTTTGTATCAACCCAGCCCTCTTTCTTGCCGGTAAGGACATGCTTGGTGGAGCGCGTCAGAAAATCTACCGCAAAATAGATTCCCTCTGCTTCTCTACCCTTTGCCTTGATATCACGCGGATTGGATGCGCCACAGGCGAGGATCACACTGTCGTATTCCTTCATCAGATCTGTTGCCTTAACGTCTTTTCCGACATCTGCGTTGACAACAAACTTCACGCCCTCTTCTTCCATAACCTTCTGCTTGCGGTCGATAACCCACTTCTCCAGCTTCATGTTCGGAATACCGTACATCAGAAGACCTCCGATATGATCATTTCTCTCATATACCGTAACGGAATGACCGCGGCGGTTAAGCTGATCGGCTGCTGCCAGTCCGGAAGGACCGGAACCGATGACTGCAACCTTTTTGCCGGTCCGAGTCTTTGGAGGCTGCGCCCCCATCAGTTCGTTGGCATAACCGTACTCGATGATCGCATTCTCATTTGCCTTGCAGGTAACCGGTGTATCGTTCAGACCACAGGTGCAGGCTGCCTCACAGAGTGCCGGGCATACTCTGGAGGTAAACTCCGGAAAGTTATTTGTCTGACGCAGCATCTGCAGTGCCTTTTTGTAATTACCATGATATAAAAGATCATTCCACTCCGGCACCAGGTTGTTCAGAGGACAACCGGAAGCCATTCCTCCGATCATCATACCGGACTGGCAGAACGGCACGCCACAGTTCATGCATCTTGCCGCCTGCTCTCTACGATCCTTTTCGCGCATTGGTGTGTGAAACTCGTTAAAGTTCTTGATTCGCTCTAATGGCTCCACTGCCTGATTATTTTTCCGCTCATATTCTAAAAATCCCGTTGGTTTACCCATGTTGATTCTCCTTTCCAATCAAAGCTTATTTATTTTTATGCTCGTAAAATGCTTCAATCTGTGCCTGCTCATAACTCAGACCGTGCTCCTCCATCTGGGCGATCAGCTGCAGCATATGAGCATAGTCATAAGAAATAATCTTCTTGAATTTTGGAAGATATTCACTGAAATCGTCAAGGATCATCTTACCCTTCTTAGAGCCTGTTGCTGCAACGTGCTCCTCGATCATCTCTTTGAGTTCCAGTACATCGTATTTATCGGTGATCGGCTCTGAGGATACCAGCTCCTTATTCAGCTTCAGGTAAAGGTTGCTGTCCTCATCCAGTACATAGGCAACACCGCCGCTCATACCGGCTGCGAAGTTCTTTCCGGTCGGTCCGAGAACAACAACACGACCTCCTGTCATGTACTCGCATCCATGATCGCCGACACCCTCTACAACCGCATAAGCACCGGAGTTTCTTACACAGAAACGCTCACCGGCAATACCATTGATGAATGCCTTACCGCTTGTGGCACCATAGAGAGCAACGTTACCAACGATAATATTTTCTTCTGCCTTGAACCGGCTGTTTGCAGGCGGATATACCACGATCTTACCACCGGAAAGACCTTTTCCGAGGTAATCATTGGAATCACCCTCCAGCTCTAAGGTAAGTCCCTTCGGGATAAATGCACCGAAACTCTGTCCACCGCTTCCGTCACACTTCACTGTGATCGTATCCTCCTCGAGAGTGTCACCAAACTTCTTGGTAACCTCGGAACCAAGGATCGTTCCGAGAGAACGGTTAATATTGTCAACTTTTACCTCGATCCGCGATTTCTCACCGGTTTCAAGAGACTTCTTCAGTTTCGGAAGGAATACCTTCTCATCGATCGTCTTTTCCAGCTCGAAATCGTATTTATCCTTCGGATTAAACTTGTTGTCCTTACGCATGCCTGCAAAGGTAGGGTCCAAAATCTTGGACAGGTCAACACGCTTTGCATACTCTGCTGCCTCACCGGTCAGCTCCTTTCTCTGAAGAAGATCAACTCGACCGATCAGATCATCGAGCTTACGGACACCAAGTGCTGCCATATATTCACGAAGCTCACTTGCGATGAAACGCATAAAGTTCTCAACATACTCCGGCTTACCGCGGAATCTCTTACGCAGCTCCGGATTCTGTGTTGCAACACCGACCGGACAGGTATCCAGATTGCAGACACGCATCATAACACAGCCCATTGTGATCAGCGGAGCCGTAGCAAAGCCAAACTCCTCTGCACCAAGCATTGCAGCAATCGCTACATCACGGCCGGTCATTAACTTACCGTCTGTCTCGATGCGGACACGGGAACGAAGTCCGTTCATGATCAATGTCTGATGAGTCTCGGCAAGACCAAGTTCCCAAGGAAGACCTGCGTTGTAGATAGAGCTCTTCGGTGCCGCACCGGTACCTCCATCGTATCCGGAGATCAGGATAACGGCTGCACCGGCCTTTGCAACACCGGCTGCGACAGTTCCGACACCAGCCTCGGAAACAAGCTTTACGGAAATTCTTGCATCTTTATTACTGTTTTTCAGATCGTAGATCAGCTGAGCCAGATCCTCAATAGAGTAAATATCATGATGCGGTGGTGGGGAGATCAGGCTGACACCCGGTGTGGAATGACGGGTCTTTGCAACCCAAGGATAAACCTTTCCACCCGGAAGATGACCACCCTCACCGGGCTTTGCACCCTGTGCCATCTTGATCTGGATCTCCTTGGCACTGACAAGGTAACGGGAGGTGACACCAAAACGTCCGGATGCCACCTGCTTGATTGCAGAGCAGCGATCCACTTCGGATCCGGCAGTTTCCAGTCTCTCAAGACTCTCACCACCCTCACCGCTGTTTGACTTACCATGGAGACGGTTCATTGCGATCGCCAATGTCTCATGTGCCTCCTGTGAAATAGATCCATAAGACATTGCACCGGTCTTAAATCTCTGTACGATCTCATCCACACTCTCAACCTGATCAATGTCGATACCCTTCTTCGGATATTTGAAATCAAGAAGACTTCTTAAATTGATCTGCTTCTCTTTCTCATCTATACACTTTGAATACTGTTTAAACAGCTCATAATTACCGGTCCAGGTTGCCTGCTGCAGAAGATGGATCGTCTCCGGATTGTACAGATGCTCCTCCTGATGGCCACGTTCTTTATGCTGTCCACGGTTCTCTAAGTTCAGATCAACCGTCAGATCCAGCGGATCAAATGCACGGCTGTGCTGCTCGTCGATCTGCTTCTCAATATCCTCAAGAGTAACACCACCCACACGACTTACCGTATCCGGGAAGTAAGTCTCGATAACTTCCTTGGAGATACCGATTGCCTCGAAGATCTTGGATCCCTGATAAGACTGGATCGTAGAAATTCCCATCTTGGAAGCGATCTTTACGATGCCATGAAGAACAGCGTTATCATAATCACTGACTGCTGCATAATAATCCTTGTCCAGCATTCCGTTACTGATCAGCTCACGGATCGTCTCATGTGCCAGATATGGATTGACCGCACTTGCACCGTATCCGAGAAGTGTTGCAAAATGATGAACCTCTCTCGGCTCTGCCGTCTCAAGAATGACTGACATGCTTGTTCTTCTCTTTGTTGTTACCAGATGCTGCTGCAGGGTAGAAACCGCAAGCAGGGATGGAATCGGCATATGGAACTCATCCACATCACGGTCACTTAAGATCAGGATGTTGCAGCCTTCCTTATGCGCACGGTCTGCCTCAAGGCACAGATGATCCAGTGCTTTCTTTAAGGATGTGTTCTTATAATAAGTAATCGGAAGAACCTCACACTTAAAGCCATCCTTATCCATGTTCTTAATCTTTAAAAGATCGGTATCATTCAGGATCGGATTGTGGATCTTTAATACCTTGCAGTTCTCTCCCTTCTCCTCGAGAAGGTTTCCGTCCTCACCGATGTAAACGCTTGTTGATGTAACGATCTCCTCGCGGATCGCATCGATCGGAGGGTTTGTTACCTGTGCAAACATCTGCTTGAAATAGTTAAACAGCGGCTGTACCTTACGGGAAAGCATTGGAAGCGGTGTATCGGTACCCATGGATGCGATCGGCTCACTTCCGTTCTGCGCCATCGGCAGGATAGAGTTCTTATATTCCTCAAAGGTATAACCGAATGCCTTCTGCATTCTTGCTCTCTCTTCATCCGTGTACTCCGGTACCTTATGGTTTGGAATATGAAGCTCTGCCAGAGTGACGAGATTACTGTTTAACCACTCACCGTACGGCTGACGGGATGCATATTTCTCTTTCAGGTCCGCATCATCGATCAGCTCACCCTTCACGGTGTCCACCAGAAGCATACGGCCCGGTCTTAAACGATCCTTCTTCACGATCTTCTCCGGAGGAAGTTCAAATACACCAACCTCGGACGAAAGGATCAGCTGATCGTCTGTTGTAATATAGTAACGGGAAGGTCTGAGACCATTACGGTCAAGGACAGCTCCCATATAATCACCATCGGAGAACAGGATAGATGCCGGACCATCCCATGGCTCCATCATTGTTGCATAATACTGATAAAAGTCTCTCTTCTTCTGGCTGATGCTCATATCATTTTCCCATGGCTCAGGGATCGTGATCATCACGGCAAGCGGCAGCTCCATACCACTCATTACCAGAAATTCCAGTGTATTATCAAGACGTGCGGAGTCGGAACCGTTTGGATCGACAACCGGCAGAATCTTATGGAAATCACTGGACAGATATGGTGTCTCCATCGTCTCCTCGCGGGCAAGCATCTTATCTGCGTTACCTACGATCGTATTGATCTCACCATTGTGTACGATGAAGCGGTTTGGATGAGCACGCATCCAGCTTGGATTTGTGTTAGTACTAAATCTGGAATGCACAATTGCAATTGCAGAAACATAATCCTCATCCTGCAGGTCCATAAAGAAGGAACGAAGCTGTCCAACCAAGAACATTCCTTTATAAACGATCGTACGGCTGGAACAGGAAACAACATAAGTATCCTCGCTGCTCTGCTGCTCAAACACACGGCGTGCAACATACAGCTTACGGTCAAAGTCAAGTCCTTTCTGAACATCATCCGGTCTCTTTACAAAGCCCTGCATAATATAAGGCATGCACTCCAACGCCTTGTGACCGAGAATGTCCGGCTTGATTGGAACCTCTCTCCAGCCGAGGAACTTCATGCCTTCCTTCTCTGTGATCACCTCAAACATACGCTTTGCCTGATTGCGCTTTAACTCATCCTGCGGAAAGAAGAACATACCCACACCATAATCGCGCTCTCCTCCAAGCTCAATACCAAGCGGCTCTGTCGCTTTCTTAAAAAACTGGTGCGAAATCTGAAGCATGATACCTACTCCATCACCGGTCTTACCTTCTGCATCCTTACCGGCACGATGTTCCAGCTTTTCCACAATCTCCAGTGCTCCGGATACTGTGTCATGGGTTTTGTTACCCTTAATGTTGACGATGGCACCAATACCACAGTTGTCATGCTCAAAATGCGGATCATATAAGCCCTTTGTCTCATGATCAATACATTTTGAAGCCTGTACTGCACTCTCATTCATTGCTTCCTGATTAACCATTCCATGTTCCTCCATTCAATTATTGATATCGCGGTATCCGCTTAAATTTACTTGTTTTGACTGCGGATACCTAAAAAAAGAAAAAGGGGTCAACAAGTAAAACCTGTCGAACCCCTTTGTTCTTCAAATTGAAGCTATTATAATATATATTCTCAATAATTGCAACACATTTTTAAGTTTTATCAATAATTTCTTTGAATAATATAGCATTTTCCCGTTTTGATTTATTTTCTTCTGTTTAATATGCTCTGTTTCGCCCAAAAACACCACTTGCTTAAGAAAATATACTGTCCCTTGCGAAATTGCCTGTTTCATGCTAAACTTATCAACATTAAAACACTCAAAAAAGGGCGTTTTTCAACGCTTTGTGCCTTTCGCACAGAGAAGCATTCTATTCAGAAAGGAATCGAAACCATGAATTTTTTAGAAGAACGTATTATGAAGGACGGCATTGTAAAGGAGGGGAATGTCTTAAAGGTCGACAGCTTTCTCAACCATCAGATGGATATCCGTCTCTTTGACGAGATGGGTGCCGAGTGGAAACGCCGCTTTGCAGGCAAACCGATCAACAAGATCCTGACCATCGAGGCTTCCGGTATCGGTATCGCCTGCGTGGCTGCCAGACATTTTGATGTACCGGTCGTCTTTGCCAAGAAGTCCAAAAGCATCAATATTGAGGGAGACATGTATGTAGCCGAGGTGGAGTCCTTCACCCACAAGTGCAAAAATCAGGTCATTGTCTCCAAGAAGTTTCTAAGTCCGGAGGATCATGTACTCATCATTGATGATTTTCTGGCAAATGGCTGTGCTCTGCAGGGACTGATCTCCATCATCACCGAAGCCGGTGCAACTGTTGAAGGAATCGGAATTGCCGTTGAGAAGGGCTTCCAGGTCGGCGGTCGTATGATCCGCAACCTCGGTTTCCAGTTAGAGTCTCTGGCGATCGTGGATGCCATGGACGCCTCCACCGGCGAGATCACCTTCCGCGAGCAGTAACCCCCGGCACATCCATTGGGGACAAAGTAGTTTCTGCCCCCCGTCATCTTTTAAATGATTTTCTTTGTAATAAGAAATAATACATCGACGTTCCTGTTACCGGGATCGTTATTTTACCAATCGAAAAGGAAAGGAATTTACATGAAATGAGTAACAAAAATAACAGTTCAGTAAGCAACATCTATCAATTAGAGGGACGGGTTCCCGTATCCCGCGCCATTCCGTTTGGTCTTCAGCACATTCTTGCAATGTTCGTAGCCAATATTTCACCGATCATCATTGTTGCCGGTGCCTCCGGTGTCTCCGGCAAACAGCTTGCCATGTTGATCCAGAGTGCCATGCTGATCGCCGGTATCGGTACACTGATCCAGCTTTTCCCGCTCTGGCGGATCGGCTCCGGTCTTCCGATCGTTATGGGTATCAGCTTTACGTTCGTATCGATCATGTGTTACATCGGCACAAACTACGGCTACGGCACGATCATGGGAGCCGTACTGATCGGCGGTCTGATCGAGGGCTGTCTTGGTCTTTTCGCCAAATACTGGATAAAGATCATCTCTCCGATCGTATCCGCCAGCGTGGTTACGGCGATCGGATTTTCCCTTCTCTCTGTAGGCTCCACCTCCTTCGGCGGTGGCAGCGGCAGCGAAAACTTTGGCTCTGTCGAAAACTGGATCCTCGGTACGATCACACTGCTTTGCTGTATCTTATTTAATATATTTGCAAAGTCCTACTGGAAGCAATTGTCCGTCCTTTTCGGACTCATTGTCGGATACCTTGTCGCAATCCCGATGGGACTTGTCGATTTCTCCTCTCTGGCAGGCACCAGCGTTATTGCTCTTCCACATCTGATGCCATTTAAAATGGAATTTCATTTAAATGCGATCATTTCTGTAGCATTGATTTTCTTAGTATCTGCCACAGAGACAATCGGAGATACGCAGGCACTTGCCAATTCCGGCTTAAACCGCAGTGCCACCACAAAAGAGATCTCCGGCTCCCTTGCCTGTGATGGTTTTATCAGCTCCCTGTCCTCTCTGTTTGGCTGTATGCCGATCACATCCTTCAGCCAGAACGTCGGTCTTGTCGCAATGACAAAGGTTGTCAACCGCTTCACGATCGCTACAGGCGCGCTGATCATGATCCTTGCCGGTATCTTCCCAATCTTTGGTGCTGTGCTTGCCACACTGCCGGATGCCGTTTTAGGCGGATGTACGATCATGATGTTTGGAACGATCGTTGTCAGTGGTCTGCAGATGATCGGTAAATGCGGTTATTCACAGAGAAACATCACTATCGTGGCACTTTCCTTAAGTATCGGTATTGGCTTTACACAGGTGCCGGAGCTGTTCTCTGTATTCCCGAAGATCATCGAGACAGTCTTCGCAGAGAACTGTGTAGCCGTGGTATTTCTGGTAGCGGTTATCTTAAACCTGATCCTTCCGCAGAATATGGAAGCATTTGAGGAAAAGAAAGCTGCAAACGAGTAGTAAATGATCCTTATTACGGCTTTCGCCGCAGTACAAACATATCATAACGAAAGAAGAGACATGCTCTATATGACATAGAACATGTCTCTTCTTTTCGTTTATCAAAACGTTTTACTAAGACTTCCCATTCCCCCAATTGATGTATGCCCATAATATTTCTTATGTCTGATTATTTAGAAGTTACATTTTGTCTGCCAATGTATAAAAATCCGTGAGCTATCACTAAAAAATTGTCTTGTCACTGACGGATTTCGAAAAATCTAATTGCTTTGCTGCTTTGATCTTCGATAAACGCATCCTGCCGTACTCGCCCCAAGGTGGGAATCAGATGTTTCGAGAGGCACTTGCATCCGCCGGTACTTACGCCCCAAGTATTGTAAATACATATATAATTATTTAACACTTGGGGCGTTATGTACCGCTGCGTGGTGCAGTGGTAGCGAAAGCGTGCCGTCCGAAATAGCTGAGCCCACCTATGGGGCTCAGTCGTTCGGATGCGCATTTATCAAAGCATTGCAAAGCAAAGATTTTTCAGAAATCCTACTGATCTGCGTCAATTTTTTAGTGATAGCTCACGGATCAATTTATTTTCCAAGGCAAAATGGATGTTTCATTCTTGGACATAAGAAATATTTTGGGTTGATTTCTGTCTTTGGAATGGGAAGTCTTAGTATTTCATTACATACATCGAGACTTTTCATACCAAAACAGGGAAGTCTGTCTCGCGACAATCAACTTCCCTGATAAGGTTTTACTCTTTTTCATTGTGGTTTCGTAAATTAATATTTACGCTTACGAGCTGCCTCAGACTTCTTCTTACGACGAACACTAGGCTTCTCATAATGCTCTCTCTTACGAATCTCCTGCTGAATACCTGCCTTTGCGCAGTTTCTCTTGAAACGGCGTAAAGCGTTATCCAATGTCTCATTCTCTTTTACGATTACATTTGACATAGTCTCACACCTAACCTCCCTCCAGTTGTAAATTTTGCGCGGCTGCTGTGCATTCAGCTGCTTATAAATCCAATACACAACTGTATGGGTATTTTTAACGACAGGATTCCTCCTATCAACGCACAAGATAGATTATAACACATTTTTCCATTTCGTCAACTACTTTTTGAAATATTTCTCTTTATTTCAACTGACCCTCAAGGACTTCTTTTACCTTGGCGATCGCGTTGTCGATTCCTGCCGGATTCTTGCCGCCTGCCTGTGCCATATTCGGACGTCCGCCGCCGCCACCTCCGACTTCGGAAGCAATGGCTTTGATCAGGTTGCCGGCATGTGCTCCGTGCTTCATTGCCTCATCGGTTGCCATAGCAAGCAGAGAAACCTTTCCGCCCACGGCGGATGCCAGAACAACGACACCCTCACCGATCTTTTCCTTCATCTGGTCACCGAGTGTACGCAGACCATTCATATCTACCTCAGGTACGCTCATTGCCAGTACCTTTACACCGGCAATCTCCTGAATCTGGCTGTCTACATCACCGGCTGCCTCGTTGGCAAGCTTTGTCTTAAGCTTCTCATTCTCGGACTGGAGCGCCTTGATCTCCTCCTGCATGGACTGAATCTTCTTCTCCAGCTGCTCCGGCTCAGCCTTTGCTGTCTTTGCTGCAGCATTCAGTGCCTTCTCGATATTATCGTAATGCTTCATCAGACCTGTAGATGTCAGTGCCTCGATACGACGGACGCCTGCTGCAACACCGCTCTCGGAAATAATCTTGAAGGATGCGATCACGCTTGTGTTCGCTACATGAGTACCACCACAGAGCTCTGTACTGAAATCACCCATCTTGACAACGCGAACCTTATCGCCGTACTTCTCACCAAAAAGAGCCATCGCACCGGTCTCTTTTGCCTCTTCGAGTGTCATCTCCTCGGTTACAACATCAAGACTTGCAGAGATCTGATCATTGACGATCTGCTCAACCTTCTCAATCTCCTCCTGTGTCATTGCAGAGAAATGAGAGAAGTCGAAACGAAGTCTCTCGGCATCCACGTAGGATCCCTTCTGCTCAACATGATTGCCCAATACCATACGGAGTGCCTTCTGAAGAAGATGTGTTGCACTGTGATTCTTTCCGGTATCCAGACGATTCTTCGGACAAACCTTTAATGTCGCGGTATCGCCGGTCTTGATCATTCCCTTTGTAACCTTACCGATATGACCGATCTTGCCACCCTGCAGGTGAACCGTATCCTCAACAACAAACTCGCTGTCTCCGACAGTGATCGTACCTATATCTGCCTTCTGACCACCCATGGTTGCATAGAACGGTGTCTCCTCAACGATCACGGTACCTGTCTGACCATCTGTAAGTGCATCAACAAGCTCTGTCTCTGTGGTAAGTACTGTGATCTTTGAATCATGCTCCAG
>ERZ856578.538-NODE-538-length-77666-cov-7.593680_pt1 | contig 77666 bp, 80 predicted proteins | sample MGYA00514384_ERZ856578 | MGnify/ENA primary metagenome ERZ856578 (study PRJEB29103, sample SAMN06111958) | human gut metagenome | biome: human gut; feature: ankylosing spondylitis patient; material: healthy_person | host: Homo sapiens | place: China:Hangzhou... | reverse complement strand
CGCAAACGCATCCGAGGCATCGTTATACGCATAAGCATTCGACACACCGCCATACGCGCTCGCATAGCTGTACCCGCGATAGACCACACGGCCTGTGGCTGTGCTTATCCAGTACATGTCTGAATAGTATGTGCTCGACGAGCCATTCATCGAGCCTACTGGCACTACCGCCATCAGCCTTCCATGAGCCACCGCCGTTATCCAGTTACCGCTGGTTGTCGTACCCTTTATCATGATCGTGCTGCCGTCGGGCATCCAAATGCGCCACTTGCCGGCATTGCCACTGTCATTCGGCAAGTCCACACCGTCCATCATGTCATACTTGTGTCCGTAGATGTCCTCATAGCCCAGGCAGCAGATATTGTTCACCTGCGTCACCTTTGCAGCACCATACTCGTCCTTGTCCACATACCAGGCATATTGGTGCACTCTGTTCTCGTCCACCAGGCTGTTTGTCACATTCGGGTTGATTGCCTTTGCGCCCTCATAGCCTATGGTGTCCTGCATGCCTCTCGACATCGTGCCGCCAGTCGTGCGCATATTCGTATGCGAGCCAGCGCCACACTGCTCCTGCATGTTCCTCCTGCCATACTTCGCGTATGCAAGGTTCGCAATGCGGAAGTGCATCAGAGCGTCAATCTGCTGCATACCCCTCTGCACGCTGTAATAATGGAAGTCCGTCCATGTCATGCTTGCTGTAGTGCTGCCGCCCGTTATGCAGGCACGCAGCTTGCTGCCCACAACAGAACTGCCCACAACAGCGCACAGATGCTCCTCGTTGGCAAACCATTCTGGCTCCATATCCTCTATCTTGCTGCTGTTGGATAGTACAACCTTGTCAAACTCGGCTGTGTTCAATATAGAGAAATACAAAGTCTTGGCTCCCTCAGGCACATCGCTGATGAGATACATGCCGGCCTCAAATCTGTTTCCCAACGTTGGCACCACGATGCTCTTCACCACATTGCCGTTCACGTCGGCAAATGCGCTGCCCACAAGGTTCGTGCCTGGCACACTCGGCCAACGGACACGCTTGTGCTTCGACACATCCACCACGCACACCGAATAAGAGCTGTCCGTACTCATGGCATTTGTTATGGTGTCCCTGCCACTCATCACTTTCCTGCCTTTAGTGTAACCGCCCTGCACCGCCTTGATGTCATCAAGCGTCAACACGTCCACATTCGGTACAGCCGGCATGTGATCCTTGTCCTTCGAGCTGTAGCAACTGTAGTTCTTGCTGTTCAAGAAGTCATTGATACCCTTGCTCCAGAAGAAAGGCTCGTGCATCATCAGGTCACCCTCGCTGCCGTCAAGTTTGGCAGGGGTTCCGTCGGCATACTTGGTACTGTCCGTATCATCAAGCTCCAAGTAAGTCATCTCGCCGTCCAGATTGTTCACCACGGTATCGACATTCGCCATGTTCACGTTCCTCGTGGTCGCCTTCTTTGTCACCTTCGCCAGCACTCTGTGGCGGTTCTTCAGTATCGCAGCCACATGGCCGCTTGGCTTGTAGTCGTTGCCGTACTTATAGCCCGTGCCGTTATCCAAGTTCGAGAGATTTGCATCGTCTGCCACGCTCTCGTCGCTCTCCAGCATTGTATATTCAGGCTGCTCGATGTTCAACTCCGGGTAGTGCTCGATGTATGCAGCATAGGTCTCATCATCAACGTAACGAGTCAGCCGGTATGTGCCCACCAGTCGGCAGCTCTCCACATTGCCGCCATTCTCGTCCACACCGCCCGTCTGCATCAGTGAGGCCAGCAGGCTGCCGTCGCCTTCCATGTCGATGCCGGTCACACGCAGATACTTCACGTTTCCGCACCTTGCGTGCAGCGTCTGCCAGTCCACACCAGGGCAATTGTCAACCACAAGCCTGTTGATGTTGCTTGTGCCCTCCAGCGTCAGGCCACTTGTCCTCAGTTTGCCCAAATAGCGCAGTTCCAGTGTCTGCAACGTTGCCGGGAGCGTTACGCTCGTCAGCGGAGCACCCTGTGCAAAGTTCACGCCGGTCAGGGCAGTCTTGCCTGCCTTCAGTGTCTCCAGCTTCGTGTTGTTGCTCAAGTCTATGCCGGTGAAACTGCCTGACTTCAAGCCGGTCATATTCAGAATACGCAAGTTTCGGCAGCCGTTCACCAGCAATGCGTTCAGCGTTGTCTGTGTCTGGCCGCAGCTCACGTCAAGCGTCCGCAGGGCGGAGCAGTTGTTCAAGTTCAGAGTCTGGAGTATGGCATGGCTAACGTCCGTCAAGTCAAGCCCCATGATGCGGCTCGCACCGTAGATGTATTGCGGGTCATTCACGATGAGGTCCGTGTCAAGCGTCAGTTCCACCTGGCTTCCCGTGTCCTCCGCAAGCACTGCGCTTTCGTGCGGAGTACCGCTCGTGTAGCCGTACCCGAAGAAATACCGCTCGCTCGCCGTGATTCTTATCTTCCGGTTGTCACTTCCGAACTTATAGCCGAAGTAGGCCGCGAAACTGTCCTTTCTGTATGTACCGCACACATACTGGCTGTCCAGCAATGCAAACCGGTTCTGGATGGTATAGGTGCGGTGCGCATATCGGCTGCCCTGGAGTGCATAGAGATAGTCATAGTAACTCGTAGTGCCGTCTGCCGTCGTCACACCCTCCGTCAGCGGTTTGATGTACTTGTAGATGCCGTCCTTGTTGTAGATGCGCTCACACCAGTTGCCCATCATCTCCTCATTGAACACCTTCAGCACATACTCCAGCGACATCGTGCTTCGCAGCTTGTCTGCCACCTCCCTCAGTTTGTCCGGGCAGCCTCTCACAAGTTCCCACAATACGGAGTCGTGTCCTGCAAACGCATACGAGCCGATGCTATCGTCCATCGTCTCCCACGTTATCGTGTAGTCGTATTTCAGAACCGAGTCGTTGCGCTCACCGAACACCGTGTCCATGTCGTATGGGATGAAGTACCATATCTTGCCGTCCCACGTCACGAGCATCATGTTCTTCGCGCGGTTGTCCACAGCCATGAAGTAGTCCGTTATCAGATACCATGCAAATGGCGAGTCGTTGCCGAAGTATTCCGCATATTCGTTCAGGAATTTCGTCGGGTTGCCCTTGCAAGAGTATATCCACTCCCAAAGGCGCTTCACTGCCGCCTTGTCGTCCTCATGCGCCGTCGCCCATGTGTCGTCGGCCTTGAAGCGGAACTCCAGAGCGTCGTCAAACGTGTCCATGTTGCTCGTACCGAACAGACATAATGTCTCCGAGTTGTTCAGGAACTCCAGGCAGATGCACTTGTTGCGCCCGCCCTTCAGTGCAGCCTCGTCATTGAAGCCCTCGATACCCTCAAAGCCGTAGATGATGCCGCTGCCGCTCTTTTCGTTGTTGAAGTTGTACTTGCCAAGATACACGTTCTCACCCGTGCCGTTGTTGTCGTAGAACAAATCTATCGGGAAACCGTCCACGCCGATTCTCACGTCATAGTTGCCCTTGTAGGCCATTTGTGGCGGAGTCAGCCAGCCGCATCTCTTCCAGATGTCGTTCACCACTCTCACCGCACCCGTATTGTGCGTAGATGAAGAATCCGAGAAGTCCGCCTTCAGACAGAATATGTCTATCGGTCTTGCACCTGGTTTGAACGAATATTTGAAGTCCGCTACCTCCACACCGTTCACATACAGCTTAGTGCCGTACTTCGTCGAGCGGCTGAAGTAGATGCGGTAGTTCTTTCTCGGGTAGGTCGTCGATGAGGTGCCTTGTATTCTCAGTCCGCACTGGTAGATGATGAAGTCATACTCCTTACCGTAGGCAGAGTAGAAGTAGATGTCCACCGGAACCTCAAACTTCTTGTTGTTCGTCTGGTTCACCAGGTTCACGTCGCCCACGATTCTCATCACGCTCTTGCCCATTGCCCTCAGCTTGTCGATGTCAACGTCTGTGCCCTCGTCGTCCATCACCTGGTTCTTCTCGAACAGCACCACCATCTCGTCGCTTGTCGGACGGTCCACCATATAGTTCGACAGTTCCTCATCATCACCCAACGCACGGTTGTACACACGCATGTTCCGCACCTCTACATCCGCACTCTCGCTCGTGATCTTGATGTTCGTGGGTTCTTCCTGGAGCAGCGAGTCCGTCGAGGCATACTGCTTCGCACCGCATAGGATGCCGTTCACATACAGCATCATCAGTCGGTTGCCCTTCTTCTCCTGCACCACGAAGGCTATCTTCAGGGTCAGACCGCTTGCAAACTTAGTGCCTACTTCCGAACCTGCGCCCGTCCGCATCAGAGCCTCCTGCGTCGTCAGTCTGAAACCCACGCCGCCGGTCATGCAGTCCACAACCGTACCTTTGCGGTCGGTCACGTTCGTGCATGTCAGCTCCATCTCGTAGGTTGCGCCCGTGGTGGTCGCGTCGTTGCCGAAAGGCTTGTACCCGATTTCAACATTCGCGCCGTTCGTCAGCTTCAAGGCATCTCCCGTCCAGCCGTTGCTCTGCCAGTCAAAACCTTCAAACACCGTTTGAACGTCTTTATAACGCCATTCTGCAGGCTCGCTCTCGGCATTGCTTCTGCCGGCTGCCGTCAGTTTCAGCACAAGTCCGGCAGTCGCCTCGCTCAGGTCAATGCCGCTCTCCGTCACCTTCACGTTCAGCTTGTATTCCGTAGTGCCGCACTTCAGCACCATCGCCACGTCGCCCTGCTCCAGGAAACGGTTTGTATATACCTGCGTCGTCCTCGGAACGCTCACCGTCTGCGTCCGTATGCCGTCTCGCCACACACCCACGGTCGCCGGGGTCGTTGTCGGGTCATACGCCACAAAGTCAAATCTCACCTGCTCATACTGGCCGGTTTCAATAGTCGGGGTCAGATGGTCGTCCGCAAAAATGCGTCCGTCACCGAAGGTCAGCTTCGTGCCGATATACGGGGCGTTCTGTCCGGCCTTCAGAATGTCAAAGTAGATGCTCTCGCTCTTCAGCGACAGCTCCGCACTCGCCTCCATCTCGGCGACGATCTGCACCGTGTGCCGCCCGATGCTCACTCCCGACATCGACAAGGAGAAACTGCCGTTCGTCGTGCCGCTTCTTTTCACCGTCTGCGAGTCCCACTGGTGTCCGTCCAGATACAGCGTCACGGTTTTGTCGCCGCTTCCGCTCACCGCAAAGGGGATGCTCACCGCCTCGCTCACGCCGTAGCCGCCCTTGGCGACACACTCGGCTATGTTGAAGCTGCTGCTCAGCGCAAGGGTCACAGCCTTCACGCTCACATAGCTCTGCCTCGTCTGTGTCTTGCCGGTGGTCGGGTCGGTTGTGGTAGCCCTCACATAGATGTCTGTCGTTCCGAGCAGCAGGTATTTCGTCAGATCCAGGGTATAGGTTCCCTTGCTCACATCATGCTGCGTGTCTGCATACATCACGGTCGCGCCCCTCTTCATCTCAATGCTGACTGTTGCCTTCTGACCCGTGGATGTGCCTTTCTCGTCACCGCTGCTGTACTGGTGGTCATACGTCCATGTCAGCATCGCACTATCACCTTCCTTTATGATGGTCTTGCTGACGGCTGCATCCAGCACGATTTTCGTGGTCGAAGCGTCACCGCCTCCACCGCCGCTTCCTGCCGGAATGTCCGCAGACGCTATCTCCGCACCGCTCTTGTTGGTCAGTGCCAGGCGCACGCTGCTGCCGTCGTCACTCAGTTCGGCGTTCATGCCCAAGACGGTGCTCGCCTCTATCTCCATCAGCTTCGCCGCCACCGCCGCGTTCTGCACCGGGTTCGTCGAACTTGCGTTCAGGCTCTCGTCCACCTCAGTCTCGCTGATGGTGATGGCGACGTTGCCGTCCTCGCCAGGCTCCAGCTTCTTGCCGTTCAGCGTCACGCTCTTCACCGTGCCGTCGCCGCCAAAGTCCTCCCAACTCGCCGCCTGCTCCCAGCTCTCGATGTTCGTGCCCTTGAACTGCTTGGTCTCCCATTTGCCCTGTGCCGTCTCGTAGGTGATGCAGCGTCCCTTCGCACGTGCCTTTCCTTCCACGGCTGCTATGGCGGTCTCAAGCGTATAGTATCCGCTCTCCAGCGGAACCTGCTCCGTCACGTTATAGGTGTTGCCACCGCCGCTTCCGCTTATCTCCACCAGGTTCTCTTCCTCATCGCTCCACACATACACCACGCCGCCGCACACATACGCCTTGTCCTTCAGTACTTCCGTGCGCACATCGTTCATATACATGTCTGCGCCAGGCCAGTTATTGCAGTATATGTTACCATTCTTTCCGCAGAAGGATTTGTTCACCGTGTCATAGTACACACCGTCTATCTGGGGGCATGATACAAGTCGTATCTCCACGCCTTCCACCAGCCCGTCAAACCGCGCTGTCGCGCCGTTCCTCGCAGCCAGTGCCGTTTCCTTGTACTCCGCTTCCACGCTCTCTGCCTTTGCCACAGCGGCGTTGGTCTTTTGGGCGGCATCCGTGGCCTTGCCTGCCGCATCGTTGGCGGTTTGGGCCGCAGCCTTCGCTGTTGATGCTGCCGTATCTGCTTTCTTTGCCGATGCGTCAGCCGCAGCAGCAGAAGCCTTGGCGACAGCAGCCGCATCCTCCGCAGGTTTCGACAGCAGTTTCAACGGGGCGCTCACCACCGTCTCGCCTCTCATGGCAGGAAGGCTCACCACACCGTCCAGCGTGCTCACAGCTTCCAGCTCGTCCACACTCTGGCTGTCAGTCTTTATCTGGTTCACCACATCCTGGACCAGTTCCTTTTTCTCTTCTTCTGTCATATCATCCGTTGTTTTGATTATTGTTCAACTGTTCTCTAAGCCCATCGATAAAGCCGGGCACGCACAGACGTTCTGCCACCGTACCCATAAGGCTTACCTCCTCGTCGGTATATTCGACACTACCCTCGCCATTGTATATCTTCAGGGCGAGTGCGTGCGCCTTGATGCCATTCACGTTGTTGTAAATCATGTCGGCAAAGTTCTCTCTTGCGTCCACCGTATGCGATGCCTTGTGGCTGATGGATGCGTAAATCTTGAAATGCTGAAAGTCTATCCTTTTCATCGTATCTCTGTTTTTAACTTGAATGATTCAGTATCTGGTATCGGAAGCCGTCCACCTTGCTAATGAGCACGGTCACGCTGTCACCTTCCGCCATTTTGTAGTTTGTGAGGTTCTCATTGTGGTCGTAGATTCCGTCCAGCGTTATGGGTAATGACCCAGCACGCACCCGGAATGTCACAACCGTGGCAAAGTCCTCAGGAAGTTCGGTTAATCCGAATTTTTCAGCCACTGATGACTCGCTTGGAAGCGTTACCTCCACGCCTGACGACTTATCTTTCTTGAAGTACATTAGAATCACGTTGGCCTGCGAGAAATCAACCGAATAAGAAGTCGCATTCGGGTCAAAGGTCAGTATCTTGGCCTTGGTGTTCACAAAGGACGGTGCCATCAGCGCAGCATTTGACCAAATACCGTAGTTCTTGGTTCCGCCTGATACATGGATAAACAGACCGTAATTCGCCTGGTCCAAGCCATAGTTCCCATATGTGTTTGGGTGTTCATTTACGATACGCCCGGTGGCAGTGAACGCACCGCCTGCTGTTCCCGGTATTACATCGTTGCCGAACATCACATAGCCATCATTACCACCCACACGGAAGAAATTGCTATATATGGCGAGGGAACCGCCCTCACCGCTCTGCGTGGCTTCCGATCCGATACGTCCGTTACCTATGGTGAAGCCGCCTATGGTGCCTTTATATGATTCTATTTCACCCGTAAACTTTCCGTTCTTCGCCTCGATGCTGCCATCTTCCAATATCTTGAAATTCTCGTTAGCGGTTACAAGTCCCTCCAGCTGTATATTTGATGCTTTTATCTTAACGCCGTCCTGACCGGCACCGACAAAGGATTTCAGGTTGCCGTCCACATCGATTGCATACAGCCCCGACACCTTGGAGGTAACGATTAAGCCCGTCTCTTCCAGTGCCCGCTCGTCCTTGTCATACACGGCTGCCGATATTTTCACCAGTCGCTCCGACTGCTCAAACAGCGTTTTGTACTTGTACGTCAGCGCCTCAATCTTGTCAGTGCTCAGCACCAGCATATACAGATAGATGTCGCCGTCAAACGCCAGCTTGAAGTCGCCCGTGCCGTTCCACAGTCCGCTGCAGGTGTATTGCACATAGCCGCCGGTAGCAGCGATTTCCTCGCTTACCTCCATACTGTTGAAGTCCGCAAACCCCGTCTTGTCAACATTCTCAAAACCTATCTTCAGCGTGCCGGACTTTGCGCAGCGATAAAAGAAACTCAGATACACTGGCAAGGCTTCCTTCTTTCCGGCGCTGTTTGTCGGAAAGGTCGGCACAAAGCGTAGATTCTCATGCTTCTGTCGGATATACTTGTTGCGTATCCGCACCACCTTGCGTCCCATGTCTGTCACCACGCTCGCACCGTCACCCTTCTTCGACAGTGCTGCGCCGTTGGCCCATATCCACCTGTTGCCGACGAGAAAGAACACCGTCTCATTCTCCGAGTTCCACTTTTCCAGTCCCAATGCAAACGTCGGGTTGTTCAGATAGCCCTTCTCGCTTAGGAAATCGTTCCTCACGCTGTCGATCGCGCTCTGCACCTTGCCCTCCGTAATCTCCAGCTTGGTCTTCACGTCCTCGCCGGTCGAAAGCAGGAACGTGCCGCGCAGATACACATTGTCCGCATACAGGCCGTTGCCCCGTGGCTGGTTGTTCCATGGAAAAGTGTCATCCTTAATGCCGTCCAGGTTGCCGAGTCTTGCGCGTAGGGCATTGCCAAAGCTCTTCCCGCTCACGCCGTCCATCACGTCCACCCTCGGTTCGCCGTCTTCAGTTGCCGATATAAGCACCAGGTTCTGGCGGTTTTCCACTGCCGTGTTGCCCATCAGCACACACTCGTCACCCGCCTTGGGTTCCACGTCCTCAAACTCCTCCTTCGCCACCACGATGCCGTCCGTCGTCACGTCAGCCACCTCCACCCAGTAGCTCCGCAGGTCTGTACCCGTGAACGTCTGGCAGCGCATCAGGTCATGTCGCACGAACATGTTCTTCTGCTCGAAGCTGATGAGGTAGTAGTCGCCTTGTTCCTCCACAGCCTTTATCTTCCCGTTCGCAGCGCTCACGCATATCTGGCCGCCCACGCTCCGCACCTTGTTTATCAGCAGCTCAAACACGTTCATCACCTGGCGCACCGTCAGTTTGTCCACAATCAGGTGCGACAATCGGTCCTCATCCATACCCAGCTTCCAGCCCCTGTCCGTCAAGCCCCCGCCACTATAGTCCCCGCTGCTGAGCAGTTCCTTCACCACAGCCGTCAGCAGCTCCGCGTTGCCCTTGCCGTCAACAAAGCCGTTCTCCTCCTCGCCGAACACCACACCCTGCTCAAAGGTTATCCGCCCCTTCGTGCGGTCATTGCGTTTCCTGCTCAGAAATTCCTGCTCGCTCCTTCTTGCCGAAAACAGATTGTTGTCCGTAGGCAGAGTCGTGTCCCAAGAGCGTATCACGTCAGGCAGTTCCACAGTGTTAGCCTTCACCTCGCTCCGCACGTTCTCTATCTCGTCCGCCATGCGGCTCTGCGTCGTTTGCGACAGCACGTCACTTATCTCGATGTCAGCCTCCGTCGGGCGCTCCAGCTTCTGGTCCACCACCGTTATGCGGCTCTCACGGTAGCCGCTCGCAAAAAAGCGGTCACTCTCCAGCCGCACCCTTTGCCCCATGCACGGCACAACGCCGCGTTTCTTCAGCGCCACATAGTCCGTCGAGCATTTGTACACGCTTTTGTCCAGGCAGTGCTCGTCCATGTATTTTTCCACCGCCGTCGCATACTCCTCCTCCGCTATCGGGTAATACTCGTCCGGCATCCTCACGTTCCACAGTATATAGGTGTCCCCCGCTTTCGGCTCCAGCACTCCGCCTGGTACCTGCGTGTCGTCATCGTATGGCCATATCGTTATCAGCTCAAACTCCCGCGTCTCGCTGTTATAGTTCACCTCAAAGTAGTGCTCCCCGTCCTCGTCGTTGCCCAGACCGGCCAACTGACCCGTCTGGAACGTCACACGCTTCACCAGACCTCCTATCTCATATTCGTTCGGATCGAAGTTCATCCCGCCGTCCGTGAAGTAGTATATGTCGAATGGCTTGCCGTCATCGCCCTTTTTCGTCTCCTTCCTCACCGAGCTCACTGCGCCCGTGCGCCTCGGGTATATGTCCTGGAACGCCGCCTGCTCGAAGTGCTCCACAATGCCCAGTTCCGTGTTCCGTTCCACATACGTCGCACGGCTCGGCAGCAGCAGTCGGCTGCTGCCGTATTTCTCAGCGTCTATGTTGCGGCTGCTGCCTATCGGGAACAGTCGGGTGAAGAACTTCACGTTGTCAGCCGAGTCACGCTCTATGCTCAATAGACCGTTGCCGTAGCCCAGCGTCACCTCGTCGCCCCTCTCGCAGCGGCACACGTTCACCGTCATGCCCTCTATCCACCATTCCGTCCCGGCCTCGTCGGCTATCTTCTTCAGAGCGTCGTTCCCGTACAGACCCTCCGAGTAGTCCACCACGATGTTGCCCGTGGCCTCCACCTTGCCCACCTTCCAGTCCGTTATGCCGCCCATCCAGCGGTTCAGGTTCTTCACCACCAGGGCCACATGCTCACGCGCCGTCGCCGTGTAGCTGAATACTGGCGAATCCTCCGTGTTCAGCATCAGCGCCTGTTTGATAAGGCTCGCCGCACCATACAGTTTCACCGAGTACGTCCATTTCCTGCGACCCGTCTGCTTCGGCGTGTACGTCTCCACACACCAGAACTTCCGACCTTCCCACACCGTCCAGTCGTTCAGCTCCAGTGTCACGCACTCCTGGCTGTCCAGCGACACGCTCAGGTAGTCGTCACCGCCCACCTCCTCGTGGTGGGTGCTGCTACTGTCGGGCACCAGCGTTGTCCTTAGCCGGTTCCGTTTGTCATATATCTTCAGCTCCATGTCCTTTGATGTCCTTTTTATCGTTGTTTGAATACCTTGCAAACGCCGTTTCAGTACAGAGGCTTCGGCTCCCTGAATTTCAGACGCATCCTGCTGCACACGCCGCCTTCGCCTATCGGGGTCAGTTGCTCCGTCTCCGTTGCCCCCAGATACCGCAGTCTGAACGTGCGGTCTATCTCCGGCAGCCTCACCTCCAGCCATCCGTCCTTGCCCGTCCGCAGCATCGTGAAGAACCTGCCGTAGTTCACGAAGTACGCCTGCGCCGACTCAGCCCATAGGCAGAAGTACAGCTCCACGTCACGCGCCTGAAGGTGCAGCTCTATTTCTTCCGGTAGCTCCTCCCCGTCAGCGTCAGGGTTGTCCACCACAGTCAGCACCTTCGTCGTGCTCGGCTTCAGCAGAGCCTCATAGTTAGTCCATTCTCCCTCCTTCTTCTCCGTCAGGAACACGCCCCATTCCTGGGCTGCGTCCTTATCGTTTATGTACAGCAGACCTTTCGTTATCTCCATGCTCTTTCCTCCTTTTTTTCTTACCTTGTTTTAATGCCGTCCCTACGCAGCGTGGTCAGGTCGTCCTTCATGTCACGCATGTCCTTGCGCATCAGTTTCAGCGTCTCGCTGCACTCGCCCGTGTTCGTATCTATACGTTTCAGGTGCCCCAGAGCCGTCTGCATACTCCCCGCCACATTCTCCACGTTCGTGTCTATGTTCGTCTCGTGCACCAGCATCGCCGTGTACAGACCCTCCAGTTTCGTTATGCTCTCCTGCGAGGCCGTCGTGTATGCACCGCTCTTTCCCGTCTGCGTCGTGCTGTCCCCCTGCCACAAGTCCAGACCCTTCTCCTTCGCCATCTGACGATACTTCTCCAGCAGCGCGTTGAAGGTTCCCTGCTGGCTCAGAGCATTGTCCGTCATGTCGTTCAGAATCCGCACATAGTTGCCAAACTTCTCCTCGTCCGTCAGGTCCTCGCGCTTCATCACGTCCAGCATCTCCTCCTGAGCCTTCTCCAGCAGTGGGGCTATCGTCACCGTGTATATCATCTGCTCCGCCAGCTTCTCCAGCATACCCGTCAGCGAGTCCACAAAAGCCTTCCCCGCATCTGTACCGTTCTTGAAGGCATCCACCAGAGCGTCCGTCAGCGTCTGTCCAAGGTCGCCGAACACACCCTCAAAGTAGTCCTTCACAGACTCCCAAGCCTCCTCAGCCTGGTCATATAGGTCTATGATATACTGCAGGGCCTCCTTGTCATTCTTCGCAAACTCACGGCTGTTCATGATGCTCTCAGCCAGCTCGCGGTTAAAGTTCCCCGCACTGTCTATCAGCTCAGGATAAACGTCCAGTATGCTGCTGTACGTATCCTTGCCCTTGCCCCAGCCGAACAGCCCCGTCTTCTTATGGCCCGTCTTTATCTCAATGTCAGCCAGTCCCGAGTAAGCATCCTTCAGCTCCGAGTAGCCCTTGTTCACAATCTTGTTCCAGAAGGCACTGCCAGTCTCCGTGTATCCGAACTTCTTCTGCTGCTCAGCCGTGCCCGCAATCTCCGCCTTCAGCCCGGCGTAGGCTTCCTTCATCACCCTCACAGCGTTCGCAGCCTTCCCGTAAGTGTCCGTGCCGAATATCGTCTGAGCCTTCTCCAGCTCCAGGTTCTGCTCCATCAGCAGAAGGTTATACTCACGCTGCTGAGCCGTCACCTCCGCCATGATCTTCTCCAAAGCAGCCTTATGACGAGCACTCGCCTGAAAAGCCTTCGTCACCCAGCCGATAGCCTCGCCCGCAGTAGCAGCTATGCCGCCAACGACGCCGCCCTCAGCAAAGCCACGGCCTATGTTGCTCACACTCGTCATCACACCCTGCACAGCATCCATCGCCTCAGCCATGCCATCGTTACCCGCCGCCTCAAACATCTCGCTCAGCTTCCCGGCCAGGTCGCCCACCATCTCAGCAGAAGCCGCAGCAGACTCACCAAGGCGCTTCAGCTTGGCCTCAAGGCCCTTCTCCTCACCATCCTCGCCGTGCTTGAACAGCTCCCCAACCGCATCAGCCAGAGCCCTGAACGGATTCTTACCGAGCACCTCCTTCTTCAGCTTCTCATACTGCTCCGTCAGAGCCTTCAGCTTCTCAGGACTCTTCTCCAGGGCCTTCAGCTCAGCCGGCGAAAAACCAAGCCCCGCCATATCCTTCTGCGTGATCCTCCGCTCCGTCTTTCCGTTCCCGTCCTTTATCACAGCCGTGCCCTCAGCGTCCTTCGTCCCACGCAGATAGTCCATCAGCACCTTTATACGGTCTATTATCTTCTGCACCTCAGCCACACTCTTCTCCGAAGTGTCAGCAAACAAGTCCACAAGCACCTTGTTCTCCTTCCCAAGCTCCGTCAGCTGAGCATCGTCCACAGACTTCAGCGCAGCACGCTCCTGCTTCGACAGCTCTGCCAACGCACGCTCCTTCACATCCTCGCCTATAGGACGCCCGTCTGCGTCCACAGCCTTCTCTATCTGAGCACGATCCTTAGCAAACTTCTCGCGGATGCTCTTGCGCTGCTCCTCGTAGTCTTGGTACTTGGCGAGCAAATTCTGATAGAGCTTTGCTTCGGAATTTTGCTTGTATGCGTTTGCGGCTTCAGTATATTGTTTCAGATAGTTTTTTTGGTCAGCACTCAAATCATCCATAGTAACAGTTGGACGCTTCAACCCTTGCTTCTTCCAGTCAGGATGAGCCTGTTCAAATGAGATGTCTGATATATTCTGAAGTTCATCTACCCATTCTTGCTGGCGCAAACGGTTCGCTTCGATAAGTTTATCGTAATTGAGATTTATCGTTTCAAGTTCCTTGTCAAAACCCTCTTGCAAGCCGTCAATCTCAGCTTGTTTCAAATCAAATGCGGTTTGCTTTTCTGCCGCTTCTTGTTTACGTTGTGCCGCTTCTACCTGACGCCCTTTCTCTTCTTGCTCTGCAGCCTTTATATTAGCTTTCTCCTGAGGTGTAAGACCTGTGTTCTTTGTCTTTTTTGTTTTCTTTGATGTGTCACCACCTGCAGCCTCATAGTTTGCCTTTGCCTTCTTTTCTTCATCGCGTGCCTTGCGTAATGCTGCAAGATAGGACGCTTCATCAGGATAAAGGGAACGATTGTTGCGATTCTTTATGACTTTATTTACTTCATTCTGTGCATTAGTCCATGCGGTTTTTGCATCTTTCATGAAGTCTTTAGAGGCATTCTCGTGTATGCTTTTCATACGAGCAGTGGCCGATTTGATGCGGTTTTGCAATTCGTCAACACTAGTTGCAACACTCTCTCCTGGAAGTTGTACAAGTTTCTTGCCTTGCTTGTTCGCAGAGGAGATACAATTTCTGTAGAAGTTGATAGTCTTTTGAGCGGTCTCTGCGTTCATACTATTCAACTTTGCCATAAACTTGTTATGGTTATCTGTTCGCACTTGCTGCACATCTTTCCACACCGTACCCTCTGAAGCTTTAATCAACGATTCTATAGCGGAGTTGAATGTCTGAAACGTGCCACGCACGTTCCTTACTTCTTTATTATATTTCTTGTTAAGGTTCTGATAGAGATTATAATCAGAATCTGACATATTCAAGCGTCCCGTCTTATAATATTCTTTGCGTAGTTCGAGGTATTTTTTTAAGTCAGCCATTCGTTGTTGATCTGCCTTTAAATTACCTTCGCCTTTAAGATTACGTTCTTCACGAAGTTCCTCGTTATATTCTCGGCGCGCCTCCGTCAGTTTGTCAATAAGTTCCTTTTCGGTCTTGTATTTCTCAAAGACTGACGGCATCAATTTCTTTAGTTTTTCTAGAGCTTCTAGTCTGTCTAGTTCCGCTAGATTCTCATCTGTTATGGTGCTTATACATTTTTCAATCGCTTCTTTTTTGTCATTGATTGCATCTGTCTGTTCTTTCTCACGGTCAGCCGCACGTTGAGCCTCGTCAGCGGCAGCAGAGCAATTCTTTGAATATATAGCCAGCGCAGCGGCAGCAGACAAAATAACAGTTGCAAGTAACACATAAGGATTGGCATTTGCTGTTATATTGAAGGCTTGCTGTGCAGCTGTTGCAAGTCCCAATTCTTTACGGAACATAGCCACAAGGCGAATGTTTTCAACAAAAGAAGCAGCCTTCTGTACTGCCAGTGTTGCAATCAAAGCTGTTTTATAACTGCCATATACCGCAACAAGCGACATAAGGGCTTTTCCTACCGCTTCATAGTTCTTTACAAGTTCTGAAGCCACTTCAACGCTGCCCGTTAAAATACCCTCACTCTTTTCGCCCATGGCATTGAACATGTCGTCAATAGCACCTTCCAAATTAGAGATTTGTCCCTTCAAACCTTTGCTTTGCTTATCCAGCATACCATGAAACTTGCCACCCTCTGCGGTTGCGTCTGCAAATGCCTGTGCCACCATTTCAGAACTGATAGCACCTGCGGACATTTCGTCTTTGAGTTGCCCTATGCTTTTGCCTGTTTTTTCCGATATGATAGCGAGTGGATTGAAACCGGCATTTATCATCTGGAGCAAATCCTGTCCCATCAGTTTGCCTGTAGCCGACATTTGCGAAAATGCAAGTACAAGCGAGTTGAAGCGGTCACGGTCGCCCATGGAGATGTCACCAATCTGCTTTAGGGTTGGTATGACTTTCTCCGCTTCGATATTGAATGCGAGCATAGTCTGCGCTCCTCCTGCAAGATCATTAAGCATAAGCGGTGTGTTCACGGCATATTCACTCAATTCGCTGAAGAACTGTGTGGCTTTGTCCTTGCTGCCTAACAATGTTTCAAACGAGATGATGAGGTTTTCCACTTCCTGGCGCACATCGATCATTGTTTTCACAAATTCCATAGCCTTCTGTGCCGTGAACACACCGCCAATGGTCATGCCGACCCGTTTCAAGGACTCATCAAGCAAATTAGCCTTAGTCTGGGCATCTAACATGCCCTGGCTAAGGTTCCCTTTCATCAATAATTCTACTTCTACAGCTTTCATGTCATTTCTTCAGTCTTGTTTGAAAACACTCCAGGATCTCCTGCGCGGTCCGCTTGCCTTTCACTTTACGCGACGGCCCAGAATCTTCCTTGCCCTTCACCTTCACATACCGCGGAGCATCGGCAAGCATCAGCACCAGAGTCTCCCAGTTCACACCCCACAGCATATAGTCCACGCTCCAGCCTGTCGCCTGAGCCACCTGCCAAAGCATACCGAAGAGGCTATGTGAACCCTCATACTTAGTTCTTAACTCCCCTTCCTTTAATGGCTCGCTATCGTCGGCTTCAGCGGATTCGTCGCCGCCGACAATGCGATAATACTCTCGAAACCCCGCGTGCCCAGCAGAAGCGTCCAACGTCGGAAAGCAGCCTCAAGCCAAACGTCATCCACCCACCAGCGTAGCAACCAAGCCACCACGCCCGACAGCAGCAGCCCGCTCCACTTGCCCCTGCATATCGTCAGAGCAACAATCCGGCTCACAGTGCGACCGTGCTCACCAAGCCAAGCCAGACGCTCTGACTCTGTCATCGCCTCCAGCTCCGCGTGAGTCACGTTCATGCCGGCAAACAGACGAGCTATACGTATCTGACCGCCAAGACGCGGACGGCCCATCCTGAAACGCAGACGTATCGCCTCCTTGCGCCACGGCAGACGCAACTCCTTAAAAGGAACGGAGACACCCACGTCCAAAAGTGCCTCCGCTGCCTCCTTCTCAATATGGCTGTCCTTCATCGCTCTCGGTGTTTATCTATCCAGCCACATCATCAATGCTGTAAGGCTTGCTACCGTCGTCCGGAATCATCACCTCAACCTCAACCTTAACCTTCGACACACTGTCCAAGTTCAGGTCGCCGTCAATGTATGCCGAAATGAAAGCCTTCCGGATGTTTATCTCGTGCGACGAGTCCGTCTGTATCGTCAGTGGACTCGTTATCTGCACCAGATCCGATGGAGCTTCCCAGCCCGTCGCTTTCTCCGCCGTCTTCTTCACCACACCGCCCATCAGAGCTGCCATGTTCTCGTAGTCCATCTGGATCAAGTCAAAGCTCGGAGCAATCGTGCCGTTCGACTTCGGAATCACAAGCACAGGACCGCCATGCTTCTGGGCAGCGTTGATCTTCGTCACCTCGCCCTTCGCACCGTTCAGCTTGAAGCTGTTTTCCTCGATGTAGCCAAGCTTTTTTTCGCCTACCTTAACGACCGCCAGGCCGTACATAAAATCGTTCATAAATCTTCATTGTTAAAATTGTTATTACCGTGCAGACTATTCCGCCTGCAATAAATACACACCAGTCCACCCACCACAACCCTCGCTCTTTCGAACGTTCTTCAACCGCCGTTTGAGCACTGTCCTGAAGATGAGCGTTCTTCACGCTCAGGCGCTCGTTCTCCGCCTCATAATACGCACACAGACGCGCCAAACTGTCGCAGCCGCTCTCTATCACCAGGGTAGGAGGCTTGCCGCCCGTGTTCTGCTTCACACTCGCCTTCACGTGCGCACGGCCCGAGCTCGCAGCATAGCTCGCTCCTTCAGGCAGTCGCCACAGACCGGAGTCAAGCGCTATCTCCAGCAATGCCGTGTCCGCCTTCACCGGCGCCGTCCACCACGCCTTCATCACGCTCGTCGCGGCGCTTGCGCTGTCCTTTCGCACTGCGCTTGCCGACACTTTGTTTTCCGACCTCACCGTCTGTCTCGTCGAGCTGCAGCTCGCTGCTGACAGGACAAGCAGCCCTGTGAGGACATAGCTGAATAGCCTCAATGGCACGCGACAGACGGTTGACTGCACGTCGCGTGAGGTTGTTTTCAGCCACCAGTTTCTCAGTGATCTTTGTCGTCTCTTCATATTTCTTCTGCGTTTCAACAAGCAGCGTCGATACGTCTTCGTACATCACCTTGTAGGTGTCATGCACGCTCTTCGCCGTCTCGGCCTCCTTCACCTTGCGGTTCGCAACCCAAGCGATGGCGGCACCTATGCCGCCCGAGGGTATAGCCCACTGCAGGATTTGCATGATTACTGTGTCCGCCATCCTTGTTTTCTCTTTATTCGTTATTTACTCTGTTTTCACACTCTCCTTACTGCCTGATGCCGATGCTCTCTAACCATGCCTTCACGTCAAAACTCGGGCAGGCTTTAGTCACGCCTGGCAGGTCACGGTGACCCACAATCTTGATCTGTGGAAACCTTTCATGAAAGTTCCTCACGTAGTCAGTCATAGCCTTCTGCTGTGCCGCAGTGCGCGTGTCCTTGGCCGTCTTGCCGTCCTTTGCCAGACCGCCGGCATACACCACATGGCGGCTCACCGAGTTATAGCCCGCAGCACCGTTCGTCACCTCCCAGGGGTCCACCTCCGCATCCTCGTTGTTCTTCACCAGGCGCTCCACTGTTCCGTCCAGATGGAACAAATCGGTGTAACCCACCTGCTTCCAGCCCCTGCCGCCCTTCTTCACCGGGTCAGTGTGCCAGTGGCGTATCTCTTTAGAGCTTACCTCACGGCCTTCAGGAGTGGCTGTGCAGTGCAGCACCAGATATTTCATCCTTGCCATAGCCTAACCGATGGGGTCAGCATACTCTGCCAAACCGCGTTCCACAACGTCATGGGCACGATCCAGCTCAAATTCAAGCACCTCACCTGCCTCGTGCACCACGCTCAGGTCTTCCTTGTCGCGAAACTTTGCCACGACCTTCACACTCACTGTCTTTTTCTCTGCCATAATCTTTTTTTTTATTTTAGTTGTATTTGTTATCTGGGCGGAGGCGGTTCCACGCACTCCGCCGTTCCCAGTTTCTATCCCTCGGGCACGTAATTGAACTTCTTGGTCTTTCGCCAGTCCATCACCACAATCTCCTCGCCGAAGCCAACGTTCGTGTCGGCCTTTATCAGCAGCTTGAAGAAGTACAGCTCCGATGGGTTGCTCAGCTTGTCTATCTGGATCACGTTCTCGTCGTCCTGAAGGTTCACCGCAGCGAAGAAGTTGCCGTCCGCATCGGGCGAGCACAGCGTCGCCATGATGAGCGAGTCTGGCCAGGCGGCCACAGTCTCGATGGCGATGCCCTTGAAGCGCTTGCTGTTCACCTCGCTCTCGTTAGAGTTCTTGTGCTCGCGCTCTGTCAGTTCCTTGTCGTACTGGTCAAAGTCGTCAACGCTCATCAGAATGCGCAGGTTCGGGTTCTCGCGCATCGCCTTGGGGATGGCGTTGCGCACAGCATACAAGCGGTCTATCATCGAGGTGGGGCCCTCAGGGTTCACCACAATTACGTCGCTTGCCTTGGCTGCTTGCGTCAATATGCCGTCCATCAGCTGGTCGTCGGTGCCGCCGCTCACATACTCGCCGTTCACAAACAGGTTGCCAAGCTCAAACTGCACCTGCTTCGACAGCGCCTCCAGAAGAGCGTTCTGGGCCTCGGGAGGAAGTTCCGCAAACACCAGGTTGCCCTTAGGCTGCCACTTTCTCCAGATCTGCTCAAAAGCTCGCGGGTTAAACACCGTGAACGCCATGAAGTCGTGGGGCTCCAAGGTCTGCTCGCTGTAATTGAAGTCGCCCTGGGCATCGCTCTTCTGAGGGTCTTCCTTGCGCTTCTGCAGCATCTTGCCCGCCTTTAGGCGTGGCACGCTGATTTTCTTTTCCACACCGGGAATCACCATGATGAGTCCCTTGTCCACAAGTTCGTTGCCCGTGGTCGCAACGGTCAGGATGCGCTCCAGCACCTCGCCGTTGTAGTTCGTGTTCTTTACTACTATTGCCATTTGTTTTCCTTTTTATGGTTCTTCTGTCTCTCTCGTCCTTTACTGGAACTGGCGCTTCATGCGCGCTTCTCTGATCTGCTTCTGGCGCTGCTCCCATGGGCCGTCGCTCACGCCGGGCTGCACGTGCAGGTCGTTCATCACCTTGCGCTTCGGGGTCAGTGCGGAAAGCACCTTCTTGCCCTCGGCCATGTTTCCCTTCAGAATGTTCTCGAAGGTCGGGCGGCTTTCAGCATTGATGCGGCCGTCCTGCTCAGCTGCGTCCAACAGTTCCTTGCGCTCAGCCTCTGCGTCAGCCTCGGCTTTGTCCTCAAAGCCCTTCAGCTTCGTCTTCAACTCTTTGTTCTCGTCCTCCAAGGTCTGTGCCTTGCCGGCAAGGGTCGCATAGTGCTGAGCCCTCGCCACCACTTCTTCATCACTCTTGCAGTCCTTAAACTGCGCCTGTTTCTTCAGTTCTTCTAATGTCATATCGTTCGCTTTTTGTGGCTCGTTCCTGAGCCGGTTGTTGAATGTTGTGTATATCTCCTCTGGAGTGCTGTCCTCAGCTACGGGGTCCGCATCATAAATGCCGTCTATCAGACCCATCTGCAGGGCCTCCTGCGCCGTCAGCCAGTGGTCTGTCCCGTCAAAGTATTGGGCTTTCACTTCTTCTTTGCTCATGCCCATGCGTTGGGCGTACATCTCGCCCAGACTGTCCTCAAGGCTCTCTATCTCCGCGATGCACTTCGCCATCTCTTGCTTGTTGCCGTAGCAGCCACCGCTCACGCTGTGAAGCATCAGACGCGCATACCGGCTCATCTCCACTGGCTTGCCGCACAGCGCTATCACGCTCGCCATACTCGCCGCCACACCGTCCACGTAAAGACGTATGTCTGCATTGCTCTGGCGGATGGCGTTATAGATGGCTATACCGCTGAACACGTCGCCGCCGTTCGAGTTGATGCGGATGTCTATACGCTCACTCTCCTCGGCGCAGGCTGCCAGCTCGGCGGCTATCTGCCCGCTCGCCACCTCGTAGCCGATGTCGCCATACATGTAGATGGTGCTCACGCTCGCCGCTTTCTTGATATTGAAATATTTGCTCATTGTCTCCTTCTTTGTCGGGCAGTTTGCCCATGTTGCGGTTGCAAAGTTAATGGCTTTCCAACCTCATTCCATACCCCCTGTTTTATCATGAAACGTTATGCCGGCATCATAACGCCGCAACTTGTCATCATGCTTTTCACTCGCTCGGATTCACTCCTTTTCACGGTAATTTTGCACTGCATTTATTCACATTATAAACAGATTTTTCAATGGCAGATTTAACCAATACACAGAAAAAAGAGTGGGCTCGCACGCTTTATCTCCGAGAAAACCTCACACAGCAGGAGATTGCCGACCGTGTGGGAGTGTCACGCGTCACAGTCTCAAACTGGTGCCGCGGCGGCAAATGGGAGGAACAGAAGGTCGGACTCACACTCACACGTCGTGAGCAGGTACAAAGCCTCTATCGTCAGGTAGCCGAAGTCAACAACGCAATACAGCTCAAACCAGAGGGACAACGATACCCTGATGCTAAGCAGGCTGACACTATCGTGAAGCTCACATCCGCAATACGAAACATGGAGCAAGAGGTGGGCATCGCCGACCGCATCGCTGTGCTCACTGATGTCATCGAGTGGATGCGACCATCCGACCTCGACAAGGCAAAGGAGCTAACCTCGCTTTTCGACGCTTACATCAAGGACAAACTCTAACAGCGTATGAAACAGACTGACCGTATAGCACTACAAAACTGGGAAAAGTTCAAGGACAACATCGCGCGCGCAACGCCAGTAGATCGATCCATGTCACAGGCCGAAATACAGAAGCACCGTGCATGGCTTGAAGCACGCCCGCTCGAATGGATAAAATTCTTTTTCCCGAACTTCGCACAGTATGAGTTCGCACCTTTTCAGAAAAGGGCCATACGACGCATTCTCTCCAATCCCGAGTGGTTCGAGGTAATCTCATGGAGCCGAGAGCTCGCCAAGACCACTTGTGCCATGTTCTGCATCATGTACCTCACACTCACCGGGCTTAAACGAAATGTCATACTCACATCCAATTCCTTCGACAATGCCGTCCGCCTGCTCGACCCGTTCCGGGCCAACCTCGAGGCCAACGGGCGCATCATCGCCTACTACGGAAAGCAGCAGTCGCTCGGCTCATGGACGGAGGACGAGTTCATCACCAAGCAGGGCGTGGCATTCCGTGCACTCGGTGCAGGACAGTCACCACGTGGCTCGCGAAAGGATGCCGTACGCCCGGATGTATTGATTGTCGATGACTTCGACACAGACCAGGACACGCTCAATCCCGACATCATACAGAAACGATGGGACTGGTGGGAGAAGGCGCTTTACCCAACGCGCTCTGTCTCTGAGCCTACACTGGTGCTCTTCTGCGGCAACATCATCGCCAAGGACTGCTGTGTCGTACGCGCAGGAGCAATGGCCGACCATTGGGACATCGTTAATATCCGCGACAAGGACGGACACTCCACATGGCCCGAGAAAAACTCTGAGGAGCACATCGACCGTGTTCTCGCCAAGATTTCCAAGAAGTCAGCGCAGGGCGAGTACTTCAACAACCCCATCTCAGAGGGCGAGATTTTCTCCGAAATGGCGTTCGGAAAGGTACCACAGCTCTCCAAGTTCAAGTTCCTCGTGGCTTACGGCGACCCCGCTCCGGGCGAAGGCAAGGGCAAAAAAGGCAAGTCGTTCAAGACGGTCTCACTCCTCGGCAAGCTCTCCGGCAAGCTGTACGTCATAAAGACGTTTTTGGCTCAGGCGCTCAATGCCGAGTTCATCGACTGGTATGTGCAGCTGCTCGCATTTGTCGGAGGGCGTGCTCCGGTCTATTGCTACATGGAGAACAACAAACTTCAGGACCCGTTCTTTCAGCAGGTATTTAAGCCGCTCGTCGCCAAGGTGCGACGCGAGCAGGGCGTACAGCTCTACATACGAGGAGACGAGGAGAAGAAAACCGACAAGGCAACACGCATCGAGGCCAATCTGGAACCGATGAACCGTGCCGGTAATCTCATACTCAACGAGGCGGAACGCGACAATCCCCACATGAAGGAACTCCTCGACCAGTTCACACTCTTCACCCTCTCACTACGCTATCCGGCCGACGGTCCTGATGCCGTTGAGGGCGGCAATCGCATCATTGACGAGATTCAGCACAGGGCCGAACCACCGGTCACACGCTCGCGTGCCGACATACGCACACGCAACAAACGAAGATTATAAATTCTAAACAATGTATATATGAGCCAATTCGTACAACTTTCCGACTACGATGCCTCCATTCACCGAGAGATTCTCGATGCGCTCACCAGAGCCGACGAATCGGTCATCGAGATTTGTGAGGATCGCGCCATCGCCGAAATGAGGTGCTATCTCTCCAAACGATACGACTGCGACCGTATTTTCGCGGCCACTGGGGCCGACCGACTCCAGCTCGTACTCATGATGGTCATAGACATCGCCGTATACCACATCTTCTGTATTCACAACCCGCAGAAGCTTTCGCAGCTGCGCAAGGACCGCTACGACCGGGCAGTCGAGTGGATGAAGGCGGTCGCTGCAGAGGACATCTCCATCGAGGGGGCACCGCTCCTGCCCGAGGAGGTGCGTGCAGCACATGCGCCATTCCGCTTGAAAAGCAACCCCAAACGGGTCAATCACTGGTAACTGACAATTAAAAATTTTGATTATGACAAAACGAAAGTATAGCAAAGCCCCAAAGGGCAAAATCACCATTGGCGGAAACATTCCCCAGCAGGGACAGCAGCACCCCAATGTCATTGTGCTCACGCAGCCAAAGCGCTTCGGAATAGACATCGCAGACTTCACTTCGGCTGTCAGGGCGGCTGAGGATGTCGATTTCTCGCGACGATACAAACTCTACGACCTTTACTCTGACATACTCATGGACACACACCTCTCCTGCGTCATCGAGAAGCGACGCAATGCAGTACTCTGTGCCGACATCGAGTTCTGGAGAGACGGCAAGCCCGACGAGGCGGTCAACGAGCAGATTAAGTCACCATGGTTCTCACGACTCGTCACCGACATTATAGATGCCAAGATGTGGGGCTTTTCCCTCTGCCAGTTCTATCGCCAGGGGGAGTGGGTCGATTACGACCTCATCCCAAGAAAGCACGCCGACCCTGTGCGCCGACTCATACTACGACACCAGACCGACATCACCGGCACCTCATGGGACGAATACCCCGACCTGCTTTTCATCGGATCGCCTTCTGACCTCGGACTCCTCGCCAAGGCTGCACCATGGGTCATATACAAGCGCAACACCACGGGCGACTGGTCACAGTTCTCCGAGGTCTTTGGCATGCCCATTCAGGAGTACACTTACGAGACCGATGACGAGGACTCACGACAGCGAGCCATCGACGATGCATACAATGCCGGCTCGCTCGCAGTTTTCGTGCATGGCAAGGACACCACGCTAAACCTCGTTGAGGCGGGCAACAAGACGGGGTCGGCAGATGTCTACGAGAGATTCTGCGAGCGCTGCAACAACGAGATTTCAAAGCTCATACTCGGAAACACGCTCACCACCGAGTCCTCAGAAAACGGAACGCAGGCGCTCGGCACGGTACATAAGAAGGTGGAGGACCGAGTGGCGCAGGCAGACAGACGATACATCCTCGATGTGCTCAATTACGACATGACGGACATATTCCAGCGCATGGGCATCAATACCTTTGGCGGAGAGTTCTGTTTCCCCGAGCAGAAGGACATCGACCCTTCCACAAAGATGAACATACTCACGCAGCTGCGCGCCAACTTCCAGCTACCTGTCTCCGACGACTATCTCTATGAGGAGTTCGGTGTCGAAAAACCTGCCGATTACGACAAACTGAAAGCCGAACAGCAACAAAAAAAGGAGGCGCTTGCCTCCATTGCCAATCAGCAGTTGCCTGCCGATGATGATGACGAACCCGAAAACAGCGACGACAAAAAGAACTCCGAACCGTCGCCCAAACAAAAAAAGTCTTTCAAAAACTGGCTGCGCTCTTTTTTCGCAAAAGCCCCGCAACCGGGCGGGGCGGATTTAGAGTGGTAGTCAACAATCTCTACCAGGCCAAGGCCGATGATGTGGCTGCGTCCATGGAATTCTCAGACGACTTCATCGCGCAGGTTCTCCACGACATCTACCGTCGGGGCAAGGCGCAGTCTCCCACCGACCTTTCGCCCGAACTGTTCCGTGCCATCCTACGCAGTTTCAATCAGGCTACAGCCCAGGGCATGGCTGCAGCCGATGTGCCCGACCTGGATGACGACTTCCGGCAGGCGCTCCGCCATTCCAACGAGGTCTTCTCTGCCTTCAAGGTCCACCGTATGCAGTCAGACATGGCAAGACTCCTCACCGATTCAAACGGCGATTTAAAGCCGTTCAATCAGTGGGCAAACGATGTTCTGCCCATCGCCTCGCATCAGTGTGGGGCATGGCTGCGCACCGAGTACGACACGGCGGTTGTCCGCGCACACCAGGCAGCCGACTGGCAACAGTTCCTACGGGAGGCAGACGTACTGCCCAACCTCAAATGGATGCCATCCACATCGCCCAATCCGGGCGCCGACCATCAGCTCTTTTGGAACACGGTCCGACCCATCAACGACCCGTTCTGGAACGAACACCGACCGGGCGACCGATGGAACTGCAAGTGCTCGCTTACATCCACCGACGAACCATGCACTGCTGCGCCTTCTTCCGACAAGGCAAGCAACCCGCAGCCCGGACTCGATTCCAATCCTGGCACCGACAAGGCCACGTTCTCGCAGTCGCATCCGTACTTCCCCAAATCCTGCAGCTCGTGTCCTTTCAACAAGGGCATGAAAAATAGATTGATGAAGGTATTTCGGAATGAGGAGAAACATTGCTACAACTGTAGCAAGATAAATCGTGCCATCCAGCAGCCTGGAGTCGCCACGGCAAAGTCGCTTGTCGATAATGTCGCAAAAGATATGATAGCCAGAAAAACGGCTTGTAGCTTCTATTCGTTCAGTGATCGTGAAGTCGCAAAAATCAAGCAGCAGGGGGTTGAGTTGGTGTCAAGGGACATTTTCCTTTCTGACCAAAGAATACTTCATGCCTTGCGAGATTTCAAGAAGAATAACGGAAAATCGGTAAGTCCTGACGAGTTGAAGTTCTTTGTCGAAAACATAGCAGCATGCAGCATGTACTTCGACACGGAGAAGGCTAACATCATCTTTGCCACAAAGCAGAACGGCAAGGTGCAAAAGTTCGTGGTCGAGCCAAACTATAAAATAAAAGCCAATGGTACAAAATTCACGGCAAACGCATTCATCACAGCAGGTGTAACACAACAATATAATTTGGATGAAGATAAATATATAAAAATAAGGTGATAATAACGGTAGGAATCGAACCTACGATATGCGCTCCGAAGACCGCTCGGCTACCTGCTGCCATCATCGTTATTATCACCTTTGCCGCAAAGATAACAATAATAATTTAATAAACAAGCGTTATGAACAAAATTTTTTCTTTTTTCGCAGCATCCAACCGATACAAGCACTTCATCGGCGGCTTCATCGTCGCCACACTTGCCGGTTCTTTCTATGCTGCCATATATGCCGCAGCAGTCGCTGCATCGTGCCTCGAACTCAAAGACCGTCTATACGGAGGCCGCTGGGACTGGACTGACTGGCTCTGCACCGTTCTCGGCGGCATCATCGCAGCACTCATGTTTTACGTCTTATTCCCAATGGTATGGAACTAAAGGATTTCTCAAAACAACTAAAATCGCATAGCAAGCAAATCGACCATCTTATGCGAAGGCGCCTCCCCGTCATTGCAGGACGCATGGCAAAGGACTTCTTTCAGAACAGTTTCCGCATCAGTGCCTTTGTCAATGGTGGGGTCCACCATTGGCAGACCACCGGGAGGCAGCTCGCAGGAGGCAAGACGGCAGCATCGCGCTATGGACCGCTCCTTTCCTCACGCAACCATCTGTTCGCGTCCATAAAGTACACGCCGTCAGACTATCGCGTCAAGGTGGCAAACGACCTGCTATATGCTCCCATACACAACTGGGGAGGAACACTCCACCCCTCTGTCACACCTAAGATGCGACGCTTTGCATGGGCCATGTTCTATCGCGAGGCTGGCATCAAGCGAAACGCCTCCAAGAAAAGCAAAAAGAAGCGTACCGACGAGGCTGCTGCAAATCCACGCGCACAGAAGTGGCGTGCCCTCGCTCTCACAAAAAAGAAGAAACTCTCCGTACATATCCCACAGCGACAGTTCCTCGGAGATAGCCGCGAGCTGCAGGATATGATACACGAACGCACAAAACAGGAAATTATCAAGATATTAAACTCAGAAAAATAAAATCATTATGGAAGAATTGTTCAAACTCATTATCGAACTCATCACTAACAAAATGACCGGTCTCTCACTCGTTGACGAAGACTGTGGTCAGTTGGAGGCTGGCATTGAGGATGATGCCTACCCGGTCACCTTTCCGTGCGTCCTCATCGGCAATCTCGAAGCCGATTGGACTAATGTCGGCATGGGAGCCCAGAAGGGGCAGGTGCAGTTCTCTGTACGTCTCGCCGTCGATTGCTATGACGACACGCACTACGGATCGGGAACCGAGTCAAAGGTGGCAGAGCGTTTGCAAATGGCAAACAACCTCTACACCGCATTGCAGTGTTTCCGCCCATTCGGATATATGTCGCCGATGATACGCACAAAGTCGCGTTTCTATTCTATGCCCGGTGGCATAAAGGTCTATGAGTACATCTTTTCGTTCACCATACACGACGAGTCTGCTCTTCTCTCACAGCGTCGGGAATAGCTCCAGCTGGCTCGCGCTCAGACGAGGAACCTTCACCTTCGGCAACGGCTTCACGTTTACAGTACCACCCTCACGGCACTTGCGTCTGATGATGCTCATGATGCGCTCTTCCGAAATAAAGAACTCACGTTCTGAAAGAAGCTTCAGGGCATCATCAAAACGTAGGCGCTGCACCTCCGTCCAGTAATAGTAACGGCGGTACAGAGCCTCGTCCCTCAGCTTTATCAGCTCTTTATTCCTTCCTTTTTTCATAGTCTGCAAAAATAAACTTTTTCCCTTAAACCGCAAGCAAAAAGCCACCTAAATCGCTCATATTTAGGTGGCTTTATTCATCTTGCGCCCTCCAAAGGCTCAGAAAGGCTCAAAAAGGCCCAGCACATCATCACAATCGGCAGAAGCTCGGCTCTATGCGGCTCCACACACCGTTCTCCGGATTGCGCTTAGAGAAGTAGTAGTTCGTCGCCGTGGCCTGCACCACATTGGCTTCCTTGAACAGACGCATGATTTCTGCATACTCCTCGTCAAAGCGGTCCTCCAGCTCATAAAGCTTCGAGATGCTCTTGTAGTCCAGGTCGCCCGTCTTGTTGCGCTCCAGAAGCGTCATCGCCATCTGGTACATCGGGTTCTCCATACCCTTCTCGCTCGCCTCCATGTAGCGCTTCAGATAGTCCACAAGGCGCTCGGCTGCAAGGTCTGCACGCTCGTCAAAGCCCTTCACCTTGTTAAACTTCACCTCAAGTTTGAAGTCCCCGTCAGTGATCGTGTAGCTCTGCTGGCTCTCGTTCTTCACAGCGCCATACTCGCGCATGAGTTTCGTGAAAGCTGTCACCTCGTCGTCAAGCCATTTCTTGAAGCCCGAAACCTCACTCTCCAAGTTCTCCACTCTGCCCAGCACGTCATGCATAAACTGCCCACGCAGCGCCTCGTAGCTCTCGCGCTTCGCCATGCGGTCGTTCTTAGCCTCGGTCTGCAGCCGTGCTAACAGTTCGGCACGCTGTTCCTTCGTCATACCCTTCAAGGGGTCAACTGTCTCGTTCTTTGTTTCCATTGTCTTTTCTTTTTATGGGTTCATTACTCGTTTTCTTTCTTCTTGCGGTTCATGGCACGCAGTTTCGTGTTCAGGTCTGACAGTTCCACGCTGTCCAGGAAGCGGAAAGCCTTGCCCGCTATACGTTTGTCCTCGCAGAAGCGGTCTACGGCTTTCCAGTCTGCCGTGTTCACACCCCACAGCTGCATCTGGTGCAGCACGCCGCTACGCGCCTTGCGCTTCGCCTTCAGCAGAGCGGCACGACGTTCGTTGTAGCCCGCCACACGTTCCATTTCCTTGCACATCACTTCATACTCCGCCTGGGTCATCTGCCGTAGGTGCTCGGTTCTCTCGTTGGTAAACTGCCGCACCAAGGTCTCCTTGTCTGCGCCGGGAAGCAGCTTCAGCAGCTTGTAGAACTTCCCGTAGTTATCGACGTGGTTCATGCTCTGCCTCCTTTTCTTTCCATTTCAGCCACGCCTCTCTCGCCACGGCAAGTGTCGTCGGCACGTCCCAGGTCAGCCCGTCGGCTGGCAGTATAGGCACGTTGTTGAAACACACATACACCTCACCGCTGAACTCGCGAGCCTGAACTATCGCTTCGCTCTCTCTCACTAAGGCAGCAGCCTTCTGTGCAGCCTTTCTTTCTCTATGGGCCTTGCGCTTTGCGCTAAGCCACATTTTAATGTTTGTCAGTATTTCCATTTTCATTGATGTTTATTGGATTTACAGTTGCTTTATCTCCCAAAAATGCAAGGTCTATATCTGCAAGCAGTGTCGTTTCAAACCTAAAAGACAATTTGCAAGCCGATGCTGGAAGACCGACTTCCTGCATCTTTTCCTCAAACTTCTTGCGGTACGTCTCTTTTATTTTATCCTCTATGCCTTTCCGCTTCTTGTCAAGAACAATGCCGAAGCGTAAAGTCCTGCGCGAACCATAGACATTCGTTGTTACGGTCAATATCCCAATATATATCATTTCTTTTCCGTTTTACTTGGTTTCCACTTTATGGTCACTTCGGCGTCCATCTTGCCGCTGCCCTCACACACGGGGCAGATTTTCCATTCGCTGTCGTTCGGGCTGTTCCGGTCGCCTAAAAAACCGCCCTGACCATGACAGTATTCGCAAGTATATCCTCGGCTCTCAATCCGTTCTTCCTTGCTGCCGTAAACTGGTGGCGTCAGCCATATCATTCGATGCTTACTGCTCATTGTTTCTCGCGTTTATATGTTACTTTCTCATAAGTGTGCCACTGGATAATCCGTGCCGCAAACATCAGGTCGGTAGTTTCCAGCACCACACAACCTTTGTTCTTCTGGCTGCGGTGTGCCGTCAGGTCACATTGCCAGTTACCCTCCAGCCATTCGTTCATCACGCTCTCCGCCTGGATCTTCTTCAGCAGGATATATATCGTGTCACCCTGCCGGTAGTCGTTCATGTCCTTACTCATTGCTTCTTGTCGTTATTGGTCCAATATTCTTCAGCTCGCTCCGCCCAGATGGTGTAGTAGCCCTTGTCCCCGAAATATCGCCCCTTCGATATGGCTCTATATCCCTCCACCCATATCTTCAGCGAGGCATCAAACATCACGCTCGACGCTGTACGCCCCTTCGGGCGTGTGCCCTCGGCCTGGCTGATGATGACGAGCAGCTTGTTGGGATGCCGGGCCTTGAAAGCCCGATAGTCCTCAAAGCTCATGCCCGTATATTGGTAGGAGTCTATCACCACCGTGTTGGGGCTTTTCCTTTTCGACAGCCGCTTGTCAAGGTCCTCCATGCTCTCGGCATCCAACAGCACCATTCGGCGTGCCACGTCCTGCATCCCGGCTCGTATAAAGGCATTCTTCATCGTCAGGCTCGAACCTTCCTCCAGACTGTCATAAGCCACTCTCCCGAATCGGCATAGTTCCTTGCACAGCTTCAGCACGAAACTCGTCTTGCCGCTTCCGCTTCGACCCCACACGAACCACACTCCGTTCCGCTCAGGCTCGCCGAAAGCCTCGCGCCACTCGTCGCTCAGCTTGTAGGTCTGCTTCTTCATCGAAAGCAGCTCGCTCACGCTTATCGCTCTTTTCATATCGTTTGAATGTTATTTGAACACCGTTCAAGCGTCCATCTGCTTCACTCTGTGTACACCTTTCTTCACCCTCCGCAGGTCGAAGTCATACTGCTCAGCGTCCTTCACCACCTCAGCTATCTTCTTGCGGTCGGTCAGTCCGTTCGCCACGCAGATCGCATAAACGTCGTTCGGACTTGTCCGCTCCAGCTCGAAGAACTTGCGTCCTATCCTGGAGTGTATCTCGTTATAACCTTTCTTGTCATAACGCAGTCCCATCTTCATCCTGCGCTTGATATAAGAGGTCGAGAAAAACACGATGCCGCATTTGTCCTCAAGCCTGTTATACAGGTCTATGAAGTAGTGGAACACCCTTTCCGTCAGCTTGTCAGCTTCATCGAACAGCAGCACCGGACTCTCCGTCTGTATCAGCGCACCGATGATTGCGTCAAGCATGTCTCTTATCGTCATGCCGTCAGTCCTCAGACCTATCTTCTTCGCAATGTCGCGGATAAAGTCGCTGCGCTTCATGTCTTCCGAGCACAAAATATAGTAGGCTCCGCTGTGCTCACGCTCGTAAAGCTTCGCTGCCGTGGTCTTGCCGCACCCGGCTTCGCCCACCACCCAGGTCACGTTCTTCCATTCCTGAGCGTCAGTCATCGCATAGGCCATCTCCTTTGCTGCCGTGGTCTCCACCATCTGCCAGGCACCAGGGGTGGCGGTCCCCACCTGCGAGGCTATCTTTCGCCACATGTCGTCGCTGATGTTCTCCCACTTGCCGCTCAGCACCGAGCTTACCGTGCCCGCACTCGTACCGTCCAGACTGGCTGCTGCCTTGTTTTGGCTCGGATATTTCATCACATAGAGGCGCAGGGCCTCGCGTATCTGTTCTTTCTGTTTCTCGTTCATATCGTTTGTTTTTATTGATTCTACAGTTTTGATGCAATCTTCTTCTCCATCGGAAGCGGTATTCTCGGCGTGTCGCCATCATCACCGCCCTCCATCACGTCCAGCCAGTCGTCAAGGCTCAGCGATTTCGTGTGTCTTCCCAGCTGGTACTGCTCAGGAGGCTGCGAGTAACGCTCCATTCGGTGGTCTATCTGCCGCTGCACGGCTGCCGTCGTGCCCTTCAGCTTCGGCGAGTGCAGACCCTGCTGCTCCGCGTCCGTGCCATGCTCGGCGGCTATCGTCCGGCCGGCCACAGTCCGCTCTATGCGGTCCTGAAGGTTGGCTTCCTGCTCCTGACGGATAAACTTCGCATCGTCCGTTCCCTGCTGGTCTTGCAGGGCGCGGTGTATCAGTATGTAGGGTTCTGCCGTACGCTCAAAACGCAGCGAGCCGTCTGTACCTTTTGTATAGAGTCTGATGCTCGCAAAGTCGTAAGGGTCGTAAGCCACGATGAAACGCTCGTAGGTGTGCTTCCTTCGCCACTCGTGGTCGGGTACGCCGGGCGATGAGCATACTTCGTACTGCCGCTTCTCGCCCTTCACCGTCACCTGCAGGCCCTGGTCCGTGAACGTCGCCATGCGTTTCGTAAACACCCAGAACATGTCCACCATGTCGTGCAGCGTCACTTCCTGGGTCTCCTCGTTCACGCTCTTCTCATACATGTCTATCCTACGCTCGCCGGTGGCAGGGTGCACACCCTCGTTCCATTCCTTCCGGGCTGCGGCATAGGCATCTTTCAGCTCCTCCAGAGTGTACAGACTGTCCTTGTTGGCTTCGATAAACTCAACGTTCGGGCGGCTCGACGCCTTCTTCGCCGTCACGTTCTGACCCGTGAAGCGCCAGTCCTTGTGCAGCACCTGAGCCTGAAACCGTCCGAACACGCTCTCTATCGTCTTCGACTCGCCGTTGTAGGGCTGTGTCGGTCTGTGTACGCGGCAAATCTTCCCGATAAAGCCGTCCGAGTCCAGCTTCTTGTGGCCGCCCTGGTTGTCATAAACAATCTCATAAGGCTTGTGTCCGCTCTTCTGGATTGCCATGCGGTAGGCGTGGTATTGGGCCTCATAGTCCTCTGTGTCGCTGATGCAGTAGCCCAGAAGCACCTCGCTCATTGCGTCGATCACTTCATACACCTGGGTCGTCCGCACCTTGCCCTGCTCGTCCCTATAGTAAAGGTTCAGCTTCGTGCCGTCACCATACCATAGCGAGTCCCTGCGTGTCGGAAGTGCCGTCTTGTGCTTTCTGCCGTAACGCTGACGCGCAGCTTGCTCGCCATATACGGCATCATACCACAATGGCTCCACCGACGGGCTGTTCAGCCATTTCTTCATACCTCTCAGGCTTCTTATCGGCTTCCAGCCTCTTTCCTCGGCTATCTCGTTTGCCTTCTCAAACAGCTGCGCGTCGGTGTACACCGGCACCTTGCTACGCTTCAACGCCACAATCAGCTTCAGGAACTCGCCCGTAATCTTCAGCGCCGACGAGTTGCCCAGCTTGCCACTCACCACGCTCTGGTAGCCATCGGACTTCCAAGCCTTCAGTCGCGTCTTCAGTCGCGCCAATGTGCCTGGGAGCGTGTGGCCGTAGCTCTCGCGCATACGTTCCGAACTGTCAAGTATCAAGTCCCACGCACCCGACATCGGAGCATTCAGACTGCTGCGGATGGCCTGGCGTCTCGCAGCCATCTTCTCCAGCTCGCCAAGCACCGAGGCGTTGATGGTATATTCCTCTATCATCTTCTCCGTCAGGTGGCGTTCCTGCCCATCCTTGTCCATATAGGTGTAGGCTTCGTAATACTCACGCGCCTTCGCATCTATCTTTATGCTTGCCTTCGTCATAGCCTCTCGCATCTTTTCTTCTGGGTCGCCGTATGTCGCCACAAACCGCCGTCTGTACTTCTCCGGAATACTGCTCCACACATACAGTGCCTGAGTCCCCTCGCCGCCGCCACGACGTGCACACGCTATGTTGCTGCGTTGCACGTTGCATTTCAGCGTGTTCGCCTTCATCACGGGGTCTCTGCCGCCCGTCAGCTCGGCAAACGTCACGCACAATATCTTGTTGTAGTACTCCATTTCCTTCTGTCTTTGTTTTCCTTCTTGCGGTTCTCTCCTTACATAGTGGCGCAGCACATGGCTTCCACCTTCTCCTGCACGGTCTTGATGTCTGTAAACCCGGCGTGCTCGATGCGTTCCACCACATCGCCTTTCTCGTCCTTCAACTCCAGTACGCCCGTGTTCTTGTCGCCTTCCCACATCCAGCCGTTCTCGAAGTGCTGGCGCATCATGTTGTCTGCGTCATGCACCACCTCGCTCGCAGGAGCCGTCACCAACTCAAAACCGCCACGCTGAACAGCAAGGCAGCGTATCTTCTTTGCCAGGTCGCTCTGACCCTTCACCGGGTGAAAGTTCAATGCGTAGCTCACCATCTCCTTCGTCACACCGAAGGCCTTTGCCAAAAACTCCCGCTGGGAGCGGGTTACTGTTATCACTCTTTTCATTGTCCTCTGTTTTTAGTTCGTTATTACTTTTGTTCGTGGAGTGTAGGGGAGTCGAACCCCACATGGCTATCCAGCGCATGGCAAACCTGCCACTCCTGCGGTCTTTCCCGCCGTCATCCGAGGCCGCCCCTGCCGACTATCCAGTGCGGCGGCTGACTATCCAGTGCAGCACCCAGGGTCTCCGTGTTATCCTTCAATCTTCTTACCCTCGGCTATTACCGTCTGAACTGCACTGAAGAACTGTATCATCTTCTGTTTCGCCTTCAGCTCCAGTCCGTATGCCATGTTGCTCATCTTGCCTGTGCTCTGACGCTCCAAATCACCATACACCAGGTCGTCTGTCAGGTGTTCTATATTGTGGCGCAAAGACTCCTCAAGTGCCGCAAGACCAAGTCCCTTGGCCGTCTCATACACAGGCTCCAGTATCGTCTTTGCGGCCATTGCTTCATACAGATCGTCGGCGTGCCAGCGGAAAAACTCAGCATAGTCATTCACCATGTCCTCTTTCCAACTTTCAATGTCACCCGTCAGATGGTTCAACTTCTTGCGCATTCTGTTCATCGCCGCATTCAATGCAAATTCCTTATCGTTCATATTCTTTAATTGCTAAAATTTGTAATTCTCGGCCTTTTTCACTATCTTTGGCCGCGCGTTTAATCTTAAACACGCTGCAAAGATACAGTATTCTGTATTAACTACCAAATTTTTCGGGCTAAATAATTCAATATTCTGTATTATGGAAGCAAAAAACGACGTCTCCGCCCGTTTTATAGAGGCATACGAGACACTTTTAAGAGATAAAAAAGTAAGCGACAAACGTGATTTTGCCGCCAAGTTAGGTATTAGCGCCTCTATGGTCACAGAAATCTCCAAAGGGCGAAGTAGTGTTGGCACTTCTGCAATACAGAATATTGTATTACAATTCAATATTGATGCTAAATGGCTGCTCACTGGTGAGGGAGCAATGCTTCAGGAAACAGATAACAAGAATGCGCCGACTTCTAAGCGCACTGTTGAGATAGCTCGCCAGGTCCCCCATGGCAGCAGCGAGGGCATACCACTCATACCGCTCGATGCAGTCGCCGGTTTCCCTGCCGAAAGTGGCGGTGGTGTACGCCTGGAGGACTGCGAGCGCTATGTCATACCAGAGTTCGAGAACAAAGGGGCAAACTTCCTTATCCGGGTGTCTGGCGACTCCATGGTGCCGCTATATTATAGTGGCGACCTCCTCGCTTGTCGCAAAATCACAGACATCCGCTTCTTCCAATGGGGTACCGTCTATGTCCTCGAAACGAGCCAGGGGGTACTCGTCAAACGCGTGCAGGAAAGCGTAGATCATGCCGACAGCATTCTATGCGTGTCGGAAAACAGCAGCGTTCATCACCCTTTCCTCCTCCCACGCGACGACATACGCAGCCTGAGCATCATTGTCGGACTCGTTCGCCTCGTCTGATACTCACGTCACACGCAACACGCACACGCTCCACACCGCAAAACGTGTCGCGCACGCACATACATAGGTATAATAGGGTAGCAAAGCAGCCAAAAACCCGATAAACAGGGCGTTCCCGACATTCCGCAAAGGTTTATAACATGTCAAAACGTGGGATTATCCCCACCCCCTAAACGCCCGAAAATGACATCAATCACAATTTATTCGGAGTTATATAGGGGGTCAATCACTTGTTTTCCATATTAAAAGTGAATACCCAAATGCACACCCTCTCTGAACATTTCGTTTTTCCATGCACACCCAAACGCACACCCAACTGCACACCCAACCCCGAGAAACGCCCATTTTCACCAATCTCAATAGCCTCCAAAACACAAAAACGGCTTGACCACTGTTCAAATCAGTGTTCAAGCCGTTCAAATGCCGTTATATCAGCGTTTTAGCCGTTTAAGCCATTCTTATTTCTTCTCTTTTTCCGTCCTGGGTCCTCTTATCAGCTCTCCCTGCCGGATCATAGCCTTTTTATTGAGTATAACACCTCCGTCAGCCAGTCCGGCGTGTAGCAGCGAGCTTTTCTTTATACCCACCTCATCCTCTGTCAAAACCCCATAAATCGCCGATATTGAGCCGAAGTAGTAGTTCTTCCGCCCATGTATCAAATGCACGTGTATAACCTTTGTCATAACCATTCCTTTCTGTTTCCTAAAATATTCGTTTTCGCTTGCAAATATACCAAATAATAACTATTTAGAAGTATTTACAAGCATAAAAATCAAGAAACAAGCAAAATAAAAGGCATGGCCGCAGCCACACCCTCCTTCATTCAATCACCACCCAAACAAGCAGTTTTAAGCCCCACCAGCACCCTTTTCCATGTCCAGACGATAAAGCACCCACATGAGCAGCCATACGCACCCTGAAGCCCACGAAATGCCCCATACAGCCGTCAGGACAGCCAAAAACATAACATTCTCAGCCCCGATGTAAAGCAATACCCTTCAAACACCGTTCAAATCGAGCCCAAACGTAAAGCAAATGTAAAGCGAATGTAACGTTTCGTTTTTCCCTCTTATTTCGTTCACTATCCTCAAACCCTTTGTAAATCAACGCTTTCCCCGATTTTTCTCTCACTCCACTTTTATACGTTTCGTTTTATCCCCCTTACAAGCCAAGTCCACCTATTCCACCAGCATCTTCTGCATCTGCAGATTGTTTATACAAGCTATATGCTTTTGAATGGTCTTCTGAAACTCCAATGCCCACAAGATACATATAGGCCAATTGATTACATGCACTTATTACATTTTGATTAACCGCTTTCTGATACCATTGAGCAGCTTGGACGTTATCTTCTTCAACTCCAATACCATAATAATATAAATCACCTTTAAGTTTATAGGCATAGGGCTGCCCCTGCTCTACTGCTGCTTCTATATATTTAATGCCTTCACTGACATTTTTATCCACACCAAGCCCACGAAGATAAAATTCTCCCAGCCGAGCTTGTGCGATAGCATCGCCAAGTTCTGCGGCCTCTTTAAAATAATTGGCTGATTTATTTATATTTGCATCTACACCAACACCTACTTGATAACAAATACCTAAGAGACGCTTTGCTTGCGCATCACCTTGTACATCAGCCTTTTGCAAATATACTAATGCTTTGTTAACATCAGGAGATATGTCATTGTCGGATAATCCATACAAGTAATAATATCCCAAGTCACTTTGACCGCTTGCGTCACCTCTATCAGCAGCCGCATTGAGCATTTGCCAATATGTTACAACACTTTTGCTGACATAGAGTCCATCTTTGTACATCAGACCCATTAGATAGTATGCAGAGGCTTTGTTTTGCTTCATGGCTTTGCTGGCAAGTTCGTATGCTTGCTTATAATCTTTTAGCACTCCAATACCATAAATATAATGGTATGCCAACGAAACTTGCGCAGGCGCATATTTTTTCTTGGCAGCTTTTGTTAGCCACATTGTTGCCAAACTATAGTCTTGGTTGACACCACCAGTACCATTAATATAGCAATTTGCCAAATTGTACATGGCTTCAACGTCACCTTTGTCCGCATACTTTCTAAAGAAGGATGCGTCTTGCGCAGAAGCGTTTACGATTGCACATAAGAGAACCGCAAACATAATAATCAGTTTGTACTTCATATTTTTACTTTTAAAACTAATCGTAATAACCTAAATTTTCAAGAGCCATAATTACTTTCTTTCCATCACTAAAACCGGCAGCTTTTGCTTTTTTAGCATAAGTTTCAGCTAAAGAATACTCATTGTTTTGTAGATAGTATTTTGCCAATGGACCATATGCCGCACTATACCCTTCATTGGCTAACTTCTGTACTTTTTTGTAATTACCTCTATATAAGGCATTCTTTAATGCTACGGCGTTATCTTCTTTTATCTCCTTTGTCATCTCCTGTGACGCATTTGTATTTGGGGACTCTTCATCTTTTGATTTGGAAACACTTTGACAGTCGGAGTGGACGCGAACTTGTTGTTTGGACACGAAATCAGTATCAGTTTCAGGGTATACCGAATCGATTTGTTCTGTTGACGATCCCCGTTGAGAGAACAATACAACTATAGCAACAAGTACAAATGCAACTATCGCTCCAACAATAAATTTTCTCTTGTTATATGAAGAATCGTTATCAGTTTCGTCATAATAATTTTCCTCCACATTTTCACTTGGAGAAGAGAATTTTTCTTTCGTGGCTGTTTCATCAGACTCAATCACTGTATCTTCCGACTTGTTATCACCAATACCAGGTACTGAATTCTGCTCTACATCTACAGAAGTTGAAGGATTAGTTAATGAGCATAATACTTCTTCTAACTCTTGGACACTTTGAAAACGTTTCTTTACATTTGGATTCATCGCTTTAATCACAATGCCTATTAGCTCCTTTGAAACATTGTTGGCAGACATTTGCGTTTCAAGCAAACTATCGTCACTTACGAGGTCGGAAGCTGGCGGTGGCGTTTCACGGGTGAGAAGCTTGTAGAATGTAGCACCAAGAGCGTACACATCTATAGTCGGGCGGAACTCTCCGTTCTTCGCTTTGTTTCCTTGTTCTATAGGAGCATATCCTGCTGTACCGAGACCTATTGTAGTAGATGTCTCGGGTTGGCCGTCAGTACTATAATGCTTGCTCAATCCGAAGTCTATGAGGAAGACGTGTCCATCACTATTGCGACGCATCACATTGCCTGGTTTCAAGTCGAGGTGGAGCATGTGCTTCTCCTCGTGCATATAGATGAGAGCATCAGCTACAGACTTGATTATGCTTACGGCTTCAGCCTCATCTATATAATGCGACTTGATATAATCGTTGAGGTTCTGTCCTTCTATAAAGTCCATCACATAGTAGAACGTGCCATTCTCGCTGAACGAGTCGGTGACACGAACGATGTTGGGATGATCAAGGCGCGAGAGGTTGATAGCTTCCTTCTTGAACTTCTGACAATAGTTTTGAGACAAACTGCTGTCTGACATACCTGTAATACTACCATCCTCACCACGTGAGTTGAGCTCCTTCATAAAGAACTCTTTGATTGCTACCTTCTTTCCAAGGTTAGTATGCTCGGCAAGGTAGGTTATGCCAAAACTACCTTGTCCGAGTATCTTCTCTATCTTGTATGTTCCATGCAAGATCGTTCCTGCTTGCAACATTAATTTGTTGTTTATATCCATATATGGTACTTTATACTTGCCGTTCTACACCATGCCGACAAGAATATAATCCTTATCGTTTGCCTTTCCTATTTTATTCTACGCCTTTCAGTCTTATGTCCGTCTTTGTTGACTGTCACACACGTTGTTTCATTTAGAGTTATTATTCGATATGAACTTTCACCCATTGATTCTTTTTTCCAAGGTATAACCATATCATAATACAGACGTTTCTTCTCCGAAGCAACTAATTCCTGTATAACAGTTCTATCATCTGTCAGATTTTCTCCTTGAAATGAGACATCTACAATTTTGATGTCAACATCAGTGGTATTTGTATTTTGCATCTTGTCGATTATGCTCCATGTCCCTTTTTCAGCCAATGATAACATCACAACTTCCTGCACACCATCCCCGTCATAAACTAACCGCACGGTGCCGTTGCTGATATAAGTTTTGTCATCATGATATTCATAATTACTTTCTACTGTAGCTTTATTTCCATCATGATCCATACTACTTTCTGAATAATACCACTTACCAACCATCAGCCGCTCTGAGGGGTTGAGCGAGTCACAACTTACCATTGCAAGAATGGCAAACATCATTAATATTACAGAAAAAATATTTTTCATTTTGACTAATTTTATTAAAATAAAAATACCTAATAATAGGCTATTCAGCAATATCATAGTACCCTTCCGCTGTTGTATCTACAGCTGTTGTATCAGCGGTAGCGTCATACTGATAGTCATACGTATCATCTATAACTCCAGAATTACCTCTATTTGCTATAAATATAAAAAACAAAGATATTCCAAATATTCCACCGACAATCTTGCCTAAAAGTTTCAAACTCTTTTTGGAAATTCCATCTCTACGCTCTCCATATTCATTGCCATCACAATCTCCTGCACCAAATAGCATTACAAAGCCATAGAATGGAATCATTTGGAACCATCCTGAATGTCCTAAGTCATGACAACGTTTTGCTCCAACAGCCAACACTACATAGAAATACAATACCAACAACACCAGCATCATCGTGCTTAATACACTATTTTCAACTTGCACATCGATGCTTCGCATTGTTTCCTCTAATACAAAAAAGAAAAGTCCTATAACATATATAGAGAACACCACCAACCAATAGGTTCCACGTCCTACTCGTCCTTTGAAATTGAAGATGGAATGATTTAAAGAAATGTCATCTTCATTTGTAGCTTTGTTCTCCGTATTTTCTGCTGCATCTTCAGTAAACACAGGACTTTTTGACACATTTTCTGCCTTCTTAAAATCTTCTGCTGACGTGACTATTGTTTCCTCTTTACCGGTGCCTGCAATAGTATCATCCGATGTAACGTTAATTGTCGCTTGCGTCTCGCTCTTTATGCAATCAAGGTTGCCTTTGAATTCCCTTATGCTCTGTGTTCGTCTTCTTACATTCGGACACATCGCCTCGGTGACAACCTTGATAAGATTGTCTGACACTCCCTTTTCACGAAGTTTGTTCTCCAGAAGTTCATCGTCACTTACGAGGTCGGAAGCTGGCGGTGGCGTTTCACGGGTGAGAAGCTTGTAGAATGTAGCACCAAGAGCGTACACATCTATAGTCGGGCGGAACTCTCCGTTCTTCGCTTTGTTTCCTTGTTCTATAGGAGCATATCCTGCTGTACCGAGACCTATTGTAGTAGATGTCTCGGGTTGGCCGTCAGTACTATAATGCTTGCTCAATCCGAAGTCTATGAGGAAGACGTGTCCATCACTATTGCGACGCATCACATTGCCTGGTTTCAAGTCGAGGTGGAGCATGTGCTTCTCCTCGTGCATATAGATGAGAGCATCAGCTACAGACTTGATTATGCTTACGGCTTCAGCCTCATCTATATAATGCGACTTGATATAATCGTTGAGGTTCTGTCCTTCTATAAAGTCCATCACATAGTAGAACGTGCCATTCTCGCTGAACGAGTCGGTGACACGAACGATGTTGGGATGATCAAGGCGCGAGAGGTTGATAGCTTCCTTCTTGAACTTCTGGCAATAGTTTTGAGACAAACTACTGTCTGACATACCTGTAATACTACCATCCTCACCACGTGAGTTGAGTTCCTTCATAAAGAACTCTTTGATTGCTACTTTCTTTCCAAGGTTAGTATGCTCGGCAAGGTAGGTTATGCCGAAGCTACCTTGTCCGAGTATCTTCTCTATCTTGTATGTACCTCCATGTAGGAGTGTTCCTATAATCAATTGTTGTTGCATGACTTATTTTGTCTTTTCGTTAAGATTGTTTGTTTTGTCTCTCTTTTCATTCTTGGGTTGAGATGGTTTGACAAACTTATTGTATCCTTTTTCAGCGTATCCTTTTTCTGTTCTATTGGTCGAACCTTGGCAGGAGCCAACTTAATACTATCGCCAACCAATTCCGAAGCACAATTCTTGCCTCCGCACATAAAGAATGAAGCAGCGGCAGCTATAACCGCAATGATAGCAATACCGACAATCCATGGCCATACTTTCCGTTTCTTCTTTGGTTTGTTAAATTCTGGAGTAATCCATGTGCCACTTACTCCTGAAGAGGTGGACGTAATTGTTGCTGATACGCCCTCCACCTTATCAATATGTATAAGGTGTGCCGTGTGATTGTCCTTATTCTCTTCTGTCACATTGCGTAACATCTCCAACTTCTGCTCATCCGTAGCATTAGGCTTGGTAATGATATTGAGGATGTTCTCGTCAGAAGCTTCTTCCAACATACCATCGGAGCACATGTAGAAATAGTCGCCAGGTAGGATGTCTGTGAGATGGGCAATGTCTGCCTTAGCACGATGCTCCTGGCAAGGCTGCATAGCACGTGTGATGACATTCTTCTGCGGATGGTGCTTAGCCTCCTCTTCTGTTATCTCGCCTATCTTCACAAGATCGTTGACGAGCGAGTGGTCTTGCGTGCCGAAGACGATACGTGCCGAAGTGTTTTTTGAAGCCGGACGCAACTGATATATACGGCTATCGCCTATATGCGCCACAGTGGCACCACTGGCGTGCAGACATAAGAAGGTGAGCGTGGTGCCCATCTTGCGTTCTTCGCCATTGTCTTTAGCATCAAGCGCATCGTAGGCTGCACTAAGTGCTTGCCGGAAGAGTTCGTCGCTCAACACTTCACCTGGATGCCAAGCGGAAAGGATGACACGGCTTAATGTCTCGCACACCGTAGCCGAAGCCACCTCGCCTTTCTCATGTCCGCCCATTCCGTCGCAGAGAACGAACAAGCGGTCGTCAGACGTTGACTTACCCAATGCAGGAAAGAGCGAATCTTCTTGATTTGTTCTTTGTCCAAGTTCCTGCAGGTTGTATGCTTTAATCTTGAATTTCATATACTGTTACTTTTTGAATGTCAGTTCTGTACTACCCATCTTGATACGATCACCATTGTTGAGCACCAGTTGGTCTTGTTGTCCGATGAGTACTCCGTTCATATAGGACGGATTCTTGTTCGCTCCATTTCTGAGAATGTGAATTGTCTTTCCTCCTGCATTGCTCACTTCTATCACGGCATGGCTTCGGCTCATGGTGCGGTCGTTGGTGGCTATCTGTATAGTTGCTGTCGACGAAGCTGCACTACGTCCTATAGTGTTAATGCCTAAACGCAACGCATATGTACTACCCGTATTGTCCACAAGTACACCGACCGTAGGGCATGAAGCGGAGGCTGTTCGTGTTTCATCTCCACCACCATGTTGAAGTTGTGGACCAATCCTTGTTTCATCGCCTCCCGATTGCTGTATAAAACCACCTCCATACTGGGTTTCATCACCCGAAGAAGCGATAGGCTTAGGCTGCTCCACATATCGTTGACACTTGCCAACGATATGCTTTTCCTTGCATACGGGGCAGGTGAAAAACGCCGCATTGATGTTTGGTACATCTTTCAAACGGAGCACCTTGCCGCAAGTAGGACATTTTATCTTTATCTCATTCATTGTTGTTCTGTTTATATTGGTATCACCATTTCATCACAGGCATATCGTCGGAGAACTTGCCCCACATCACGGGATGCTGACGGTTGCCTGAGTCTTTCTTCACCTTTTCGCTAACATAGTCGAACAGCTCCTTTGCCGTAATGATGCGGTCTCGGTTCTTGTCTGCACCTCCTCGCAATCCATGCTGCAAGGCGTAAGTGAAGAAGCCATTTGTCATACCTGGTCTCTCGATTGACTTCTCGTTGCTGCGACTGGAGAGGAAGAACATCACATTGCCCTTATTGACGCTGTTTGAACTCGCATTGGCGTTGCTCTTACCCTGGCGTATAGCCCCTGCGAAACAAGCGTCAGCAAACACCATTTTGTTTTTGCTCTTGCACGATGCCATCGCCGTATAGATATCATCGTAATACAGGGAACCGTCATAGCAGACAAATCCGCCTTTAACCCCGTGACCGCTGAAGAATATCACAACGATGTCGTCGGCAGTTGCTACTGAAACCATCTTTTGCAGAGCCTTCTTCACGGTAGCCACCTTTGCCTTATCGTTCATCAGCAAGCAGACCTTTGCCTGTTTGTTCTCCTTGTAGAGCCACTGCATTGTGGCTGCATCGTTATGCGGCAAACGGAGGTCGTTCCGTGTGCCAGGATAGTCGGATATGCCGACTGACAAAAGATAAATCTTCGCTTGGACTGATAATGGCAGCAAGGCAAGTACTACCGATAAGAGTAGTATCTGCGTGACTTTATACATATGACAAATCGGCATCATTGTTGTAATCCGGCTGGTCATCGCTGGCGTTATAGGCAAATGTATTTTGCTCCTGATCCATCTGCATCTGTTGCTGTTGCGCCATATACAAATCCTGATAATCCGCCATATGTACATTATCGTTTGAGAGGTCGTACACCTCGCCTTCATCTATCTGCTGGTTATGGTTTTCGTCCACAGCAAGTACGTCTGCTACACCATCACCATCTAAATCCACAACAGCAGCTACCTCATGGCCGTTGGTCAGCATAGCCGCTTGCATGGTTTGTCCGTCCTCGCCTTGCGCTTCGTACATGCCCAACACCTGCACCTCATTGGCATTGCCGCTATTGGTGTCGTCAACCGTAGCCTGCACTTCGGGATTTTGTGTTACGGGGTTAGCACCATTGTGATTAGTATAGTCGGGTTCGCCACCTTCTTCATCGTCTACTCTGGATACGAGTTCCTCCTTTTGGGGTTCGTCAGACTGATCCTTTTGAGGTTCGTCAACGACTGCTGTAGCAGGCTTCTCCGCTGCCACTGCTTCTTCCTCAGGCTTCTGCTCCTCTGCCTCTTCCTTGCTATGGAGCATTTCCGTAGCAGCATAAGCAGCACCACCACCGACTACACCGCCCACAATTGAGGCGGCTGCCGTAGCGACTACTTTCTTGCCTTTGTTCGACTTCTTATCAACTGTCTCTACGCTTTGTGTCTGTTCTGCCTTATTGTTCTGCGGCTTCATGACGATTGTTTCTTCGTTGTTCATATCAATAGCTTTTAAAGTTTTTAAATCATTATTTTGATGCTGCAAAATTATGCTTATTATACCTCAACACCATGAGAAAATCGGCATCCTGTATGAAACGCCCCGATTATTACACAAAATGTCAGTGGGTGTACTTGCAACCACAAGCCAAGCACTGCTTATTGTACTCGATGTTGCGGTACGGTATCGCACCAAATGGTCTTCCACAAGCAGGATTAGGACACTTGTACTTCCTGGCATACTCATCGTCGAGGTCGTGCAACTGTTGTTGAACGGTTGCAGTGATGCTTCCTTTTATAAAGAAATATATACCTATGGACAAAGCGGCAACAATGATGATAATGCGTATTGTAGGGTCTATGCCAGGAATAAAGCCGAGACACATACCAAACATGGAGAATAGACCTTGCAGACGTTGTTTGTTCGCAGATTTTGCAGCATCGTTCTGTATCTTCATTCTGCGGTTGTCGTATTCCTCCCACACAGCCTTCATGGGTTTCAACGAGAATGTCGGTGCCTCTTTTTGCGGATCCATTCCATTGACTGCTGAGACACCAGCCAGTTGCAGTATCTGCTGCAGAGGTACAAGAAATCGCTCTTCGCCTAACTGCACACGGCTGTTCGAGGTGATACCTTTGCTGACTACCTGATTGCCGTCTACAAAGGTTACGTTCTGCGCCTTTATGTTCTCTATGCTGATATTGCTTCCATTGACTGAAATCTTGCAATGCCGACGACTTACAGACAATGGCACTGCGCCTGCCTGACCTATATTGAATTCACGTCCACCAACAATACAATGTAGACGACGTGCGCCTTCTTCTCTTCCTATTATAATTTCCATCGTTTTTGATTTTATCCTACATTGATTTGAGTTCGGTCTGGAACCCGTCCGACGAGAATGTCCTTTAGCTGTTTGAGTGCTTCCTTCGATATACCGAGTTGAAAGGTGAAGTGAACACCATCAGTCACAACAAGGCTTTGCAGCAGAGGTTGCACCTTATATATAAAGTTGAGATTTACGATGAAACGCTTACCTATGCGTGCAAAAATAGAGGCACGCTCACGCAAGCTCTCAGAGATAAACTGCTGCATGTTGCTGAGATTCATACAGACAGCCACCTTCTGTTTGTTGACAAGCACAATGTTGGTATAGTTGCCATCACCCTCCATGTACACAATCTTGGAACAGTCAAGGCGAATCAGTTCGTTGCGAGTGTTTAGATACAAAAATCCTGTAGCCATAATAGACTTATTTTGGCACATTGCTTTCTCCTGAACAATGTAGGGTTAGCATTCTGATTAGGTTATTATTCTGGCACAAAAAAAGCGTGGAGAACCTACCTGTTGTCCATTCCACAGCTTGAGGCTCTCGCATTGCCTATTATAGTCGAACAGACAACGTCAGAGCCCACGCCGATATGATAATCCTACCCGTGAGGTCTGTGTACACAACCACGCACTGCACCTATAAGGGTACAATGATGGCTTACAGAGAACCACACAGGAATGATATAATCACACCCGGGGCATCTACCGTTGCTAAGTTCAAGACTATAATGACTTTGAATTTGCGAGATTCCAAGCTGTCTCAAACAGAGCGTCAAGTAAACGCCTTAATTATGTCGTGCCTCTACCCACCCTTTCTCCTTTGTTTAAAGTATAAATACCCGTAAAAGGCTCGGCGTGAACTGAGGCATAAATCGATTGAAACTAAGTGTACGAATACACGAAGTCAATTAATCTGCACAAAATTAATATATTTCTACGAATAAAAAAAAGGAAATTCAAAAAAATACCTCAATAGGTATAAAATCGAGTTGATGAGGATATCTACCATATCTTCCTGATGATGAAGCCAAGAGCAGACAGCATCATCGTCTGGAAGATATGTTGCTAAATGATTTTATTTATTGATTCATTAGTGTCCCGTTAAAATCGGGACACTAATAATCTGTAATTTATAAATAGTACAAACGTTTTTGCTGAAAAAATAATGTATTTTTGTAAACACAACGTATATAAAAACAAGACCCGATAGCTTGACAAATCAGAGGCTACCGGGAATCAACATTACAAAGATAACGTTTTTTCTTGTTACAACCAAGTAAATGAACGAATTTTATGGAATAATTAGAATTTGAACGAATTTTATCTGCCAAACGAATGCAGAGATATAAATATACTCACATTCCAAACTGATTGCAGAAATGGAATTCGGTGTATGGAAATATATGTATTCTGTTTCAGACTCCATGCATCGGAAATAGACACCAGTTATATCGTCAATGAATACCAGAAAATTCAGACTTTATTCTCTTGGATGGGAATAGATTCTCGTTCAATGTTGTATGGGCTCGATCATGTGCAGAGTGTCTGTTCCAAAATCAACGCCTTAAAATAAGGCGTATTTGCATTCTATTCCCGATTCTAAATGCAAAGGTACGCATTAGGTGTCTCAATATACGTTACAGGATAAAATTTTCTTCATCACCTGCCGCCATGCTGAGCGCAGCCCTAGCGAAAGCGGTTCGCAGCTAATCATTTCAAGTGTTTGGCGCAGTTCATCAAGCAGTTCGGACCAGTAGCGCATCTGCTCATAGGCAAGCTTGATGCACTGCGCCCTTATTGCATATGGTGCTCGGGCATCGGTGAGACGAGCAAGACAGAAGTCTATGAAGTCGGTACGGATGTCTTCTTCGGTATAAGGCTGACTAAGAAGCAGATTGAGCATTAGGCGAAGCTTTGTAGCGTCCTTTTCATTCAAGCAACGGTCTATAAGCTGGTCGTGCTTGGCAAACAACCAAACATTATCGTCAGCAGCGAAATGCGTGAACGTCCAAAGCGCATAGACAGCCACACGACGATCGGCATCAAGCGTAAGCTGATACAGTTCCTCCTTAAGATGATTGTTATGCGCGCCGTGGGTAGAGGCGCACAATTGCATGATTTCAGATTGAGAAAGACGGTGAGCGAGGAGGGTTTTCATATTTGCAAATCTACAACATTAAATCCAAACAGCAAAATCTTTTCGGAGAATTATTGCTGTTTAGATTCTCAACAGATTGTTATATAAAAATCGAGTTGGTGAAAATATCTGCCATATCTTCCAGCAACGGCATATCTCGCTGTGTATCAACAGAATAAAGGCTGACAGATAAGCGCCGAAACGACTTATCTCCCAGCCTATCTCCCAGCCTATCAGCGAGCACTCGGAGATATCCATTTCTGTTTTTATCCCAACTGGCTTATAATTCGGAAATTTTATCTAAACTTGTAAGCAAAAACTGAAATTTATGATACTAACAGACTCAATGCTCGACGCAGCATTCCAGTGATTTCTGCAAGAAATGCGACATCAAATTGACAAAGGCCGACTCTCTGCCCGATCTTGACGATATATGCACCTACGTGGTGAATGATATGATGTTTTGGAAACTTCTAATAATACTAATTCCCGCACTGCTGTAATAAAACTCCGGCAGTGCCGGAATAAAACTCCGGTAGCACCGGAACAAAACTCCGGCAGCACCGGAATAACACTTCGGTGCCACCGAAACAACAAAAAGCAGCACTGGAACAACACTCCAGTTGTGCGGGAGTTTCGCAGTTTGTTGCCTATGCTTTAGGAAAGTTTTACTTCGATTTTGCCTATGTTTTAGGAAAGTTTTACTTCGGTTTTGCCTATGTTTTAGGAAAGTTTTACTTCGATTTTGCCTATGTTTTAGGAAAAAGCTGTATCTTTGCAATACAAATTAACGATATAACTATTATGATACACAGACTATTAATCGAAGATTTGACCGAATGGGGCAAACGTAAGAACAGGAAACCTCTTGTATTACGCGGAGCACGACAAGTTGGAAAGACTACTCTTATTGACGAATTCAGCAAGCAGTACGACTGCTATATAAAGTTGAATCTTGAGCAAAGTAGCGATGCCAAGGCATTCGGCATATCAGACAATGTGGCTGAAATATTCCAGTATATATGTCTGCAAAAAAAGATTGTTGCAGACAAAAGCAAACGCACATTGCTGTTCATTGACGAGATATAAAACGAACCTAAAGCCGTAGGACTGCTCCGCTATTTCTATGAAGAAATGCCATGGCTGCACATCGTAGCTGCCGGGTCAAGGCTACAGACACTTATAAAGCAACGCATATCATTTCCGGTAGGACGTGTGGAATACATGTCGCTACGTCCATGTTCGTTCCTCGAATTTTTGAACGCTACAGCTAACGAACCTTTGGCAGAGATGATACGCCAGCTAAACGTCTCGCCTATCTACCACGATATGCTCATAGCCCTTTTCAACAAGTACACACTCGTTGGAGGTATGCCAGAAGCTCTTGTAGAGTATACCACAAATGAGGATGTCTCAAGGCTTTCGCCAATATACCGATCATTGCTTAACGGTTACAACGAGGATGTTGAGAAATATGCAAAGAACGCCAATCAAGTGAACGTGATACGCCACTTGCTTACACACGGATGGACAGAGGCTGGACAGACCATTACGTTCAACCGCTTCGGCGGCAGCAACTACACGAGTAAGGAGGTACATGAGGCGCTTGAAGTGCTGCAAAACGCATTTCTACTCAGTCTCGACTATCCAGTAACAACAGTGAAGGCTCCAGCAATACCTGCACTTACACGACAACCAAAACTGATATGGCTCGACTCTGGAATAATGAATTTCTCGGTTGATATACAAACCGAATACTTACAGAACAGCTCGCTGCTTGATGTATGGAAAGGACATGCTGCAGAACAGATTGTAGCCCAAGAACTACGCATCGTGCTCGACCGCAACTACAGAAACGAACAGTATTTCTGGGTTAGAGACAGAAAGGGAGCCACAGCCGAAGTTGATTTCGTATGGCAGCATAACGCCACTATAGTACCTATCGAGGTGAAGTCGGGCACCAATGCCCACCTTCGATCACTGCATTCGTTTATGGACACAACTGAAGCAACCGGCATCGCCGTTAGGATATGGCCCGGCAAATATAGCATAGACGAAGTGACAACTCCAAACGGTAAAACTTTCCGACTAATAAACCTTCCTTTCTATTACATAGGAATGCTCGACAGGATACTTGACAAGAACTTATGAAAATCGTAGAACAATTCATTTGCGGCAAGCATACTTCGCCATGTCTCTCGTCGGAGAACTGATAGATAACTGGTAGACAACTGATAGATGGCTGGCAGATAACCCTGGCCGAACAGCTATCTATCAGCCCTCAACTCTCTGATTTATAATGGACTATGCGTCTGCTGACACTTCTGACACATTTTTTCGCATACTTATAGTTTTTATGCTTTTATTTTCTTTATCACTTGTCTCCAAGCCGAACGAAGTCCAGGAGATAATGGCTCGTTGGAAATCAAATCGAGCATTTGGCGCAGCTCGTTAAGCAGTTCGGACCAATACTTCATCTGTTCGTAGGCAAGTTTGATGCACAATGCCCTTATTGCATATGGCGCTCGGACATCGGTGAAACGCGCAAGGCAAAAGTCAATGAAGTCGGTGCGGACGGTTTCTTTTTCAAAAGGTTGGCGAAGAAGAATACTGAGAATAAGGCGGAGCTTCGTTGTGTCCTTTTCATTCAAGCAACGGTCAATAAGCTGGTCGTGCTTGGCGTAAAGCCACTCGTTGTCTGCCACCGCGAAATGGGTGAACGTCCAAAGTGCATTGGTTGCTACACAGCGGTTGGCATCCAATGTCAATTGGTATAGTTCCTCTTTAAGATTGTCGTTATGCTCGCCTTGAGTCAAGGCGCACAATTGCTTGATTTCAGATTGAGAGAGACGATGAGTGAGGAGGGTTTTCATACAACAAAACTATATTAAATCACACGCTCTTTTCTGTAGTCATCTGACAAATCTTGTGGGCAGTTGAATCCAACCTCCAAAGCTTTCACTTCAGGGGATATGTAATATTTTTCTTTCGTAGAAATCTTTTCCTTAAATTTCTCCAGAAAAGAATTCAATCCTGTTACAACAGCTTCAGACACACTAATATTGTTCTGTTGAGCATATCTGACAATACTATTATATGTGTTATTGTCTATAGTTATTGTATTCATAAATAATCCTCCATACATTTTAACACCGCAAATCTACAATATTAAATCCAAACGGCAAAATCTTTTCGGAGATTTATTGCTGTTTGGATTCTCGACAGATTGTTATACAAAAATCGAGTTGGTGAAAACATCTGCCATATCTTCCAGTATCGGTATATCTCGCTGTGCATCAGCCTATCTCCCATGCCATGTGTAAGCGTCTCCTTCTGTGAGCAATAGGATACCCTTGCTTTGAAGAAAAATTTAACGGACTATTGATACTACGGAAAAATTGCTAAAAAGTGATAATTCCATGAGTTGTTTGATGGCGTTTTGAAAAACAAGTGTTATCTTTGTACCCGTTAGGTAACATGAGCATTCGCCTTAAGAAACTCATGCTAATAACGAGATAAAAAGTTTGGGACAATGCGTATTATTAACAATAGAAGAATGCGGTTTGCCTGGCTGCTGATGTTGGTGTATCTGCCAATGATGCTCGCCTTCACCTTCCACCACCACTCGGAGGCGGAGGGTAGTGCCGTTACATCTTATTGTTATGAATGTGCGCATCACATCCACCACGATGGACATCTCACAGCCGAGCAGAACTTCATGCACGAGTGCGTACTCTGCCAATTGCACAGTTTGCCATATGTGGTACCAAACATCGTTCACATAGCAGTGTTTATTGCTATGGTTCATATCGCCGTTGTCATGTCTTGCCCATTTGTCAAGACTCGCCAAGGCGATGTACATTCTACTCGTGCTCCACCTGTATTCCTATCTTTGTAGTTTTTTTTGATGATTAATCAAAACCAAAATCGGCTATAGCTATATCCTGACGGGCGATTTAGCTTCCTTATGGTCGGTTTAGCCGATTGATTTTCAAAGATTTATGATGAAAAATAAGAAGCTGATATATATTGTGCTTCCTCTTTTCATCAACTTGTTTCATGCGCTTACGGCAAGTGCCAAGGCTATGTCCTTACCTAAAGATTCGGTGAGGATTTCGGCTCAGGCAGACAGTGTCAAGCGGATGATGAGGGATGGTGTATCCCTAAAAGAAGTTGTAGTAAGCGGAAGCTCCAATAAAGAAATACAGATGAAGTCAGCCCTCAATGTGATGAGGGCAAACCAAAAATTCATAGAGGAAAATTTCAGCGGTTCGCTGATGCAGACGCTGAGCCGATTGCCTGGTGTGCAGGCAATGAATGTAGGTTCGGGAGAGTCGAAGCCTGTAATTCGAGGCTTGGGCTTCAACCGTGTGTTGGTGGCAGAAAATGGCATCAAGCATGAGGGACAGCAATGGGGCGATGACCATGGTCTGGAGATAGACCAGTATGCCATCGACCAAGCTGAGGTCATCAAGGGGCCTGCCTCGCTCACCTATGGCTCCGATGCCATCGGTGGTGTCATCAATCTGAAGAGTAACACGATGCCGCTGAAGAAGTTTGCCGGACAGGTGAATCTCTTTGGCAGAACCAACAATGAGTCGATAGGCTCATCGGTTCGACTGACAGGTAGAAATGGCAAGTTCTGGTATAAAGCGAATGCCACATGGATGGATTACGCCGACTACAAGGTTCCTGCCGACAGCATCGAGTATTACTCCTATTGGATTAAGCTCAAGGACCAGCGTCTTCGCAATACGGCAGGACGCGAAATGGATGGGAATCTGATGCTCGGATATGCTGGGAACAGGTGGAACACCTCTTTTCGCATTGCCGATGTGAATGCAAAGGCTGGTTTCTTTGCCAATGCTCACGGTTTGGAGGTGAGATTGTCGGACATCGATTATGACAGTTCGCGTCGCGACATCGACTTGCCTTACCATACCGTCAACCACTTCTGGGTATCAAATCATACCGACTGGAATTGGGCGGATGGCATGCTGGAAAGTAATTTCGCCTACCAAAACAACCGACAGCGCGAACTTGCCGAACCAGTGTCGCATGGCTATATGCCGATACCGACGAACACCCTGGAGAGAAGTTTTACGAAGCAAACCTTCTCCGCCAACGTGAAGGCGATGCTGCAGATGGGCAAACACGACCTGCAGGCAGGGGGCAACGTAGAGTACCAACGCAACCGCCAGGGAGGATGGGGATTCATCTTACCAGACTTCGAGCAGTTGACCTTTGGTGTCTTCGCCATGGACAAGTGGAATTTGAGCGACAAGCTCAGCTTGACCGCCGGGGCGAGATTCGACCGTGGAAGCGTGAGGATTCACAGCTATCACGATTGGTACAAGACACCGTTGAAGGCATCAACTTCCGATTCTCCCATGGATGGAACTGTGCTGCAAGGTACAGTACAGCAAGGAGATTCCACTTATATGGAGCGTTCCGCCAATCTGAGACGTAGCTACAACAGCTTCACTTGGTCGGTGGGCGTGAATCGGATGCTGGGCGACTGGGTGCTCAAACTCAATGTGGGCAAGAGCTTCCGTATGCCGATAGCCAAGGAGTTGGGAATGGACGGCGTGAACTACAATATCTTCCGTTATGAGAAAGGCAACACCAGTCTGAAGCCTGAGGAAAGTTATCAGGTGGATGCGGGCATCGTATGCGAAAAGGGTGTGCTTTCGATGCAGTTGACTCCTTATCTCAACTATTTCCCCAACTATATCTATCTCAATCCTACGCCTCAGTACAAGGAGGGCTTGCAGCTCTACTATTACACACAGGCCAAGGTACTGAGATGTGGCTTCGAGGCAAGTGTTTCGTGGAAGATTCTTCCATACTTGAAATTGGATGCCGACGGCGAGTACCTTTACGCACGCCAGCTCAGTGGAGAGAAGAAAGGTTATGGCCTTCCGTTCTCCACCCCATGGTCGGCTCGCGCAGAGTTACGCTATCTATTGCCCACACAAAATCCTGCCAAGTCGGGATTCGTGGCTTTGGAATGGCAAGTAGTGGGAACGCAAGATATAATCGTTCCTCCCGAGGAGAAGACCAAGGGGCACCAGCTCTTGAATGCCAGCATCGGAAAGAAGTTCAAACTTGGTGAAAACCAGTTGGAAATAACCCTTCGTGGAGAAAACTTGTTGAGCAAGCGATACTACGACCACACTAGTTATTACAGACTGATGGGAGTGCCTGAACCTGGAAGAAACTTCTCGGCTATGGTTTCCTGGAACTTCTGATTCCTTCCTCGAACCATAACTCGAATAATAAGGAGTTCTCTTGGAAGAATGATAGCCAAGCGGCAAGGAAGCCCTCCTGTCAGTTTGACAAACATGGACGAACAGTGCGCTTCTGGTGTACAACAAAGCGTTTCTGTAAGTATATAAAAGTAAATAAAAAAGATTAGAAACAATGAAAAAGATTATATTTTTTGCAGCCTCAGTGCTGTTTTGTGTATTTAGTTTAGTGTTGTCATCTTGCAGCGATGATGATGATGCAAAGCAGAGTGTAGCAAAACCAGTTGTAGCCCTTGCCGAGGTAGGCAAGGAGAACTCCAAGGAAGCCATCGCCGGCAAGGATCTCCACTTGGAGGGCAATTTGGTGGCAGATGGTTTGATTGCCCGCATTGACGTGACTATCGCCGCAAAAGACGGCAACAAGACCATCGTCAAGCAATCTTATACCGAGGGCAAATACATCGGTGTAAGAAACACTACCTTCCACGAGCATCTTGACATCCCTGCCGATGCTGCTCCTGGTGCTTATACTGTAACATTTGTCGTAACCGACAAGTTGGGTCAGAGCACTACCTTCACTTCCGACCTTACAGTCAAGGCACTCGACAAGACAGCCCCAACCATTACTTTCAAGGAAGTGGGCGAGGATGATAGCCACAAGGCTGTAATTGGCCAGAAGATGCACTTGGAGGCACAAATCGAGGCTCCTCACAAAATAGCCAAGATAGAAGTGGAATTCCACAACACAGCAGCTGGTTACGAACATGTATTCACCTATACAGACGAGAAATATGTAGGCGAGACCTCAGCTCTCTTTCACGAGCATCCTCAGATTCCTACAGACGCTCCTGCCGGCGAATACCACATTCACTTCACCGTAACCGATGCTGCAGGCAATTCAACGACCGAAGAGGTCGAGGGCATTCAGATTACCAAGGAATAAAGCTTCAGGTATGAGATAAAAATAAAATGACAGTTTCTTGGCTTTGGCACTTTGGTGCCAAGCCAAGAAACGAAAGCTTTAATACGTAAGAACGATGAAAAGAAGTACAATTTATTTGTTATATATATATTTTGCTGCAGCGGTGATGGGGATAGCTGGTAGCTTGACCTCTTGTTCAAGTGACGACACCGATGACACAACGGTCAACAATCAGGAAAAGCCTAAGATTGTGGATGGAGACTTGCCCAACCCCATCGACTGTCAGCAGTATCATAGAGGCGATGTTATCGCTTTCCGTTATACTTTTACAGACAATGCAGAATTAGGCAATTTCAACATAGAGATACACAACAACTTCGACCACCATACCCATTCTACTTCGGCTGGCGACTGTACGCTCAACCCTAAAAAGAACCCAGTAAGTCCTTGGGTATATAACCAAGACTACCCTATTCCTTCGGGTTTGAAATCGTATAATGCAAAGGTGGACATTACCTGTCCTAAAGACATAGATCCTGGTGATTATCACTTTATGATACGTGTAACCGACAAGTCTGGTTGGCAACAGCTCAAGGCAGTTAGCATCAAGATCTTAGAATAAAAGGTTCTTCCGTTAAATGCGTAGACGCTTGTCGTGTAGAGCGTATAGCTTTAACGTGAAGAACTCATCATTTCTGAATCCATACATTTGTCTTTTCAGCACTTTTATCTTGTTGTTTATACCTTCAGTAGGGCCATTTGATATTGGGTAGTCATACCATGCAAGTATTATGCAATCAGCAACGGTTCATTCAAGTTCAGCACATTGTCAAGCCTTGTCTTGTATTTGGCATCAAAGATGTCGTTGCCGTTTCTCAGCAATATCCAGCGCATGCCCTTGATTACCTTACGCTTGTTCACGTCTTTCTCTGCATACCACAACTGGCGGCACAACTGGCCTATCCTCTCATTCATGAGTCTTACCACATGAAAATAATCCACTACAAGAGAGTGTTTGATGGTTCAACAGACAACACCAGTTTCTATCTCGTTTTCTAAATACGAGAATACATATACAGCCCCTTCATAGTATAAACCACAATGGCTTATAGAAACGCAACTCCTCAATCATAAACCTATAAATAGCGGAGGTCAGGAGATCATGACTCACAGGAAATGAAAACGCTTTCACTTCGGGGGATATTCATAAAATGTTAGAAGCTACAATCGTTTGAAAATATAAAAGGGCAGAATTCTGTATATTAGAGCAAGTGATTGCTCATAATGACTTATTTTTGAAATTAAACTTATTCCCACATCGTATCTTTACCACCGTGGCTGTCATGCTCGGTTGGTGCAGATTCTTATACTGCTCTTGATGTTTCGGGGGCAAAGGTATAAAAAAAATGGGATGGGCAAAGAAAATGATGGATTATTTCTGACTGTATCATTTGTCTGATAAACTAAAATACAGTATATTTGCAAAAGAAATTAAACTTTTCTCATAAGAAAAGAAATATGCTATAAGAGTTCATATTTCTCTACATGTTAAATTATTATTGCTGACAACTATGAAATTGAAGACAAAACTCAATGCAATAATATTAGGATTTACAATGATCCTTTCAATGCAAACAGCTTTTGCAGCTTGCAAACTGTCATTTGCTGCTCAACAAAAGAAGGTAGCGACCATTAGCACAAAGAAAGTCGCTGGTGGTAAGAAAAAGGTCGCTGGTGGTAAGAAGAAAATTTATCGCAAGGCTTCGATGCGGAAATATTCCCAAAAGGAACTAAATCAAATTATGCGAACACTTGAAAGGAAGTTTTTGTCGGCAGACAATTCTTCAGCCTGGCGAAATATCGTTGGATTTGGAATAGGAAACAACTCCATAGATGTTTCACTCCGCTGGAACACCAAGGAGAAGCAACAGGAGTTTCGCAATCAGATATACAACTCGTCTGTCATTAAGTTTGGAGACAAACTCGACCCTGTCATAGATAATAAAACAGGAGTAAGCTCTTATAATGGTATTTCCATCAAGGCAGAGAGTCCCTCCTATCCTTTGGGTAGTACAGAAATCAAAATCACTATTACCAACCATAGTGGCAAAGAATTCATGTATGGCGAAGCATATAGCATCACAGCCCAAGGTAGGGATGGTAATTGGTTTATTTTACCAACTGACTGCCTATTCAATGCTATTGGGCATATATTAAGCGATGGTCAAAGCGCCACCATAACTGCTCATCTTTTTCCCGATATTCTGCCAAACAAGCCTGGCATCTATCGCTTCTTTTACGAAGAAAACATAGATGGCAATAAGGTGCTGCTTATGACAACCTTTGAGTTGGAGTGAATAATAAAATATAGCTTATGAAAATACTTTTCAGTTTATTGGCTTTTTTGTTTGCAGCATGCGTCCATTCCCAAGAGGTGGTGGACACGGTAAGTGTGCGTGTACAGTATCGTGCATTGTATAAACATACGCAGGAGCAAAAGGAAGCGTATGATGATATAAATCTGTTGGATATAGGGGGACATTCGTCTCGGTTTTATAGCCAACGGTTGAGCAGTTTCTGCATCTGCGTGATTCTGTGAAGAGTGTGAATACCGACCCCATGAGCTATTTGCAGTTCCTGGCAAATACGTTTGGCTCTAAGAAAGGACGCGAGTATGAAGTTTATAAGCACATTCCACAGAAGGGCACTCTCACTTATACGGATGTCCTGCACAATGACTTTTTCTTCTGTTATGAGGAATCCATTCCGACGTTTTCTTGGGAACTTGCCGATGGTGACACTATTATTATAGGTTATCCCTGCCATAAAGCCGTTTGTCAGTTCCGTGGGCGCACTTGGACAGCGTGGTATTCGTTGGACCTGCCTTTTGATAATGGTCCATGGAAGTTAGGTGGTTTGCCCGGACTCATATTGGCGGCTTCTGAAAGCCGACATGAATTCTCGTTTGTTGCTACAGGCATAGAGCAGATGCGGCAAACAGCAACCATCAGCTTTCACCCCAAGCGTTACTTGCGTTCAACTCCTGCCAAGTTGCAACGTCTGCTTGAAGATTACTGGAAAGACCAATGGAATACTACAAACCGCTTGCAAGGCAGTGAATATAGCGAACCGCCTAAGGCACAAAGGACTTTCAATGCCTGCTTAATGGATAAATACGAATAATGATATCCATTAGGGATGTGGCGAAGTTGAGTGGTAAAGGGGTTAGTACCGTACAACGAGTGAAGCGATTACTAAAAATGCGATCATCGCAATAATACTATTGATTTTACGTCCTTTTCAAAGAAAGGTTTCGTGTGATAGTAGTTTAAAGACTAAAAGCACTACTTTTGTACACAATATAACAAAACGTTTAAAGTCACAAATTGTGATTTTGATAATTGATATAAATATGACAGATATAATAGTAAAGACAGAGAATGGCGAACTGGTCACAAATCGTGACCAGTTGGTTGTTGTAGATAATATAGAGTCTCTAATAAAAGTAATTAGAGGACAACAAGTTATGCTTGACCGTGACCTTGCCACACTTTATGGCGTTGAAACAAAGCGTCTTAATGAGCAAGTAAAACGTAATATTAAACGATTTCCAGAAGATTTCATGTTTCAATTGACCAAGGACGAATGTTTAAGGTCGCAAATTGCGACCTTAAACGAAGGACGCGGACAACATTTGAAATACATGCCTTACGTATTTACTGAAAACGGAGTCGCTATGCTTAGTAGTGTTTTACGTTCTGACACTGCGATTGAGGTGAATATTCGAATAATGCGAGCCTTTGTTTCCATGCGCCATTTTATGGTAAACAACGCTTCTGTGTTCAGCCGCTTGGAAACAATGGAGTACCATCAACTGGAAATGCAGCAACATCAGCAAGAAACAGACAAACGCATTGACGAGGTATTCCGCAGATTGGACGAAGGCAACGCAAAACCGAAGCAAGGTGTGTTCTACAATGGGCAAGTTTATGATGCCTATACTTTCGTGTCCGACTTGATTAAGAGTGCAAAGAAACGTATTATCCTTATCGACAACTATGTTGATGAGACAGTATTGACATTGCTTGATAAAAGAGGAAATAGCGTGTCTGCAATCATCTACACTCAGCAGATAAGCCGTCAGTTCCAACTCGACATAGACCGTCATAATGCTCAATATGCACCGATTGATGTTGAAACATTCCGTTTATCACATGACCGCTTCCTTTGTATAGACGATGATGTGTATCACATAGGTGCATCCATAAAGGACTTGGGCAAGAAGTGGTTTGGTTTCTCCAAGATGGAGATACTTACACCAGACGAATTGGTGGAAAGAATCAACAAAGGGTAATACACAACAAAGGGTAATACACAACAAAGGGTAATACACTACTATACGTATAGCAGAACATTCTCGTTTGTGGATTGTTTCTCGTACTATTGAATAACATAGAAAAACTCTTAGTCAAAGGGCATCGGGTGAAAAAGTGATTGTTTATACTGTTTCTGGCACTGATGCAAAAGTCGATAACGAGGTTGAAGTGCCTAAATATAACCATTTGGATAAAGAATGAGAATTGCCGTTTTTACTTTACTTCTGCTAACAAATCTTTCGCTCTATGCACAAACCTTCACAGGAAAGGTGAAGGGTAAGAAAGGAGAACTCTTGGTAGGTGCCTCGGTTGTGGCATCGACTGAGAGCAAGTCAACCGTGGCGTATTGTCTCACAAGCGATAAGGGTGAATATAAGCTGACTATTCATAATGCAAAACTATATTAAATCACATGCTCTTTTCTGTAGTCATCTGACAAATCTTGAGGACATTCAAAACCAACCTCCAAAGCTTTCACTTCGGGGGATATATAGTATTTTTCTTTCGTAGAAACCTTTTCCTTAAATTTCTCCAAAAAGGAATTCAATCCTGTCACAACTGCTTCTGACACACTAATATTGTTCAGTTGAGCATATCTGACAATACTATTATATGTATTGTTGTCTATAGTTATTGTATTCATAAATAATCCTCCATACATTTTAATACCGCAAATCTACAACATTAAATCCAAATATCAAAATCTTTTTATAAAATGTTAGAAGCTACAATCGTTTGAAAATATAAAAGGGCAGAATTCTGTATAATAGAGCAAGTATGTGCCATCGTTTGGTGACATATACTTTTGACTTCTTCCTGCTAATAGCTGAAATGATTTGAGTAGCAACTTTCTCTACCGACATCACCCAAAACAAACCTTCTCCCTTTGCCATAGCTGTGTCGACAAGACCTGGTCTGATATCTGTTACGGTTATGCAACCACCATTTCTGAAAGCCTTCTTGCGTATTGCTTCCATATAATTAATTTGGTAGGCTTTTGTTGCGCTATAGGCTGGTGCAGCCGGTTCGCCTCGCAATCCACCAGCAGAAGTTATAGCTACAAGATGACCATAACCTTGTTGTTCAAAAATGCAATACAATCTATCAATAACATATGTCCAACCAACAACATTTGTATCAATGGCGGGACGCTCAATCGCATAGTCAAGCGTGGCATTAATGTCACCAACGCCTGCACACATAATAGCAAGGTCTAAGCGACCGAACTCTTTTAGAAGAGTATTTATCGCTTGTTCTGTCTCATTTAAGTTTGTGACATCTGCTGTTGAAACAATGGTTTTGGAAGGATACTGCTGAGTTAATTCATTAAGCAGTTTTGTTCGCCGACCTACAATGCCAATACGATTATCTGCATTGGCATACTTCAGAAAAAGAGCCTTACCAATACCAGATGTAGCTCCGATTATAAGAATATTCATACTGTATTTTTTTGTGCAAAGTTAATGCTTGCCCATTAAAAACAGCACGTGTTCTAAGACTATAAAACATTATAAGGGCAAACTCTCAAAGTGTTTTGAGAGTTTACTCTCCAAAAGTAAATTCCCTACGTATATTGCTTATAGTTGTTGGTGTAACTTTCAGATAAGAGGCTATATCCTTCAAGTTGATGCTTTGAACTAATTCCGGACAACGAATTAGCAAACGCTTATATCGTTCTCTGGTTGTCATACGATAGGTATCAAGATATTGTGCATAAACTTGAGCAAAAAGGTTATCGGATATGGCCTGCTTGAGTCCTTTCGTATTTAAGGAATCCAATAAGTTATCCAGTTCTTTCCCTAATATTTGGAATATCTTACACGTTGTTCCAGCCACAATAGTCAACTCTGACTTTCTACCAGTAAGACAATTCGGATAGTCAGCCACAAACTCTCCTTCGAAGGCAAAACCAGTACAGTAGTCCTTACCTTCCTCTTCGTTATTCACCATATACTTGAAGCATCCACGCTCCACATAAGCCACATATTTTGACGGCTTGCCTGCATCCTCAAATATCTCACCACGCTTCAATAAGCGTACTTCTCCTTGTTCCATGCAGTAACGACGCAGAGGCTCAAGCTCAAGTCCATCCTGATATGAATTGAACATCTTCACTTATGATTTCTTTGGGCAATATGATATAATTACTGCATACATATCGCCCTCATTCTTTTGACATAAAACATTAATATCTGCCAGCCATCTTATTGCTTTTCGACTGCAAACTCGAGTTTCTGGAGTCCTTTCTTGTGAATGTTAGCGAGGACGAGCGAGTAACGCACCGACTCACCGGGCTGCATCGACTTGATCTTGCTGAATTCTTCTTCAGGCACTACGTCCTTGAACATCGGACCGTCGGAATTGTTGTATACCAAACGCAACTGGTCGGCGAAGGGAGTGACTACGAACGAATAGTACGCCTGATAGGGTATCGACTGGAACTTATTCCAATTGGCATCGGCTTTGTCAAGGATGTTGTCGAGCCAAATACGTGCCGACTTGTAGGAGGGCAGCTTGCGTCCGTCGGCGTAGAAGATGGCACCATCGGCGTTGACGAGATACTTGGTGCTGATGGAATACTTCGTGAAAGGGCACAAGTCGTTGTACTCGATGTCTGCCTCCGACTTGATGTCGTTGTCGACCTTCGTACTGGGTTCGGCAACGAGTCGGTCTTGGAGTATGCGTATCAGCTTGTAGGTGCGATTGTAACCGTCGGCGGGCGGGTTGGCAAGTATCGTTCGCTTTACGGAGAGATAGTATTCGTGACCTCGCTCGTAGATGAAGCCTTCGATGCGGTTCATGCCTAAACGTTCTATCTGGTTTGGATTGTCGTCGGTCTTGACGAGCAGGCATTCTATCGGGTTCTCCTGCTTGTCGTCAAACGGAGAGTACATGATGCCGGTTTCGGGCAAAACGGTCATTCTGATTTCCCTGACGCTGTCTTTCGGTTCGTCATCGGTGCAGGCAGCAAGTGCTGTCGTTAAAAGGAATAGCACAAGGAGCATTCCTTCATAAACTTTGGATTTCATAATTTAATGGTTTTTAAAAAACATTGATATCTTCGCTGACATTCAGCATCCTACACGCCCTCCATTCTTTTGGCACAACAACATTATATCCTCCACAGCATCCTCTATAGAAAGAGTATGCTCTGCAGCATAACAATCAATAAGGAAATCTATCCCTTTAAACCTACGCAAGTAGGCATACGACTGTGCCAATGTCAATTTAAAGCGATTAGCAAAAGCTCCGACACAGCAGTTTACATATTCTATGATATTATGAGTCAAATCCATACGATCTAATTATTTGTTCTATATGTGATTATCTCACTGCAAATCTACAACAATAAATACAAACGGCAAAATGTTTGACTGACTAATCAAACAGTAATAATTCCAGTTAGAACGGAATATGACGAGAACGGAAAACCCGTACATTCTTTAGAAGGTGTATCTTTCGAGGAGGCTTTTGATAAATTTAAACAGTTTGTTGAGCAGAATGGGCATCTCCCATTTGCTACATCTGGTGAATATGAATGCTCTCTTCGTAGATGGCAACAAGAAATAAATCATGATATAAGACCTTTGACCCATACTCAATATAAAGAATTTGAAGAAGAAGAAGTTCTGCTTACTATAGAGGGTGTAAGCAGTACTTCTTTTACAATCTTAGAGAGGATGATATTTCACGGCTCACTTATGTTCTAAAACCCAAAATACAAACGATCCAATTCCCTACTATAATTCTCAAGTTTTCTAGGATAATAGTCACCAAGGAATCGGATTTCATCAAAGCATACACTATTAGAGTCTTTCTGATACTTCTCTATTATAGAATTATATCTTTTATCATTCTCTATATCGTGATGCAATTTGGACATATCTTCACTAATTGTCCATGAACAACAATTCAAAGCTCCACCCCATTTCTCGATAAATTCTTTCATCTGAACTTGAAAAATCCTTCCTCTATAATCAGGATATAAAGCAATAAACTGACCCATTGCTTCATTATCAAGTTTTGTATTGCCAATTCCTGGAACAATAATAACATCACGTGTCTGAAGAGCGTTGATATATGCCCAACTTAATTCGTTATATTCAGAAAGATTCAACTCTATAACATAAAAATGTTCCATCAAGATATTACGCATTTGAGTAGCAATACCATCATCATATACTGAAAGATTAGTTAACACTACAGGTTTGCCATCTTTTTGTGCGCCGACAAATCTTAATATTCCATCCGTATGCCCACAAACATCCTTTTTATCCCATGGCAACCATACTATAGTTATTTCATCAATAGTTGAATTACATTCTTTAGGTTTGAAAGAATCCCGAATTTTAGATTCTATCTCCTTTTTAGATAATCCTTCGTTTTCTATCATCACCTTGTCTGTCATTACAATAAAGGATTTAGTGGTGTAAGTATTTGGTTGTTCTATTTCTCCAACAACAATATTTCCACCATCTATAACCAAAGAAGAATGATTAACGATTAAATTAGTTCTATCAATCTTCTTCATTACTTTATCTACGTCAGTAATATATTTTTCCTTTCCTCTTAGATAGTCGGGATTGTAGACAAATTGGGAGAAATAACCACATGCAAATTGTATCGGCATATAATCACGACACCAATAATCCTTAGTTAAAGGAAGCGTTTCATGCGCTACGTTATTAGCATCCAGAATTTCACAAACATCCTTATAGATATTGGGATAATCTGTACGTAGCAACTGTGAAAAAAACACTTTGTCTTTATATTGTTCTGTTATCATAGCTTTTCGACTCGTTTAAATCCCCATAATCTGTTGTCGTTTATATTGATTCGTTGCATAGGTTCTGCATAGCCCAGCGTTTCATCAGACTCATCTATCCATTCTATACTAAACTTGCCATTGCTTAGCATATTTGCTCCACCAAATAAATCATACCAAAAATCATGAGGAGCCCAATTTTTTCTTTTTTCATTATTCTCCCATTCTTTTTCCCCAGGCACAATAGCTTTATAGCCTCTAATCAAGAAAGACGCATGATATTTCTTTTGTGGATCATCAAACAAAACATCAACGCCCGATGGATTTGGACATACAGCACCTAAAGCATAGCCAAATTCATCTTCCCCTTTCAGATATTTTATTTTATCTTTAATATTGCCATCATCCTCGTGGTAATAAAATTCGATGCAGGTCAACTTTAGTTTATACGCATCCTTACAACCGCCATTAATAAGAAAATAGCCAGAGAAGAATGCTGCTTCAGCAATTTTCTTAAACTCTTCAAACAGGTTTGCTTCGCAACCATCAGCGCCTTTGAAAGCCTTTAAGGCTTGAAATAATCTTGATTCCATACTTATTGAATTATTTTTATTTGTAAACTTCTATTGTTTTCTCCAACTATTTATATATCTTCTCCTGAAGACTTTCGGGTTCTAACACTTTTATCATATTGCCAAAACTCATCAACTTCATATAGAAGTCATAGGTAGGACGCAGTGCCAATTCAAAATCGGCATAATCATCACATGCATAGATTTCTCTTTGCGAGTGATGCAACGGCAATGTGCGCATATAGTGCTGATGGCATTTGTCTGCCCTTAACACTATTCTCTGAAGCGGTACAGATTCATCCAATACAATTCCAAAGTATTCTGCAAAATATTCTTTTGCACAAAAATCTTTTGGCAAAACAAAATGAGCATCTGTTAAGTTAACACCTTCTATTCTATCAAGAGAATACAAACGCAAGTAGTTATAGTCTACATTTCTTGCTAACAATAAGTTCACAAAAGAGTTTCTTTGTTTCTTCCATATTCGTAGTATTATTGATTCAAATGCAAAGTTACGCATTAAGTGTCTCAATATGCGTTACAGGATAAAGAAAAATGGTCTGCAATTCGTTCAGCACGAGTTGCAGACCATTATCCTTATTGTCGAGTTATTGAATTGCAAAACTCCTAACTTCTATATTCTACATCGCTGTAGCCGCAACGAGCCATCCGTAGACGCAGCTGCATACGCCGAAGAGGAGTACGCCTGCGGTGCAGAGGGCGAGGGCTGTGCGTGTAGCGCAGTCGCTCTTGAACGGAGCGAGCGGAGCATCGGTCTTGTTGATGTACATGCACTTTACAATCTTCAGATAGTAGTAGAGTGACGGTACGGTGTTGATCAATGCGAGGAACACTACTGCGTATGCGATGTTAGACCCCTGCTCGGCTGCTGCCATGAACACGAAGAACTTACAGAACATACCTGCGAACGGCGGGATGCCTGCGAGCGAGAACAGAGCGAGTGTCATGAGGAACGAGAGCTTCGGGTTGGTGGTGTAGAAGCCGTCGAATACAGACATCTCGGTGTTGCCCTTGCCGCGTGTCTCAACAACGTTGATGATGGTGAACACTGCCATGTTGGCTGCTACGTAGATGAGCACGTAGTACATGAGCGCTGGCAGACCCATTGCGCCGTTGCCTACCGCTGCAAGCATGATGTAGCCTGCCTGCGAGATAGAGCTGAACGCCATGAATCGCTTGAGCTCTGTCTGGCGGAGTGCGAAGAGGTTGGCGATGGTGATGGTGAGAACGATGACGATGTACATCAGCATCTCCCAGTACTCTACCATCGGAGCGAACACCTTGGTGAGGATTGTCATCAAAGCGAACGCTGCTGCGCCCTTAGACACTACGCTCAGATAGCCGGTAACGGCTGTAGGAGCACCCTGGTATGTGTCGGCTGTCCAGAAGTGGAACGGCACGAGCGAAATCTTGAAGCCGAGGCCGCTGAAGAAGAACACGAGGCCCATGATGGTGAGCGGTGTTGCTGTGATCTGCGCCATTACGTCGTCGAAGTAGAGTGTGCCGCATGCTCCGTAGATGAACGAGATTCCATAGAGCATCACGCCGCTTGAGAATGTAGCGGTGAGCACGAACTTGGCTGCGCCCTCTGCCGACTCCTTCTTGAACTTGTCGAAGGCAACGAGACATGCCATAGGCACTGATGCCATCTCCAAGCCGAGGAAGAACATGAGGAAGTGGCCAGACGAAATCATCATGTACATACCGAGCAAGGTAGAGATGATGAGCTCATAGAACTCGCCCTCCTTGTTCTGCACTTCCTTCTGCTCGAGCCACGACTGTGCCATCACTACCACGATGAACGCACCGGCTGTAAGGATAACCTTCATCACCTGCGCTGCTGCGGTAGCAGTGTAGAGTCCGGCGAAAGCCTCTGCAGGCTCTGCGGTGAAGCAGACTGCAATCTGAGCTACCAACAGCAGACCTGTCAGCAGGCTCAATGTAGTATGTTTCTTCTCGCCCTTCAAGATGAGGTCGGCGAGGAATACTATCACGAGGGCTGCCATGAGGCCAGCCTCTGGTATCATATTAAAAAACTGACTATAATCCATTTTTTACTGCTGAACTGTTATTAAAGTGTTGGAATTACGCTGAGGATTGGCGCTACGGCATCGCTGATAACATGGCTTGCCCAGATCGGGAACGAACCGAGACCTGCAACGCAGAAGATGAGACAGCATACAGCGAAGCGCTCGTCCCATGTAGCGTCGGTGAGCTCCTCGAAGTGCGGGTTCTTCACCTTCTCGAAGAGGATGAAGCCCACGGTACGGAGGATGTACACAGCGGTCACAACGATTGAGGTGATAGCGATGATGGTGCAGCAACGGTGGAAGGTGTCTGCATTCTCGAACGAACCGTTGAAGATGGTCATCTCAGCGATGAAGCCTGAGAAGCCCGGAAGACCGAGGTTGGCAAGACCAGCAATCACGTAGCCTACAGAGAGGAACGGCATAATCTTCATCAAACCGCCAAGCTCACGGATGTCACGTGTGTGTGTACGACCGTAGATCATACCGATGAGGGCGAAGAAGAGAGCTGTCATCAAACCGTGAGAGAGCATCTGAAGGATAGCACCCGTGCAGCTCACCTTGGTCATCATCAAGAGTGCGAAGAGCACCAAGCCGCAGTGAGACACTGAAGAGTAAGCGTTGATGAACTTCAAGTCGGTCTGAACGCAAGCCGAGAACGCACCGTAAACGACAGAGATGGTTGTGAGGATAAGGAATATCCAAGCCAAGTCGTTAGCAGCCTGAGGCAGGAGGAACATCGCGATGCGGAAGCAGCCGTAGCCGCCAAGCTTCATGAGCACACCTGCGTGGAGCATAGACACTGATGTCGGAGCGCAACCGTGACCAATCGGAGACCATGTGTGGAACGGGAACAACGCACCAAGCACGCCGAAGCCGATGAACACAAACGGGAACAGCACGTTCTGAACAGCTGCCGGGATGTGGTTGTTGTGCGCAATCTCAAGGATGCTCATCGTAGAAGCACCGTTGAAGAAGTAGATGCCTACCAAGCCAAGGATGATGAGCGCAGAACCGCCCATAAGCATCAACGTAAGCTTCATGGCTGCATACTCCTTGCGACCCGAACCCCAGAAACCAATGAGAAGGTACATCGGGATGAGTGCCACCTCGTAGAACATGAACATGGTGAAGAGGTCGATCGAGATGAAGAAACCGTAAACACCTGTCGAGAGAAGAGTGAACCACATGAAGAACTCCTTGGTGAGGGGCTTGAGCTTCCATGAAGCGAATGTACCAGTGAAGACGATGATGCTCGAAAGCAGCAACATCACAACAGAGATACCGTCTACACCAACCTCATAGTTGATGTGCAAAGCCGGGAACCACGCAGTAGAGGCATGGAGAATCATCTCCTCGGTGTTGCCGCCAGCGCGCTCGCTGATGAAGTGGAGCGTGAGCCATACGCTCATTGCCAAGAGGCAAGATGAACCGGCAACCATCACACCACGCACCTGATTGACGTTGCGTGCGATCCACAGACCGAGCAGCATCAACGCAGGGATTACTACGAATAAACTTAATATATTCATATTCTAATTATAAGCAAAGTAATAATAATGTTAAAGCTACCGTACCTGTGATGAACCAAACGGCATACTGGCGAACGTCGCCGCTCTGCCATGGGCGGATGGTCTCACCTGCCTCGTTAGCACCCCAAGCAGTGAAGTCGATAAGACCGTTGATGATCTTCTCGTCGATCCACTGTACCGGACGGCTGACGTAGCGGAACAGAATCTTGTGAGTAACGAACTGATAAACCTCGTCCATGTAGAAGCGCTTGTAAGCCCAACGATGCAGACGCGGGAATGTAGCGTACAGCTTGTCGGCGATAGGCTGCTTCTCACCCTTGTAGATATATGTGGCAAGGGCGATAGAGAGGATAGCGATCACTGTAGAGGTGGCAGCCACCTGCGGGTCGAAGTGAACGGTGTAGGCTGTGCCTGCTGCGCTCACGATAGAGCCGAAGCTTGCCCAGCTCCAGTCGCAGAAGCCACCGAGTGTTGTAACAACACCAACGCCTACGGTGACGATGCTCAGGAACACGAGCGGGAAGGTCATAGTAACCGGAGCCTCGTGCGGTGTGTGGTGAGCGTGCAGTTCCTTGTTCTCTGTACCCCAGAAGATGCCGTAGTAGAGGCGGAACATGTAGAACGCTGTCATAGCGGCAACGCCTGTCATCCACCAGCCGCAGAGCGGTGAGTACTCGAAGCAAGCAGTGATGATCTCGTCCTTAGAGCTGAAGCCCGAGAAGAACGGGATACCTGCGATAGCGAGGCAAGAGATGAGGAATGTGATGTGAGTGATAGGCATGTACTTGCGCAGACCGCCCATTGCAGACATCTCGTTAGAGTGAACAGCGTGGATGATGCAACCGGCTCCGAGGAACAGACAAGCCTTGAACATGGCGTGTGTGAACAGGTGGAACATAGAAGCCATGTAGCCAAGCTGTGCGTGGTTGTCAAGAGCCGCACCGTGATGACCCGGCAGACATACGCCGAGCGCTACCATCATGAACGCAATCTGAGAGATTGTAGAGAAGGCAAGCACACGCTTGATGTCGCTCTGTGCGCAAGCAACGGCTGCTGCGTAGAAGGCTGTGAAAGCACCTACGATAACGACTACCTCAAGAGCCTGCGGAGCGTACTCGATCCATACCGGGAAGAGACGTGCAATCTGGAACACACCTGCAACGACCATGGTAGCGGCGTGAATAAGTGCAGATACCGGTGTCGGACCTTCCATAGCGTCCGGCAACCAGATGTGCAACGGGAACATTGCCGACTTACCAGCACCACCGATGAACATAAGCACGAGGGCTGTAGGCAGAATCATGCCGCCTGCTGCAAGAGCGCGTGCGCTGTCAGCAACGGTGAAGGCAGAAGCACCTGCGCCGTAAGCAATCTCTGTTCCGGTGAACGAGAAGTTGTAGCTTCCTGTGTAGTAGCCAAAGATGAGGATACCGATGAGGAAGAACATATCGGCGAAGCGTGTCACGATGAACGCCTTCTTAGAAGCGTGAACGGCTGCGTGCAGAGTGTAGTAGAAGCCAATGAGGAGGTAAGAGCTTACACCCACGAGCTCCCAGAACATGTACATCTGGAAGATGTTGGTAGCAAGCACGAGTCCGAGCATTGACATCGTGAAGAGAGAAAGGAAAGCGTAGTAGCGCTGGAAGCCTTTCTCGCCGTGCATATAGCCGAACGAGTAGATGTGCACCATAAGGCTGACCGTTGAGATGACGATGAGCATCATCACCGAAATCGGGTCGAGCAGCACACCGAGGTCGAAGTGCAGATGGCCCAGCGGCAACCATGTCACGTTGTAGGGAACGAAGGTTGCGAAGGTGCCGTCAGCAAGACGGTCGGCTGTGAAATACTGGAACGCTGTGTAGTAGCTGAGTACTGTCACCAAGCCCAAAGAGCAGGTGCCAATCAATCCAGCTGTCTTGTGCGACCAGGAATACTTCTTATTCACGAATTCTGGCAGACCGATAACCAGGAAGCTGATCAGCGGCAACAGAAGAATCCATATTGAATATGTAAAATCCATAATCTAATTAATATTTCATGTTTTCAATACTGTTCACCTGATCGCTGTGGAAATTGCGGTAAACGTTAATAATAATCGCGATAGCTACGGCGCTCTCTGCTGCGCTCACGCCGATTGAGAAGAGGGTCATGAAGAAGCCCTCGAACTCGCCGGGGAAGAGCAGACGGTTGAAAGCCGCGAAGTTCAGGTCTACGGCGTTGAGCACGAGCTCTATAGAGACGAGCATGGCTATCAGGTTGCGGCGTGTCACGAAGCCGTAAACGCCGATGAAGAACAGAAGTGCGCTAAGCACGAAATAACATTCTACTGGTACCATAATTTACTTGTCCTCCTTTTCTTTACGTGCTACAACGATTGCGCCAATGATACATGCCAGCAAGAATACTGAGATGAACTCGAAGGGCAATACATACTGATACTTTTCTGAACCGAGAAGAGCCTCGCCGATGGTCTGCATGGGCACCTCGCCGCCGTCAACGGCAACAGAGAGGAAACCATTCTTGAGCTGTACGCCGGCTACGGTAGCCAAACCTACGAGGCAGATGAGTGCGTAAGAGAGGGCACGGCAGCCCTTAACGCGCTCTACCAATCCCTGGAGTGTGCGCTTGCTGACGAGCTGCACGGCGAAGATGTACATCATCACCATACCGCCAGCGTAGACGCTGATCTGTGCTGCACCGAGATAGGTGTAGTCGAGCAGGAAGTAGAGGCCTGCCACTCCGAGGAGTACGAAAAGCAGGAATGTGACCGAACGCATGATGTGCTTTGTGGTCACGCACATGACAGCCGATCCGAGGATTACTGCTGCCAAGATGCAAAACATTACTATACTTGCCATATTTTCTTACTCCTTATTTTGTTTTGGTGTTAAACGTACCGATTTCGAAGTCTGCGCCGCCGTCGATGATGTTGGGCAGCGAGCCGCCCTCGTACACTTCCTTGTCGAGGTGAAGCACGAGTGCTTCGCGGTCGAATACCGAGTTCTCGAAATCGTTTACAAACTTGATTGCGTCGAAGTTGCAGGCGTTCACGCAAAGCTCGCAGAACATGCAGTCGCCGAGGTCGTACTGGTAGTCGACGAGCTGCTTTTTCTTCTTGCCTGTCTCCGGGTTCTCAACCATCTGCGACACAATCTTGATAGTGCCGTTCGGGCAAGCCTTCTCGCAGAGTGTACAGGCTGTACACTTCACGACACCGTTCTCGTCGCGGTTCATCACCAGACGTCCGCGGTGGCGTGCTGCTACGTGCAGTGTGGTCTTGCGGTTCTCGGGATACTGCTCTGTGCTCTTCTTTGTGAGGAGCTCCTTCCATGTGGTCTTCATACCAATGGCGAGGGTTTTCATAGCCGACCCGATTTCTCCGAAATATGATTTTTTGTTTTCTTCCATTGTTTATTATTATTAAGAATTCAGAAGTGAGAAGTTATCGTTCCCTTTGGTCACTTGTAGTTAAGCCATAACCTTTTTTCCATATCAATCAGTACATTTGGCTTAACTCCTTAACTTCTTTACTCCTTAACTTCTAATTAAAAGTGCCAACCGAATGCCACAACTACAGTCATGAGAATCAAGTTGATAAGACACAAAGGCATCAAGTACTTCCACTCGAGCTTCAGAATTTGATCGACACGCAGACGTGGGAATGTCCAGCGCACCCACATAAGCAGGAACACTATGCCGAATGTCTTGCCGAGGAACCATACGATGCCCGGAATCATGTCGAGCACGCTGTCAACGCCGGCAACACCGATGTTGAACGGAGCCCAACCGCCAAGGAATACTGTGGCAGCGATACCTGAAACTACAAAAAGGTTGAGGTACTCGGCGAGGTAGTAGAAGCCGAAGCCCATACCCGAATACTCGGTGTGGTAGCCGGCTGTAAGCTCCGACTCAGCCTCAGCCAAGTCGAACGGACCACGGTTTGCCTCGGCGTTGCCTGCTACGAGGAACACGAGGAAGGCGATGATAGCCGGGATGTGTCCCTTGAAGATGAGCCAACCGAAAGCGCCGGTCTGTGCATCTACGATGCCAGATACCTTCATTGTGCCGGTGAGCACAACGGCGGTGATGAGGCAGAGTGCGAGCGACATCTCGTATGAGATGAGCTGCACGGCGCCACGCATAGCCGAAACTACCGAATACTTGTTGTTAGAGCCCCAACCTGCCATGAAGATGCCCACGATGCCGATGCTTGAGATTGCCGACATGAGGAACAGACCTACATTGAAGTCGAGCACCTGAGCACCGTTATTCCACGGGAGGAACGAGAAGGTGCCTACGGAAGCTATAATCACGAGGAACGGAGCGATGTAGTAGAGCACCTTGTCGGCACCGTCAACTGAGAAGATCTCCTTGATGAGCATCTTCAGCACGTCGGCGAACACCTGGAATATGCCCCAAGGGCCTACGCGCATCGGGCCAAGACGGCACTGGAACCATGCGCACACCTTGCGCTCCATGAAGATCAAGATGATGGCGAGGATGGCGTAGCCTGCGAGGATGCAGACACCAACCAGGATGCACTCGATCAGTATTGTCCAGAAATCTCCAAGACCGCAGGTCACTGAGAGGAGATTGTGGAGCCAGCTTGTTATGTTACTAAAGTCAAACATTTCTTTTAATTTATGATTTCGTTAACGGTCGATGTCAGGAATTACGAAGTCGATAGCTGCACCGGTTGTGATGAGGTCGGCAATCTTCTGTCCGCGAAGCATCGGGTCGAGAGCGCCGGTCAGTGTCAGACCCATCGGGCGCATCTTCATACGGTAAGGACTCTTATCGCCCTTAGAGTCGAGATATACGCCGAACTCGCCGCTGGCACCTTCTACAGAGAAGTACCACTGTCCCTCGGGCACCTTGATGATTGGCTTCTGCTTAACGTAGAAGTCGCCCTCCGGAATGTTGTCGATGAGCTGCTCGATGATGTTAAGGCTCTGATAAAGCTCCTTGATGTGACAGTAATAGCGGTCCATAGAGTCGCAACCGGTCATTGTAATCTCCTCCCACTCTACCTTGTCGTAGAGGTCGTACGGGTGGCGCTTACGTGTATCGTTCTTCCAGCCTGCAGCACGTCCTGCCGGACCTGTCACGGCGTAGTTGATACAGTCCTCGCGTCCCATCGGGCCTACGCCAACCAAGCGGTTGTGTGTGATTACGTTGTCGCCAAACACGTCGAGATACTCCTGAATCATCGGGCGCAGATACTTGCAGAGCTTCTTCGTGTTCTCTACGAACTTCGGGTCGATGTCTGCCTGGCATCCGCCGATGCGGTAGTAGTTCTGGATGAGTCGTCCGCCGGTGGTCTCCTCCATCACGTTGAGCACGTGCTCGCGGTCGCGCATACAGTAGAGGAACGCTGTGAGGGCGCCCAAGTCCTGTGCTGTACAGCCGAGGTAGAGCAAGTGGGAGTCGATACGCTGTAGCTCGTCCATGATGGTGCGGATGTAGTGGATGCGGTCGGTAAGCTCAATGCCCATACCCTCCTCCATCACGCCAACGAGAGCGTGGCGGTGCATCATTGCCGAGAGGTAGTTGAGACGGTCGGTGAGAGCGAGTGTCTGCGGATAGGTCATGCCCTCCCACATCTTCTCGATGCCACGGTGGATATAGCCCAGGTGCGGATAGATGCGCTTCACCTTCTCGCCGTCGAGAACGGTCTGCAAGCGGAGCACACCGTGTGTAGACGGGTGGTTAGGACCGATGTTCACTACGAAGTCGGTGTCCTCGAAGAGGCGCTTCTTTGTAGCTACGAGACGGCCGTCGGCGTCGAGGCTGTACACAACGGTGTAGTCAGACTCTGGCTCGTCGGTAAGTGGGAACTGGTTTGCCTCGGGGCTCATGTCGAAGTCCTTGCGCAACGGATAGCCGTTGAAGTCGGTACGCAGGAACAGACGGCGCATGTCGGGGTGACCCAGGAACTTGATGCCTACGAAGTCGTACACCTCACGCTCGAGCAGCTCGGCTGCCTTCCAAAGCTCAACGACAGTAGGAATCACGTCGCTGCCGTCCACCTTCTTTGCGATGGTGCGTACGGAGCAGCGCTCGTTGTTGTCGGTGTTCTCAAGAATGTAGATACATCCCAAGCCTTCCTCGCCGAAGTCCTCGCCGATGATGGTAACAAGGTAGTCGAAATGTTTCTGGTTCTTCAGTTTCGACATCTCACTCGCGAAATTGTCGAATGAGAGTTCTATGTTTTCAAGTTTCATATCTTATACCTTATTATATTAATCAGTTAGACCTTTCTTTGCATCGAAGCCTTCCGGCACCTCGTTCACTACGATTGTCTCGCGCTTTGCTTCGCTGGCGAGAGCCTCGTTGCTCAAGCCGTGCAGACCACCCTTCGACATAGAGAGTTCTTTCTCCTCATGTGTCATCTTGTGGTTTGCTCCGCCGAAGAACTTCTCGACCTTCACCTTGCGCTGCAGCTGCATCATGCCGTAGAGGATAGCCTCCGGACGCGGAGGACAGCCGGGCACGTATACGTCTACGGGCACAATCTCAGAGATGCCGCGCACTACGTTGTACGAGTTCTTGAACGGACCGCCCGAGATGGCGCAACCGCCCACTGCCACTACGTACTTCGGCTCAGCCATCTCGTCGTAGAGACGCTTGAACACGGGTGCCATCTTGTTGGTGATGGTACCGGCGCACATGATAAGGTCTGCCTGACGAGGAGAGTTACGTGTCACCTCGAAGCCGAAGCGAGAAAAGTCGTAACGGGCACAACCTACTGCCATGAACTCAATACCGCAGCACGATGTACCGAATGTTAATGACCACAAAGAGTTGGAACGACCCCAGTTGATAGCCTGGTCGAGTGAGCCAACCACTACGTTGACGCCGCCCTCGTGGAGCTCGTCTACGATTGTCTCAAGGCCCTTGTTGTCCTTGAACTCATCGTAAGGAATACTCTTGATGACTGGTTTTCTTACTTCCATTCCAACGCTCCTTTCCGCCAAGCGTATGCAAGGCCAAATACCAATACCAGCATGAAGAAACCAACGCTCGCAAGCGCCATTACTCCAAACTGCTTGACAACTACTGCCCACGGGTAGAGGAAGAGGGTCTCAATGTCGAACATGAGGAAAAGGATAGCAAAGAGATAGTAACCTACATGCACCGGAATCCAAGAAGATCCGCGTGTAGGGATACCACACTCAAAGGGCTGACCCTTAACCGGGTTGTACGAACGAGGACCTACGAGTTTCGCAACTACGTACGCACCTACTACCAATACAACAGCCGTCAAGATTACTGTGATTAATAAAATAGAATCCATAAAAATTTTTAAAACAATTTGTTTCTTTTTCTACGTAGAATACCGCTAAGTATTCGAATTGCAATTTTCAGTTTGCAAAGTTAGCAATAATAATTGGATTGTTGAGGGTTTTTACTTAAAAATATGTAAAGAATAAATGCATGGACTCTCCGCTTATGTCATCGTGCACCGAACGCAATCCAATCAGACGGCGAACGCAATCCGATCAGACACCGAACGGAATCCGATCAGACGGCGGACGAAAACCGATCGGATGGCGGACGAAATCTGATCAAGTGGCGAACGCAAACGGTAGGGGGTGCAGCTGTCTCAGCTGCACCAACCAAGCCAACAGAACAATCTATTCCAGCTATCTCCGCTCGGCTTTGCCGCTTGCCAGAGCAAGAACTGCACCAACAAAGCAAACAGAGCAAGAACTGCACCAACAAAACCTACAGATATCATTTCACGAATCGCAGCCTGATCCACGCCCAGCGCGGTATCATGCGCCACGCAGCCACGAGCAACCAATAGCGCCAATCAATGGTCACTACCTTCTTGCCGCGTTCCACCGCATTCACGATGTTCGCAGCCACATGCTCCGCCGAGAGTTGCAGTGGGAAATGGCTGCCAGCAATCAGGTCCGTAGCCACGAAGCCCGGACGTATGTCGGTGATGGCGATGGGCAGGCGGCGCATACTGGCGAGCTGCGCCAGACATTCGAGGTAGTGCGACTGGTAGCGCTTTGTAGCCGAATAGGCTGGCGCAGCACCCAGTCCGCGTGTGCGGGCTATCGACGTGATGCAAGCTATGCGCCCACAGCGAGCGTTGTCAGCAAACCACTGGTAAGCCGCCAGCACCATTCGTGTAAAACCAACGGCATTGGTCTGCACCGTCCGCATCTCCTTCTCCGCATCGAGCGAGCAGTTCTCCCACCCTATTCCCGAGCTGTGGAAGTACAAGTCCATGCCGCCCAGCCTGCCAATAAGCTTGTGCAAGCCCTCGGTGGCATCGTCGCTGTCCACATCAATCTGCTGCCACGCCACTATGCCGTCTGTGGTAGCCACTATCTCCTGCAGCCGCTCCACACGTCTGCCGGCTATGCCTACGCTGTAGCCACGCACAGCTAAAAGACGAGCCACTTCAAGCCCTATGCCAGAAGTAGCACCTATTACTATCGCTTTCTTTGTCATATATTTCTATAATAATCTGTGATGAAGAACAAAGTTATATTATTTATTGTTAACTCACAAAATAAACCGCCCACAATAGCGTTTATTTAACGCATTAAAAAGAAAGGAACAATACTATGATTTTCTCAACAACACCCACCCTCGAAGGCCACCCCATCCGCGAATATCGCGGCGTAGTAACCGGCGAAACCATCATCGGCGCCAATGTTTTCAAAGACTTCATGGCAGGCTTGCGCGACTTCTTCGGCGGTCGCAGCGGTGCATACGAGGGTGTGCTGCGCGAAGCTAAAGACTCAGCCATGCGCGAAATGGCGCAGCGTGCCGAGAGCCTCGGCTGCAACGCCATCGTAGGCATCGACCTCGACTACGAAACCGTAGGACAGGGCGGATCGATGCTCATGGTGACATGCAGCGGCACAGCGGTGATCATATAAAAGGCTAAAACATTTGCTCAGAATTAACTACCTTTGCGGTAGAATCACCAACTCGTTAAACTTTGTAGCATGAAAACATCAAGAACAATTCATTCCTTCCTGCTCAGTCAGCAGGAGGGGCAGACTCTCCTCACGGCTCAGGAATACCCCTGGAGCGTGCTGCAGGTAATACCCACTACTCCAGCAGACTTCGACCGCACGGTGACAGCTCTCAAGGAGCGAGGCATGGTAGCCCATCACGATACGGACCGCACATTCTGCATCATCCATTTGACAAGCGGCGACCACGACGGACAACACCCGGAGCGACATATCCCTATAACTCAGAATAACTACATGCAGTTTATCGAGGAGTTGAAGGACGTAATGGCGCAGGCTGCAGTATGGTATGAGTCTAATGTCATAAAACGTTTAAAAACTCACTAAATCAGTTGTGATTTGCTCAGAATTAACTACCTTTGCGGTAGAATCACCAACACCCCTTGCCTAAGTGGTTTATAATATCTTATTTAATGTTTCATAGATTTAATGGTTGCCTAAAGAACGTAAGTTCTATTTATGGCTTATGGTCAATATA
>ERZ856578.520-NODE-520-length-78725-cov-20.673355_pt1 | contig 78725 bp, 63 predicted proteins | sample MGYA00514384_ERZ856578 | MGnify/ENA primary metagenome ERZ856578 (study PRJEB29103, sample SAMN06111958) | human gut metagenome | biome: human gut; feature: ankylosing spondylitis patient; material: healthy_person | host: Homo sapiens | place: China:Hangzhou... | reverse complement strand
TCAGATGGGGATGTGATACCACTTTTTTTCATTAAACACTGCCCCGCCTTTTGGTTCTAAATCGTTAGGCCATTATAGCAATTCGTTTAAAATATTCTCCAGATTTTTGCGGACATAGCCCGAGAGGTTGTTATGGAGGACTTCCTGGTTGATCTGGACGACTGGGGCTTTCTTTTGTTGGGGGACTTTGTGTAGTAGACATGGCATGACTCTCCTGTCGGAAGTCCGTTGAGGTACAAAAACTTTAACCGATTGGCGAGCCATTTGCATTGTTAAAAAGTGCGAAAGATTCTTTACACTACCGAAAATTTACCATTATTACTTGCAGGTAGCTGCTATATCATTGAAAATGCACATGACGATTTGAGGTGGGTGAACATTACAACTATCACTTGCGTTAAGGCACTAATCTTAATTTCTTATTTTTATGTATTGGGGAGTACTTCGTTATGAATAAAGAAGAATTTAGTTGGATTCCGTTTTATATGGAACTAGCAGATAAATTAAAAACATATGTGAGCCATAGATCTTATCTAATTACGTTTATAAAAGATGCTTATAAAAATATTAATTTGCCTTTACCGAAGTTGGATTATGATGGTAAATTCACAGATATTGATCCATTTACTATATTTGGACTTTTTAATAAAGGTATTTCGACTGAGAATCGCAAATTGATTGATGAGGAGTTTAAACGAAAATTCAATATCCAATCTTCTGTACCTGAAAGATATGACGGCATTCCAGTTTTAAATAATCTCAATGCTACCTTTTATCAATTTGCAGGTAACCGTGGGGAACATGATATTGATCAGTTATGGAATGTATTTTTATCTGCTATAGATTATGCAGATAAGCAGAATGATGAAAACTTAAGACGCTTTTGCGATGCATATAATTCGGTCAAAGATCTCAAAGGAAATCGGTGGAAAATTACTATGGGGCTTTACTGGATCAGGCCATATACATATATGAATCTTGATTCGTGCAATCGACGGTTTCTTACTCAATCTGGGAATATGCCTGCGGACTTCATTGCACTGATAAAGGATTTAACTGATATTCCAGAGGCCAGTACATATTTAGAGCTATGCAAAAAAGCCAAAAAAGCTATGTCTGATGGCAATTATGCTTATACCAGTTTCCCGGCGCTATCAAGTTGCGCATGGGAAGAATCAGAAAAGGTTAACAAGGAAAATAAGTTAAATGATGTAGCAAATGGCGATGATGATTCCGATACATTAGATCAGGAAGACAATAATAGAATTAGTTACTGGCTGTATTCACCAGGAGAGAATGCTGCGAAATGGGATGAGTATTACAAAGCAGGAATAATGGCGATAGGCTGGGGAGAAATTGGAGATCTGGAGAATTTTAACAGTAAAGATGAAATAAAACAGAGGATGAAGGAGCATTTCGGATCTGATAAAAACTATAAGAATGCTGGACACGCTACTTGGCAGTTTGTACATGACATCAAAATTGGTGATGTTGTTTTTGTAAAGAAGGGGAGGAATTCCATTATCGGTAAAGGTATTGTGAAATCAGTTTATCGATATGATCCGAAGGTGCAGGATGGTTATAAGAACATCAGAGATGTGGACTGGACGAATAAAGGCGATTGGCCGCATCCGGGACAGGCTGTTTTAAAAACACTGACCGATATCACTCCATATACGGATTATGTTACAAAATTGAATGCCTTGTTTGAAAGTGAAGAAGATACAGGTACAGAAGACACCACAGAATCTGCGCCGAAATGAAGAACGTTATCCTTGAAGGAGCTCCGGGAGTCGGTAAAACATTCTGTGCGAAGCGACTGGCTTATTCAATTATTGGATGCATTGATGACAGCCGAGTCAGAACGGTGCAGTTTCATCAGAGCTATTCTTATGAAGATTTCATTATGGGATATCGGCCAACTGACAAGGGATATGAGATGCATTATGGTGCTTTTTATACCTTCTGTAAGGAAGCAGAAAAAGATGATCCGCAAAATCCCTATTTCTTTGTCATTGATGAAATAAATCGCGGCAATATCAGCAAGGTATTTGGAGAGCTTTTTATGCTTATTGAAGATGATAAGCGAGAAAAGAGCGGGAAACGAGGGAAAAGAATCAATCTTCTATATAATGACGAACAATTTTCTGTGCCTGAAAACGTATATATTATTGGCACAATGAATACAGCTGACCGCAGTCTGGCAATGATGGATTATGCGCTTCGTCGAAGATTTGCATTCTTTAATATTCCGCCTGCTTTTGATAATTCTAAATTTATTGATTATATCAATCAGCAGGATAGTGAAAAACTGAATCGTTTAGTTTCTTGTGTTAAATCACTCAATGAAGCAATTCGAGAAGATCCATCTTTGGGTGAAGGCGTCTGTATCGGTCATAGTTATTTCTGCCCTGCAAATAAGCCGTTCGATGATAATATGCTTCATAACATTGTGGAATATGAACTGATTCCTCTTTTAAAGGAATATTGGTATGACGAGCCGGAAAAGGTGCGTGAATGGAGCGAAAAACTTCGGAGTGCACTCCAATGATTCCTATCAAAAATATTTATTATATGCTTACTTATGCCTTTCAGGTTCTTAATGAAAATGGTTATAAGAATATAAAGACGGAATCGTTTGAAAATACTGCGGATCTAATGGCGTCAATTCTAAGCACCGGTGTGTCTCAGCAGATCAAGCGCGGTTTGGTTCGAGAATACCAAGATCAACAAGATGCATTATCTTCACCACGAGGAAAGATTGATATTTCAACGTCAATAAAAAGCCGCAGTGAAACCAGGCATCAGCTTGTATGTACATATGATGAATTTGTCATAGATAATGAATTGAATCGCATATTAAAAAGCACTATGGAACTTTTATTTGCGGCGAATATAGCAAAAGACTATAGGAGAAAACTATATAAGCTCTTGCCATATTTTAAGGATGTAAAGCTTATTAATCTAAAGGATATCTCTTGGAATAGACATTATCACCGCAACAATCAGACATACCGGATGCTTATTGGAATTTGCTGGCTTATTGCGAATGGAATGCTTCAAACAACAAGTAACGGTACCGTTAGATTGATGGATTTTATTGATGAGCAGAAGATGAGCCATCTCTATGAGAAATTCATTCTTGAATACTATCGTAAGGAGTACTCTTGTCTAAAGGCCAATGCATCCCAAATCCACTGGCAGCTCGATGAAAAACCAGATGTGTTCCTTCCGATTATGCAATCGGATATCATGCTTTCAAAGGATGATAAAGTTTTAATCATCGAAGCAAAATATTATGAAAGGTCTCTTGTTACATATTATGGAAAGCAGCGCATGCATTCACAGAATTTATATCAGATTTTTACTTATGTTAAAAATAAAGAAGCAGAACTGAGAAAAAGGCCACACGAAGTAGCGGGGATGCTTCTATATGCTAAAACAGATGAAGAGATTTCGCCTAATAGTACTTATTATATGGATGGCAACCAGATTAGTGTAAAAACTCTGGATTTGAATCAAGATTTTCGTGCAATATCAATGCAATTGAATCAGATTGTAGAACAATATTTTGGAATTGTAATTTAGCTGGAAAATGGTATTACGATGGCTACAAATGTTTATTCGAACAATCATATCGGTAGATGAAAAATGAAATTGTCAGAATAAGAGGGGATTTTTCTCCTATGCGGGCCCAAAATTTTCAGGGAACACTCCAACTCTGACACGGTTCATTAAATTGCTAAGCTGTATTGGTGTGTTACCCCGTATTAATTTTAGGGAACAAAGAACCATAGCAGGAATTCTTCTCTTCCCACTATGGTTCTTTTTCTATTTAGTCCCCTGGTTCCCTAATGTTCCCGGAGGAGAGTCTCCTGCAGCCAGTCTGCGTTATGAGCCTCAGGGCAGAGCTGGATATTGATCAGAAGCCTGAACTTCGACCTTACCACAGAGAGGAAGTCCTCTGTCTAAATACAACTTATCCTGTTGGCTCGATGCTGGAGGCACCTGAATTCAGTCGGAAAAGTAGCCCGGCTCTATTGCGCGATTGGATAGGTGGTCTCCTCTGGAAGCGAAGGCACAGAGGGAAGGGGAACTTCCGTTTGTTCTGCGCCGGTGCCCGCCTGAGGCAGGGATTCCGGAACCGTTTCGTTCCTGGAGGGAGTTGAAGTCTCCGCCGGAAGCGAAGGCGCTGGGGTGGGGGCCGGCTCCTTCTGTTCCGTGCCTGTGGCTGCCGCGGGAAGGGGGTGCGTCTCCTTCCGTGAGATTTTTGAAGGCTTCTCCTCCGGAAGCGTGACAAGATCCATTGGCATGATGTTTTCCGTGAAGAGGGTAACGGCGTAGTTAAGGAAAACCTTCGGCCCCTTTTTGAATGCTTTGTCCGGGGTAAAGCTTCCACCCTCGTACTTATTGTCGCTGACGCGGCAGCGGCTCTTGCCGCGTACGGCGTATTTGACGCCCTTCTCGTACATGATGAGTTTCATGGGGATGGGGCTCACATCAGAGGAGCAGTGAGTCACGTAGCCTGACCAGATTTCCGCAGATCCGTTCCCGTCAAGGTCTGTGACCTGCAGCATGGGAGGAACATACCCCAGCGTCAGCCCGTAGGGGCAGTCCTGAACAAAATCGTAAATCCGCCATTTTCTCTTCCAGGTCCCGTTCTCTTTCGTGTAGCGGTAGACATTGAGGTTCTGGCTGCGGCATATATCCCCGTCTTCAGAGGGAGTCTTCGATGCCTTTTCCTTCGTGATGGTGTAGAGCACAGTGTGCTCGCCATCCCTGTCAGCGAAGCGCAGCGCCTTTACCGGGATCCCCTCAGCGCCGGAAAAGTTCTCCAGGCTGACGGAGGCGGTGACGTCTTCGGTGGCGATGTTGCCCGGGGCGGCAGAAACGGCCTGGCAGAACAGAAGAATGACGGCCAGGGACAGAACGGGTGACTTCATCATGGCGCGTGTACCTCGCTGGCTTTGCCCGCCCGGCGCACCCAGGTCTGAAAACGGAATCCGCGCCGTACGGTTCTTTATTCTTAGGTTCCATATCAATGATATCGAAGACACGTCAAACTTTTCCCTGATTTTGATTCAGAGGGGAAAAGCAAAAATGGTTGACACGAAAATTTTTTCCTGTTTATCCTGATTCCAATTTGTATCCGCTGAGGACCGGACGTCCGGTCTGCCGCGGCGAAACAGGGGAGGTGAAGTAGATGAACAGAATCCTTGCACGCTGTGTACCTCTTGTCCTTATGGCTCTTCTCTGCTTTCCCGCGCACGGTTTCTGCGCCGGCGGGAAGGAAAAGGTCCTGCTGGATACGGACATGGTTGAGATGTTTGATGACGGTGTGGCGCTGGCCATACTCGCGAAGGATCCGAAGATCGAGCTTGTGGGCGTCACGACGGTAACCGGCAATTCCTGGGTTGAGGAGGGCACGGCCTGGGCCGCGCGTCAGATTGAGCACCTTGGCGAAAAAATTCCAGTGGCCGCCGGCGCGTCCCTGCCCATGAGGCCCGGGCGCCACGCCCTTTTCCCGAAGGAACGCGAGCTTTTCGGCAGAGGTCAGGACACCTGGGTAGGCTCCTTCGGTCATCCCGAACCCGCGTCCTGGCAGGCCTATTATAAGGAACACTACGGCGCGGATCCGAAGTTCACCCTGGACAGGCGCCATGGATCCGACTTCATCATCGATGCCGTGCGCGCCAATCCGCACGAAATCACCATCGCTGCCATAGGTCCCTGCACCAATCTGGCTCTGGCCATCATCAAGGCTCCTGACATCGTTCCCCTGGTGAAGCGGGTGGTCTACATGGGCGGTGCCTTTTTCACGCCCGGCAACGTGACGCCTGCCGCGGAGTTCAACTGGTGGGCCGATCCCGAGGCTGCGCAGATTGCCCTGCGCGCGCCTTTCGCCGAGCAGATTATTTTCGGCCTGGACGTCTGTGAGAAGGTCATATTCACAAAGGACAATTATGACCGCCTGCTGAAGGTCATGGGAAAGGGCCCGCAGTCTGATATGCTGAAGAAGACGTTCATTGGCCAGAGTTTCGCGAAGGATCCGAACTTCAGATTCTTCGTATGGGATGTGCTCGTGGCCGCTGCCATTATCGATCCTTCAATTATTACCTCTGAGAAGCTGCTCCCCGTGGACATAAATACGCAGTTCGGGATATCTTACGGCCAGTCCCTGGCCTTTGAAGGGCAGGCTCCCCTCGGCGCGCAGAAGGCCCGCATCGTCCTCGATGTGGATAAGAAGCGTTTCTGGGACATGGTCTGCGACGAAAAGTACTGGACCGGAAAGAAGAACTGATTCGTTTTCATACACCGTGGGGGGAGAGGCCTGAAAGGACTGCTCCCCTTGCGCATTGTTTTGATTAACAGGTTCCGATGAGGAGGACGCCATGACAGAATTACGCCGCGGCGCCGCGGCCCTTGTCCTAATCCTTGTTCTGCCGTTCATGATAAACGGCTGCGCCGGAAAACACGGCGCGCGGGGGCAGGAGGACGGTCTCGAACTGACCATACTTCATACCAATGACACGCATTCGCGCGTGGCGGGCTTTGACGAGAAGGGCAACGCCTGCCTCTCGGATGAAAACTGCACGGGCGGTTCGGGCCGTATCGCCGCGGCCATACGCAGCGCGAAGGAGAAGAACGACAATGTCATCGCCCTGGACGCCGGTGATCAGTTCCAGGGTACGCTCTTTTTTACGGTCAACAAGTGGCCCATGCTCGCCGAAATTGACGCGCACATTCCCTACGACGCCATGACGCTCGGCAACCACGAGTTCGATGACGGGTGCCTGGAGCTTGAAAAGTTCACGGAGACCCTGAAGTTTCCGGTTCTCGCCGCCAACCTGGCTCCTGAAAAGGGCTGCCCGCTCTTAAAGAGTCCGGTGAAGCCGTATATCGTCCGCGAAGTGCGCGGCGTGAAGGTGGGCATCATCGGTCTCGCCAACGATGAGGTGCGTACGAATTCAAAGGCCTGTGAGCATACGCTCTTCACAAAGGCTCAGGAGACGCTCTCGAAGACGGCGAAGGAACTGAAGGCGCAGGGCGTCAATGTCATCGTGGCCGTGACCCATCTCGGTCTGCCGGAGGATCGCAGGCTCGCCAGAAGCGTGGATGATGTGGACGTCATCGTGGGCGGCCACACCCATTCCTATATCGGCCCCGGTTCCGAAGAAGGGCCGTATCCCGTGGTTGAGCGCTCGCCTTCCGGCGCCCCCGTGCTTGTCGTGACGGCGAAGTACCGCACCCAGTATCTCGGCGAGCTGGACGTGAAGTTCGACAGGAACGGCGTGCCGGTGAGCTGGAGCGGCGGTCCTATTGAGCTGAAGCCCTCTTATCCCTCAGATCCGGAAATCCGCGCCATCGTGAAGAAGTACGAGGCGAAGCTCACGGAATTCACGTCCGAGAAGATAACCACGCTCGAGCCCTTCTCCCTGCCCGGAGGCGATGATGCCTGCCGCAGGGGCGAGTGCCTCGAGGCCATGCTCCTCGCCGACGCCATGCTTGACTATGGGCGCCCGGAGGGCGCCGTGGCCGCCATCACCAACGGCGGCGGCATCCGCGCGTCCCTGCCTGCCGGGGAAATCAACCGCGGCCAGCTCATGGCCATGCTGCCCTTCGGAACGGGCGTGAAGCTTGGAGAGGTCACGGGCGAGCAGCTCCTCGCCGCGCTCGAACACGGTGTCTCCGGCGGGAAGGGGCAGGGACCCGAGCTTTTGCAGGTCTCAGGCCTGCGCTACACTGTGGATCCCTCGCGCCCGGCAGGATCGCGCGTCTCAAAGGCGGAGTTCACCGAACCCTCCGGAAAGACCGTTCCTCTGAAGCTTAACCGCCGCTACAGGATCGTCATGAACAGTTTCATTGCAGGCGGCGGCGACGGCTATGGCATGCTGAAGGAGGCGAAGCCCCTCAGCCTGAAGCCCGTGACGGATGAGGAGCTTCTGGAAAACTATCTGAGGAAGCGCTCTACGGTGACGGCCCCGGCCGCAGGCCGCATCGTGTACCGCTAGAACGTATCCTTTGAACAAAGAAAGGCCCTCCCGGACAGCGTATATGCCCGGGAGGGCCTTATGTGTTTCTTTAGGTTAACTCTGACAGAGAGTGAGGAAGGGACAGTTCATGCAGTGGAGGCCGCGCCGCTGCTCAAGGGTTTCGGCCATGCTCAGGGAGAGGAGGACGAGTTCAGGCAGGAGGTGAGCGTGGGGGAGGGCGAACTCCCTGATTGCCCTGATCTCCGCATCGTCTCCCGCGGAGATGTCGCAGAAGGATTTTTCCTCGCCCCTGTCGCGGAGTTCCACGAAGCAGGCGTCCGTGACCTCCCCCGGGATTTTGAAGGTCTTTCTGTCTCCGGCGCTGATGAACCGGCGGCTGGCGCTCCGGGCTATGGTGATGTAGGCGGGCAGCTGGACGCTGGCCTTTTCCCTGCGGATTTCCTCCAGGAGCTCCGTCACTTCCTCAGGCTGCGGGGCGGATTTACCGAGGATGTTTTCCGCGCCGTCGAAGAATTCCGTGTTTTTCCAGAACTTCCCGGAGAAGGAATGAATGGTGCCTGTCTTGTAGTCGAGGATGGTAAGCCCGTTTCCCCGCTGATCCATCCTGTCGAAGCGCCCTCCCAGAGTGAAGGTCCTGCCGCAGACGGTGACGGGCGCCTGGAAGTCCGTTTCCAGCCTGATGGGGCAGGCGTCATCCGGCTGTCTGTCCAGGTAATCCCTGAGCCTGCGTCCCGCTGAGGCGGTCAGGGCGTACAGGCTTTCCGGAGGAAGGGTCGACGTGAGAAGGCAGGAGGGGGCGTGCAGCCGTTCTTCGAAAAGGGCGAGGAGCTCGTCTTTCAGGGGACCGCGCTCCGCAGCCGGGGGCAGTTTCTGTCCGAGTCTGCGCTCGTGGAATATCTGCAGCACCTCGTGAAGGAGCTTGCCCACTTCCGAGGGATTGTCGCCCTCGTTGACCTCGTCTGGTTCCGTGAAGTGGGAGAGGCGGTAGAAGCCGAACTGGGCCGGGCAGCGCACGTACATGTCGAGGGCGCTCGGGGAAATCTTCCTCTGGAGCAGGGCGTCCATTTCCGCGCGCACGCGCGGATTGAGGGAGAGAGCGAGAATCCTGTCGGCCGGTCCCATGGGGGTAAGCTTTACGGCCGGCAGGCCGAGGGGAGGCTGGCCGCGCCTGAAGATCCTCTTCTCTTCCTTTTCGCGCTCCCAGATGTATTCCTCGACGAAGCGGCTCCTGGTGCGGCGCTCGTTGAACATGCCGGAGCGAACGCCTTCCTGCCAGTAGAAATGCACATGACGGGCGCTTCTGCAGAGGCGCATGATGGCGTAGCCCTTTTCCACGTTTCCGGCGTTGAGGTCGGGAAGGCCGAGCAGGCTGCGCAGGGAGTCGGGCAGAATGGGATCATGCTTCTTCACGCCGGGGAGGCGCTCGTCCGTGGCCTCGATGATGTAGACGCTGTCAAAGTCGAGGAGCAGGCTTTCCATAACGCCCATGATCTGCAGAAGAACGAGACGGGAGGCCGGCGGCTCGAAGAAGATGAGCTGACGGTTCATGAGGCCGTCTATAATAAGGGCGAGCGTCTCGAGGGGAAGCTGGCTTTTGGCCATAAGGCTGTCCCTGAGTGCGGGAATGATGGTGTTCTGGAGCCGGTAGAGGCATTCCATGTCCATGGAAGCGCGGGCTCTGGCCTCTTCGGTGATGTGGCGGCGCACATAGGTCATGAGGCCCGTCAGGGCGAGGCCGGCCTTTTCAGGGGTGTCCGCGTCCGAGAAGGCGGTGACGGTCACTTCAAGCACTTCCCTGAGGGCGGCGACCTCGGCTTCGCGTCCGCTGAAAAGGACGTGATCTTCCGTGGCCACATCCGTGAAGGGATCGGTGTAGCGGCGTCCCGTGCGCACGGCGCGGCAGGCCCGCTCAAGAACAGGCTGCAGGGGCTGGCCGCCGGAAGAGGTGAGACCTGAGAGCAGGGGGCTCGAGATCACGTCCAGAAGCTCTTTCCAGTGATAGCGCGTGCCGAGCCTCTTCAGCTGCAGGATGGTCAGCGCGTGGATGAGCTGGAAGACGGGCGCTTCGGCCAGGGGCACGCCGAGGGAGACGTTAACGTCCGGGCGGTCCTCATCGGGAAGATGGTGCAGGACAGGCATGAGGACGCGCGGGTAGGGGAGGATGATCGCGGAGGAGGCCCTGCGGTTTCTCTTTGAAAGGTCCTCCCCGAGCTGCCCGAGCTGCGAGTGCAGATCGAAGCCCGGGAAGAAAGTCTCTTTTGCTTTCGGGGAGGCTGCGGGTTCCCCGGCGGGCACGGCTTCGGCGTGCCACTCCTCCATCCATGTCCTGAAGCGGCGGCAGACCCAGTGCACGGGGCCGCCTCCGGCCAGCGCCGGATCCGCGTGCAGACAGACGGCCGCGCCGGCCTGCCAGAGCGCCTTCAGCACGGCGTCTTTTCCGGCGCTCAGGGTATGGAAGCCGATGAGGTAGACGGGACGCTCCTCTGACGGCGCGAGAGGAGCGGGTATGCCCTCTCCGGCTTTTTCAGCCACGCGTTTCAGCATGATGCCGGGCGTGGTCATCCCGTGCTTTTCAAGCTCGCTGAGGTAAAAGGCTGAGATATTCCCGAGCTTTGCCAGCAGATCAGCGGCGTAGGGCAGGACTTCGCCTTCGAGGCCGGGGATGTCCGCCGGGGTCACGAGATTCGCGAACATCTCATCGAGGAGGTCGGCGAGGCGCAGGCCCCAGGGGAAGAAGCCCGCGAGATCGAGGTCGCGGAGACTGTGCCGGCCTTCTTCCCCTCCGGCGGCCTGCACGGCGCGGTAGAGGATTTCCACCTGATCGAGAGGGCCGGCGGGAAGCTCGGCCTTCCCGTGCGCCGCGGCGTACCAGCTCTCAACAGCCTCATCAAGCGTCATGAAGCGCGGCAGGAGCCGTGAGGGCTCGTCTCTGCCGCGTTCGGCCTCGCGCAGATACATGGACCGCAGGTACTGTCCGGGCCAGGTGGAGCGGCTGATGACGAGGGGAATGGCGCCCCTTTCAGCGTCCTTCAGCAGGAGTCCGCGGAAAGCGGGGAGGAAAGGTGCGTTCCAGGAAAAGATCAGAAAGGGGTTAGACATTGGCTCTCTCCCTCATGGCGGCTATGGCGGCGGTGAGTCCCTGCGCGTCGGTTTTGAGCGTGGCTCCCGCCGCGTTCACCACGCAGCATTCGCGGCGGGTAAGGTAGCAGAGCACGGCAAGGGGGCGTTTCAGCCCTGTGTCCCCGAGGCTCTTCAGGTAGAGGCGCATCTTGGCCTCGTATTTTCTCTCAATTTCCTGGCTCAGCACCTCCCTGGATCCGTGCTTGTAGTCGATGACGAGGGCGCCGTCAGGATCCGGCACAATCAGGTCGGCCCTGAGCATCTGAGGATTCGCGCCGCCCCTGAGGAGGTTCTGCTCGGCGAGGCCCCTGTCCATCCAGTCCCCGGCGCCGGGGAGGGAGAGGAACCATGAGATTTCCTCTTCCGCCTGTCCGCGGAAAGGAACCGGAGCAGCGCCCCTGCCGGGCGAATACGGCACTTCGTTCAGCCAGGGCTTTTTGCGGAAGTTCCGGCTGAGCACAAGATCCACGTCTCTCGCCGCGGCCGGGAGCTTCGCGAGCTCCTCGAGGCAGGAGTGGATGAAGATACCCTGCTCGCGGGCCGGATTCAGGGGATGGCTTTCGTCCATGTAGTCGAGATGCACGTGGAGTTTCGGCACCCAGCTCATGGGAACCCAGGGCTTTTCTTCCGCGCCGCTCTCTTCCGGAAACGGTTCCGGAAGGGGCGGAATTTCGTTTTCCGGCGCGGCCGTTTCCCCTTCAGGGCTTTCTTCGGGCGGCCAGGCGTCTTCCGGAGGCACGTCATCATCGAACACGGTCATCTCAAAGCCGTCCTCGTCGGGCACGGTTCTCCAGTCCGGATATCCGGGATCGTCAGGATACGCGGGGCCGCCGTCTTCCTCCTGTTCCCCGCCCCAGCGGGGGGTGTCCGTCAGGCAGCCCCGCATGACGCGCTCGCCGCTTCCGGCTTCCCCGTCTCCGCTCTCCGCCTCTCCGGCTGTATCGTCCGGCGTTTCGCCGTCATCTGTTCCGGTTTCCAGCTCTCCGGCTCCCTCTAACACAACTTCGGGCACGCCCGGAGCGCCGGCGCAGGAGGTGAGCATGGCGGCCATCATGGGGCCGAGAAGGCTGTCCTTTTCCGAGTACAGAACCCAGAGATCCTTTTCGGCGCGCGTGAAGGCCACGTAAAAGGTGTTGAGGGTCTCAAAGCCGTCCATGGCGAGCGCCTGATACGCTCCCTGCGGGTACCGCGTTCCTGTCTCGCCCAGGCCGCGGAAGGTTCTGTTCAGATGGTCGGTGTATTCGATGAAGCCGAGTTTCCCGCGGTGGGTGCGCCTCTTTTCAAGCAGGGGGTAGATGACCACGGGGGCCTGGAGGCCTTTCGACTTGTGGACGGTCATGATGCTCACGGCCTGCATGCCTTCGGGCATGGGCACCTTTTCCTCGCCGCCGTGTTCCTTCCACTGGGTAAGAAAGTCGGAAAGGGAGATGATGCCCTGGGACGCGCAGGCGCTGATAATTTCAAGGAAGCGCTTCAGGAAGGGCGCGGATTCCTCAAAGCGGCTGAACACGTCCTCGTGCCTGTACCACTCGCAGAGGATGTCATAGACGGTCATGACCGGAAGGCTCCGGAGGAGGGGAGCGATGTGCTCCTCAAAAATCCGGGGATGGGCCGCGCGCCAGAGTTCGTACAGCGGAACGGGAGGCCTGGGATCATCCTGCTTTCTGGGATGTCTGCTGTTTTCGTCCGCGAGGAGGCTGATGATGTCATCGTCGAGATCGCGGCGGGAGACGCCTTCCCCGTCCGAGAGGCAGTGGGAAAAGATGCTGCCCGTGACCACGGTCCAGAAGGCTGTGTCGTTCTGGGGATTGAGCAGGAAGGTGAGGAGGGCCTCGGACTGCACGATGAGGGGGTGATCCCTGACGAGAAGGCTGTCTTCCGTGACAACGGGAATATTTTCCGCTGAGAGGCGCCGGGCCAGGGACTGGGCGCTTTTTCCCGTGCGCACGAGAACGAGCATATCCTCCCAGCCGTGCCCGGCTTCGCGTTCCGTGCGCAGGGCTTCAACCACGCCTTCCTCTATGGGATCCGCTTCTCCGGCATCTATTTCGCTGTTCTTCGGCCTGCTGGCGTAGTTCACGAGGTGGACGGAGCCGCCTTCCTTCGTGTCCGGCGTGCATTCCTGGGACGCGTCCTTATACGTGTCCGCGACCCTGGCCGCGAAGAAGTCCGTGAGGTTTTCGGCCGGAGCAGGGCCGTCCGGCTGATCGCAGAGGCCCGGCACCTCGCCGCAGCTGAAAGACTGGATGTTTTCCTTCCCCGCGCCGCCAAAGCGGGAAAGAAGGACTTCCAACGCGTTTGCCCGCTTTCCGAGAGCGGAGAAGATGGCGTTGTTGAAGGCGATGATCTCTTTATAGCTTCTGTAGTTGCGGGGAAGGTTCTGGAGCACCGGGGTGCCGGACGGAGCCAGAAGCTCCGGATCCCTGGCCACCCTGCCGAAGAGTTCGGAATTGCCGCCGCGGAATCCGTAAATGGCCTGCTTCACGTCTCCCACCCAGGTGAGCGTGCCGCCTTCGGAGAGCGCCTCGATGACGAGAGGCTTCAGGGCCTGCCACTGGGAGTCGTTGGTGTCCTGGAACTCGTCGATGAGAAAGTGCCTGAGACGGATCCCAAGCCGGCAGACGGCCTCGGGGACGCCCCCGTTTTCAAGGATGTCCCGCACGCGGCCGGGTATGCTGTCGTTGAGAACCGTGCCGTTCTTCTCGGCTTCCTTATAAAGATCGTACACGCGCCAGGCGAGATCGAGAAAGCAGCCGTATACGGCCGTGCTGCCCGCGAGACGATCCACGAGGTCGAAGTCGGCGGTGTTTTCCGAGAGCTCCCGCTGCAGGCCATCGCGGAGCTCGATGTCAGCGGGGCCGGCGGTTGCGCTCTTGTTGATTTTTGCTTCTTCGTATCTCAGGCTTTTGCTGCCGAGCCTTTTGTCTCCGGCCCTGATGCGGATTTTCGCGAAGTCCTCCGGTGACGCGGGCTCATCCTCTCCACCCAGGGCCTTCCATTCTTCAAGAAAGGCGTCAGCGGCCTTCCTGAGACCCTTGGTATATGTCTTGTTCATGGGAGCGGGGGGAGCGTCGAGCCTCAGGAGCTGTTTCGCGTTCGTATAGATGGCCTGTTTGTAGCCGGAGACGGCTTCTTCGAAATCCTTCGGCTCCGTGATGAGGAAAGCCTTTCCCTGACCGTCCCCGTCGTCTTCCTTCACGCGGGGATCCTGCAGCGTGCCGCTGAAGATGAGCGGCATGAGGTTCGTCAGTCTCTTCTCAATGGTGCCCCTCGCGAGGAAGCCCTTCTGCTGGTCCTCGATGATGAGCTGGTTCCAGGCCCTTTCGATGAGCTTTCTGAGCTCGGCGTCGCCCTGCCAGGCCTGATCCATGAGCGTGTCCAGACAGGGGGTGAGGATATCCTCGATGTTGAAGACGGGCGCGAAGTCGGGAGGCAGTCCCTCGGGCAGGGCGCACAGGCGCAGAATGAGGTTCAGGAGACTGTCGATGGTGGAAAGGTTGAGGCTGTCCCTGTCACGGAGGATGCGGTCTATCCAGACCCTGGCCGCCTCCGGGGTGACGGGATCCCCGTCCTTCTGCCCGGAGCTGAGGGCTATCTTCTTGAGGACGGTGAGCACGCGGTCCTGCATTTCCGTGGCCGCGGCGTTGGTGAAGGTGATGGCCAGGATGCCCCGCCAGTCGTCGGGCTCTCCGGGACCGGCTTCCTGCTCCTCCCTGATCCTGGCGCGGCAGGCGTCAGGCTTCACGCCTCCGGGGGAACACTTCACGAGAAGCTTTAAGAATTCCCGCGTGAGTGTGTATGTCTTTCCCGCGCCGGCGGACGCTTTTATCTGGTGCATTCCTGACATGGGTATCCTCCGTCTGACAGCATGGCGGCGGAAAGCGTTCTGCCCGCCGCAGAATATTTGTGAATACGTCCTGCCGGAAAGTGCGTCAACGGACCGGAAAACGGAAAGGGGGAACCGCGTGAGCGGTTCCCCCTGTAACAGACGGTCTGAAGAAGTCCCTTTATTTGCCGAGATCGGGCTGCATGCCCTTGAGGCAGCCCTGGCCCGTTGACTCAAGCACGGCGCGCCAGAAATCGGAAAGGATGTTGATGTGCCTGCGCTCCTTGGTCACGAGCTCGAGCGGCAGGTGCACGTAGCGGCCCTGCAGCTGGGCCACAACCATACCTGTGCGGCCGGCCATGGCGGCGTGCAGGGCGTACTGGCCGAGAAAGCCGCAGTAGACCTTGTCGCCGGCAGTGGCGGGCACGGAACGGATGATGTAGCTCGGGTCGATGTACTTGATGCTGGGATGCACGGCCGGGTCATCCTTAAAGTAATTCTTGATGGCGTCCTTGAGGAAGGCGCCTATGTCGCCCAGCACGCGGTTGCCCGAAGCGTCGTGAGCCGTTGTCCGGGAGAGGAGGTGCTGTCCTGCGCCCTCGGCCACCACGATGACGGCGTGTCCGCGGTTTTCGAGACGCTCACGCAGGGCGGGGAGGAGGCCACCCTCGCCATCGAGGGTGAACTGGGCCTCGGGAATGAGCACAAAGTTCACTTCCTTCATGGCCAGGGCGGCGCGGGCGGCGATGAAGCCGGACTCGCGGCCCATGAGCTTGACGATGCCCACGCCGAAGGGACAGCCGAGAGCTTCGGTGTGCGCGCACTCAATGGCCTCCGCGGCCTTGGCCACGGCGGTCTGGAAGCCAAAGGACTCCTGGATGAAGCAGATGTCGTTGTCGATGGTCTTGGGGATGCCGATGATGGCGATTTTGAGGTTGCGCCTCGTCACTTCCTCGAAGATGGCGCGCCCGGCTTTCATGGTGCCGTCGCCGCCGATGATGAAGAGCATGTTGACGTTGCTGCGCTCCAGGGTGTCGACGATCTCGCCGGGATCCTGCGGCCCGCGGGAGGAGCCGAGCACCGTGCCGCCGAAAAGATGGATGTCCCTTACCTTGTCAGGGGTGAGCTCGATGTAACGGTGCCCGTATTTCGGAATGAAGCCCTCGAGGCCGAAAGGAATGCCGAGGACGCCGGCCATGTGGTAGTGATGGTAGGCTTCCATGACAATGGCGCGGATGACGTCGTTCAGTCCGGGGCACAGGCCGCCGCACGTGACGACGGCCGCCTTGGTGCGCAGGGGGTCAAAGTAAAGGTGCCTGCGCGGGCCTGCGGCTTCGAATTCCAGGGTCGTGGGTTCCTCCGCCTCTGCGTAGAGGCTCTGATCCACCACGAGGGGATAATGCATGTGGTCTTCCCACACGGAGAGGGGGAGGGGGGATTCGATTTTGCGGGGGCCGAGTACAGGGATGCTCGTGTCAATGCTCTGCTTCAGTTGTTCCTTATTCATGGAATGCTCCAGAAAAAAGTTTGGCCGCCCGGACCAGCGCCTTTGGGTGTCGGCTGCGGGGAAAGTCTGGCAAAAAGCGTGCCGATGTGCGTATAGTGGCCCAGGTCGGCGGAAAAGGCAATCTCTGGGAAGAAAGGTATATACCCATATGAAAGAGGCAAGCCTGTGCGCAGAATGTGACGGGAGCGTGGCGCCGCAAAGGGCCTGAAAGTTGACAGGGCCCTGCAGATGGGCGAAATTAGCCCGACTTACAACCGAGGAACTATCAGTTATATGCCCATATACGGTTTATCTTATCATAAGCTTGCCCAGACCAGCTATTTTCAGGCGGACGAGGAATTCGCCCGCGGTGACAGGGCCGTGGTCGGAATGGATCAGGGACAGACCCTGGGACGCGTTGTCTCCGGTCCCCATGCCGATCTCGAGAATCTCGAGGAAGATTCCCTGCCGCACGTGGTGCGCAGGGCCACAGAAGCCGATCTGGAGCAGGAGAAGGCCAATGAGGTGCTGGTCGGCAGGGCCCGCAATTTCTGGCAGGACTGCGTGAACCGCAGGCATCTCGACATGAAGCTCGTGGACGTGGAAGTCTTCCTCGACCGCAGCAAGTTCATCTTCTACTTTACGGCGCCCGCCCGCATCGACTTCCGCGAACTCGTCAAGGATCTTGTGCACGAGTACCGCGTGCGCATCGAGCTCAGGCAGATCGGCGTGCGCCACGAAACCCAGATGGTCGGCGCCGTGGGCAACTGCGGCATGGTCTGCTGCTGCCGCAGGTACCTGAGGCAGTTCGCTCCCGTCACCATACGCATGGCCAAGGAGCAGAATCTCTTCCTCAATCCCACCAAGGTGTCCGGCATCTGCGGCCGTCTCCTCTGCTGCCTCGCCTACGAGCAGGAGAGCTACGACGCCTTCCACAGGGACAGCCCGCGCCTCGGCAAGCGCTATCAGACGAGCCGGGGGCCTCTGCGGGTCATCCGCACCAACATGTTCTGCAACGACGTGACCTGTCTCACCGACCAGAACGAGGAAGTTAAATTTTCGCTGGAAGAATGGAAGGCTCTCGGTCCCACGCGCCCCGAGCAGCCGCCGTGCAGCCAGGGGCAGGCCGGCCAGCCCGCGAAGCCCCAGCAGCCCCAGCACGATCTTATGGTTCTGCAGGCTACGGAAGAGAGCGTCACGGATCCCGACTTCTTTGACGACTATTTTCCCCCGGGCATGGAAAACGAGGCTCAGGGCCCGGCCATTCCCGACGGCCCGGTCATGGAGCCCGGCGAGGATGAGGCACGTCCCCGCAGGAAGCATCACCGTCATCCCGTGCGCGGGCGCATGGTGACGGGGCGCAGGGGATCATCCCTGCATCCCGGAGAACAGACGGCGAGCCCGGATCCGGCCGCGGGCGGCGGAACCCCCTTCCGCGAAAGCACCCGCCCGGAAGCGGGTCAGCCGAAAGGCGGGCGCAGGCGCGACCGTCAGGAAGGGGGAAAGCACCCCCAGGGTGACAGGGCTGAACGATCAGAAAAGCAGGACGCCTCATCCGCGTCCGCAAACATACAAGCGAGCAGGGAGAATGGAGACTAAGACTTTTTATATCACGACCCCGATTTATTACGTCAACGCCAACCCGCATCTCGGCCATGCCTATTCCACGGTCGTCTGCGACGCCCTTGCCCGTTTCCACAAGCTGAGGGGCGAGGATGTGCGCTTCCTCACCGGCACCGACGAGCACGGTGACAAGATTGCCAAGTCCGCGGCGAAGCAGGGCAGGAGCCCGCAGGAATTTGTTGACGAGATAAGCTCGCACTTCAGGAATCTCTGGCCGAAACTGGATATCCAGAACGACTACTTCATGCGCACCACCAACCCGGAGCACGTGCGCCTCGTCCAGAAGTTCCTCCAGAAAGTCTATGACAACGGCGACATCTATTTCGGCGAGTTCGGCGGCCATTACTGCACGGGCTGCGAACGCTTCTATACCGAAAAGGAACTTGTCAACGGCCTCTGCCCGCAGCATCTCACCAAGCCCGAGTACATCAAGGAGAAAAACTATTTCTTCCGCATGTCCAAGTACATGCCCTGGCTCAGGCAGTACGTGCTCGATCACCCGGACTTCGTGCGTCCTGACCGCTACCGCTCAGAACTTCTTGGCCTCATCGATTCCGGCGGTCTCGAGGACCTCTGCATTTCCCGTCCCAAGAGCCGTCTCTCCTGGGGCATCGAGCTTCCTTTCGACAAGGACTACGTCACCTACGTCTGGTTCGACGCGCTCCTCAACTATATCACCGCTCTCGGCTGGCCTGACGGACCCGACTACAAAAAGTACTGGCCCGGCGAGCACCTGGTAGCCAAGGATATCCTCAAGCCCCACGGCGTTTTCTGGCCCTGCATGCTCCATTCCGCCGGACTGCCCGTGTATCAGCACCTCAATGTGCACGGCTACTGGCTCATGCGCGACACCAAGATGTCCAAGAGCCTCGGCAACGTCGTCCATCCGGAGCGCATGATTGAGCTCTTCGGCTCCGACGCCTTCCGCTACTTCATGCTCGCCGAGATGCACTTCGGCTCCGACGCCAACTTCAATTACGATGCCCTTATCACCCGTATCAACTCCGACCTCGCCAATGATCTCGGCAACCTGTTCAGCCGCGTGCTGACCATGACCGCCAAGTACGAGGACAGCGTGGTGCCCCAGCCGAGGGACAAGACGGAAGAGGACAGGGCCATCACCGACCTCTGCAGCACGGCCCTGCGCAATTTCTCGGATCTCTTCGGCAACGTGCACTTCGCCCGCGCCATTGACGCCCTCTGGGAACTCGTCCGCGCGCTCAACAAGTACGTTGACACCCAGGCCCCCTGGGTCCTCGCCAAGGAGGGGAAGACCGAGCGCCTCAAGACCGTGCTCTACGTGCTCCTGGCTTCCATGCGCAAGGTGGCTCTGGCCCTGTGGCCCGTCATGCCCCACGCTGCCACCCTCATGCTGCAGCAGCTCGGCGAGGAGATTAAGGAAGGCGAGAAGCCCAATCTGACCATCGATGATGAGATCGCCTGCTTCGGCGGCCTCTATCCCGGCACGAAGGTTGCGCCCAGTTCCAATATCTTCCCCCGCATCGATACAAAGGCCATGCTTGAACTTCTTGAGAAGGAGTCAAAGGCCGAGATGGAGAAGGCCGCGGCCGCGAAGAAGGTGGCCGAAGGCGCCGCCGACGCCAAAAAGGACGAAGCGGTTCTCCCCAATGTGACCTTCGATCAGTTCAAGGCCTGTGACCTCAGGGTCGGCACGGTCAAAGTCTGCGAAAAGCTTCCCAAGTCCGACCGCATCCTGCGCCTCATGATCGATTTCGCTGAGGGACAGCCCCGTCAGATTCTTTCCGGGCTCGCCGAGTTCTACAAGCCTGAGGAACTTGTCGGCAGACAGGTCATTGCCGTACTCAATCTCGAGCCCCGCAAGATCCGCGGCGCCATGAGCAACGGCATGGTGCTGACCGCCGAGAAGGACGGGAAACTGACCCTGATCGCGCCTTCCGTGCCCATGCCGGACGGCAGCCGCATCGGCTAGTCTCACTCTTATCTTCTGACTGAAAACAGGCCGGGACCTCCGCGGGTTCCGGCCTGTTTTGCGCTCAGGCGTCTGGGGCTGCCGGCGGGATGCCGCCATGTTGATACCGTCTGCCGGGCCATGCCGGCCGAGGGAAAAGCAGCTGCAGGCCTGTACGGTGAAAGTGCTTCATGGGGGAAGCTCCTGACTGCCTGCCCGGGATCCCGAAACTGCCTTTCTCCTTCCGTTTTTCCCTCTGGAAAATATTTTTTGCGCTTTTGTTACGGCTTCGTGTCTTTTTGTGCTATCGGGGAAAATCGGAAAGATACTGGAATTTTTCCTGATTTTGGGATATAGTTGAAAGTCCGGCCTTTTTTGTATACCCTTGGAAAGCCCAAAGAGGGCGGGGCTTTGCCCCGTTGGGCAGAAACGTGAAGGGGGAAAAGTCATGGAACAGAGAACGTGGCTTATTACCGGGGTGAGCAGCGGCCTCGGCAAAGCTATGGCCGGACAGCTTCTCGCACGGGGCGACCGGGTCATCGGAACCGTGCGCTACCGTGGCAAGGTCGCAGATCTTCTTAAACAGTATCCCTGGACGTTCAAGGCGGAATGCCTGGATCTGACCAAGGTACAGGACATCCACTCTCTTGTCGATCATGCCTTTCTTGAGGGAGAGGTGGACGTCGTTGTCAGCAACGCGGGCTACGGCCTCTTCGGCGCGGCTGAAGAGGTGTCTGATTCTGAAATCGACCACATCATTGCGACCAACCTTGTGGGATCCATGCAGTTCATCCGCACAGCCATCCCCCACATGCGCCGCCAGCGTTCCGGACGTATCATTCAGATTTCGTCGTATGGCGGTATCGTGGCGTATCCCGGCAGTTCCGTCTACCATGCCACCAAGTTCGGCATCGAGGGCTTCTGCGAGGCCGTGGCCCGGGAGATAGCTCCCTTCGGTATCGGCATGACCATCGTGGAGCCAGGCGGAGCCCGTACCCAGTTCCGTTACGGCAATGCCAAGGTGGCCAGAGATATCCCGGCCTATGACGGCACGCCCGCCCACGCTTTCTGAGCATGCTCAACCCTGCCAACGGCCTCGCCCCCGGCGATCCCGAACGCATGGCGAAGCTCATCATCGCGAGCGTTGATCAGAACCCGGCCCCGCTGCGTCTCATGCTCGGCGCCAGGGCCCTGAAGCGTTCCATCGCTAGCCTGAAAAAACGCCTGGCAGAGTACGAGAAGCAGGCCGACACCGCGGCACTGGCTGATTTTCCCGAAACACAGGGTGCCAGTGACGCCCAGTAGCACTTTTTTCAGAAGACATGCTTTTTTCCTTGACGGAAACTGTCTTCCAGTGTAGGGTGCATCCCGTTCGTTCCCCAATAGCTCAATCGGCAGAGCGGGTGACTGTTAATCACTAGGTTGGCGGTTCAAGTCCGTCTTGGGGAGCCAATGAAAACAAAAGGTTACGGCTTTACGCCGTAACCTTTTCATTTTTTAGCACCCACGGGCAGGTTTTTCGCTGTCTAGGTGGTCGGCGGGCGCCGTCTTCTCCGGCATATGCGGGAGCCATCCTGAAGGTCGGTAAGCCGGAAGAGAGCATCGGCAAGGCGGGTGCAGGCCGCTCCCCGCGCTTGGCGGGAAGTTTGAGGCCAGGGCTCTGCCTAGACACGCAGGCTGAGGATATGTCGCGCGCCGTCAGGGAGAAGGAACGCAGGAAGTTGAGCTTCTCCAGGGCATGTCGGCAACCGTCGCTTCCGCCGTACTGCGGGGGCTGAAGACCTTCGGTCCGCAGAAGGACTCCTGCGGGAAGCCCACGCTTGTAGCGCCTCTGGAGCGTCAGCGCGCTTCGGGAAAACTATGATGCATGGGTAGCCTGTTTTTCACTGGGAAAGATGAGAAAGTGGAAAAATCTGCCGTAACACATTGAAATAAAAGGTATTATGCTTTTTCGGTTCACTGTCCCACACCCTCGGCATGGGGGGATTTTGGACGGGAGCGGCCTGATGACCCCGAGACAGTAGGTGTATAATCGCAGGCAGACAAAGGAATCAAAGCTGTTTCTTGCGGGGAAGAGGTCTGGATAAGGCTGGTCTGGCTCCAGGCATAGCACCGCCAGAGACGTCATTGCATCACATGGGGCCTCTCATGTCGGCTCGGCCTTGGGGGAGCACAAGCCGGTCAGGCAGACGCATCACGTTGTTTGCCTAGCGAGCCTTTCCCCTGCGCCGTGACAATGCCTTCAGTGCAGAGCCTGCCGGCAACCTTACGCAAGGATAGGCCGGCTTCCAGCATAGGCAAAGACGACGCCGGGAAAGCTGCTCCCCGCCAGCTTTGGGATCGCCGCTTGCTCTGATAGCGGACCACCACTTGAATGCGTCGAAGTCGTGCGGTAGTCGCGCTAGACGATGAGGGCAGGCAGGTGAACTTCCGCAGTGACCTCTCGTTGCAGGCGCAGGGCCTTGGGGGGACTCTTTGGTGTTCTTGCTGGGTGCGGGCCACATGCGCAGGATCTGTGAGTTTTCATTCCAAGTGCAAGGTTTTGGGGCAACGCTCTGATACGGTTCAGCAATTTAGGAAACCAGGTCAGCGCAGTGTTCCGCGGTTTTTTTAGGGGGCCGCATAGGGAGGGGCGCGCCCCTCCCTATGCGGAAAAAGTTCGGTTTCGACGGGCTGGAATAAAAAAGGCCCATGCAGTAATCCTGTGTTGAGTACAAAACCAAACGGTTCACAGGAGAACGGCATGAGCCTGCAAAGAGCATATCATCACCTTTCAGAAGAGAAAAGAGCTGCAATTATGGCATTAGCCAGAGAAGGCTTCTCTGGCGCCCATATCGCCCGGCACTGCGGAATCTCCGAGGCAACTGTTTCCAGAGAATTCTCCAGACAGTTTCCCAAAGGTATCCCCCTGAAAGAACGGCGAAAAAGGTATGAAGCATGGTGAATTTTCATTCCAAGTGCAAGATCCCAGGCGGTGTTGCGGAGTTCTTCAGCAAAGCGTCCCTGCCGTCTTCCATCTGCTCCTCACCCAGACGGTTGTTTATACTGTACATCATTTTTCTGTATGCGTAAGCCGGCTTTTCTCGGCAGAGTCCACTATCGTGTCGTCCTGGGGATCGGGAAAACAATCGTCTTGTACACGCCGCCTGGGCGTCAGGAGGCCGGTAGTATTAGGGAATTGACTGGCAACGGCAGGACGAAAACGCCTGCCCGCCACAGATTGTCATCAGCTGCAGAAAGTGCAGCCGGCGCAGCATGGACGGCTCCGGGCCGCCCGGACATACAAAATCCTATTGTGTTTTTGCCAGCTGTTCACGGCAGTCTATATAGTGAGGCTGGGGCAATATTGTGCACCATCTCCTGAACTGATATAAGCCCCGAAGAATTATATGGCTGTGTGGGAGCCATGCCGTTTTAAGCGGCAGAAAATCGACGTTTGGAATCAATATAGATTCCTGGCCTGTTCAGGCACGTCGATTTTTTTTGTTTTATGGAGGTGAAAAAATGAAACAGGCAGCAAAGATAGCGGCCGCAGCGATGGCTGCGGCGGGGTTATGGACGTACGGGGGGCAGCTTCCGGTTTACGCGGCAGGGGAAAGCGGCCGTGCAGCAGCTCATCTGACGGAGAGCCTGCCGGTGACGGCACTGACTCAGGTGTATGGTGACGGCGAGAAGATCGCGGCGGCCATGATCGCCTATCCGAAGGAGCTGAACGCTGCGGATGTGGGCATTAAGGATTTTTCCGTTCCGGGGAAGAAGATTGCCTCCGTTCATGTAATTGATAAGGAAGATTTTACGGGCAGTGCAAAGAAGGGCCGTTATGTGTTTTTGGAATTTGCTTATGAAAACACGGTGTATGACGGCGATTTGGCAAAAAAGCCCGGCAGGCCCAAAGAAAGCGATCACAAAGGGACAGATGCGCCAAAACATTCCAACCGCAAACTGCCGGATCTGACCCTGCAGGTAACGCAGGTCCGGCCATTGAAGGCAGCGGATGGCAGCATTCTGGAAGCGAATGGCAGAAATATCACGTGCACCACTGTGATTGAGCCGGACATCGCGCGGTTCAGGCAGTATGTCTACACGGATCCTGGGACGGGAAATTCTATGCCGTATAACCTGTATCTGCCGGAGCAGTATGATCCGCAAAAGAAATATCCGCTGCTCTTTTTCGTGGCCGACGCCAGTGCCAATATCAATGCTGTGACCACGCCCCTTTTCCAGGGCAACGGGGCGACTGTCTGGGCCACGCCGGCAGAGCAGGCCAGGCATGAATGTATTGTACTGGCGCCGCAGTATAGCGCCGATTTGGTGGAAAAGCTGGGGATGATGACCACGGATGAAAACAAGTGGACAGACGGGCTGACGCTCATCAGCCATCTGCTTTTTGATGTCATGGGCAGATACAGCGTGGACATGAACCGCATTTATGGCACGGGGCAGTCCCAAGGAGGAATGACCAATATCGCCCTGAGCGACAAATACCCGGATTTGTTCGCCGGGCAGTTGCTGGTGGCCTGCCAGTGGGATGCGAAGGAAATGGAGGTCCTGAAGGATAAAAATCTCTGGATTGTCGTCTGTGAAGGGGACACCAAGGCCTTTCCCGGTATGAATGAGGCTGTGGCCCGCTGGGAAGCACTGGGGAGCAAAGTCGCGAGGAATCAGCCGTTCTGGGACAGCAAGGCTCCTCTGGAAACCATCAATAAGGCTGTGCGCGGCATGGCGGCTCAGGGCAGGCATATCAACTATTCTGTCTTTGCCGGCGGCAATCACATGTATACATGGTCTTTTGCTTATAATATCGGGGCGCTGCGTGACTGGCTGTTTGAGCAGAGGCTGAGCCCTGATGCCAGCCGCGGCCAGCACAGTGAAGTCTCCAGGGCGCTGATGGATGCCGGCATCAGCTATTATAAGGCCGGCGACTATACAGACGCCCTGAAGATTTTTCAGGTAGCAGACAGCCGCGGCCATATGAAGGCTCCGCGTTACCTCGGCTTATGCTATGAATATGGTTATGGCGTTGCCAGAGATGCCGGAAAAGCGGCCTTCTATTATCAGAAGGCTGCTGACCGCGGCGATATAACGGGCACCTGCCGTCTGGGCTATCTCTATGAGCAGGGGCTGGGCGTAGCCAGGGATTATGGCAGGGCGATGGAGCTTTACAAAAAATCCGCCCAGCGCGGGGATATCATTGCCGCGCCGGGTATGGTGGCTGTGGGAAAAATGTATGCGGCCGGGCTTGGTGTTCCAAAGGATCTGGCCGAAGCCAGGGCCTGGTTCCAGAAGGCCCTGGCCGCTGGCTATAACGAAGCCGCTGATGAACTGAAGACGCTGGAATGAGGATGGCGGTGAATCCGGAAGAGTACCCGGCAGACTGCGTGGAAAAAATACGCTGAAAACTGCCCGGGAACCTTTCTCCCGGACAGAGCTTCAATAAAAGTTTGTCCGGATAAGTCCGGCTGAACAGCTGCCTGCCGCTGATTTGTCTCTGCCGGCAGACTGCAAAATAAAAACAATATAAGTATGTTCCGTTTTATATGCGGAAGGGGAGGGGCAGGCGAGAGTTCCGTGCCCCCCTGTCAGACGAAAGTTCCGGTGCCCCCCCAAAACGAACAAAAACTGACCCCTCTGTCCTGTCCCGGGACCACGGGCCGGCATGCCGGAAAAAAGGTCAGGGAATACGGCAGCAATGCCGTATTCCCTCAATACCTGGATTTGTTTTATTATTTTTTTGTGAAAAGGATACGGCGGGAGAGAGACGGAGCGCTTATTCCGTGATTCGGAACGGGATAGCCTTCCGTCTCTGTCTCCTGCTTTTATACTATTTCTAATCCATGGAACTTCTGATATCTGGATGTATAACGTCGGTAAAATAGGTGTTTAAAGCTGTTCGCAGTGAATTCTTTTTCCTTCAAGATCATAATAATTGAGGTAAGCATGAAGGAAAAAAGATTAAGCAGCGTGGCCGGGCTGGTAGGGAACAATATAGCCGTGCGCAGAAAACAGAAGCATATGACCCAGGCCCGCATGGGTGAACTGCTTGGCATTACCACGGATTCACTGTGCCGGATGGAGCGGGGTATCATCGCCCCCAGGTTTCACAGACTGGCCGATATCGCTGCTATTCTGGGCTGCTCGGTAGCTGATTTGTTCGCTGCTCCGGGCGAGATCGTCGTAAAAATACCGGAACTTGAAGATGCCGGACTCCAGGCTGACCCGGCTGCTATTTCGGCCGAAATAGCAAAGCTCTCGCGGCTTTCATATGAAATATCCAATAAAATAGCGGCATTATCCAGACTTTTGCCTGGATAATGGAAGAGGTGTCCCGGAAGGCATGCCGGCCTGATTCCAGAAACTGTCAAATCCTGACGCCGCCTGGCTTTCCTGTTCAGCGGCCTTTGCGCGTCTGCACGGAGGGGCAGGTTCCGTACGCCTGTCCGGGAATGAGCCCGGCAGTAGGTTCCGAAAACCGGAATTTATGAAAGGTATCACGTCTTTTGACTGGACACCGGCCGGGGGGAGCCGGGCCGGGGACTCCGGAAACAGGAATCCCGGGAAGGTGCCGCTTTTCTGGGAGCGATCCTTCCCGGGATGTTTCCTGTTTATGAATTCAGTATCTGGCTGGCTACCAGGTGCTCATAGAGGGAGCGTCTCCCTGACCGGTATTATCGGCTCCGCCCGGGGCCGGTTCCTGCGGAGCGGGAGGCGTGGCGGTATTCACGCCGCCGGCGGGGCTGGCCGGCGCAGGCGCGTTTTCCGCACCGGAAGGTCCGGGAGCGGGCGCCGTTTCAGGGACTTTGGGAGAGGCTGGCTTCGCGGGAGGAGCCGCGTCGAAATCGGCGTCATGCTGGGTATTATCCGCGGCGGCCGCGGGCTCGCGGACCTTCACGTACGTGTCCGAGTTGTTGATGACGTACCACAGTCCGTCGGAAAACTGCCTGACCCAGACTCTGCGGTCCAGGTCGGCTCCCGAGGAACGCAGGAAGACCCTGAGGTGATCCTGATCCGGGGACGTTCTGACGATGTTCAGGCTGTAGTTGTCAGGAGACATCCTGTAGCCGTTTTCAGGACTTGTTCCCGCAGCGAAGCTCTGAAAAATGTACCTGTAGTGCGGATCCCTCAGGCGGCGCACAAAGGTGACGTATTTCTGGCTGCTTTCCCAGTTGGCGTCAGTGTGCATGATGAAGCGGAGCATTTTTGACGCCTCTGCCCTGCGCTGGGGATCCAGGTAGCAGAACACCGCGTCAAAATACATTTTCACGGCGCCCTGGGGAGTTCTGGCCGCAGTCTGGCAGCGTGACTTGAATTCGCTGTAGGTAGACGGCAGCCCTCCGGCTCCGGAGGCCTGCACCGGAGTGGATGCGGCCGGGCCCGCGCAGAGGAGGAACAGCGCCACAGCGGAAAAAAGAACAGAGGAAAAGAGATGCTTTTTCATGAGGGGCTCCTTTTCGGTCTGTTAATCAGAGCACAGGAAAGAGCTGTAGCTTTGCAGAATGGCCTCAGACGACATACTCTTCGTCGTCCTGACATTGAAGAGGTGCGGGACGAGTTTGGTCATTCCCGGCAGGGTTATTTTGTCGCACGATCCGATTTTGGAGCCGCTCTTCATGGCAAAGACATTGGTGACTTTGTTCAGGGACAGGAATCCCCATTCATCCAGATCGTCACCTTTAAAACAAAGCGCTGTTTTCTGGCATCCGACGCACTGGACAACATTGATAGGCGTCCTGATGGCGGATGCGCCCCGCACAACGATATACCTTTCCGCGTTCGTCATGACGATGTACCCGGATGTCTGAAAATCCCGCTTCTTCAGCATGATATGCGCGCCATCGTGCGCTTTTTCGCACTTCCGTATGGTGCTTCCATCCTTCAGGATGCGCCATGTGGCCTGCTGGAAATTGAACTCCTTATGCTGGGGTTTTGTGTTCGCGTTGATGTCGTCCGGGGTAAGTGTGAAAAACTGTTTCCCGCACAGCCAGCATTGCCATTCCGTGACATCGATGGTGCGTTCTTCGCCGGAATCCTGAGCTGCCGCATTGTTTACGGCGCCCGCGAACAGGAAAAGCAGCGGAATCAGGAAAAGCATCGTGCGTTTTTTCATTTCAACGTCCTTATTTTGAGGGTTTTCTGCCAGAAAGAAGCGCAGCGTGTTTATTCCATCATGAGGACATCCGGACAGCCCGCGCCGGTATAACCATGACACCCCGGATACACTCTCTTTCAGAATAGACGAACTGCCTTCTTTGAGGCAATCGTCCGCGCGATGATTTTGTCTGAAGGCCTCTGGAGCGGCGAAATCCGGCGCCGGCAAGAATTTTTTTCCTCTTTTCATCCCGGAGATGAGTGAAAGCGGAGCCGGATTTTCTCAGGGATCAGATGAAGTCCGGGACGGGCGGCGTTTCCCCCAGTCCATACGTTCCTGAACATTCAGGTGATGCGTGAAGAATTTATGAAAAAAGCCGTTTTTCCCTGCCTGGCCTTTCCGGACCTGCTGCCCCGGCCCCGATCTGTCTGACTGAGGGAATGCGCCTCTGAATGCGGCTCCTGACGATGCGTGTGCTGCGGCCTTCAGCGGCCGGCAGGGGGCGTAGTTCCGGCTCCGGGAAGCATGCCTTCTGCCGTCAGGAAAATTTGCTTCATCATGGAAGGGGACAGCCTCTGTTTCCTCTCGCCGGCGGCATCTTCGGCCGGAGCCGGCCGGACTGCGGGCATTCTCTGCAGGGGGGGGCGGTACGGAAACGCTTTAAGGAAGAAAGACGCAGCGCCGTCCGGCATCCTGCACCCGGAATGAAATTTCACCGGTCCGCCGGGACACTGACGGAAGCAGGGATTCCGGTTCTGTCACCTGAAAGGACATATGGCGGAACGCGGAATAACAGGAATATTATCAACGCTGATAAAATTTTTTAATGTTCAATCCATTCCGGATTCCACCGGAGCATCTTCCCCTTATTTGTTTTTGCGGTCGTTTTAGGGTATCCGTTACAGGCGGAACAAAGGGATGGCGCGCGTACTGCCTACCGCTGCTCCGCACGCCCGCGGTCCCAGGCCGCCGGGCGGTTTCGTTTTCCGGACATAACTTCCATCGGGGAATCATGCACAAATATATCCGCATCATGCGCCTGAACCATTGGATTAAGAACCTCTTTGTCCTTCCCGGTTCGGCTTTTGCTCTTCTGCTCGTTCCTGAAGCCACCGCACAGGGGTACGGCTCCCTTTTCTGGAATCTCTTCTTCGGACTTCTGTCCACCTGTCTCATCGCTTCGGCCAACTACGTGATTAACGAGTGGCTGGACGCGCCGTTCGACAGATTTCATCCCGTGAAGAAGCACCGCGCCGTGGTGGAGGAGGGCGTTGACGGACGTATCGTCTACGCGCTCTACGCTGCGCTGACGCTCATCGGCTTTGCCCTGGGACTGCTTGTTTCCCTGCCCGTATTTCTCATGGAGCTCTGGCTCTGGGTGATGGGCATCCTTTACAACGTGAAGCCTTTCCGCACCAAGGACCTGCCTTTCGTGGACGTGCTCACGGAGTCCATCAACAACGCCATCAGGCTCCTCATCGGCTGGTTCATCATCACGTCAGTCTGGTACCCGCCGCTCAGCATCATCATCGGCTACTGGCTTGGCGGCGCCTTCCTGATGGATATAAAGCGGTTCTCCGAGTACCGCATGATTGCCGACAAGACGACGGCCTCCCTGTACCGCAAATCCTTCGCTTACTACGATGAGCGCATTCTGCTCGGCGCGGCTTTCTTCTATGCCATGGCCTCATCCTTCTTCGTGGGCATCTTTCTCATCAAGTACCGCATCGAGTTCATCGTGCTCATGCCCTTCCTCATGGGGCTCTTCTGCTACTACCTCATGATCAGCTACAAAAAGGACTCCGCGGCCCAGGCGCCGGAGAAGCTTTACCGCGAGAAGGGGCTTATGCTCTACGTGCTTTTTCTGAGCGTGCTCTTTGTCGTGCTTCTCAAATTCGACATTCCCGCACTGGCCTGTTTCGTGAGCGACAGACTCATCCATATCGGCTGAGAGTCACGGGAGGAGGTCCCTATGTCCGCTTCCGGCAGGCCGGTTATGGTGGTCGCAGACTTTGATGACACACTCATCACCGTCGATTCGCTCTGCGCCATGATGAAGAAGAACCGCTGGTACCTCGATCCGGCCATGATAAGGGCCGGCGCGGGCATCGTTTTTGCGAAGGCGTCCGGCGGGAACGAGCTCCGGGCGCGCAGTCGGTTCAAGTGGCTCATGCTCCGCAGATATCATGCTCTTCCTGAGGAAGAGAAGGATGCCTGGACCGTGTACTTCAGGCAGCGCTTCAATACCGGCGTGCTCGGGCAGATCCGGGATCTTGCGCCGGAGAAGGTCATTATCGCCTCGGCTTCTGACGCGGATCTTATCCGGCGCGTGCTCGACGGCGTCCTGAGCGCTGACGACATTATTGCCAGTGTCTTCACTGAGGATGAGTCGTCGTTCCAGACCTGCTACGGGCAGTGGAAGGCGGACAGATTCGCGGAAAGGCATCCTGAGAGGACAGGGTACCACGTCGTTGTGTTTACTGATTCCGAATCGGACCGTCCGCTCATGCGCCTCGCAGACGAAGTGCGCCTGATCCGCAGATAGGGGCATTCTGGCGGGGTGGGAGGATTCCCTCCCTGCATCCCGGGGCTGTTCCGTTTCCCGGCCAAAGCTGTTTCCGCTCCCTGCGTCCGGCGCTCTGGCGTGATCTGTGCCCGCGTGCTCTTGGCGGCTTCAGAGAGCCGTTTTCAGGTGTGTCTGGTGGAATGAAGCGGGAGTTTTCCTGTAGAACAGCTCCCGTTTTTCCGCTGTTCCGTGCCGCCCGGGATCTGCGGAAGCGCAGCCGGTTTTCGCGGGCTCCGTACCGGGGCTGCCGCAGAGCCTCCGGAAGGATATCCCGTCCTGTATATGAAAAAGCCCCCGTTTCCTTCCGGAAGCGGGGGCTCTGTTTCTGCAGAAGAGTGCTTTTTACATGAAGAGGTTCATGATGAGCACTTCAGCGCCGGCGACAGCCCAGGCGATGGTGGTCGTGTAGGACCATGTCCTGAACTGGTCCTTTGTCTGGGTTACGCCGAGCAGACGGTTAACGACCCAGAAGAAAGAATCGTTGAAGTAGCTGAAGAACAGGGAACCGCCGCAGCAGGCGAAAGCGCCGACAATGGGGTTCACTGTTCCGGCAGCGGCCAGAATGGGGGCGGTGATGCCGGCGGCCGTGATCATGGCCACCGTACCGGAGCCCTGGATGAACCGGACGCCCGTGGAGATCAGGAAGGGCAGGAGAATGAGCGGGATATTGGCGTGAGCCATGCCCTGGGCGATGTAGGTGCCGAGGCCGGAGTCCTTGATGATCTGGCCGAGGGCGCCGCCGCCACCGGTGACGAGCAGGATGATGCCTGCCTGTTCCATGCCCTTTTCCATTTCCCTGAGGGCGGTTTCACGGTCTACGTTCTTAAGCTGGGTCACGATAGCGAGGAGCAGGCCGAGGCCCACGGCGATGATGGGCTGGCCAAGGAAGATCAGGACGCCGTAGAAACCGGTCTTCAGCTTGAGAGCGGAAAGAACGGTGTTGATCAGAATAAGGATGATGGGGAGGACGAGCGGGGCGAAGGAAGTGAAAACGCCGGGCAGATCCTTTTCCTCGAGGCTGATGACAGCGTTGGGATTGTAGTCGGATTCCTTGATGGAAATCAGGCTTCCGTCCTCATCGTTGATGAAGGGCATCTTGTGACGGAGGTAGCCCTTCGCGTACAGGATGACGGCGATGGCCATGGGAATGGCCATGCAGATGCCGATGAGGATGAACTGTCCCACGTCAACATTGAAGATGCCGGCGACGCCGAGAGGACCGGGCGTCGGCGGAACCATGGAGTGCGTGATGACGAGGCCGCCGGCGAGGGCAGCGCCGATGCCGATGACGGACTTCTTCACGGTGCGGGCGATGGCCTTGGCGATCGGGGACACGACGATGAAGCCGGAGTCACAGAAAATCGGGATGGAGACGAAGAAGCCGGTAATGGCCATGGCTTCTTCCTCGCGCTTCTTGCCGAAGAGGTTGAGGAAGGTGATTGCCATGCGCTGGGCGGCGCCGGAGATTTCGAAAATCTTGCCGAGGATGACGCCGAAGCCGATGATGATGCCTATGCCGGACAGCGTTCCGCCGAAGCCCTTGGTGATGGACATAATGATGCCGAGGCTCTTGCCGTCAGGGAACGTTTCCTTGACGAGGGGCATGCCGCCGATAACGCCGATGACGACGGTGGCGATGATCAAAGCCACGAAAGCGTGGATTTTGGTCTTCAGCACCAGGAAAATCAGAACCGCCAGGCCGATGATGAGGCCGAGCAGCATCTGGTTGCCACTGAGGTTTTCAATCATAAACCCTCTCCTTTATTGAACGGGTGAGTTTCTTCCCTGTGGCTGAAAGCGGGGAAGCGCCCGCCTGTTTGATCTGGAAACGCCCTGCCTATCCTTTGATGAAGGAGGGAGCGTATTTGGCCGCCAGACGGACAGCCTCAATCATGCTGATGGCGCTGGCTTTGCCCGTGCCGGCGATATCAAAGGCCGTACCGTGATCGACGGACGTGCGCAGAATGGGCATGCCGTTGGTGACGGAAATGGTGCGCTCGAAGTCCAGGGTCTTGGTCGCGATGTGTCCCTGGTCGTGGTAGAGAGAAAGGACGCTGTTGAACTTGCCGATTTTGGCGAGATGGAAGACGGAGTCCGCGGGGACGGGGCCCACGACATCGTAGCCTTCGGCCTTCATTTCCTCGCAGGCGGGGCCGATGACATTGACTTCCTCCCAGCCGAAGAGGCCGCGCTCGCCGGAATGCGGGTTGAGGCCGGCCACGGCCATGGTGCCGCCCTCGACGCCGAGACGGCGCAGGGCTTCGGTGCAGCGGCGCACGTAATCCTTGATGCGGTCCTTCTTAATCATGCCGAGCATCTCCAGAATGGAGACGTGGCGGGTCAGGAAGAAGACGCGCAGGCCCCTGGTCTCGAACATGGTGAGGGGATCGGGCGTGTTGGTCAGCTTGCCGAAAATTTCGGTGTGGCCGATGAAGGGCACGCCGCCCTCATGCAGGGACTGCTTGTTGATGGGCGTCGTGGCCACGGCGTCCACTTCGCGGGCGTTGGCGAGCTCAATGGATTTGGCGATGTAGTCGTAGGCCGCCCTGCCGCACATGCCGCTGACTTTGCCGTACGCGAATTTCCCCATGTCGACGTTGTCGAGGTCGATGAGGTTGAGCACGCCGCGGCTGTAGTCGCCTTCGGCGGGTTTGGAGATGCGTCTGATGGTGAGGGGGGAACCCGTTATTTCGATGGCCTTCTGCATGATCTTGCCGTCGCCGATGACGACCACGTCAGCGGACTCGAGGGCCTCGTCCGAACACAGGGTTTTGGCCGTGATTTCCGGTCCCACGCCGACGGGATCGCCCATGGGAACTGCGATAAGCGCTTTCCTGCTCATATTTTCTGCTCCTTATACAGAGAGACGTTTTTTCAGATAGTTGACGCACTCGACGAGCGCGTCGGGACCACCCTGGCTGCCGCCCTTGGTGACGATGTGGCAGCCGTCCATGCTTCCGCCCATAATGCGGCCGTAGGCAGCGAGGGGCAGCACCTCGTCCTGAAGGCTGATGCCCTGGGCGCCGGCCCTTCCGCACACGGCGACAGTGATGTCGCCGACGCAGCAGTAGATGCCGCGGAAGACCTTTACCTTCGCGAAGATGCGCGCCGCGATTTCGGCAAACGCCTGGTTGATGATTTCGCTCACGCCGTCCACGTCGAGGCCGAGCTTATTCATGTAAAACGGAAAATCAATGCGTTTTTCGGGATCAAGACCGTCACCGGCCACCAGATTCACGGGAAAGAGGTCGTATCTCGTGACGATGGAGTCCACCACGCGGCTGATTTCCTTTTCGCGGCGCTCCGGAGATTCCAGGAATTCGCTCGTGTGCACGTTTTCGTCCACCATGCGTTCCCTGAGGCGGAGCTGTTCCACCTGACGGGCGGTCAGGGGATGGACGCTGCCTACTACCACGAGGATGCGCGGGGTTTTGTAATGAACGGCCGGCACAAGCGCTTTGCGGGCGAGGGCGCCGGTGAAGGCGCCGGAATCCACGGCCACGACGCTGAGCTTCGACGTCAGCGTGGCGTCGGCGATGAGATCAAGATCCTCCTGGGTGACAGCGTCAAAGCAGAGGATGCGCTCCCCGTTTTCCACGTGGCGGCGCATGGTTTCAGCGAGCTTGTGCTTGCCGTGCATGAGATCGTCCACGGTGACGCATCCCACCCTGTACTTTGTCTGCTTCTCCATGATCTCCCGGACACCCGATACGTTGACCGGGCACTTCGGGTCGATGGCGATGTCCGTCTTGTGCAGGAGCATGCCGTTGACGAGGAGATAACCGCCGACCACGGTGCGGCCGGAGCTCGGGAAGGTGGGCACCACGAGAGCCGTGCGTCCGTCGTCCAGTGCGTCGAGCATGGCGTCCGTCTCGGCGCCGAGATTGCCGCGCAGCGTGCTGTCAACACGCTTCGAGTAAACCTTGACGTCAGGGGACATGAGTTTCCGCGTGGCGTTGTACACGCGGCGGTAGGCCTCCTCCGGAGGCACAGCGCGGGAGTTTGTGGGGTAGATGACGCAGTCGGAATCGGCGTGAGCCGCGGTTTCCAGGGCGTCTTCAGTAAGAATGCTCATGGACGTGAAATTGCTCTGGCGCAGCTGGACGCCTGTCGCGTTTCCGCCCGTCAGGTCATCGGCGATGACAACGCACTGTGGCATGAAATACTCCTGTGATTACCGGGCGGAAAAATCGTTTTCCGGAGGGTATAAAATGTTACTGTTTGGATAAAGAATTACAATTCATTTGTAAAGAATGGGCGTACCAGGCATGCAGCCGGTGATTACTGCGGCAGAAGATGAGTGCATTATGTTACAATTATGTTACGAAATGTGCCGGTCAAAGGGAAAAATGCAGGGAAAACAGGAAGAAAGAGGGTCATAATGTGTGTTATCATTTTATGATAACATGGCATGATGTAAGAATAATGGAAAAATGCATGACATTGCAGAAGGAAGACCTGACGGACGCGGACACGGTTACCCGCAAGGCCGGACAGCTTTTTTCTGTGCAGGCCCTTTTTTTCCGGAAGGCGGTCTCCCGGATGAGTTGGTGGATAAACAAGCAGCTGAAATGCACGCTTTTTTGACAGTTTTGCCATGCTGCCGGCACACGGGGCCTGGCCTCTCCTGATACAGTGCTTCTGTCCGTGAAACATCCGTTTTGCATGGTTTGCCTGTCATCCTGATTACCCGGGAGCCGTCCCTCTTCGGCTCCCGGGCGGCGGATGGGGCAGGGAGGAAGAAAACATGATGGCGGTTAATGAGCTGCCCAGAGGCCGGGAACTCAGGATTTGCGCGCTCAGGGCTCTGGAAAGACTTGGCGGCCGCGGAACAGCCGCCCAGATCGCTGCTGAGATCTGCGGCAGTGAGTCACCTGTCTCAGGGAATGGGGATTATGTTTCGCTAGAAAGGCGCAGGATGCGCTCTGACTTTGAGTTTGACATCGGGCTCGCCGGCGCGGCGCTCCAGAAAAGCGGCCTTCTGCGCGCCGGGGACAAAGGTGTCTGGTTCCTGACGGACAGGTATCAGAAGCCGGCAAAAAAACTTCCCGGCTTCCTGCGTTTTTTCCTGGGACGTGATGCGCGCGGGTAAGCGCGTTCCTGACTCCGGGGCGGGCATACGGCCGGCCCCGTGGAGCCGGAGGGAAACGGATTCCGTTCCCGCCGGCGGTTCCGTGCGCAGTTCCCTGCTCAGGGCGCGTGCCCTGTCAGTACCGGTATTTTTTCCGTTCGGCCTGTCCTCTCCGCTCAGGAGCGGGCGCGGCTCACGCTGAGGACGGCGCCAAGGAAGACGGCGAAGGCGCCAATGGCGAGAATGCCCAGCTCGGACCAGGCGACGGGCCTTCCCGCGGCGGCTGCCTGCATGGCGCCTGCGGCGTGGGGAAGAGGCAGTACGCCGAGCAGGTGCCGGGCCCATTCCGGCAGGCGTTCCAGGGGGAAGAATGTGCCGCCGAGAAAGGCCATGGGCGTTATGACGAAGTTGGAGAGGAGCGCCTGATCCGCGTGGGATTTCACAAGCATGGCCATCATGATGGCGAGGCCCGAGAAGAACCACGCGTTGAGCACGAGGGCCAGCCAGAGCCCCGGGGCGAGAAGGTTAACGTGCACGCCCGCGAGGGTTCCGATGATCATGATGATGACGCTGGCGCCCATGGCTCTGACGATGCCGGCGGCTGTCTCGCCTGCAACGTAGCCCGAAGCGGAAAGCGGGCAGGTCATAAACTCGTCGAGCATATGCCAGTAAAACCTGGCGATATTGATATCGACCGCTATGGCCCAGGCCTGGGTCATGCTTGCCATGGCCACGAGGCCGGGCACGAGGAAGTCGATGTAGGGCAGTCCGTTGACGGTGACGCCGCCCATGGCGCAGGTGAAGGCCGTGAAATAGAGCAGGGGGGAGACAAGCCAGGAGGCGAGCTGTTTCGGCATGCGCCTGCGCAGGATGAGCATTTCCCTGAGAAAGACAGGCCAGGCGCCCGTGAAAGGATGTATTTTCGTCATGGCTTTACTCCCTGATGCCGTGGCCGGTCAGCCTGAGATAACTGTCTTCGAGCGTCGCCGGCCGCACTGCCGATGAGAGGGCGCGCTCTTTGTCCGCTTCCATAAAGGCCGCGGCCTCCTCCCTCGTGGGGAAGCACTCCGTAGTGAAGCCGTCCCTGCCGTGCGTGTCGACGGCCCAGGCTCCGGTGCGGCGTATGAGTTCCTTCGGTGTGCCCCGGGACAGGATGTGTCCCTGATCAAGAAGGATTACCCGGTCTGCCAGAAGCTCCGCCTCTTCAATATAGTGGGTAGTCATGAGAATGGTGGTGCCGGCTCCGCGTATGCTGCTGATGATGCCCCACAGCGTGCGGCGTATCTGGGGATCGAGACCGGCGGTGGGTTCGTCCAGGAAAAGGATTTTCGGGGAATGCATGAGGGCCCGTGCCAGCACCACGCGCCGCTTCTGGCCTCCGGAGAGCTGTTTCACCGGTGTGTCCGCGCGATCCGTCATCCTGGTGAGGGCGAGAAGCCTGTCTTCCGCCTCTGTGCGCGCCTTTTTCGGCATGCGGAAGAAGCGGCCGTGTATGTCCAGATTCTCGCGGATGGTAAGATCGGGGTCGAGATTGAGGTACTGGCCCGCCACACCGCACAGAGCCTTGGCCGCAACGGGATCGCGGGCTATGTCTATCCCCGAGAGGAGCACGCGGCCGCTGTCCGGAGCTGTGCGGCCTGTCAGGATCCTGATGGTGGTCGTTTTGCCTGCGCCGTTGGGCCCGAGGCAGGCAACGAGTTCCCCCCGGTCCGCGTGAAAGCCGACGTCGTGCAGCACTTCGCGGTCTCCGTAGCTTTTGCAGAGATGTTCGGCATCGATCATGGGCTTCCTCCTGCTTCCTGTGTGGGGGAATCTGATACCCCCGGGACGGCCGTTCCCGCAAATATTTTCCGCCTCCGGGACGTCAGGGACTTGCAAAATAGTGTAAGCTCCTGCACAACAGGCGCAAATGAGAAAAGTCCCCTTTTACCCTTTTCAGGAGAAAACGATGAAGTTTTTCGATGATGAAGACGATACCGGCGAAAAAATGCTGATCAACACGCTCCAGCCGGCCATGCTGGCTGCCGTTGTATTCTGCATGATGCTTTTCGTTCAGCCTGGCTGGCTCCCCGGCATCGAGTCGTGGCTCCATCTCTGCATAGGGGGCTTCCTGACCGGCATGGTGTTTTCCTTCATCGCCTTCTTCACTGTGGCCCGCAGGGTGAAGGCAGGAGGCATGCAGGCCTCACTCGCCGGAGGACTCGTGCACCGCTTCGTCAAATGCCACTGGGACTACGTGCGCTGGGCTATTACCGGCATTATCCTGGCCATTGCCATGATGGCTGCCGTTCTGAAGAGCAAGATAATCGGCGATGTCCTTCTCGATACCGTCATGGTGGCGCTGACGACCGGCGCTTTTCTTTCCCTCGTGCGCGTCTTTTTCGTCTGCCTGCTCATGTCCTCCGCAGAGAAGAAGAGCAGGGGAAAGGCGTAGGCCCGCCGGAAATCGGGGCCAGTCCCGCCTCTGCCGCCGGGGTCTGAATGAAGCCGGTCTCTCTGCCCGCCCGGGCGTGAAAAGCAGGGACCGCTGCAGACGTAATTTTTCCCCTGTGTTTTTTCCTTTTTAATGAACTGAACGGCTCCGCCCGCGGAAGCGGGAGAAGCCGCTGACAGACAAAGGCCGGCGGAAGGCCGGCACGGAGCTTCTGAAGGCACGGGAGAGCATGTCTCCTGGGCCTTCAGAATTTTTTTTAAGGAAAAGAAAATTTTTTGTTGACAGTGTGGCCCCATGAGACTAAATGACTGTTTGTTCACTCAATGAACACTTTCAGCCACCAGTTAATCCACTCTGTGGAAAGGAAAACATCATGAAAGTCTATTACGACAAAGACGCTGATCTCAGCTACCTCAAGGGTAAGACCGTTGCCGTTCTCGGCTTCGGCAGCCAGGGCCATGCCCATGCTCTCAACCTCCGCGATTCCGGCGTGAACGTCCTCGTTGCCCAGCGCCCCGGCGGTGAGAACTACGAACTCGCCAAGAAGTACGGCTTCGAACCCATGAGTGTCGCCGAAGCTTCCAAGAAGGCCGATATCATCATGGTCCTTCTTCCCGACGAAGTGCAGGCCGACGTCTACAAGAAGGACATCGCCCCTGCCATGACCGCCGGCAAGACCCTCGCCTTTGCCCATGGCTTCAACATTCATTTCCAGCAGATCGTTCCGCCCAAAGACGTGGACGTCATCATGATCGCCCCCAAGGGCCCCGGCCACCTCGTCCGCCGCACCTTCACTGAAGGCTCCGGCGTGCCGGATCTGATCGCTGTGTACCAGAACGCTTCCGGCAAGGCCAAGGAAGTGGCCCTGGCTTACGCCAAGGGCATCGGCGGCGCCCGCTCCGGTGTCATCGAGACCTCCTTCCGCGAAGAGACCGAGACTGACCTCTTCGGCGAACAGGCTGTCCTCTGCGGCGGCCTCTCCCACCTCATCAGGGCCGGTTTCGAGACCCTGGTTGAGGCCGGCTACCAGCCCGAGATGGCCTTCTTCGAATGCCAGCATGAGATGAAGCTCATCACCGACCTCATCTATGAGGGCGGCCTCGCCCGTATGCGCTACTCCATCAGCAACACCGCCGAGTACGGCGACTACGTTGCCGGTCCGCGCATCGTGACCGATGAGACCAAGAAGGCCATGAAGCAGGTCCTGACCGAAATCCAGGACGGCACCTTCGCCAGCAACTTCATCAAGGAGTTCAAGTCCGGCGGCAAGGCTCACTTCCTCGCCACCCGCCGTCTTGAGGCCGAGCATCAGCTGCAGTCGACCGGCGACAAGATGCGCACCATGATGAGCTGGCTCAAGAAGGACAAGACCTCCGACTAGTTCAAAATTCCTCCGTTTTCCTTCCGCAGGGCGTCCCGCTGTCAGCACAGCGGGGCGTGAAACGAAAGGAGTGGCTGACGTCCGTGGCGTTCACGGACGCCAGCTTCTTTTTTTCCTGAAATCTGGAGTTTTACGGCGTCTGGGAGTATGAAGAATCTGGCTGCCGCGGGATTTCCTGAAAAACGTTCGCCCGTGGGAAAGAGAGGAGGAGATCATGTTCAAGTGGTTCACCATGCTGGTGACAGCCGCCTCCCTCTGTCTCTTCTCCTCCCCGATTCAGTGCAGCCTGCCGGTTCAGTCCCATGACGGCGTCCTGAAGAAGACCGCGAAGGCTCCCGGCGTGGCGGATCCCTCCGGGTCCCTGAAGGAACGTCCTGAAGTTCAGGTGGACGATGACATGGCAGACAGCGCCGGCGGCCTTCAGGACGATTACGACCGCATCCTCAACGAAATCGGCAGCATGAGATATGACGAGGCCGAGCGCGCCGCTCCCACTGAGCTTGAGGGCTTCTGGGTGCGCATTCCCCATGACGGCAGGGGATTCCCGTACATCAGGTTCAAGGGACAGTTCTTCTCCCTTGTCATCAGCCCGGACACGAGCATAAGCGGCGTCTTCCGCCTGGACGGCAGCGAGTCTGAGTTTCTGGGCCGCTGGGAAGGCCCGGGCCAGCCTTCTGACATCGATCCCATGGAAGACGAGAATCCGGGAGTGTTTATGGATCTGCCTTCCTTCACGCATGAAGGGCGGAGACTTGAGCTTTCCGGCGGCCGGGAACTTTCCGGAACCTACCGGCGCCTTAAAAGCGAGCCGACCTTCAGGGCTGACGGCACACTTCAACTGGAAATCGAAGGCGACTAGACCGGTTCCTCCGCCTTCCCTTTAACCTTTTTCTGCCGGACATACGGCGGGCAGCTCCCGGGGAGTTTTCCATGCCAGTTATCCTTACTCTTGATCCTGAAGTGAAAAAACTCTGGCCCGGAACCGTCCTTGGCGTCATGACCTGGCATGCTTCCGTGCATGGCGTAAACCCGGATCTCTGGACTTTTTACGCTGAATCCGTGCAGCCCGGCCTCTTCGGGAAGCTTCAGTCCACAGAGCTCTCCGCCATGTCGGCCATGTCCGACAACCGCAGGGCATTCAAATCCTTTGGCATCGACCCCGGCCGCACGCGCATATCCTCAGAAGCGCTCTACCGCCGCGTGCGCCAGGGAAAGGAGCTCTATCAGGTGAACGCCGTGGTTGACGCCAACAACCTCGTCTCCCTCTCTTCCGGCTTTTCCCTTGGAAGCTACGATATGGCCAGGACAGGTCAGAGCGTTGTCCTCCGCCTGGGCAGGGAAGGGGAGACCTATGCCGGTATTGGCAAGGGCGGTATAAAGCTTCACCACATGCCCGTGCTCTGCGACGGGGACGGGCCTTTCGGAAGCCCGGTGAGTGATTCGCGCAGGGCCATGGTGTCTGACGGGGCAGAGAACATCTTGACCGTCATTTACGGCTTTTCCGGAAGGGGGCCTGTTGAGGCGGCTCTTCAGGAGGCCTCCACCTGCTTTATGCGTTTCGCCGGCGCTTCTGAAATAGAAACGGCCCTGGCGGAGTAGCTCCGCAGGGCCGTTCAGTCTTGTTTTTTCAGAAAGCGCTCTACTTCTTCGAGAAGATGCGCTGCAGGGATTCCGTGTCGAGCGGAGTGAGATTGAAGCGCATGCCCGCTTCGTCGAGAAGCGAGGAAAGGGATTTTCCGGGGTTGACGTTGAGCTGCTCGTTAATGAACTTGGCAGCTTCCTGGACTTTTGCACTGGGGCTGATAACGGCCATGGCGTACTCCTTTGCGCGCCGGCGTTTTCCGCCAGCGGGACGGGTGTGAATCAATAGACAGCTACCCCCAGATTTGATAAGGCGTAGCGTTCGTTTCGTGCGGTCATCAATAAGCCGCCATCATCCATCTTGCAAGGATTTTTATCGTGGACAACATCTGGTCTGCCATCATACTCAGCGTTGTCGAGGGCCTGACTGAGTTCCTTCCCGTCTCCTCGACCGGGCACCTCATCATCGTGGGCGATCTCCTCAGCTTCACCGGCGAAAAAGCGAGCGTCTTCGAGGTCTTCATTCAGCTTGGCGCCATCCTCGCCGTTGTCGTCCTTTACTGGGACAGGTTCATCGGGCTCCTCAGGCCCAGGGCCGACCGGCGTTTTTCAGGGCTTTACGGCATCTGGCTTCTTATTCTCACCTGCATTCCGGCCTGCGTCCTCGGCCTGATCTTCCATCATGACATCAAGGAATATCTCTTCACTCCGAAGACCGTCGTCTTCGCCCTCATTGTCGGCGCCATTATGATGATAGTCGTCGAGAAGATGAAGTTCCGCGAATCCTGCCGCACGCTTGACGAACTCACCCCGAAGCTGGCCTTCGGCATTGGCTGCTTCCAGTGCCTTGCCCTGTGGCCCGGTTTCTCCCGCTCCGCGGCAACCATCATGGGCGGCATGATCCTCGGCGCCAGGCGTCCCGTGGCGGCCGACTACTCCTTTATCGCCGCTGTGCCGATCATGGTGGCAGCGACGGGCTTTGACCTCCTCAAGAGCTGGAGCCTCTTCAGCACGGACGATCTGCTTATCCTTGGCATCGGCTTCGTAGGCGCGTTCATCTCGGCCCTGCTCGCCGTGAAGGCCTTTGTGGCCGTGGTCGGCAGGGTGACCCTGGTGCCTTTCGCCGTGTACCGGCTTATTTTGGCTCCCGTCGTGTTCTACTTCCTCTGCCGTTAAGACGTCTCTTTCATAAGCGCAGCGAAGCGGCAGCGATCCTCTTTTGGATCGCTGCCGCTTCTTTTTTTCCCAGTGCCGGAATCTCCGGGAGAAACAGGCTCCCTTCCGGCTGCTGTCTGTCTTTTCCCGGGGGCCTGTGCCCGGCAGAAGCTGAGGGCAGGGCGGATTCCGCGGGGCTGTCCTGCCCGCCTGGTTTTCCGCCTCCGGGCGGACGCGCGGGCACCGGGTTTTTCCGTTTTCCGGTGATGGGATGTTCTTCCCGGAAGCTTTTTCTGAGGGCAGCCGGGGAAGAATTTGTGCCTGCCCCGCGGGCAGAGCGGGGTGTCTGCAAAATCTGATCCGTTAAGAGGAAAGATTCCTGTTAAGTTTTAAACCGAAAAAAATTTAACAAAAGAGACCGCCTGGAAAAGTAAGTCACTGTAATAGAGACAGAAGATCTAACGAAAATTGTTCTTTTTGCTTTTTAAAGAGAAGAGATCCTCTCCGGTTCCTTCGCTGCCGTTCCCTGCTCTTGCAGTGCTTCCGGGCACGGGTGGCGTACCAGCTCATCTTCCCGGAAAAATATGCGTATGATACGTATGTTGGCATGTGGATGCTCTCCGTTTTTCCCCTGCAGCACCGCCTTTTTTTCTGTGCCGCGGCGGGAAAAATAAAGGCTTTTTCCATATGTCCCATAAGGTGACAACATAATTGTAACGGCCGTTGTAAAGTCCGGAGACGTTGACGCCTCCGAATTTTGTGTGTAGTATATTCCGCATAATTTCCAGCCTGGTTCAGGCAGCTGAAACACGAGTTTCAGCAGTCCCCGGGTGTGTTTCCGACGGACTTGTAAAATTTTCATAATGAGAGGTTTCAGATGAAAAAAATGATTCTGGCCGCCATGGCCGCCGCGATGTTCTTCACTGCTCCCTCTATGGCTTCCGCCGAAGAGGCTGTCGATATGAGCAAACTGTCCTGCAAAGAATTCCTGAGTGCAGACCAGAGTAAGATCGGCATGATGCTCATGTGGATCGACGGTTACATGAGCGGCAAGAGCGACAACACCATGATGGACAACGCGTGGATGGAAAAACTTGGAACCCATATGGGTAAGTACTGCGCGTCCAATCCTCAGAAGACCATCATGGACGCCATCGAGAACATGCCCGAGTAACGGGATTGCCTGAAGCCACAGTTTCCGTCCGCGGTCTGGATCGCGGCGGATATTTCTATAAACTCTATAAGGTGAACCGATGAAATCCCTTCGTTCTGTTTTTCTTGCCCTGATGCTTGTCCTCGGTCTTTCTTCTGCAGCTTCAGCCCAGGATATCGTTGTTGCCAACGCGACCGGCTTCACCATTCAGCAGCTCGGTCTTATTGACTCCTCGGCCTCCGGCGATGCCCAGGATCTGCTCGGCAATGATACGCTCGCCAACGGCGAGGCTCTGCAGATCTCCATCTCCGGCTCTCCGAAGGGCTGGGAACTCATTGCTACTGACGGACAGGGCGGACAGGTAAACTGGCAGAATCTCGACCTTACCGGCGTGAGCAAGATCACCCTCCACGCAAACGGTACCGCCGACCTCCAGTAACACTCCCTCTGCGCCCCACAGAACTCATACGTTTCTTAGAAAAACCATGCGGCCCGCGTCACTGCACCGCATGGTTTTTTATGTACTCCCGTCCGGAGACTGCCCTGACGGCGGGGAAAATCAGCCGGTGCCATGGTGCCGGATGGAGTCCGTACGGGCGGGAATGGACGTATCCCGTGAAAAGTCAGTTTCCGGATGGCTTTGCCGGCCAATAACGATGGCATGCCGCCTGACAGCTGCCGGCCCGGATATCAGACAATGCCTATCCCCAGACAGATACCAGCCGGCCACCGTGCCTGAACGGTACCGCGGCGGGTGCGGAGACAGGACTTCTGCTCAGGCTCTTTTCTGCCCGGTTAATGTGAAATCAGCGCGGAAGCGGAATCGCAGAGAACGATCTGCCCCGCCCGTGGCGGGGTTTTGCCTTTTCCGCTGAGCGCCTTTCTGCGGTTCCTCTGCAGAAGACAGGAGAATACTTTGGAAAATCAAAATGCTGAAAAACCCGGCCTGCTCTGGGCCGGTTACATTGCCCTTATTCTGTTTACCTTCTGGATGTACTTCCAGAGCCTCTACGGCATTGGCCTCCTTCTCGGTCTGGCCGTTCTGATTGTCGGGATTGCCGCGCGCGGCCGTTTCCGTAGTCAGGGAAGGACGTTCGCCGCAGCGCATGCTTCCTGGCAGGTCAACACTATCTGGATTGCCATCGTTCTCTTCCTTATCACCGTTATCGTTCTTCTGGTTATTTTCGCCCTTATCGGTTCGGATCCCGGCATCGAGTCCCAGCTTGATGCCATCACCCAGAACGACGGGACTCCCGGCGAGATGCTGCACGCTCTCTGGGTTATCCCTGGCATCAAGGTATCTGTCGCGGCCTGTCTCGTCTGTTCGCTCCTGAGTCTTATCTGGCCTCTTAAAAGAGCCATTCAGGGCATTCTGACCCTGTATGCCGGACGCGAGCCCAAAAACGCGGGAGGAGCCGGCGTGGTATCCGTTCTGCTCGCCATCCTTCTTCAGGTTATTCCAATGGTGGTTATTGTTCTGCTGTAAAGAGCGTGGGGGGACTGCCAGACGGCGGTTCCCCCTTTCTTTTTTTCCGTCTGCCTGTTTCTGCCGGGACAGCGCCGGCTGCCCGCATTCCCGTGCCGGTGCCTTCAGGGAGGATCCCGTGGTACGAATTTTCCTTGCCTGCTTCCTGTTTTGTCTGACTTTTCCCGTCCACGCATTTTCCGCGGATACCTGGGCTGTTTACTGGTATATCTGCGGCAGCGACCTCGAATCGGAATACGGATCCGCTTCCGCCGATATCGCGGAGCTGCTCAGGGCCCGTCTTCCTGACAACGTCACGGTTGTTCTTCAGACCGGCGGTACGAAAAAGTGGCATAACGGAATCAGTTCCAAAAAAATCAGCCGTTTCGTCTATCGCGGAAAGGACCTGGAATTGGTTGATACGCAGCCGCAGGCCAGCATGGGCAGCGGAAAAACGCTGGCCTCCTTCCTGTCCTTCTGTAAGAAGAACTATCCCGCGGATCACCAGGTCTTTGTTTTCTGGGATCACGGCGGAGGCAGCGCCGGAGGGCTCTGCAATGACGAGAACTTCGGGTATAAGCCTCTTTCACTGAAGAGCGTGCACGAGGCCTTCTCCAAGGTCTATACGTCCTCAGAGGAAAAACCGCCTTTTGAAATCATCGGTTTTGATACATGCCTGATGGCGACCCTGGACACGGCCAATGCCGTTCACGGCTTCGCGCGGTACATGGTGGCTTCGCAGGAGCAGGAACCCGGCAATGGCTGGGAGTACACGAAGTGGGTTGGCGCCCTTGGCCGCAATACCTCCATGAGCGGCGCCGAGCTCGGCAAAATCATATGCGACGCCTATATGGCCGGCTGCGTGGAAGAGGATACGCAGGATACGGCCACGCTTTCCCTTATCGATTTAAGCAGGCTCGAGAAGCTGAACACGGGCTTCAACGCGCTCGGCATCGAGGCCGTTACCAAGGCCGTGGATAACGAAAATTTCTACGCCACATTCGGACGCGGCGCCAAATCGGCGGAAAACTACGTGAACAACCGCTCCGAAGGTTTCAGCTGCATGGCCGATATCGGTTCACTCGTCCGCAATCTGGCAAAAGACCTGCCGGAATTTTCCCAGTATACGCTCGATGCTCTCAAAGAGGCTGTTCTCTACCAGGTCAGCGGCCGCTACAGAAAGCCGTCCGGCCTGTCCTGCTACTACCCGTATGATGGCGATGAAAGCACATTCAGAGCCATGGTGGATACGGGCAACGTCACGTCCTTCCTTATTCTCAATGGCCTGCAGCACGGTTTCATCGACGGCGAAGAAGCTGCCGAGGTGCTCGAGACCATCTCCAATGATCTCACAAAGACCCTGGAGAAGGAGGAGGCCGGGGAAAACGGGGGTGAATCGTCTTCCCCGCAGCAGAGCGCTGAAACGAAGCCGGAACAGCCTTCTGCTGGCGGAGGTTTCCCGTCCTTTAATTTCGGCGCTGCCGTCCACGGAGGCGCAACCGGATCCGGTTCTTCCGGCGGTGAGTCTTCCGCGCCGGCCGCGACGCCGGACTCTGTCGCCGGCCTCTTCCAGCACGCGTCCTCACAGGTTCTCGCGAGTGTAAAACCTCTCGGGAAACTGGATATTTCCTCGCTGGAAGACTTCAATGTCAGTGTGACGAAGGAGGGCGATGCTCTCCTTGACCTCGGCCCCGAGCGGGTGCGTTTCCTTGACTCCGTGCACTTCTACCTTGCCTATTACAGCGTTGAGGACGACGTCATCATGCTCCTCGGAAAGGACGCCGATATGAAGGCGGACTGGGAGAAAGGAACCTTCAGGGATAATTTCCGCGGCGTGTGGGCGGCCCTCGATGATCACCTCGTTTACATGGAAATCACCGGTGAGTATGACGACTACAACCTGTATGCCGTGCCCGTCATGCTGAACGGCGTCCGCTGCAACCTTCAGGTCGTCTATGATTTCAGCAAGGAGAAATACCAGGTCATGGGCGCGCGCCGGGCCATCGAGAACAACGTCGTTGACAAGGTTCTTATCAAACTGAAGCCCGGCGACAAGGTGACGACTATTCTCAAGGGCATGACCATCTCTGGCGATGACGATGATTTTCAGGAAGTCGAGGTGGACACCTTTACGCTTGGGAAAAAGTACGAGTTCAAAGATATCGACATGGGCGACGGTACGTTCATGTTTATGTTTGAAATGACCGACGTCCAGAATAATACCGCCACATCGAAGGTTGTGACCATCGAAGTTGAGGGTGACAACATCACGTTCTCGGACGAATAACCGGTGGCTGCCGTGCCGTTTCCCTGGTTCTTCTCCGGAGACGGCACGGCGCCCTGCGCTGTAAGACAGCCCCCCCGTATGTCATGAGAGTCAGCCGCAGGGGAGAGCCCGCTGTACTGTTGAAGTCCTGAGTCTTTTCAGACAAAATAACCTGTCACGTTTTTTCCATATCCGGGCGTACAGGAACCTCTGGCCCGGTTTTAAGGTGAAGGTGCAGTTATGACGGGATTGGCCTGCGGACAGAACGGGATCAGAAAGAACCATATGGATATCCTCTGGCATGAGTACGGTGCCAGGGACGGCAACGTTCCCATCAGGGAGGCCGGGCTCCAGGCCAGGGCTTCAGTCGTGGGACGGCTCGGCATGATGATGCTGGCCTGCGGCACGGGCGCGTGGCGGGTCAGAACTTCCATGAATACGCTTTCCGAGCTGATGCACATGAGCTGTTCTGCCGATATCGGTCTCATGTCCATTCAGTACAGCTGCTTCGACGGACGCGACAGCTTCACGCAGTCCCTGAGCCTCACGAACACGGGCGTGAATACCTCGCAGCTGACCCGCCTCGAACAGTTTGTGCGGGACTTCAGTGAACATGAACTGACGAAGACATGCGATGAGATCCATTCCGATCTGGATGAAATAGAGAAACTCGGCGGGCTGTACTCACATCTGGCTCTGGGCTTCGCGTCGGCGTTCGCCTGCGGGGCGTTTACGTTTCTTCTTGGCGGCGGGCTTGTGGAGATGTTCTGCGCCTTCTGGGGCGCCGGCATAGGTCACTTTATCCGCTGCAAGCTCATCAAGCGGCACCTTACCCTGTTCCTGAACGTTATGGTTTCCGTATCGGCCGCGTGCGTGTCGTATACGATCCTGTTCCGGCTGCTGGAGATGTTCCTGCATGTCAGGTTCCAGCACGAGGCCGGGTATATCTGCTCCATGCTCTTCATCATCCCGGGCTTCCCGTTCATTACCTGCGGTATTGACCTTGCCAAGCTGGATATGCGGTCGGGCCTGGAGCGTCTGATGTACGCGCTCATTATCATCACCGTGGCGACGATGACAGCCTGGATTCTGGCCGTACTGCTGAGACTGCATCCCACGGCGTTTCTGCCGCAGAACCTTGCCCTGTGGCAGCAGATCCTCTTCCGCCTCGTGGCCAGCTTCTGCGGCGTTTTTGGCTTTTCCATGATGTTTAACAGTCCGGTGCGCCTCGCGGCCACGGCCGGACTTATCGGCGCCTTCTCCAACACGCTGCGCCTTGAGCTTGTGGATCTCTGCGCCATGGCACCCGCGGCGGCCGCGTTCCTCGGCGCGTTCTGTTCAGGCCTGGCGGCCTCGGCCATCAAGGGCTTTTCCGGGTTCCCCAGAATTTCTCTGACTGTTCCGTCCATCGTCATCATGGTCCCGGGCCTCTACCTCTACAAGAGCTTCTATAATCTCGGCGTCATGAATCTCACCGGAGCGCTGCAGTGGCTCTGTATGGCCACACTCATTGTCCTCGCCCTTCCTCTCGGGCTCGTGGCGGCCAGGATTCTGACGGACAGAAACTTCCGCCACTGCACGTAGCAGGCCGGTTTCTTCTTCCGGATATTTTCCTGGTTTTTTGACGGCATGCCGCGCGCGTGATGTTCTGCCGGTCTGCGGCGCTCCCGGTTCTTAGGGAGCCGTTTGTCCGCCGGAGCGGAGGCAGACATCCTTTTCTGCTTTCCCCGAAGGGGGAGAAAAGGGTATTCTGGAAGCATCCGGAGCCTGCCGCCGGAAAGCGGAATGACCGGCGTGGCTCTTTCAGAAAAACCGCGGCGGGCGGCGTAGGCCGCCGCCAGGAGGAAGCCATGGAATCGAAGCTTGCCCGTATTCTGAAATGCCGTTTTTCTCCCGTGGCGCTCACGCGCACCGATTCCCGGCCTGAAAACGCCCTGTCCTTCAGACCGGGCAGGCGGGCCTGCATCATGTCGCTTTTCGTGAACGCGGCCAAAGGCCGGACGTGCGTGGCTGACGCCGCGGCATGCGGCTGCCCCGGCGCGGTCACGGGCATGGGCTTCGGGGACGGCTACAGGAATTTCCCCGGCGGCACTGAAGCGCTGTTTCACTTTCTTTCCCGGGGCTGCGGCCATACGGAAGCAGGACGCAGGATGGGGGAGGCGATGCGGAAGAAAAGTCCCGCGTTCGCTGACGATTTTCTCTGCGGCGAGCGCTACAAGAAGACGCCGGAGGCCGTGAGGCAGTGGCATGACGCCATGCCTGTCCTGAAAAAACAGGCGCGCTGTGTTGTCTTCCGTCCGCTCGGTGACATAGGTCCGGGCGGGGAAAAGCCGGACGTCGTTGTTTTCATTGCTGACGCAGCCCAGCTCTCCGCTCTTGCGTACATGGCGGATTATGAGGAAGCCGGCGGCCGGGTGATCATGCCCTGGGGCTCGGGCTGCCAGCAGATCGGACTTCTCGCGTTCCATGAAGCCGAATCGTCCAGCCCGCGCGCGGTGGTGGGGCTCACGGATCCCTCGGCCAGGGCGAAGGTGAAGCGTGCTTTTGGAAGCGGCATGCTGACATTTGCCGTCCCGTGGCAGCTTTTTCTCCGGATGGAGGACAACGTGGAAGGGAGCTTCCTCTTCCGTCCTGCCTTTTCCAGGATGATGGACTGAGAGGAGAGGGGGCCGTCCCCCGGAAGAGGCAAGTTTCAGTTTTTTCCGGAGGGGACCTCAGGCTGCTTTGTCCTGTGCGCCGGCTTCTTCTTTCCCGAAGGACGCGCGCCGCTTACCCGTTCGTCTACCAGGGCTCTGGCCATAGCCTCGCCCTGTTCCCCGCCGCCTGCCATGCGGGCGATTTCACTGCGCCGCGCCTTTTCGTCAAGCGGAGCGCAGAGCGTATAGGTGCTGCCGTCCCGCACCATCTTGGAGATCTGGAAGTGTTTATTGGCGCGGCAGGCAATCTGGGGCCAGTGGGTGATGAGGATCATCTGGCGCACGGCGGCCAGGTCTTCTAGTCTGTCCGCAAGGCGGTTCAGGGTCAGGCCGCCCACGCCGGAGTCGACTTCATCGAAGATGAAGGTGGCATCCTCGGAGGCAGGCATAACACCGGCGAGAGCCAGCAGGAAACGGGAGAGTTCGCCGCCCGAGGCGATGCGGTCCAGGGGCTGGGGCGCCTGACCGGGGTTGGGGGCCCAGAGAATGCGGATCTTTTCGTCCTTTACGCCGGGCCAGAGCTCGGTGCCGACATATTCGGGAATGACACGCACACCTTCAGAAAAGCCGAGGCCTCTGAGCTGATCTTCCAGTTTTCCGGCAAAGGCTTCGCAGGCTGCGCGGCGTTTGGGCCTGAGTTCTTCTGTTACGGCTTTAAGTTCTGCGGCGAGGGCGTCCATATCGTGGTCAATCTTTTTGATATCGAGCGCGCACGCGTCGAGAAAATTAATCTTCTCCTCGATTTCAGACCTGAGGGCCAGGATCTGGGGAAGGGTGCGGTGCATCCTGCGCTTCAGCTGGGAGAGTTCGAAGAGGCGCTCTTCCACGGCATCGAGGTCAGCCGGCATGTCCTCCGGAACCGGGGGGTGCCTGAGCGTCCCTGAAAGGTGGTGCAGTTCCTGGATGAAGCTGTTCACGGCTTCCGCGCTGGGAGTGAGGCCCGCGTCGCTTTCAGACATGCGTTCGAGCAGGCGGTGAAAGCCGGCCGCCATGTCCAGGAGGCCCGGCGTATCGCCATCTCCATAGAGCATGTTCAGGGCCGTCTCGTAGTCCTTGCCTGCCTCTTCGGCGCGGCGGGCGCGGGCGCGCACGTCCTCGAGCTCGATGTCCTCGTTTTCCTGCGGTTTGACCTTGTCGATCTCCTGCTGCCGCAGTTCAAGCAGATCACGCATTTCGATGAGTTGCGCCTGCCTGGCCTCGATTTTTTTCCTTTCCGCGAGCTTCTCTTCAAGCTTTGCCTTCAGGCTGTCGCGCTTCTTCAGAAGTTCCGGTTCCCCGATGATCTGCTCCATGAGCTGATTCTGGAAGGCGGGCTGAAGGAGCTTCTGCTGGCCGTGCTGGCTCGTGTAGGCGATGAGCTTTTCCCTGAGTTCCTTCGCGTATTCCTGGGGCTTCATCTCATCGTTGACGTAAAAACGGCTGCGTCCTGACGCGAGAAGTTCACGCTTCAGGATAAGATCCCCGCCGTCAGGGCCGGCTCCCGAGAAGAGAGCCTCCACATGGGCTCTTTCGCTTCCGGCGCGCACCATGTCGGGCCTGAGCCTGTCGCCGAGCAGAAAACCGAGGGCCTTGAGAATGAAGCTTTTGCCGGCGCCGGTCTCGCCTGTAAGGGCGTTCATGCCCGGGCCGAAGTCCAGTTCCATATCTTCAATGAGGGCCAGATTCTGTATATGGAGATATTCCAGCATGACGTTACTTCTTCAGTCGGGGATCCAGAAAATCCCTGAGGCTTTCGCCGAGCAGGTTATAGCCGAGTACAGTTATCAGAATGGCGAGTCCCGGAAAGAGGGAAAGCCAGGAGGCTTCCTCTATAACAGATTTCCCGTCCATGAGCATGTTGCCCCAGCTGGCCTGCGGGGGCTGAACGCCGAGTCCGAGGAAACTCAGGCCCGACTCGATAAGGATGGCGCCGCCTATGCCCAGAATTGCGGAAATGGTGACCGGGGCCATGGCGTTGGGCAGAATGTGCCGGGTCATGATGCGCCAGGTCGAGGTGCCGGCCAGCCTCGCGGCTGATACGAATTCACGTTCGCGCAGGGTCAGCGTCTCGGCGCGGACAAGCCGCGCCACGCCCATCCAGGAGGTCAGTCCGATGACGACCATGATATTGAAGAGACTGGGCTCAAGAAAGGCCACAACGGCCAGAATGAGGAAAAAGGACGGGAAGCAGAGCATGATATCCACGAAACGCATGACGATTTCGTCGACAAGGCCTCCGAAATAGCCGCTGACGAGGCCGAGCAGGGCGCCGATGGAGATGGAGATACCCACGGCCACGAAGCCCACCCAGAGGGAAACGCGTCCGCCGTAGAGGAGCCGCGAGAGCACGTCGCGTCCGAGACGGTCCGTGCCCAGGGGAAATTCCGCGCAGGGGGCTTTCAGAATGGCGTCGAGATGCAGCTCATTGGGGTCAAAGGGGGCGATAAGCGGCGCGAAGACGGCCGCGAAGGTGACGCCCAGCACGATAATGAGGCCGAGGATGAACATGGCGTTGCGCCGCAGGACGCGGACGAAGCGGTGCGCTGTCATTATCCTGCCCCCCTTCCGCTCCTGATGCGCGGATCAGCGAGACCGTAGAAGAAGTCGGCGAGGACGTTGCCGAGCAGGGTGAGCACGGCGCCGAGCACAAGGTTCCCCATGATGAGCGTGTAGTCCCTGGCCATGACGGCCGAGTAGAAAAGCTGCCCCAGGCCGGGGAGGGCGAAGATGGACTCGATGATGACCGATCCGCCGATGAGGCCGGGGACGGAGAGACCGAGCAGGGTAATCAGCGGCAGGAGGGCGTTACGCAGCCCGTGCCGCCAGATGACCGTGCGCTGGGGAAGGCCTTTGGCGCGGGCCGTGAGCATGTAATCCTGATCCAGAACTTCAAGCATGCAGGCGCGCATGTAGCGCGACATGCCCGCGAGAGACCCCACAGTGTACACGGTAATGGGAAGGGCGAGGTGCTTCGCCACGTCGCAGATTTTTCCCCATGTGCCCAGAGAAGGATAGTCCAGCGAGACCACGCCCGAGAGCGGCAGCCAGTTCAGGTCGATGCCGAAGAAGAGCATGAGCAGAAGCGCGAACCAGAAAGAGGGCATGGCGAAGCCGATATAGACGAGTACGGTCACGATCCTGTCGAAGAGGCTGTTGCGCCGGCATGCGGAATACACGCCGATGGGCACGGAGATGAGCAGGGTCAGGATAAGGGAAGCCACGTTCATGCCCACGGTGAGGGGGAGGCGTTCCAGAATCTTATCCATGACCGGCCTTCCGTCCGCTGACATGGACACGCCGAAGTCAAAATGCACGAGACGGCAGAGCCAGTCCCAGTACTGAACGTACAGGGGCCTGTCGAGGCCGTAGAGGGCATCGAGCCTGCGGCGGGCAGCTTCGCCGGCCAGAGGGTTGAGCGTCGTCTCCATGTCCGTGGGCGAGCCCGGAGCCAGGTGAATGACCACGAAGCTCACGATGGTGATGCCCCACAGGACGAGAAGCATCCAGAAGAACTTTCTGGCGAAGCGTCTCAGGAAAGGAGTGAAGCTGCGTTTTGTGATCGTATCGTCTGCCATTGGGTGCCGTTACGCCTGAGGAGCGCTGTTCTGGCTCAGCCTGCCGTTCATCCAGAGCTGCATTTCGTCCGTCGTCTTATCCCATTTGTCCCTGTCGAGCCGGAGGCCGAGGAACTGGCGGTAGAGGCAGTCCATGAGGGTAACGGCAGTTTCGATGAGAAAGACTTTTTCCAGAAAGAGCGAATCCGGATCATCATCACGGTCGGATTTGTCAATCTTGGGTGTCTTCAGGCTGTTGAGGGAAAAGTCAGCGGCCTTCACGGAAACATCGAACCCGAAGTCGTCCTTCGTGAGATGGATGAGGGCGCGGGTGACCTTCTTGCCGCGGTGAAGCCCGAGGCGGGCCTCGCTCAGGGAGGAGTCGATATTGGCGGATACGGACGTGGTCTCACGTTCGCTGCCCTCGCCTCCGGTCACGGTCACGCGTTTTTCCATGGAAACCTGAAAGGGCTGGCCGTCGTCGGTGCGGAAAAAGGAAGGGGCGACATCGGACTGGAACCAGAGCCAGGTGAGAAATTCCTGTCCCAGGATGGCGTCCGGCGTATCGGAAGTATCGCTAGCCATAGTTAATGTATTCCTTTAATTTTCAATTGAGAACTGGGTGGGTTCGACGCTGCTGATGTCCGCTTCAGCGGCATCGCCGAGCATGGACAGAGCCAGCGCCGAGGGCGTCAGCTGCTCAATGTGCAGCTTGAAGGTGGCGAGAAAGCGCTGGACAAAGAGCTCGAGCATTTTTGTCTGCGTGGAGGCGAACCAGATTTCGTTGTTCGCGGTGTTCCAGATGACGTTGAACTCGCCGGGAACGGGCAGGAAGCGCCTGCGCAGGGAAAGCTGCACCTGTTCCTTCAGTTCCTTGCGGCGTTCGCGGGAAATGAATTTCTTTCCGTTCTTCTCGTTTTCCGCCTTTTCCCGCTTCAGCGCGAGATCGAGGTACTTGCGGACAACGCCCGCGGGAATGCGGCGGATGTCAAGGCGCAGGGAAAAGGCCATATAGGCGCCTTTCTGCGGCGGCCCTGCCTGCCAGGTGGTGTCCAGATAGTCGTCAAAACTGACCCAGCCGTCGGCCTGGGAATCAGTTGTTTCGTCAATATCGAGAATGGCGCCTTTCTTGAGCAGCTGGGGAATTTCAGCCCAGAGCTCGTCCGGCACGGGATCAATGACGCGGAAGCGCGTAAAGCTGCAGGAGGAGCCGAGAAAACCCATGTGATCTCCTTATTGATAACAGGAGGGCCGGCATGCGGCCCTTGAGGGAAGAGCGTAAACTTAGCCTGTCGGGGTCAGGTTCGCAAGCGGCGTGAAAACGGATCTCCCCGGGGGCTGCGGCAGACGGAGGGCCGGCCGCGGGAGACCTTCTCCTTTTTTGATGGGGTGGTATCTCCGCATCCTGATACCGGATGGAGATTCGTTCAGGTGCCGGCGCCTTTCAGCGTACCGGAGGAAATGTCCAGTTTCTGGAAAATTATCTTCTGACTGAGATCTGGCAGCTCTCCATGGTGAGAAGGGCTGCCTCATGCTTTTCCGGCGTCACGCCTGCACAGCAGCGGGCGTCAACGGAGACGGGAACTTCAGGCAGGACTGCCTTGATAAGCAGGGCGTTGGACACCACGCAGATGTCGGTGCAGAGACCGGCCAGCTCCACGGATTCCACATCCGGTGCGGCAGCCAGATCCGAGGCGAGCCGTGTGCTGCCAAAGCAGGACTTTTCGTAAATGGCAGCCCTGCGGGCCTTTGCCAGGGCAGCGAGCTGCGGCGGGAATTCCCAGCCATCCGTCCCCCTGATGCAGTGCGGCACGGGAAGATTCTTTCCTTCCTGTGTATGCAGATAATCGTCAGTGTGGGTATCCTTTGTCAGCAGCACCGTGCCATCAAAATTCCGCACTTTTTCAAGCAGTGCAGGAAGCATGGCCCTGGCTTCGGCAGTTCCAAGTACGCCGTCCACAAAATCATTCTGGACATCCACGACAATCAGATATTTCATAATCAGATCACTCCGGCTTTGAATTTCCTTCTACGGATAGTACAACAGAGACCGGCGGGGGAGAAAGCCCTGTTCCGCGGGGGCATGGCAGAAGACTGCTGTCCGGACTTTTGTCCGGGAAGGAGAAAAACATGCTGAGGAAGAAGAGGGAAGTGACCGCTCCGGACGAAATCACGGACATCATCAGGCGTTCCACGACACTGCGCGTGGGGTTTTACGGCGAGGAATACCCTTATGTCGTTCCGGTCTCCTTCGGCTTTGAGATAAGAGACGGAAAGCCTGTTTTTTATTTCCACGGGGCGAAGATCGGCTGCAAACTGGACCTGCTCGGAAAGGACGACAGGGTCTGCGCTGAGTCGGACATCTTCCTGGGCGTCACGCCCACGCAGCGGGGAATAACCACGCTCTACGAGAGTTTTATCGCCTTTGGCCGCGCCGCGGTCGTCACGGAGAGAGACGAGAGGGTGAAGGGGCTCCGCCTTATCACGGATCATTACGGGTATGGGGAATATCCCGTGGAAAGGTGCGCGGGGTTCGAAAAGACCTGTGTTGTCCGGATTACAGTCACGGAAATCACCGCGAAGCGGAACCTCGCGGGAGACAATGTCATTGTCCCGGCTGATCCCGGCTGGAAGCGTCCGTAACACGCCACAGGCCGCCGGACGGAAAGGGCCGCGCCTCCCGCATCCGGGAGAACGCGGCCCTTTATCTTCTTAAGACAGCCGGCCGTTACTTCAGGGTTACGCCCCTGAGGCTCACCGGCGGTTCACCGTAAAAGGCTTTGCGGTAAAGTTCCTTCAGCTCGCTGATGAGAGGATAGCGGCAGTTGGCCACTGTGCACTGGTCATCGAAGGCGTGCTCGGCCATAACGTCGAGCTTGGCGAGGAAGTCGGACTCGCTGACACCGGCCGCACGGATGGAGGCGGGGATATGGCAGTCCTTCTTGAGCTGCTCGATGGCGACAACGAGACGGGCCATCTTCTGTCCGCGGATTTCGGGGCTGTCGCCCTCGAGATCGTCGGCGAGGTGGAGCATGTCGGCGATGCGGGCGTAGCGTCCCTTGACCCAGGGGTACTTGTACTGGGGGAGCATGCCCTGTTTGGTGGGCTGATCCGTGCCGTTGTACTCGATGACGTAGGAGAGCATGAGGGCGTTGGCGAGGCCGTGGGCGATGTGGAACGTGGATCCCAGGGAGTGGGCGAGGGAATGGCAGACGCCGAGGAAGGCGTTGGCGAAGGCCATGCCTGCCATGGTTGCCGCGTAGTGCATCTTTTCCCTGGCCTTCAGGAAATTGGGACCGTGGTTCACGGAATCGCGCAGGTACTTGAAGACGAGGCGGATGGCTTCCATGGCCTGGCCGTCTGCCATATTGCTCTCCATGACCGACGTGTAGGCCTCAATGGCGTGGGTCAGCACGTCAAGGCCGGCGCTGGCCGCCAGTTTGTCGGGCATGCCGATGACGAACTCGGGGTCGACAATGGCCATGTCGGGCGTGAGCGAGTAGTCGGTGACGGGATACTTGATGCCGGTCTTCTCATCGGTGATGACGGCGAACGGCGTCACCTCGCTGCCCGTGCCCGATGTCGTGGGAATGCAGACCATGACGGCCTTCTTGCCGAGCTCGGGGAAGGAATTCACGCGCTTGCGGATATCCATGAAACGCAGGGCGATGTCCTCGAGCTTCGTTTCGGGGCACTCGTACATGAGCCACACGATCTTGGCGGCGTCCATGGGAGAGCCGCCGCCGAGGGCGATGAACATGTCGGGTTTGAAGGAATTGACCATGTCGAGGCACTTTCTGGCCGTGGCCATGGTGGGATCGGGCTGAACCTCGCTGAAGACGCGGCAGTCGGTGCCGAGATCCGCAAGGACCTTTTCCACTTTGGCGACGTACCCGCAGGAGACCATATTCGCGTCAGTGACGATAACCGCGCGCTTTTTGTCCTTATATTCCTCAAGGGCGGGGCGCAGGCTTCCGAGCTTGAAGTAGATGCGGCGCGGCACCTTGAACCAGAGCATGTTTTCACGGCGGGCCGCCACGGTCTTGATGTTCATGAGATGCTTTACCCCTATGTTCTCGCTGACGGAGTTGCCGCCCCAGCTGCCGCAGCCGAGGGTCAGGGACGGGGCCACGCGGAAGTTGAAGACGTCGCCGATGGCGCCCTGGGAAGCGGGCATGTTCACGAGAGTTCTGCCAGTGGGCATGACTTCCTCGAAGACGTCGATGCGGTCGCGCTTAGACTCATCCGTGTAGAGCACGGACGTGTGTCCCGCTCCGCCCTGGAGGATAAGGCGCTTCGCCGTATCAAGGGCCGTGGTGAAGTCAGGCACGCGGTACATGCCGAGGACAGGGGAAAGCTTTTCGTGGCCAAAGGGATCGTCCGGGCGGACCTCATCGCGTTCGGCGATGAGCACCTTGACGGACTCGGGCAGGGTGATGCCGGCCATGGCCGCGATTTTGTATGCGGGCTGGCCGACGATGGCGGAATTGACCTTCCCGTTTTTGAAAATGACCCCGCAGAGGGCCTCTGCCTGTTCTTTGTCGGCAAACCACGCGCCGCGCCACAGAAATTCCTGGCGCACTTTGTCGTAGACTTCGTCGAGGCAGACCACGGACTGTTCGGACGCGCATATCATGCCGTTGTCGAACGTCTTGCTGAGCAGGATCGAGTTCACGGCCATGCGGATGTCAGCGCGCTCGTCGATGATGACAGGCGTGTTGCCGGAGCCCACGCCGATGGCGGGAGTGCCGGAGCTGTAGGCCGCTTTGACCATGCCCGGGCCGCCTGTGGCGAGAATGAGGGCTATGCCCTTATGACCCATGAGCTGCTGGGAGAGGGCCAGCGAGGGCTTTTCAATGCAGTCGATGATGTGCTCGGGAGCGCCGGCCTCGACAGCGGCCTTACGGATGATTTCGGCCGCGGCGCGCGTGCATTCCGGGGCCCGGGGGTGGGGCGAGAAAATGATGCCGTTGCGCGTCTTCAGGCAGAGAAGGGCCTTGAAAATGGCTGTCGACGTGGGGTTGGTGCAGGGGATGATGCCGGCGACGACGCCCAGGGGAGCGGCGATCTCGCGGTAGCCGTTGACAGGATCGTCCTCAATGATGCCGCAGGTCTTCTCATCCTTGTATTTATGGTAGATGTACTCGGCTGCGAAATGGTTCTTGGTGACCTTGTCTTCCATGAGTCCCATGCCCGTTTCCCTGACGGCCATGCGCGCCAGGTCAATGCGGTGCGCTACGGCAGCGGCTGCGGCATGGTGGAAGATCCTGTCCACCTGCTCCTGTGTGAACGACGCGTACTCTTTCTGCGCGGCCACGACGCGCTCAATCATCTTATCGAGCTCTTCGGCCGCCTTCTGGGCTTCTGCTTCTTTCTGGTCCATTGATTAACCTCCGGCGCGAAACGCCATATCGGATGCAAAACGGGCAGTTTACCTTTAAAATATAAGGATCGGCTGGGCAAAGGGAAGGGACAGGGGGAGGGTAACAAAAAGCCGGTTTCCTCCACAAGAGAGGGACAGGTTGCATAATGGGCCTGCGGAGACAGGCAGAGCATGCCGCGTCTTGACGTCCGCGGAATGATAACGCACACTCTTCCTGTTTTTTTACCAGTGCAGAGCGCGGCTCTCATCGCGCTAACCTTCGGACAAGGAAAGAAAATCATGCCTGAACTGCAGAAAAATATCATAGACGATCTCACAAACTCCACCACCGAATCCTGGCGCACGTTCCGCATCATGGCCGAGATGGTAACCGCCTTTGACGCCCTGAACAGCGTTGACAGGAACTGTATCTCCATTTTCGGCTCCGCGCGCGTGAAACCCGACCAGCAGGAATACGCTGACACGGTTGCCATCGCCAAGGGCCTCAGCGAGGCCGGCTTTGGCATCATCTCCGGCGGCGGACCGGGCATTATGGAAGCCGCCAACAAGGGAGCCGTGGAAGCCAACGGCGTCTCCATCGGACTGCACATCCATCTGCCGAAGGAGCAGGGCTGCAACGAATATGTGCGCCTGCGCTGCAACTTCAGGTATTTCTTCGTGCGCAAGCTCATGTTCGTGAAATACGCGAAGGCCTATGTGGTCATGCCCGGCGGCATGGGAACCATCGACGAGTTCTCCGAAGCTTTCGTGCTCGCCCAGACCCACCGCATCAAGCCCTTCCCCATCATCCTTTACAACAGGAAATACTGGGCCGGCCTCATCGACTGGCTGAAGAAGTCCATGGCCGCGGGCGGCTTTATCACGGAAAAGGAAATTGACAGGCTCGTGACCATCCTCGACACGCCGCAGGAAGTCATCGACACGCTCTCCCGGTACAACTTCTAAAACGTTTTCACATAGAGTATAATGAAAGCCCGCGTTCCCCTATGGGAGCGCGGGCTTTTTCCTGTATAAGGAGCGGGTATCATGTGGCAGGTGTACGCGGTTCTTTCCGCTGTATTTGCTTCCCTCACGGCGCTGTTCTCCAAAATGGGCGTGCGGGGCATCGATTCCAATCTGGCCACGGCCGTCAGGGTCAGCTTTATTCTGATTCTCGTCTGGGGCATCGTCATCTTCACGGGAAAAGTGGGCGAAGTCCGCTCCATTCAGCCCCGCACCATGCTCTTTCTCTTTCTTTCGGCCATTGCCACCGGTCTCTCGTGGCTTTTCTACTTCAAGGCCCTGCAGCTCGGCGACGTGTGCCGTGTTGCCCCCATTGACAAGCTGAGCGTCCCTCTGACCATGGTTCTCGGCGTTGTCATTCTGGGCGAGGCGGTGAGCTGGAAGCTCGTCATCGGCGGTCTTCTCATCACGGCAGGCACTCTCGTTCTTATCCTCTAACCGGCGCTTCCCTTCTCCCGTCTTCCGGGAGAGAGCCCGCCCCCGCGGCGGACTGATGAGGCCCAGGGACTTTGCTTTATGATTGACCTTTCCTGTGATTACAACGACGGCGCGCATCCATCAGTCCTCGAAGCTCTCATTGAAACCAATATGGAGAAACTGCCGGGCTATGGCGCGGACGTTCACACGGAGCGCGCCGCGGATCTCATCCGCAAAGCCTGCGGTCTTCCCGCGGCCCGGGTCTTCTTCCTCTCCGGAGGCACCCAGACCAACGCCATTGTGATTTCGGCCATGCTGAAATCCTACGAGGGCGCTGTCTGCGCCGCCACGGGACATATCAGCCTGCACGAGGCCGGTGCCATCGAATTAACCGGCCACGAGGTGCTTCCCCTTCCTGAAACCGAAGGGAAAATCACGGCCGCGGCCCTGGAAAAATTCCTGAGGGACGCCCGCGCCGACGGCAACCGCGACCACATGGTTTTTCCCGGCCTCGTCTACATCTCTTTTCCCACGGAATACGGCACGCTCTATACGAAAAAGGAGCTCACCGCCCTGCACAATGTCTGCCGCAGCTTTGACATTCCGCTCTTCATTGACGGAGCGCGTCTCGGCTACGGTCTCGGGAGTGAGGCCTGCGACCTCGGGCTCCCGGAACTCGCGCGGCTCTGCGAGGTCTTCTACATTGGCGGCACCAAGGCCGGCGCTCTCTGCGGGGAGGCCGTGGTCTTCACGCAGGACAACATGCCTGCCCACTTCATGACTATGGTCAAGCAGCGCGGCGGTCTCCTGGCCAAGGGACGGCTCATGGGTGTGCAGTTTGAGACCCTCTTCGAGTCAGATCTTTATTTCAATATCTGCAGTCACGCTGACGCCATGGCCATGAAAATGAAGCGCGGCCTCAGGGCACTTGGCATTCCCCTCCGCATCAACTCTCCCACGAACCAGCAGTTCCCTGTTTTTGAGGACAGCATTCTGCCGGAACTTGAAGGAAAGCTTGCCTGGAGCTTCTGGGAAAAGCCCGATGAGACGCATACGGTGGCGCGTCTCGCCTGCAACTGGGCCACGCGTCCGGAAGATATAGACGGGCTTCTTGACCTTCTCAGAGAAGCCCTTAATAAATGATAGAAGAAAGTGTGTTCCCGCGTCCCTTCTGCCAGGGGTGATTTTGCCCCGGGAAGAGTATCCGGACGCGCTACCGTTTCCCGCCAGAACCCGCATCCCGCGCGGCAGGGCAGCGCCTGCCCGGAAAGGGAGGCGGTCAGACAAAGGAGTTTCCCATGAGGCATTCCCTCGCGATTCTGTTCTGTCTGGGCACCGTGCTGGTACTCGGAGGCTGCGCCTCCACCGGCCAGCAGCGCGGCCTCTATAACAATGCCTATGTTTCCACGTCCAATCCGGCCGTGAGCATCTCCGTGAACGGCATTCCGTGGAAAACCGGCGGCCGCAGCCACGGCTATCTCAGAAACGCCAGCATGGTCGGCGGCCCGAGTCCTGACGTCTACACCCAGGTCTTTGGCACAGACGCCAGATCTCCCATGGCCACCATTACCCACGCCGTTGTCAATGACCGCTGGTACTGGAACGATGTCACCCCGCGCGTGGGCGCCATCGATGAGGAAAACGTCGTCATCGGCGGCGCCGGGTTCAGGGCCTTCACCTACCTTGTGCCCAGGAACAATGACCCCTTCGGCGGCGTTGTCGGCGATCCCACGGACAACGGTCCCGCGTACTGGATAGCCAGATACTTCGCCCGCGTGGTGGATTTCAGGCTCGGCAAGATCATTCTTGAGTACCGTGAGCCCGCCCCGCAGGGCATGGTCAGTCTTTCCGGCAATCCCGTCGGCCAGAGCGGGTTCGTCAGCCAGTTCGAGAAGCGGGCCGAAAAGGCCTTCTCGCTGGGGACTCCCGGCAGTGTGGGACAAATCACGAACAGCCGCCCCGCGGATATACGCTGGGCGTTCATGCGTGACGAATTCCTCGGTGACTGCACGGAGAACCAGCCGGACTTCAATGACGACTAATCCGCAGGGCAATAATCAGGGCCCGTCCGGCAGTGCCGGGCGGGCCCTTTCAGCGTGAAACGCCGGGAGATGCCCATGTCCCCTGTAACGCTTGCCGCCTGCGATATCGGCGGCACCACCTGCCGGCTCGGCCTTTTTCACAGGGACGGGACCGGACTCGTTCTCACTGCCCGCCAGGACGTGCCCACCGGAAAAGTGCCTGATGTCCCCTCGCTCTTTGAGGCCATAAAAAACGCCTTCGGCAGGGACGCGCTCTCTTCCTGCGCCGCCTGCGCTGCAGCCTGCGCCGGTCCCGTGGAAAACGGCCGCGTGCGTCTCAGCAACGCCGCTGCGGAATACGCGGAAGGGCAGGGGGCGCCTGTCCCCTTCAGGATCATCAATGATTTCGCTGCCGTGGCCCGCTCCATACTCACGCCGGCCGGGGAAGCGGCTGTCCCCGTCCTCCACTGTGACATGAAGCCGTCCTCCGGCCAGAGCGTTATGGCCGCCATCGGTCCCGGCACGGGGTTCGGCTGTTCCGTCCTCATTCCGGGGATGCCGCCCCGCGTCATGCCTTCAGAGGGAGGGCATGTTCCCTTTCCTTTCAGGGGAAGGGAAGAACGGGCCTTTGAGGATTTTCTTCTGCCGCGGCTCGGCGGCCGCGCCTTCGCCGAAACTGATGACGTGGTCTCGGGAAGAGGGCTTGAGGCCCTGCAGGAATTTCTCAGCGGAAAGCGTATGCCGGCCAGCGCCATAGGCCCGGCGTATCTCTCTGACGACACGCCTCTGCGCGCGGTGTTTGCTTCCTTCCTTGCCCGCGCCTGCCGCGCGTTTATGCTCTCTTCGCTCTGCTTTGGCGGACTGTGGATAGCCGGCGGCCTGGCTCTGCGCAATCCTGGACTCGTCACCTGCCGGGCCTTCAGGGATGAGCTGCTCCAGGAAACAAAGGCGGATCTTCTCGCTCAGATGCCCGTGCGCCTTTTCAGAAGCGATGACTGCGGCCTGTGGGGCGCCGCCGGAGCGGCCTCTGATCTCGCCTCCTTCCTTTCCGCCTGAGGGGATGCCGGGACTTTTCTCCCCGGGATTTGTAACTGCTTTAAAAAATTGGTAAATTTGGAGACGGACCGGAAGGCTTTCCCCCAGGGCGGAGCATTGCATCCGGATATGCTTTCCCTGCGTGAAGCGGAACCCCTGTGCTTTTCCGCGAAGAAGCCTCTTCCACGCCTCCTGCCAGGGCACAGAACCTTATACTCAGCCACATTTACAGGAGAAAAAAGTCATGCTTGACGTCACCGAAGCCATAGAAAACAGGCGCAGCATCCGTCAGTACACGGACGCACCCATCAGCCAGGATACCATGGACCGGCTCATCAGCCTGGCCGTCAAAGCTCCCACGGGATCCGGCATGGAGCCCTGGGGATTCGTCATTCTGCGCGACCGCGCCGAGATCGATGCCCTTTCGGACAGGGCCAAAAAAGAGATCCTGGATCATATGGCGGACTACCCGCAGTTCACCCAGTACGAGACCTGGCTGAAGAATCCCAAATACAACATCTTCAATCACGCCGGCACAGTGCTCGTCATTTACGGCGACACCCGTTCACACTGGCACGTTTACGACTGCTCCCTCGTGGCTGGCAACATCATGCTCCTCGCCGAGTCCGAGGGCATCGGCTGCTGCTGGATAGGCTTCGCCGAGGCTGTTCTCAACACGGCCGAATTCAAGAAGGCGCACAACGTTCCCGACCATTTCGAGCTCGTGTCCACCATCAGCATGGGCTACAGCAACTCCAAGCTGAAACCCGCGACCCGCAGGCCCCCCATGATTTTCTCGAAATAGCATTCCGGATATCCGGACAACTGAGGCCCCGGAAGCTCGCGCTTCCGGGGCCTCTCTGCCGGCAAAGGGGATTTGCTAGCGGTTCTTGATATCAGCCAGACTGGAAATGACCCGGCCAACAACGGCCGCGCTCATGTCGCCATGATAATCATCGTCCAGCTGGTAAGTCTGAGGCGGGTTCGAGGCTGCGTTGTCGGAATAGAAGACAATCTGCACCTTGCCGTCCTGGCCGCGGCGTACGGAAACGCGCTTGACCATACCGGCACCGTCAGGGGTGCGCACCAGCATGATGCGTCCCGGACGGGAAACATCCGTATCATCCCGGTCGACGAGAACAACGTCTCCCGGGCTCAGAAGGGGCTGCATGGACGTTGAGTGCTGCCCGATCTCCACGGCAATGATATTGCGCCGGCCGCGGACGGCGGACTGGTTTTTGTTCACCACCATCCAGGACTTAATGGAGTCCTGTTGAAAATAACCCGGTCCGGCTCCCATTTCGCCTACGAGAGGCGTGGCGATGAACTCTTCGGAGTCGGGAAGCATAACATTCTTCCCGGCTTCTGCCCGGCGGGGTGTTACGAACTTGACCGTCTTGTCCACGACGGCGTCGCCCGTTTTGAAATCGGCGTTCATGTAATCAAGTACCGGCTGTATGCTGCGGAGCGTGGGGATTCGTTCCTGCTTGTACCACCGGGTGATCATATTCGGCGCCATGTTGAGACTATAGGCTAGGCGGGACGGACTTCCCGCCTTCTTCACGGCCTTGTCCAGGATATAAAGGAAATACTCGTAAGCTTCCATCTATATGCTCCCGGAACGCAATGCTGCCGCTCCAATGAACCGGCTCACCACATTCGCTTGTTGAAGTGTTGCTGTGGATGTTCCGACTCAGCCTGTTTCGACCCTCCTCAAGTGGCCTTGAGTGCCCAATAAGAAAATTAGGGGCGCAATGCAAGAAAAAAACTAACCTTTTGCAAAATTTTTTCCAGCTTGGAAAAAATCCCTGATTTCAGCAGGTAAAAAAGGGAAAAGCCTTTCCCCTGCCCCGGAGGCAAAAGAGAGGGACGCTCTCCGGCCTCCCCGGAAAAGCGTCCCTCTCCCATCCAGTCCATTCAGACAGTGTGTTCAGTCGGGATCGTGTTCGAGCTTTACGTCAGGCACGCGCATGATGATAACGTCAGCGAAGCCGTCCGATCCGCGCACGCGGAACTCCACCTCGCTCACGCCGTCCTTCGTGCTGTTGATGATGCCTTTGAGCCCCGCTGGAAGATGGTGCATGTAGGATGAACGCATGAGGCGGTTGGTGCCTGTCACCGGCGCCTTCAGGACGACGTGATCGTCCTCGTGGAACCGTGGCGTTGTGGGAACGCCGCCCTTTTTCGTTCTCACTGCCTCACCTCACCGTCCGGGGATCCGCTCTCCGCCTGGCGGGCCTCAACGCCCTTCAGGATGAGCCCGGCTTTTTCGTCGCCGGCGTCCGCGGCCATGGAAAGCCAGCGTACGGCCTCCTCGCGGCAGGCTTCCGGCGTGAGGCCGGGCAGGGGCATATCCTCCGGCTTCGCCAGGGAGTAGACGAGAAGGATATTGCCGAGATCGCGCATCGCCTCGGGCACGCCGCCTTCAGCGGCGCGGGCAATGAGCAGAAAGGTATTCTCCCCCTCGGCAGGCTGGATTTTGCCCTCCTCGATGAAGCGGGCAAGGAGCATGGCGCATTCGGGGTCGTCTTCGGCGGCGGCGCGCAGGAGTCTCGCTCCGTCCTCCACGTGATCGGATCCGAGTCCTCCCAGAACAAGTGATTCCCCGAGGGCGGCCCTGGCCTCCGGGGCGTCGATCTCCAGGGCCCTTCCGAAGCATTCCCGGGCCTTCGCCTCGTCATCGCGCCCGCTCCCTTCGATGGTCAGGAAGCGGCCGAGCTGAACCAGAGCCAGGGGGAAGTCCGCGGCGCAGGCCTTCTCGAGCCAGTCACGGGCCGCTCCGCTGTCCGCTTCCATGCCTATCCCTTCCAGGGCCATGTGGCTTGCCAGAAGCTGGGCGTAGGGCGCTCCCAGCTCATCCGCGCAGGCCAGGATGAAGGCCGCGTCATCACCGGACGCTCCGTCCTCCGCATTCTGCAGGCGGTACCAGGCGGCCTGCAGCTCGCGCTCCATGGCCGCTTTATCCCCACGCACGCTCTCGATCAGATTTTCGGTATGGGACATGGATGTTCTCCTTTAGCCGCGCATGGCGAAGTTCGCCAGGAAGAGCAGCGTGATGCACCACATGAAAGGACTCACTTCCTTTCCCCTGCCCGTGAAGAGCTTGATGAAGGCGTAACTCACGAAACCGAAACCGAAGCCGCTCGCGATGCTGTAAGTGAGGGGCATCATGATAATGGTCAGGAAGGCGGGCACGGCGTCGGTGAAGTCGTTGAAATTGATGCGGGCGACGTCGCTCATCATGAGGGCGCCCACGATGATCAGGGCAGGCGCCGTGGCGCAGGGCGGCACGAGGCTGACCAGGGGCGAGAAGATCAGGGACACGGCGAAGAGGACAGCCACGGTCACGGCCGTGAGGCCTGTGCGTCCGCCCTGGGCTATGCCCGCGGCGCTCTCGACATAGCTAGTCACAGTGGACGTGCCGAAGAGGCTGCTCGCCATGGTGCCCACGGAGTCAGTGAGGAGGGCCCTGTCGATATTCTCGATATGGCCGTCGTCTCTCATGAGACCGGCTTTGCGGGAAAGGCCGATGAGTGTGCCCATGTTGTCGAAGAGCTCGACGATGGTGAAGGTCAGCACGATACTCACGATGCCGTAATCAATGGCGCCCCTGATATCGAGGGCGAAGAACACGGGACGGATATCCGGGATGGAGAGGCTCACGATGTTCTCAATGCCGTGCGGTACGGGCGCCACTCCCACTGCCATGGCGGCAAGGGTGGTGCAGAAGATGCCGATGATCATGGCGCCTTTCACGTTGTGGGCCATGAGCACGGCGGTCAGGATGAGTCCGAAACAGGTGAGCAGGGGCTCAGGCTTCAGCATGTGTCCGAGGGTCACGAAGGTGGCCTTGTCCGCGACGACGATCCCGGCGTTCTTCATGCCTATGAAGGCGATGAACATGCCTATGCCCACAACGATGGCGCTCTTGAGCGCGAGGGGCACGGCGTCGATGAGCATCTGCCGTATCTTCGTGACCGTGAGCAGGAAGAAGACCACGCCCGATATGAAGACGGCGCCGAGGGCAACGGTCCAGTGCAGGCCCACGGTGGTGCAGACGTAATAGGCGAAGAAGGCGTTGAGGCCCATGCCCGGCGCGACGGCCACGGGGAAGTTGGCCCACAGGCCCATGATGGCCGTAGCGAAGACCGTCGCCAGGATGGTGGAGGCGATGGCCGCCTCCTGGGGCATGCCCGCGTCGGCGAGCATGTGCGGGTTGACGAAAATAATGTAGGAAACGGCCACAAAGGTCGTGAGACCGGCCAGCATTTCCTGGCGCGGCGTGGTGCCCTTTTCCCTCAGGTGGAAAAGCCGTTCCAGAATGCCGTCGCTTTCCCTCTTTTCAGCTTCTGCCATAGATTCCCCCTTTTTCCTTTACGGCGCGCCGGCCCGGCCGGCAGATTCCTGGTGAAAGGCCGGGTCCCCGCGCCGCGGAAAGGGGCCCGGCGTGTTCTGTCAGGCCAGCCGTTTTTCCACAGCGAGGCGGATGGCCGCGCACAGGCGCGCCACGTCCTCAGCCGGCGTTATGTAGGGCGGCATGAGATACACGTTGTGATTGAAGGGCCGGATCCACACGCCCTGTTTTATGAAGAAGTCCTGCAGGACGGCCATGTCCACTTCCTTCTCCACCTCGACCACGCCGATGGCTCCGAGGCAGCGCACGTCGCGCACGCCCGGCATGGACCGGCAGGGTTCAAGTCCTTCTTTAAGTTCCTTCTCAATGTTTTTCACGCGCTCCTTCCAGGGAGAGGCGGAAAGCAGGTCCAGGCTCGCGCAGGCCGCGGCACAGAAGAGGGGATTGCCCATGAAGGTCGGCCCGTGCATGAGTATGCCGCCGCCTTCCTCCGGTCCTGCCTGTTCTATGCCTTCTGCCACGCGGGTTGTGGCGAGAACGGCGCCGCCCGTCATCATTCCGCCCGTGAGCCCCTTGCCCACGCACATGATATCCGGCGTAATGCCGGCCCACCCGCAGGCGAAAAGCTTTCCGGTCCGTCCGAAGCCCGTGGCGATTTCATCGCAGATGAGCAGGCAGCCGTTCTCGTCGCAGAGTTTACGCAATCCTTTAAGATAGTCCGGATGGTAGATCCACATGCCGCCCGCGCCCTGCACAACGGGCTCGAGGATGACCGCGGCTATCTCGTCCTTCCTTTCGGCGAGGATGCGCCGCGCCATGTCGAGGCTCTTCGGATCAAAGGGCTGGTCAAAGCGGCAGGTGGGGCGCTCCATGAAAATGTGCTTCGGAAGGAGCCCGGTGAAAAGGCTGTGCATGCCGTTCACGGGATCGCAGACGCTCATGGCTCCCTGCGTATCGCCATGGTAGCCGCCCATGGGCGTGAGGAAGTGCCGGCGCGTGCCGCGGCCAATGGAAATCTGGTACTGCACGGCCATCTTGAGGGCTACTTCCACGGCCACGGATCCGGAATCCGCGTAAAAGATGTGCTTCAGTCCTTCCGGCACCATGGCGAGCAGGCGCCGCCCGAGTTCCACGGCCGGCCTGTGTGTCAGGCCGCCGAACATGACATGGCTCATGGTGCGGATCTGGCGGGCCATGGCGTCCTCGAGCGCGGGATTTCCGTAGCCGTGGATGGCGCACCACCACGAGGACATCCCGTCGATGAGTTCCGTGCCGTCCGTGAGCACGATGCGGTTGTCATGGGTACGCGCCGCGGCGTGAACGGGAAGCGGATGGAGCGCCGAAGTGTAGGGATGCCAGAGATGCTCCCTGTCAAAGGCGAGCATGGCTGCGTCGTCCTCTCCCGGAGCCCAGCCCCAGGGGCCGGGTTCCTCTGGCGCCATGTGCTCCACGAGATAACGGGCTGTGTCCTTCAGCCTGTCCGCGTAGGAGAGACGCGCCTTTTTATCCGTATCGAGGTGCTCCGTGTAGGGCAGGGACGCGAGGAGCGGCACGCCGCGCTTCGCGCACAGGCGCCGCAGGCTCTCTTCGTTGTCATCGAGGATGCGTTTTTCGTCGCCGATGCCGGCCCATGGACCGCAGCCGGCGTCGCAGTCGCTTCCCGGCCTCGTGCGGTTCAGGATGACGCCCGCGCACCTGAGGCCTCTGGACTGCAGGGCCTCGAGGCTCAGGAGAGCGTGGTTGATGCAGCCGAGGCGGTTGGCCGTGACCAGAATGACGGGAAGCCCCAGGGCCAGCATGAGATCCATCATGTTCTCGCCGTCGCTGAGGGGTACCTGGCAGCCGCCGGCTCCCTCAACGAGGACGGCGTCACCTTCCGGAACGGCCCCGCGCACGGCTTCAGCGAGGGAAGCCGCGGAAAGGGTATCACCCGCCAGGGAGGCGGCGAGGTGGGGCGAGCAGGGCGGCTCATAGCGGAAGAGGGCCTTTCCCCGGCAGCCGAGCTCAGCGTAGACGGCCTCGTCAGGGGCCAGCCAGGATCCGTCCGGCTGTTTCAGGCAGCCGGTCTGCACGGGCTTGATGAGCACGAGCCTGTCATGCAGGAGAGATCCCATGTGTTTCCCGAGGGAGGCAGTAACTGCCGTCTTCCCGGCGTCTGTGTCCGTGCCCGTGATGAAGTACCCGCGCATGGCGTTACCCCCTCACGCCCAGGAAGCGGAACATGGCGTCGTCATCGTCGTACCCGCATCCCTTCGTCGTCAGGTAGTTGCCGGTCATGATGCCGTTGGCGCCGGCGGCCAGAGCCCAGGAGGAACCGTCTCCCAGTGTGGGAAGGCGTCCGCCGCAGAGGATGACGTCCTTCTCCGGGCTGACGAGACGGGCAAGCGCCACGCAGCGCAGAGCCTCCCAGGGCTCCAGAAGCTTCTGGTGCTCCATGCGCGTGCCGGGCACGGGATCAAGGAGGTTGACGGGCAGGGAGTCAACGCCGCATTCCTTCTCTGTCTCGAGAAGCTCCACGCGCTGCTCCCATGTCTCACCGAGGCCGAAAATGCCGCAGCTGCATACGCGGAAGCCAGCGTCCCTGGCGTCCTTCAGCGTGGCGATGTCCTGATCGTAATCGTGTGTGGTGCAGATGCTGGCGAAATGGCTGCGCGCCGTTTCGAGATTATGATGGATGGAAGTGAACCCGGCCTCCTTCAGGCGGCGGAGTTTTTCCTTCGTAAGGATGCCGAGGGAGCCGCACAGGGCGATGTCCACCCTGTCCCGGAGGATCCTGGCGGATTCGCAGAGGCTGTCGAGGTCGCGGTCGGAAACGGTGGTGCCGCTCGTCACGATGCCGAAGCGCTTCACGCCGTGGGCTGCCATTTCCTCAGCGTGTTTCAGGAGCACGTCCGTGCCCACGAGACCGTACACGGGAGCGTCTGTATGATGAAAGGACGACTGGGCGCAGAAGGCGCAGTTTTCCGCGCAGCGCCCGGATTTGGCATTGATGATGGCGCAGGTGAAGACGGGGCCGGCGAAGCGCGCGCGGGCCAGCGCGGCGCAGGCGAAAATATCCGGATTCTCACTGCGCGGCAGCCTGGCCAGTTCCACGGCCTCGGCTGCGTTTTCAAGGGGAGCGGTGCCGGCGGCGATACGGGCCGCGGCTTTCTCAAGAAGCGTATGCATTCCGACGTACCTCACAGGAGGCTTTGCCTCCATCTTTTCTGAAAGCCGATATTCTATGCATCGCAGAGAGCGCTGGCAAGCGCCGCGCCTGCGGCCGGACCACCTGTTTCCGGTCCGCGGGTTGCCTATATTTCCCACGGGGGATACACCATCAGAGACGGAAGACGGAGGAAAAAACCATCACACGGGATACGCAATGGACTTCATGAACTTTCTCTCATCCCACTGGGTGGAGATCGGAACGGCCATGACCTGGTGCCTGGGCGGATTTCTGTCCGGCGTGTGCGCCATGGGCGCCGCGCTCTTCGCCGTGCCCGTCACGGCGCTCTTCCTGCCCATGCAGGACGCCATTCTCATCAGCTGCATGACGCTGCCCTTCATGGACATGGCCATGTCTCTCTTCCATCTGCATTTCTGCCGCTGGAAGGCCCTCATTCCGCTCCTTCTCGCCTCCGTTCCGGGTTCCATTGCCGGGCTCTGGGTCATCGCTAACTGCCCGGACCGCGTCCTCAACCTCATCGTAGGCATTGCCCTGCTGGTTTTCCCCTTCTACACCATGCATGTGCACATCGAATCGCGGGAGGAAAACTGGAAAGCCGCCAGCATCGCCGGCTTCACGGCGGGCGTGCTCGGCACGTCGATTTCCTTTGACGGCCCGCCCGTGGGCGCCTACGCGGTCTACGCCGGCTGGCAGCCCCGCGTGATCCTCGGCACGCTGGGCGTATTCTGGGTGGTGAGAGGAGCCTTCTCCTGGATTCTGCAGGGAGCGAGCGGCCTCTACACGCCACACCTCCTGTATCTCGCCTGCTGGTCCATTCCCGCTACCGTGCTGGGACTTACCATCGCGTACCCCATCTCCACGCGGATCAGCGCGGAAGCCATGCGCAGGCTTCTCCTCATCCTGCTCTTCCTCTGCGGAATTTCCTGCCTTGTGAAGGCAGCCCGCCAGTTCGGCCTTTTCTAGGATCTCTTCATGGATACCGTTACCCTGGCCGTCTTCCTCTCCTGGCTCTGCGGCGGTTTTGTCGCCGGTGTGACATCCATGGGCGCCGCGCTCTTCGCCGTGCCCATCACGGCCTTTTTCCTGCCTATGCAGGACGCCGTGCTCTTAAGCTGCCTTTCCCTGCCGTTCATGATGATCGCCATAGTAGGCCTGAATGTGCGGGCCTGCCGCCTGAAATCCATCCTGCCGCTTCTTGCCGGCACGGTGCCGGGCTCTGTCGCCGGCCTGTGGATTCTCGAGGCTCTCCCCGACAGGACGCTCAGAATATGCGTGGGCCTTATCCTTGTTCTCTTCCCTGTCTGGCATGCGGCGGCCCGCATAAAACCGCGCGGCGAGAACTGGCGGGCCGCTCTGGCAGCAGGGTTTCTTTCCGGCGTGCTTGGTACCTCTACGTCCTTCGACGGACCGCCGGCCGCGGCGTATGGCCTCTATGCGGGATGGCCTCCCAGCGTCATGCTCGGCACACTGGGCCTCTACTATCTCCTCCGCAGCGCCTTTCAGTGCTTCCTGCAGGGCTATGCCGGGCTCTATACGGATACAGTCCTGCACTACGCCGTGTGGTCCGCTTCCGCGGCCATTCTGGGTGTTATCCTCGCTCACCCCGTGGCCCGGCATCTCAGCATCGACATGATGCGGCGCTTCCTGCTCACCGTGATCGGCCTCGGCGGTCTGTCCTGTCTGCTGAAGGCTCTCCTAGGATAAAAAAAGCCCCCGGGGACTGGCCCGGGAGCTTCGGGTGCGGGCGAAGGTTTCCGCGCTGCCGTGATTTCTGAGGGAACAGGACTATTTCTCTCCGAGCATGGCTCTCGCGTTCACGCGGCCGGGTGAGCTTTCGAAGAGGTGATTGCCCACAAGGGAGAGCACGAGGGAGAACGTTCCGGTCACGGAAGCGATGATGCCAAGGGGCATGGCGCTGAGCGGTCCGGCCAGACCCGCCAGAGGCGACGTGATGGAGCCGAAGATGAAGACGGCCACGCCGAGGATGCCGGATGCCGCGCCCGCGCCCACTGACTGAGCGCTGATGGCGAGAGTGAAGCTGCAGGTCATGGTGATGCCCTGCAGGCCCAGCATGACGAAAATGGAGACGAGCATGGCTGTAGGCGACGGGGGAAGGAACCAGGCTACAACGAGAACGGCATAGCAGCCGAGCGCGTGAAGAACCTCGGACCAGGCCAGTATGCCGCGGTCGCTGAAGCGCTTTGAGAGCAGGCCTGCAAGCAGGGTGAAGAGCGTGATGCCGATGGCGTTGATGCCGAAGATGAAGCTGAAGCCCTCCACGGAAAAGCCGTAGATCTTCTGGAAGATGAAGGGCGAGGAGGAAATGTACGCGAAGAAACCGCCCATGGTGAATCCCTGCTGACCGCAGTAGCAGAGGAAGGCGGACTGCCTGAAGAGGCGTCCCGCGTTTTTGAAGGAAGCTGCCACGCCTCCGGGCACGCGATCTCTGGGGGCCAGCGTTTCAGGCAGGATAAAGAAGCAGCTTACCGTGAGAAAGACGCCAACGGCAGCGAGGAGCCAGAATACGGCACGCCAGCCCGCGGCGCCGGCCACGAAGCCGCCGATGACAGGACCGAGAATGGGACCCACGCTGTGGATGGCCATGAGGAGCGACATGAAGCGGGTGAGCGCCGAGCCCTGATACGAGTCGCAGCAGATGGCCCTCGCGAGGACAATGCCTCCGGCGCCGCCGAGGCCCATGCAGAAGCGGAGGGCCAGAAAGGAATAGCCGTCCTGCATGACGGAGCAGAGCCTTGAAGACACGGTGAAGAGGGCCAGCGAAAAGATGAGCGGACCGCGGCGGCCGCGTCCGTCGCTCACGGGCCCCATGAAGAGCTGTCCCAGAGCGAGGCCAAGCAGGCAGGCCGTGATGCTGGCCTGAGCGAAGGCCGTGGAGATGTTGAGGTCCTTCGCTATATCCGGAAGGGCCGGCAGATACATATCCGTGCACAGGGGCCCGAAAGCCGTGCACAGAGCAAGGAGCAGGATCGCGTAACAGCGGCGCACTGGCCCCATGGCCAGAAGGGGACGCAGGATGGCGACGGCTTTATCCGTTCCGTGACGGGCAGCGTCCCCGTCTTTAACTTTTACCTGAAGTTTCTTGGGATCAGACATGAATACCTCACACAACGGCCGTGAGGCGCGGCTCACGGCTCGAACTTCACATGGAAGTGAAGGGGGCATTTTTACTTCGCCGTCAGATGGCTGTCAAAATGGAGAGGCTGCTCCGCCAGGATCCAGTCACTGTTCGCGTAGACCACGTGTCCGTCCACTGCCTTCATGGTGTCCGGAGTGTTGTACAGAAGAAGCCAGGAAGCCTTCCAGCGTGCCGCTGTCTCCAGGCTGATGCGCGCCTGTTCCGCGTCGAAGGGCATTCCTTTTCTTCCGAAACCTGACCATCCGGCGGCGGGCATGCTGCCGCGTCCGCGGGCCGCGTCACGGGCTGCCGTGCGCGCCTGCTGCTCTGCGAGCCAGGGACGCAGAAGGCGCATGTCACGGGCATAGTAGGCCATCCAGCCATCCTTGTAGGTAGGCACGAGATGACGCATGGCCACGTAGCGCACAGAGAGCTCGCTTGTGTCCGTATAGACGAGATCATCAGTGCCGGAGCGTCTCTCAAGCTCGAACAGCGCATCCCGGCAGTTTTCTGAGCGTGTTATGAGGCGCGCTGTCTCCGGGCTGTCGAGGGAGGCCGCGCCGAGCGCGGAGGCTGTGAAATGCCGTGCTGCCAGCCACTGCATGTCCCTGGAGCAGAAGGCGACCGCGGCAAGCAGGATAACAGGGAGCGCCCTGCGCACGAGAGCGGGCAGATAACGCCAGAAACAGGAAAGACACAGGAAGCAGGACAGCCAGCAGAGGGGAATGAGGAACCGCGTGCCGCGGAAGAGATCCTGGCTCACGTATTTATAGCCCATGCGTCCTGCAAAGTTCATTTCCACGAAACACAGGGCCAGCATGCCGGCTATGCCGAGAAGGAAGCCCGGCAGAAGACCGAGAAGATAATGCGCTTCAGGAGTGAGGCGCCAGGACATGCGCTTTGCCACGCACCATGCGGCAAGCCCGAGGGGCAGGAAGGCGGCGGGAAACGTGTAGCGCAGGATGGCCCGGCCAAGGGAATTCCAGGGAGCGGCCCAGTCCTTTTCAGCGAGGAGTTTCCAGCACTGGTTTATCATTTCCAGGTCCGCGGCCGGGAGTTTCCCCGCCATGCTGCCCATATGCGAAATCACAAGAGGCAGTGCGGGCAGGGCAAAGGCGGCCGCGCAGAGCACAACAGTGAGGATATGACGGCCGAAGGGGCGCCTTCTGGGATTCAGAAGAAAGGCCATGAGAAACATGGCTGCGCAGGTAATGGCGCTTAAGGAATGCACCTGAACCGAAAGTCCGATGCCGAAGAGGAGCACGGGACGCAGCCACACGCGTCTGAAAGCCAGTGTGCCGAGGAAGAGCCAGAGGGGATAAAAAAGCCCGGCGTAAAGAACCCTGGGAACAGGCTCGGAGTGCGTGGCTCCCCAGAAGGTGCCAAAGCTCCAGTAGAAGGTGATGCTCATGCAGAGGCTGAAGAGGGCCGAAAGTCCCGCGCTCCGGAAAAGCCAGCGCCCCAGGGCGTAAAAGCAGACAAAGTGCAGGAAAATGGTCAGAGCCCCGGCCCGGAATATGCCGTACGCCGCGTTCCCGTCATACGAGAACCAGTGCGCCATGCTCATGAAGAGGTTCGGGATGCCGGGGAAAAGGGCGTAGGTGGGGTAGAGGGGATCGCCCCGGCTGAGCTCGGGACAGAGCCAGGACGCCAGTATCTGCGTGTAGTTCTGAAGATCGCTGTCCATGCACACGCCATCAGGAAGAATCAGTTTGGTACCCGCGAGGGCAGCCAGACAGAAAAGGGCGGCGCAGAGAACAAAGACGCAGTCAGCCGGACGGATGCGCATCAGATATACCTTCCAGAAAATATGGCAGCTGTTCCGGGAGGGGGAAAGGACAGCCTGCTTGTACAGCCGTTCAGGTTGAAATTTTGTTTTTATGTTGTCAAACAAAAAACGAATCCGGACGGCAGGAGATGCGGAGTGCGCGTGTATATTTTTTTCTGGAAGGTTTTCTCCCCGGATAAACAGTCTTCCGTGCTGTTCTGCGCACAGGGGAACAGGAACGGCGGGCAGAAAGCCGCCGGAAGGACGGGAAACAGTCCTTCCGTACGCGGACGCTAATTCCGGGAAATGGAATTCTCCTCCGGGGGCAGGAGAACAGCTTTCCGGAAACCGGAATCTTTCTGTCTTCTGAAGAAGGGAAATCAGAGTGGAGGGAGATTTCAGAGGCTGGCCGCAGAGTACCGGATGGTCGTGCAGAGGGCCATGCTGAAAGGGTCGCCGGAAAGGATACCGCGCACTTCGATATCCAGGGCGTCCTCGCCGATACGGATGAAGCGGTATTCGTCATCATCCTGCCCGCTCAGAAACTTTTCGATGAATTCAACGCCTGGCCTGTTCTGGTACCACGCGACCCATTCCCAGTGCCATAAACGCGCCCCGCTCTGTCTGTCCTGAAGTTCGGCATCGGGATGCAGCAGGAGTTCCAGAGACGCATCGTCAAATGAGAGGGCAGCGGCCTCGCGTCCGAGGCGCTCTGCCGCGCTCCGGGAAAGGCAGAGCGCCACTTCTGAACGATACTCCATATTGTGTCCTCCTAAAGCCCGAGGGCATCGCGGAAAGTATCCCGGTCAGGAACCCCGTACCATTTATCCTCGTCGTCATCTCCGTAAGAACCGGCATTTCTGAGTCCCCGGAGAAGATATTCGTCGGATTCATCCTGGCTCAGATAGTCATCGGCGAGACGGTTGACCATTTCATTAAGAGTACGAAGTCTGGGTTTCATAACGCGCTCCTTGCAGTTGAAGAAAAGGAAAACGGGAAAACCTGGACACGGAGGAATATATAGATGGACGCAGGTGGTGTTTTGGCGGCAGAAATGTTGCATCTTAGTGAATTTGCTGAAAAAAAACGGAATGGAGTCTTCTGCTGACTATCAAAAACCGTGCCAGAGAAACTTTTTATCCGGAAAACTGTTGACACCCCGGGGCTGAAAGCGTAGACATCACGTTCGCCGCCTGAAAAACAGCATTTCTCTGAAGGTTCCGGAAAGAAGATTTCCGGAAAAAAGAGAGAAAATTGTTGACAGGCATGAGGGATGAGCGTAAAAGCTTCCCTCGCCGCATGAAACAGCGGGGCTTCAAAAAGCCTTCACAAAAAGTTTTTTGAAGATTTCCAAAAAAGTTGTTGACAAAGCGGTGACAAAAGAGCATGTTTACAAACGCCGCAAAAAACGGCGGGAGTGAAAAACTCTTTTTCTGGTTCATTGACAAGTGAAGAGCGAGTGGAAAGAGAACTTTGAGATTCTGATTTCTGCCAAGCAGAAATCTTTGTACAGATTTGAACTGGAGAGTTTGATTCTGGCTCAGATTGAACGCTGGCGGCGTGCTTAACACATGCAAGTCGAACGCGAAAGTGGCTTCGGCCACGAGTAGAGTGGCGCACGGGTGAGTAACGCGTGGATAATCTGCCTCTGCAATCGGAATAACGACTGGAAACGGTCGCTAATACCGGATACGCTTAAGTTTTACCTCTTAAGGAAAGATGACCTCTATTTATAAGTTATCGTGCAGAGATGAGTCCGCGTCCCATTAGCTTGTTGGCGGGGTAACGGCCCACCAAGGCGACGATGGGTAGCCGATTTAAGAGGATGATCGGCCACATTGGAACTGAAACACGGTCCAAACTCCTACGGGAGGCAGCAGTGGGGAATATTGCGCAATGGGCGAAAGCCTGACGCAGCGACGCCGCGTGAGGGATGAAGGTCTTCGGATCGTAAACCTCTGTCAGAAGGGAAAAATGTACAGTGCCCCAATCAACACTGTATTGATGGTACCTTCAGAGGAAGCACCGGCTAACTCCGTGCCAGCAGCCGCGGTAATACGGAGGGTGCAAGCGTTAATCGGAATTACTGGGCGTAAAGCGCGCGTAGGTTGTTTTGTAAGTCAGAGGTGTAATCCCACGGCTTAACCGTGGAACTGCCTTTGATACTGCATAACTTGGATCCGGGAGAGGACAGCGGAATTCCAGGTGTAGGAGTGAAATCCGTAGATATCTGGAAGAACATCAGTGGCGAAGGCGGCTGTCTGGACCGGTATTGACGCTGAGGCGCGAAAGCGTGGGTAGCAAACAGGATTAGATACCCTGGTAGTCCACGCTGTAAACGATGGATGCTGGATGTCGGGGCGCAAGCTTCGGTGTCGTAGTTAACGCGATAAGCATCCCGCCTGGGGACTACGGTCGCAAGGCTGAAACTCAAAGAAATTGACGGGGGCCCGCACAAGCGGTGGAGTATGTGGTTTAATTCGATGCAACGCGAAGAACCTTACCTGGGTTTGACATCCACGGAATTTCTGTGAAAGCAGGGAGTGCCCGCAAGGGAGCCGTGAGACAGGTGCTGCATGGCTGTCGTCAGCTCGTGTCGTGAGATGTTGGGTTAAGTCCCGCAACGAGCGCAACCCCTATGCACAGTTGCCAGCAGGTGAAGCTGGGCACTCTGTGCAGACCGCCCGGGTTAACCGGGAGGAAGGTGGGGATGACGTCAAGTCATCATGGCCCTTACACCCAGGGCGACACACGTACTACAATGGCACATACAAAGGGCAGCGAAACCGCGAGGTCAAGCCAATCCCAAAAACTGTGTCCCAGTCCGGATAGGAGTCTGCAACCCGACTCCTTGAAGTTGGAATCGCTAGTAATTCCGGATCAGCATGCCGGGGTGAATGCGTTCCCGGGCCTTGTACACACCGCCCGTCACACCACGAAAGTCGGTTTTACCCGAAACCGGTGAGTCAACTAGCAATAGAGACAGCCGTCTACGGTAGGACCGATGATTGGGGTGAAGTCGTAACAAGGTAGCCGTAGGGGAACCTGCGGCTGGATCACCTCCTTTATGGAAA
>ERZ856578.514-NODE-514-length-78962-cov-17.420321_pt1 | contig 78962 bp, 126 predicted proteins | sample MGYA00514384_ERZ856578 | MGnify/ENA primary metagenome ERZ856578 (study PRJEB29103, sample SAMN06111958) | human gut metagenome | biome: human gut; feature: ankylosing spondylitis patient; material: healthy_person | host: Homo sapiens | place: China:Hangzhou... | reverse complement strand
GGAGGCTTAGCTCAGCTGGTTAGAGCGCCTGCTTCACACGCAGGAGGTCACTGGTTCGAGTCCAGTAGTCTCCACCAAGAAAACCCTAGAGCCACAAAGGTTCTAGGGTTTCTCTTTGTTCAAAAGACTTTGTGCTTGTTAGTAACGCGTAAGTAACATTACAATCCTCTAATCTTCCGCATTACCCCATTATATACTCTCGGATTAGCAACCTGGAGCGTATCCATCAAGTCATCCATGATGCCCCATACCTGCTCCTCGTTTCTCCCTTCAACCTCGCGGAGAAATTCACTGTCTCCGTATCTCCCGACCTCTACAGGCATTTCAGCCGGAGCCGCAGAATAGGCTTGCTCATAGGTACGACTTTGCATTTCCGGTTCTTGCTTCTTCATCTGGTTCTTGATGGTGTACAAGGTTGCCAATTTAGCGTATGCGGGATAGCTGCTCTCTCCATATTCGAGGCGCGCAATCTCAATGTCGATCTCTTTGGGGTCTAGCATAGGGGTCACCCCCTATCAATCCCGTTCCAGCTCAGTCATAAACCGGCGGATGGCTTCACGCTCCCTTTCGTTGGTCGCGTCCTCCATCATTTCGCGGGCCTGCTCCATCATAGCCTCTTTGGAGTCGTGGCGGCTGTATCCGCCTATGCGCCCATCCCGGCTATAACGTCCCATGGAATCCCGCTTCCGGCCACGGTAGCTGGAGCCGCGGGCATAAGTGCCGCGCATATCAGCCTCCCAATCCCCGGCCCGGCTGTATCCACCATCCTCTTCAAACATTTCAATCTTGTATGTCTTCTCAATGCCGCTCAGCATATTCTTGATGATCTCTACATCACCGATAGCAATTTTCCCGTCTTTGATGGAATCAGACAGGAGATCGCAGAGGATTTCTCTGACTTCACTGTATTCTCTCATGTTTTTCTCCTTTCACGCGATGCGCTCAACAATAAAATTACTGTTGGCAACGAGGATAGGCTGGGTGCTGGTATTTCGGGCGGCTACGGTAACACAGCAGCCACGAGGGACATCCACCACAGCGGAAACATAAATATTGAAGAAATCCTCTGCGGCAGCCGGGGTGATGGTAGCGGTGGAAGCGTTCAGCGCCTCACCATTGATGGAGATCGCTGCCGTGATGGCCTCCACGGTCCCACCGGTGGGGATAGCAATATTCGCTCCAAAGGAGACTTTGAATTTTGCCCGGCACTGGTTCGTGAGCCCGCGAAGAGTCACCAGCCCAGCGCCTTCCCGATGCACAATGCAGGGCTTGCCTGTGTTGGCCTCCTCGGTAAAAGGCACGTTCTGACCAGCGGCAACGGTTACGATTGCGCTGTTGCTGTATTCAGCCATAAACTTCATTCCTTTCAAAAAGATAGCGGCGAGGCCGTTGCCCCGCCGCATGGTTCAAAATCGGCACGGGGCCGAACATGTAAGCCTTTCTTACAAGTTGATGTATTGGGTTTTAGCAGCCGCAGCCGCAGGGATTGCAGCCGCATCCGGCATAAGGATTGGGCACCTGATAGGCCGGGACAGGCATGGGATTGATTCGGCGGATCAGCTCGGCAGTCTGCGCTTCCTGGTTAGCGGTAATAAAAGCATTCTGAGCCGCCTGAGAAGCCTGGAACTTCAGACTCTGGTTTTCAGCCGTCAGAGTAGCGATCTTGTCCTGGGTCAGGAAGTCCAGGATTGCGCGGCTGTTGGCATTGGCGTTGTCGATGATGTCCCGCGTGCTGTTCTGGATGGTGTTGCGGGTATCGCAGGCCTGGGTAGCCATGTCGTACCGCACGCCCTGAATGGCGTTCTGGATACCATTGGCCTGAGTAGCCATGTTGTAATTCACGCCATCAACTGCCCGCTGGGTCTGGCAGCAGCAATCCTGCAGCTGATACCCCAGATTACAGATGGAATTATCAACACTGTGGAAACCGTTGCTCACGGCATCCCGGATGGAGGTCTGGCCGTTCTGGAGACCGTTCAGGGCGAAGCCCTCGTTGATGTCGGCCCTGGTGGCCCAACCCTGACCAGAGGGAGAACCCAGGCCATTGCCGGAGTTACCACCCCAGCCGCCGCCATAGCCGCCCCAGCCGAACATGCCGAAGATCAGGAACAGGATGATCCAGGAGGCCCAATCGCCGCCCCAGCCGCCGAAACCGCCGTTTCCGCCCTGATAGGCAGGAGTCACGGGCATGGTCATCACAGCGCCGTCAGAAGAAAGACTCATTGTGTTATCTCCTTTGTAGATTTATTTTCAAAACCGTGGCCACGGATTTTGATTTAATGTAAGAAATGCAAACTGTACTTTGCAAAATCACAAGAAAAATGTGAAGTATAGTTTGCAAATTCACTTCACATTCTGCGGAAAGTGAACTTCACTTCTTCACTTCCCAAACATTCCCCGCATTCCCTCAAACATGCCCTGCATCTGCTGGGCCTGATTCTGGACTTGGTTAAGCTGATCTTGGGAAATGCGTCCAGAGGATACCATCTCTTGTATCATGGCGTTGGGGTCTTTGCCCCGCATCTGCTGCATGAAGGATTGAAACTGCTGCATCATGTTGGGCTGTCTGTTGCCGCCCATAGCCTGATAAAACGGGTTCATTCTGCATCCTCCTTATCTTTTGCCGCCAGCGCATCCAGGCGGGCCTCCAACGCTTCCAAGCGGGACAGGGGCGCATACTCTACCGTTGGAGCCTGCGGGGCCTGTACGGGCCTCTGATTGCGCTCTACAAGGTCATATATCTTCATGCTGGGCTTGCCGCTTGCGTCCGCCTGTTTGAGATAGACCACTGGAGAATTGCTGTCCCATAACGTAACAGCGGAGTTTGGAGCGACTAGATAATTAGCCGCCTCCATCTCGCTCTGCACCCACACAATAGACGGAGATGCCGGGGCTTGCTGCGGCTGCTGCATGGGTTGATAGGACTGCCGCAGCTGCGTCAGCTGGTCCGCCATAGGCGGCTGATACGGTTGGTACGGCTGATAGTAATAGGGATAGTTCGGCATCTCACGTCATCCTTTCTGCCAGTAGTACAGCACAGTTTCGTGTTCACTGTGCCATGTATCGTAGATCACACCATCCTGCAGGCATACCACATGGCCGGACAGGGCCAGAATGTAAGTCCCGTTTGGATGCCCCATCGCAAACTCCGCCACGGTCATATCCTCGGGCGCCATGTCCCGCCGGAAGCCATGCCGCCGGAGGTAAGCGCCCCATGTGGCGTTGGCGCTTGGCATATCACCCCTCACAGCGCCCTCAATGCAGAGGCCAAGATATGTCCTGTACCAGTCCTGCTCCAGCGCCTTCGAGATGGCCCGGACGGTACAATCCCCCACATTTTTCTCGTAGGGGTTCGGATTGTAAAATTCAAACATATTGCTTTCGGTCGTCATACAAAAGCTCATTCTGTCGGATAAACCGTTCCAATCCGGAGAAGTCTCCCTCCGCCGCATACTTCTCGCAGGTGTCTCTTGCTGTGGACTCCGTGAAGCCGCAGGCTACCAGCCGGGCCACCAATTCAGCACCATTCAAAATCAAATCAAACACGTCCTTATCAGTGAAATCAGGAGGCCGCAAGGAGGGCGGCGACGTGTACCAGCCCTTGTTCCTTACGTCCTCCTGATGATATTTTCGCAAAAAAAGGCCCCGCCTGGGTGGTGCCCAAGCGGGGTTTCGGTGAAGTTATGTGAAATGTAGTTTTTGAGCTGTGCTTTCAACTTTGTTGAGAATCCGTTTGACTCGGTGAGAGATGGTAGACCGCTCCCAGCCGAACTCCGCTGCAATGTCGATTTGCGGGACCTGGTCGATCAGATAGCGCCTGGCAATGTCCGTGTCGTCGTTCCCAAGATTGGCCTCCCGGATGGCCGTCTCCATCTCGGAGCGCATAAGGCCATCCAGGCTATCCGGTAATCTGACACGGGCAGTTGCCACAGTTTCACGTCCTTTCGATCAGCTTCCAAAACCGATACAGCATCGTACACATCTGCTGCCGGGTAACGGGCTGGGAGAGCATTAGGTCCTCCTCGCTGTTGCCCGTCAGGATGCCGTTTGCAATGGCCCATTCCACGCCCTCCTTGTGGGCGGGAGACGGTGTATTGTCCATGATCTTGACCTCCAGTCTCTTCTTGAACTCTGCCCACTTCTGGGCGTTCACCAAGTACGACGGGCAATGTTTCCCAGTCACATCAAAGTGACGGTACACGTTCTCAATGGGGATGCCGTACTTTTCCATCAGTGCCCGGCCCAGAGCGGCAGCGTTGGAAAGCGTGGCCTCGCTGGCCTGATAGACACCGTTCCGGATGGTGTCGCACATCTCAATGGAAAGGCTGTTGGTGTTGCTGATAACGCCGTACATGGTGCCGCCGCCAGTCTTATCGGCGTTGGCGTACTTGCTGCCGCCAACGGACCATGCCACTTTTAGATCAGGCACAGACCGCCAGACTGTAGTATCATCGACAAAGTAGTGGGCGCTGGCCTTGACGATGTTGTTCTGAAAATACTTTGCGTTGTTTGCCGCCCTGTCCCCGTCATTTCCAGTGTAGTGGTACACTAGATACCGGATTTGGCTGGCGTTCCGGGAACCGCCATAGTTCCCGGAGTTCGCCAGCTGCTCCTTTATCGTGTAGCTCATTTACTGTCACTTCCCAGCTGCTTGATTACCTGGTTGGCTCCGGTAGCAGCCAGGCCGCTCACAATGCCCACAGCCGCCGCGGTGATGTAGTCCGTGGCCGGGAAGTCAGGCATGAGGAACATACCTACCACACCCAGCACAGCACCGCAGACACCGCAAATGATGGGGATGAACTTGCTGTCCAGAGAGGACGCTTTCACGCCCTGCCCAATCAGCAGGCAGATGATGGTGATAGCCGCCACGCCTGTAATTCCGAGAGAAGAAATGTCCATACTCAGCCCTCCGGTTCCACCAGGGTGTCGCCCTTCAGTTCGTACTTCTTCCCTGCGATGTACACGTAGGCGGTCTCGGCGCCCATGTTCACATCCACGGTCTTGCCGTTCACCACATGAACCTTCTCCAGGCAGCCTACGCCGTGGTCCATCAGGCCATAGCCGTTGACGGTGTCGGGGGTCTCCCCCGCGGTGGTCGCCACGAACTCCTCTTGGGTGATGACGTTGCGGTTGGGGTCCAGGGTAAAGCCCGCCTCCGCCTCCCTCAGCGCCTCATTCGCCTCAGGCAGGGTCATTTCGCCAGTGGTGTACTTGTTCAGAATTTCGTTGGTAGTCATAAGTAAGCTCCTTTCAAATTACAGCCCAATGCGGGCCAAAATAAACGCAATCACAGCCGCCAGAACCGCCCACACGGACTTGTCCACGATGGCCTCCCAGCGGCGTCCCGGTTTTGCCGTCTGTTCCTCCTGCTTTGCCAGCAGCTTTTCGATGTTTTTGTCCATGTTGGAAAGCTGCTCGTCCAGCTTGGCGTCTCGGGCAATCTGCTCCCGCTGCCAGTCATAGAACGAGTTATGGAACTTCTTGGAGTCCTGCTGCCAGTCCTCCAGGGCCTTGATGCGCCCCTCCAGACGGGCCGCCGCTTCCAGGCCAAAGCAGTCATGCCGGGGGTCTCTAACGCACTTCTCGTCAGCCATTGGACACCTCCCCCAGGTCCTCCCACTTCACGCCCACGCTTCCGGGTTCCCACACATTGAAGTCCTGCCCGGACCGCCAGATATGGCCCTCATACGTGCAGCAGTCCCCGGTCATATACGGCGAAGTGGAGACGGCGATAAACGGCAGGGCCTTGGCCGGGTCTGTGGACCATACAAAGCCCCACTGTGCGGGCAGCTCCTCCGGCTCCTGGGTGTAGACCGTGCTGTCATAGTTCTGGATCAGCCGCACCACCCGGCCGGCAGAGGAGCGGCAGACAAAGCCGTCCGTCTGCCCGGCCTTGCGGTCCAGCATATTTTGGGCCGCCACGGCTGCCTTGAAGTCCGGGATGTAGTCCTCAGCGGCATACAGCTCCGTGCCGGTCATGTCCGGGGACCGCTCCTGGAGCGCCTGGGCCTGGATGAGCCCCGCCCGCTGCATGGCGTCCAGGACAAACTCTTTGTCGTTCATGATACGCTGTTCACTCCTTCCCGGATGGCCGCCGCCAGCTCGCTGTATGTCACATACTCCGGCTCCGGTTCCGGCTCAGGTTCCGGCGGCTGGCTGGCTTTCCAGGCCTCCCAGGCCTCAACATCCGGTGTAACTGTCACGGAACTGTCCGCAATGTCCTCGTCCGGCTCTTGGGTAATGGTGACAAACCCATTGTACTGCACCAGCGTCTCTGCCTGACTATCGGCCAAAGGGAGACCGTCGGGGAAAGGAGTACTCTGCGGAGCTGGATACGCCCCGGATGGGTTTGGGATTGGCTGGATATATTGCATAAGATCACTCCCGATTTCAAAACTTCCCTTTGATTTATACACAATTTTTGTTGTAGCCGCTTTCACCCAAATGCAACCCACCTATACGTCCTATTGGCGTTAAGCTGATAGTTCGCGTTGGGCCCATCAGCATACCAGGAAAACTTATTTCCAGTCAGCGTATAATACCGATATTTATCGGGGTAAGAAGAAACAATATCCTTTGATATCCCAGGCGCCCACAAAATCATTCCATAGGAAACATAGTAAGTTTGACCGTTTTGCGGCTGAGAGAACAATCCAGTAGTATCAAAAATCAAAACGAGCTTTGGTGTAAAATTAAATGTGAGGCTGGTTGGATATGTGGAACCATAAGCCCCGGTCCCCGTGTAAGTTCCAGTTTGAATTTTCCCGTAACTGGAAATCTGACTTGATGTAACAAGCGGAATTGATTTATTAAAAATATCACTAAAATTATTTCCGCCCTTGTATAGTACCGCATCGGTCAGTTTCTGAAGTGCCAGCATCAGGTTTCCGCCCCAGAAGTCCGGTGTCCGCACACATTCCGCTAGCGAGAGCGGCCAAATATCCTGTCCCTGCCACTGTAGCTGCGCTGTGCCGCCGCTGTCCGAAAAAATAGGGCTCTCCTTGCTATACGTCCATGTTCTGGTCACTGATACTGTACCGCTTCCCGGATTGGTTGAGGCCGTAATTTTAATGGTTACCCCGCTACCTGTTGGAAGATCCAGCACAGAGATTTTGTTGGTGCCTCCGTTCTCCGCCGTGAACCTCCTCGTCTCCGTGTCGTTGGTGGTCTCGACTACTGTCAGGGCCTTGTCACCGCTGGAAGAAACCGTGTATGTCACGTCGTTGGTCAGGGTGCCCAGATCGCCGTCAGACCCGGAAATTACCAGGGCAGAAAGAGGGACTACGGAAACAGATGTGCTCGTTGTATAATCGCCATATTTCCCGTTTGCGAAAGACTTGACGCGGTACTGAACGCTTGTCCAGGTTCCCACCGTTTCCTCAAAGCTCGTGTTCGCTCCGGAATACACTTGCACCCAGTCGGCGTCTGTGTTCGCTTTGCGCTCCAGGATGTAGCTGCTTGCTCCATCTACGGCAGACCAGCTCACCGTGATCTGCCGTCCCTGCATGACCTGAATCGGCACATTCAAGGCGGTGGGGGACGCCGGAACGCCAACGGTTCCATCATCCGAAACCAGGATGGTAGGGTCCATAATCATGGCAGGTAGGGCGCCATAAGAGGGGTTTACCGAGGTGCTGCCCAAGCTGCCATCGGGCAAGACGTAAAACTTTCCGTCTGTGCTCGTAGAAACTGGAGAGCGAAGCCACCAAGCAGCCGCGGCTCCATTCAGTTTAGCAATCCGCTTGCTATTGGCTTCCGTGTCAAGTCCACTCTTGAAGTAATCCAGCTTCGCGCCGTCTGCGGGCATAATTCCGCTTGGGTCAGACAGGCCGACCTCATACCCGCCAAGAGGGAACAGCTTGCACTCCAAACCATTTTCTCCACTTTTGATGTTCCAGAAAGGTTCTCCATTTCCTGGATGGTATGGGATTTTCACTGTCCTGATGGCAGACTGGATGTGGCTTTCATACCTTCCCAGATACCCAGCCATCGTAGACATAATTGTGGAGCCTGCAAGTATGTTTGCATTGGTGCTGTTCCACTGGACGTTCTCCACAATGTCCTGCCGCAGCAACCACGCACCGTCACAGGAACTACCATACAGTCTTACATCCGGGTTCCCGATATGCACCACGATGTAGTTTACTGGGAATCCGTTCTCGTCGATCTTGACGATGCTCCCCACCGCCACGCTGCCAAGTGTCTGCGCCATCAGTTACCACCTCCGTTGTAGGTTACTTGGATTTCAGCCGCCGTAAAGGTGGTTCCGATCAGATATAAGGCGTCGTTAACAGTGCGGTTTGCCGTGTTCCCAAAAAATACTGCTTCCGTCTCCGGCTTAAACAGCGTAGCCGTGCTGAGGGGCGTTCCAACCTGTGACGGCTCGTCTGCCCTTACAAGGTCGTATGTATTCTCTTGACCGGAGACAGGAGTAAGTTTAACCCGCCCCGGATAAGTAGGGATTCTGTCTTGCATGTTGCCTCCTTACCATTCGCCGGCGTAACCGTCACCAGCGAACAACCACAGAAGATTGTTGCTGACCCATAACAACAAATCGTTGATATCGGTCAATATCCGCTCGACGTCATTTGCCTGCTCATAGGTGAGATGTTGCATGGTTTCAGGAGTTTCCGGCGGAGCCTGCCAATCGGAGGGATAAACGGGAATATTGGACATCATGGAGCGCATTGCCGCCACGTTGGAAAGGTAGTTCTCCAAATCCTGGCTAGTCGGAATATCATTGATAGTCCAGTCAGTCTTAGGAGTAATCGCCATAGGAAAACCAAACCCGCCGAACAAATCAGCGATATATTCAATCGCTTCTCCAACTCTGTTCAGGTCCGTTGCGTTGTAAGCTCCTCTCACGCCGGCAGACCATTCCACTTTTTCGCCCTCTGTCATTCCGTCCCAGCCTTTATCATGCAGAGTACGCCAGCGGGTCACGTCGGATTGTGTTCGGTCTGTTATCAACGTGTCGATAATACTCATACTAGCCTCCAAGGGATGCCACAGTCGCCACAACGGTATTTGACAACTTGACTTCCATGCGGCGGAGATTCCCGGCGTTCGTGGTCCCCCATGCGGTTGGAAGCGTCACGCAATCGCCTAATAGCTCTCCTGCCCAAACGATCTTCGCATTGGTGGTAATCCGTTTTGCATAGTAGTCATAGACCCTCTGTGCCGTGGCTTGCCCGATATCCGGCGAAACGAGAGTGGCGTCCGCAACCTCAATAACATTTTGCTTATCAGTGGCAATTACATCTGGGTTAGTAATGGTATAAACTGTTTTGGCATCGTCGTATTTGACACCGTTGATCTCCACGCCTCCGTTCTCGGCCTGAGTATATACATGGGCGGTCACTCTAACCTCTGTCACAAGCGCGCTGGTGTCCACGGTGACTCCAGTAAACGTGTAATCCTCTGGGATGGCGTCAGGAGTCCCCGGCAAATTAAATACTCGGATGCCGTCCCGCCCATCAGTTGACGCGCACACGCCCCACGCAAATAACACCTGCTGTATAGCCGTCCGGATAGTTCCGGATGTAATAACTCCTGTCAAAGCCGTGTCCTCAACATCTGCATCATACTCGATGGAAAACCGTCCATTCACGATCTCTTCCAATAGAGATTTTGCGGATTTCGCATTGTACACGCCGCCAGGGAATGGGCTGTCATCCAGCACTCCAAAAGCGTCCTGACAGTCGATTGTGTACAGGTTTTGCGCCTGTCTGGTGTGGCTGTCGATGTAGTACACGCCGATCAGTTTATCGTTGTTTCTGACCTCTACGGGCTGTTTGAGCTGGAACATAAAGTCCACGTCTTCCCGGCTGTCTAACGTCCAGTTCATTGTAGAGATGGGCATTTCCGTGGAAATCAGGCTCATTTCGTTGATGATGGAAGCGGACCGCAGTTCAGACATCCCGAAATAGCGGTAGACGCCGAAAATAATATGTTCCAGTTTCGCCCGCCGGTTGGGAAGATTCGTGCTGCCCAGGGTAATGACCACTTTGTCATAGCTCTGCACTTTCCGATTGCAGAAATACGTTGCTGCATTGGGCGTGAAATCCACGTCCGCCTTGAGAGATTCCCCCTGATACCACTTGATGTTGACCGACGGGCAATAGTCGCCAGAGGCCGTGTCAAACACCAATGTAATGCCGACGGAGGAATACTGCTGGTCCATTTCAAACGTGATGACTGGCTTATTTGTAAAGGCGCAGTCATCACCACTCATTTCCGCAGACCAGAATGCAACCTCCTGTGTATCTACGGTGACATATTCCCCAGTCAAGCCCCAGTGGTTCGGTTCACAGGTAATGGTCGGTTCCGGCGTGATACCGAATGGGAGTTTTGACGGCGCAGAAAAGGACATCGCCTCCGTAGTGGAGACGGAAGCGTCCTCGTCCGCTCCCGGCGCTATGTCCTTGTAAAGTACAGTAGTAACACTCACGGAGTCACCTGCGCTTCCATGGGGACAAAACTGACTTCGATTTCGCCCCAATAGTTGATGCCGTTTTCCACCTTCTCCATATCCTGCGAGGCGCTGGTGTAATAGGCTTCATACGAGATCGTGGTTTGCCCATCAGCAGCTTCCAACTGTACAGAGTCATCGACGGAATGTTCCACCAAGTAGTCCCAGAACTCGTCAAGGCCATGATAGTTGTCACCCCGACGAAACACTGTCAGCTGATGGCCGATATACGTTCCGATGATGTCCCGCACCATGCGGCCAGTCATTACACGACCCGCGTTCTCTCCGTCCAAAACGTTGAAATTTCGGTTGTATGCGGAAATGGCAACATCCGCGTCAAACTCTTTTCCATTCAGTTTGATGTAGCTCATGTCACACCCCCGCCAGATTGACGCCGATACGCCGGGTCTCCGCCTTGTTCAGCTTATAGACCACCTTCCCCAGCTGGTCTCTATCCAATTGTAAGATAACAGTCTGCTCACCTCCGCCCAAATTGGCAGTTTCCTCGCGTACAATGCGGCGGATCAAGCTCTCAGGCGCTTCAATGTTATTCCCCTGCTTCTGGTCACCCAAGACAGCGAGAAACTCCCGGTTAGGCGGAATAACCGCTCCTTGCGCAAGATACGGTATATTCGGGATTGTAAAGGGGCGGATTTCCTGACCGCCAAACGTTCCCAGGAAAGGAATCGTGACTTTCGGAATCCTAATAACCAGATGCTCGTTAATCCAGTCAATAAACTTGTTCACAAGGGAAATTCCAATATTGAGCGCGTCCTTGATTGTCTGCACAAATCCGTCCCAAATATTAGAAAACGCCTCTGAAATACCGTCCCATGCTTCATTCCAGTCGATTGTAAAAACATTAACGACAAATTCAATAACGCTTGTCAGCCATTCCAGGATTTGGCTTACACCGTCCGCGATCGCTCCAACGACTCGTCCGAAAATATCAATAACGGCCTGAAACGCCGCAGAAATTGGCGGTCCAAAGGTATTCACAAACCAATCAACCAGCGGCAAGATAAACTCGTTATAAATGCGGAGGGCTCCTTCAATCAACGTACCTACAAAGTTTAGGAAGTTGTCGAGTAACGGCTTCAAATGCAAAGTCCAAAGCTCTGTAAAGGTATTGCCCAGAGTAGTCAAAACCGGCTTCAAGATCGTGTTCCAGATATTCACAAAAACAGACGTTGTGTCACTAATTGCGGCCTTGATCTGGCCGAAAATGGGTGCGCCCCATGTATTCCAGAATTTGATAATGCTGTTCCAAACGTCATTCCAAATATCTTGGATGATCTGCATGGCCGGGGCAATCGCATCTTGCCAAATCATGTCAAACACGGCCTTGACATTTTCAAAAAGCACATCTCCAACACTCAAAACCTGCGTCGCAATGTTAGTAAGCAGAGGGAGAATATCAACAGCCCACTTTGTCAGCGTGGGGAAAATTACGATGTTCCAAATATCGGAAAGCACCATTGCTGCAGAGTCCAGAAGCCCTCCGACAACATTCCCAGCCGTAAGAATAAACTGGTTCAAGAAATCCATAAACTCATTGTTGAACCAATCATATAGAGGCGGCCCAAGAGACTTGATGTCATTCCACATATCGCGGAAAACGTTAGTCAGCTTTTCTACTCCCTCAGAAATATAGGCGAACGATTTTTTGAAAGAGTCTTCCAAAGGACTAAATGCGTCTTTAAGACGGTCAATCAGCTTTAAGATTTTGCTTTCTGCAGTGCTCTCCACGATGTCATTAGAGGTAATGGTCTCAATTTTGGAAAGGCCGCCGCCAGCTGCTCCTCCCGTTCCACCACCTGAGCCGCTTGCAGAATTTCCAGTCAGCTTGTTAATTTCATCAAACGAAGCGATACTCTTTTTCTGCTCCTTGTTAGTCTCTTTCGTGGCATCGGTCAAAGCGTTCTGGTTGTCAACAGCCTCATCAATACCAGAGGAAACACCGCCCACATTATCTTGCGTCTGCGTGATTTCCGTATTGGCACCGCCAAAGATAGCCGTGATGGCTGCATTAAAAGCGTTCGCCATGTCGATTAGCGCGGACACAATCCGGTTCAGAGTCTGCACCACTGGCAAAAGCACCTGAATTAGCGCCTCGCCAATAATAGACATGAACTGCTGCCATTGCATAGAGAGAATGCGTGTCTGATTTGCCCAGCTGTCTTGCGTCCGGATAAAGTCACCAGAAGCCAAAGATAGCTGATCCAGAACGAAGTTATAACGCAGAGTCACCAGCTCCGCCTGAGACATAGCAGAAATACTTTTGGTGATGCCCTGAGACAGCGCAAACGCTTCTAGGTTGGCCTGGGTCATAACGATGCCCAGGTCTTTTAATGTCTCCGTTTCACCAGTAAAGACGGATTTCAGCTTAATATCCGCCAGCTCCTGGGAGATGTTGTAGAAGGATGCCACGTCACCCGTCAGTCCGGTGAGTGTCAAGGACATCTCTGCCGCCTCTGCTTGCGACAAGCCCATATTGCTTGCCATTGCCATATATGTAGAGGCGGTACGCTTGGCCGCAAGCTCGCTCATGCCGAAGTTGGTGATGGCGTTTTGGGCAAACTCGTCAACGGCGCTGGACATATCGCCAAAGGCCACGTCGACAACATTCTGGACTTCCGCAACGTCGCTTCCAAGCTGGATAGCCTGTTTGGAAAAGTCGATAATTTTATCAACAGCAAAGGCCGTTGCAGCCAGCTTTGCCAGCTTTGTCAACGCACTTGTCGCCTGTTGTGTGTTTGCTCGAACATCAATGATAATAGAGCCATCTGCTGCAGCCATGTTCTCACCTCCCTAGCAGTTTTTTCAGAAGTTCGTCCTCTTCTTCCGTGTAATGCCGCTTTAGATCAACTTTTGAGCGGTTCTGGTTGTAAAATTCCTTTTCCCACTTTTCGAGTTTTTTGTGTTTCCGAAGCTTGTCACGGATGGAAACAACGGCGGAAAGCTGCCCTTCCCCAATGCCCATAAAGTAAGAAACAAAGGTCCACCAATGACAGAAAGAGTCCGATCTGACATCATGCCCGGCCACCTTGATAATGTCGGCGGCGATCATTTGGTAGTCCTGCTCCCAGTCGATCAGTTTTGGCCGTTTTTTATCCTCCTGTTCTTCTCCGCAGGCGATAAACCAAAGCAGCTTTTCAATCGCTTCTTGATAATCACTTTCCGGCATTTCTTCAAATTGGGGATAGAACAGGGCCAAGCACACATAGACCTTTACAAACTCGTTTTCGCCGCCATTAAGTCTGGAAATGATGTTCAGGATATCCCGGTAATCGGCGTTGATTGCATATTCTTTTCCACCAACTTCAAGATTGACCGGGAGTGTCCATCTCATTTATTTCTTGCCTCCTGCACGGCTTTCTGCGCCTCCATCTTTGCGTAGGTCTTAACGCCGTCTTCGACGATGGGGCGCATGGCATCCAGGAAATTTGTAATGACCAACTCCCCGTTACTGGCAACAGCCATTACATTTGCGCCGCTCAGGATGCTGTCAAAGTCGTTTTCCTCACCGAACACATGGGCGAGAGACTTTTTTACGCGGGCGTCATACTCGGCCAGCAGATCAATGGCATCCTCTCCGGTCTCTGCAGATTTTGAACGTTCGTTATAATCCTTTTGGATTTGCTCGATTTCCACACGCAGGTCCTTGAACCGCTTGTACAGATTTGGGTCAGACGGATTAAACCGTAAAACGCCGCTGTCATTGATCTGGTATGTTTTAATGCCGGTATCAAATGTGATCTTCTGCATAATTCCTCCAAAAAGAGGGCACAGCACTATTCCTTTGTACTGTGCCCTTCCTTGTCTTTAGGCCGCTCCGTCTGCTTTAAAGGTTACAGTCCCTGTGGTATTGGTGATGGTCCCAAGCGTTCTGGTGCCGCCGTATGTAATGTCGCAGGAAATTTCCAGGTTTCCGCCGCCAGCGCCACCAATTCTGGTTACAGACACGGATGCGCCGCTGTACCGCTCCGCAAAATTGGACTCGCCAGATGTTGCGTAGTAGTGGCCGATCAGCATATCTTGATTTGCCAGAGCCTGTGCGTCCTGGTCCTTGATTGCCAAATTCCACAGTTTCACCGCCGCTACGTCCCCTGCATCCAGAGGGATAGGGTCGAAGCTCTGGGTGATGACTGGTTTTGTGAGTGTGGTCCAGGTGTTCCCAAAAATGTCCTTGATAGACTCCTCGGACCAGTCCATTTCCTCGTCGGACTCCTCAACGCGCTTTCCAATGGCGGACCATACAGGTTCCTCCGGTGTTCCAGTATTCAGATATGCAATCAGCAGTTCACGGGCAATCGTGCGCCCTTCTGTGGTGTTAAACTCCAAATCTGCCAAAGTGCTCACTCCTTTCAGACATTGACCTCATAGGCCAGTCTCATTAAAATTTGATAGTCCTCATAGCCGTCTTCATAAGCTGCGAACTTAGAGGATTGTGTGGTCGGCTCGACTTTCAAAGCGTTGATGCCATCTCCCAAATCGGGGTGTTGGGTCCTTGCCCAGTCCCCAAAATGGTTCAGCATTTCGTCTGCTTGGAGCCGCTTGTCGTTGCTGCTCCCCGGTTTAATCCGGTAGATGATCTTGAATTGGTATTCCGCCTGATACCCGCCGATAATGTATTGCTGGGTGATATACGTTCCTTGGATAGTAGACAGAGCCATGGCCGCATCATCTCCGGCGGCATCATCGATGTCCAAAAACTCGTACTTGATAACTGTCACAGGCTTGTCCGGAAAAGTATTGGCCCACACCAGCATAGAGCGAGAAATGCGGTCAACTTCCTCCGAAGATGCCAAAATTTTCTGCTTTTTATCCTCGAAGATATCGCTTCACCGCCTTTCCAAATACTCGTTCCCATTTGCCCTTGTTTTCCGCTTTGCTCGCCTCAAACCAATGTGATTGCGCCTGCGAGTGCATAGCTTTGTTGAAAACCAAGTCTTTATCAGTGAGAACTTTTGTTGCTCCGTAAGATGCATAACTGCTGCCTGTTGCCGGGTCTATCATCAATTTGCCGTAGTATAAATAGCGAGATTGTGGGCCGGGATAGATAATCCTGGATTCCTCTACTTTTGTTCTTCGGTCGAGATTGCCCGTTAAGGCCGGAACGTATGGAGATGTATCCTTTTGTGCTTGGATAGCCATCGCATAAACAGCCTTTTTGCTTGCTGCTTCCAAATGCCCCGTCACAGTTGGAACAATATTGGAGCTGACATCAAAGCTAAACATCAGTTCCCACCAACTTCCCAATGAGACATCTCGCCGCCGAAGTCCTTTAAATCCACAGTGTTGACATTGTAGACATCATCGTATGCGGCATCGATCTTCTGAGCAGACCAATTAGGGTGGACGGCCTCTCCTTTTACAAAGAAGGTGTTTTCTCCAGTGGAAAGCGTCCAAAGCCCGCTCTTGTCCTCTGCCCGCCAAAATTCAATAGGCCCTACATACTGCTTTGGCTCACCAGTCACCCCGTCTACGGCTTCAACGCTGGTCGGAATATAAAGGTTGACTGCATCCGCTCCAACCAAACCGCTTTCGTTAACGTTTTTGGCCTTGACAGCATCCAGCAGAACTCCTCGCAGAATGGTAATATGATTTGTAGTTGTTTCCTCAAAAGTGCTAGGGTCCTCTTCTGTCACCACGTTATAGAGCGTCACAACATGGGGGAACACAGCCACACCCCCTTCCACGATACAGGAGGCCCGTACTGGACAAATACTGCGCTGCAACAGATGCAAGAGATGCTTGTGCTGCCTGTGCCGCTGTCGTGGCCTGCTGTGCGCTCTCGCCTCCGCTCCGGTAGGTCTTGGACCAGCTGCCCACACTCTGGCTTTGCAGCTCTCCGCCCTCTCCGACGTTTGCGGAGTTTTGGAGAGCGTTCAGGGCTGCTTTGCTGGCGAGATCGATGCTCTGGTACTGCTCTGCAACAGCACAGCAGGCCATTTTCAAGGCCTCCAGTTCCTGATTTTTGCCTGCCCGGCCCTGCGTGTAATAGTCCAAAAAGCTGCTTGCACGCAGGGCGAGGCGCGGAAAGTCGGTCTCCTGAATGGCGGTGCCCAGGTATGTATTTTTGTAATACGGATAATCTGCGTAAGCCATCAGGAGTCCTCCTTACTTCTTCGCACGGGCTTTCGTCTTAGCCTGCGGCTCAAACGTCGCTCCAGTAAAGCTAAATTTCACCACACTGGAATCATCAACAAGCACTTCAAAGGTATCGTCCTCAATTACTCGGAATATGATGTCGGCATCGAACGGGATGTTTTGCTTTGTGGGGGAGCCATTTTTCTTGAAGGTCATTTTTGACCCGGTTTTGGTCAGATGGAACGGGAAATAATACCCGCTCTGCTCCTCCGGGGTGCTGCTGAACTCTGTATAATCAGAAACATAATGAAATGTGCCCGTTACAGCGCCGTTCGCATAAACCTTCAGGTCATCACCCACAAGATCGGAAACCTGTTTCCCCAATAGGGTCTGACCGCTGGGGAATAGCGTTAGGGTGTCAGACCCAATTAACCCCCCGCCGGTGCGTAGACAGCAAAAGGGAAAGCCTTCGTGTTCCCGACGTTGTAAGCATTGATAGGATTGGGAATCTCCCAGCCCAGCCGCATGACGGCACGCAGGGCCACCATGTCGTTCTGCATCAGGTTATAGAGGATGTTTCCGGTAGTGGGGTCCTGTACCACGCCGCTGTCAAAAATCTTGAAAGTCATGTCCTGCCGAATGGCATAGACCAGCTGGCTCCAATCGCCTACGATGGCGAGGGATTCCTCCGGGTCGTAAGCCCCGTTCACAGGGAAATACATGCTCATGCCGTCCAGCGCGTAGCGGGTATCGCCCTGCATATCGGTCTTGAAAATGGGCTGGCCGTTCTTGTCCACAAGGCCGCGCAGCTTGGCGCGCATCTGAATTGCGGCCATCACGCCGTTGGGAATATAGCCGCTCTCCTCTACCTTGGCAATCACGCCGCCCTCGCCCATAATGTCTTTGAAAATGTCGTTTGTGGCCGTAACGACAGCGCCTGCGGTGATGGCCGAAGGGACAAGGCCATCACGCCAAGAGGTGGGTTTGTCCGTGCTGTACAGAATAGCGGCGTCGATAACCTTGCCAAATGCCTCCTGAAGGCGGGGGCGCACCTCACCCCAAATGTCGTAATCGCTATCATCCAACACGGCCTCGGGGATAGGCACGATAACAGCGATCTCCTCGGCGTAGATTTTCTTCTTGTCCCACGCCATATTCGTGGTTTTTTTCAGAGATGCCTTGGAGTCGGACGCGCCAGTTGTTGCCTCGCCGTTGACGAAGTAGGCAGTGGGCAGAGCATCCAGCACATTGAGGGTCTGCGTCTTACTAGTCATGTTGGGCAACCGACGGGCCATCCGCAGCACAGCGGATTCCGTTACGGCACCCTGGATAATCTCACGGGTCACGGGCTCCGGGATAAGCCCGGAAAGTTTGCTTCTGTCGATAATATCAACAGCCATTTAGGTTCTCCTTTCATTTCAGTACGCCCCGGATCAGGGCGTTCATTACGTCGTTTTCTCCTGTTTTGGGCTTTCCGCCGCCCACAGGAGCGGTCCAGTCAAAGGTAGTTTTCTTGCGGTCAGCGGTTAGCTCGTCCACGGCCTGTTCGAAGGTTTTCTTATCGTCCACCATCTTCCCGGCCTTAAAGGCGATAAACTCGGCCTCCTCGCCGGACAGGCCCTTTTGGGCCAGATACAGGTCCCGCTTGAGTTGGTCCCGCTCCGCCTCTGCGGCGGTCAGTTTCCCGGCCAGCGTGTCCCGCTCTCCGGTCAGCTTGTCCCAGCGGTCTTTTTCACCGGCCTGCCCGTCCTTCCAGGTCCGGTAGGCGGTCAGTTCTTCCTCGCTGGGCATTCCCTTCATGGCTTTTGCAAGCCGTTTGCCGATCATGGCATCCACTTCCGCCTGAGTGAAGGTTTTCTCAGGCGTGGGCTCCGGCGCAGGGGCCGGGGTAGGGGTATTGATAGGTTCGCTCATGGTATTACCTCCGTTTATTGTCAGGGCCGTCGCCCTGCGGTTTTACGCCTCTCGGCAATTAGTAAGCTACTTTCATACGTTCTCGTTGCATCGGCAACCTAGCCGCCTCGCTGAACGACTTATATTCTGCGTTTAGCCGCCGGATACGGGCCGTTACAGCTTGGTAATCATCTTCCAGCTCTGCGGCCTTATATGCGGTTTGTTCCCGCTTCAGCTTGCGGACGGTGCGTTCTATTTGACGTTGTTTTTGAGTGGCTGTATATCCATCGTACTGCCTGCCTTCAAAAGATATCTCCCGATTTTTCCCTTTCATCGCGTTCAGATCAGAGTTTGAATAGGTCGGCTCCATGACACCCTCAACAAACGGATAAAAGTGGTGGCGGCAGTTCCATCCGCCTAGACCAGGTCCGGTACCATAACCCGTAGAAGCGATAAAATCAGGATATCTCCCGCTGGATTGCTTCGGTTTTGCGCTCCATCGGTAAATCTTCCCTTGCCAGCTCTCGTGGTTTTCCGGCCCGGTTCCGGTGTTCCGCGCCCCGATATGAGCAGAGACCTCAACCAGATCAGTTTCCAAATAATCCATGCCTTGCTCCGAATACTGTTCGCAAAGCTGATTGATACCAGTCATAATAGCGCGGCGGACTGCAACGTCAATCTGGTCCATGTGACCGCTTTCATATTCCGCTGTCTTGATGCCGCTGTCTGCAAGCTGCTTCACGGCACCTCTAATTGCCTGATTGTAGCTGATTGCACCGCTCTGTATCTGCAACACGGCATTATCAAGTGCCCATTGGTAAGCACTTGCAGGCCGGAGCAATGTCCTTCCATTGTCGAGCAGGAAAGCCATTGATTGCGTAATATTTCGGAACGTTTTGCGAGTCTGCTCATAAATGGCATAGGTATCTTCGATGCTCAACAGTGTTTTTGGCGCGGTCACATCTGCTATCTTTATCAATTCAGAGTAATACCGCTGGTTCCACTCCACCACATCGTCCAACAGCTCAGTCAGATTCTTTTCGCTGATGTTGGTTGTTCGACGAATCGCACGCTCAATCTCCTGTTGGCTGATACCGTGAGACCGGAGTGCTTGGATGTCCAGCACCGTTACTTCGTTTAGCTCCCCTGATACTTTAAGCCTAGAACAAATTTCCTCTAGTAGCGTGTTTTCAAGATTGCGGTATAGCTCGGCCAGCTCTTCCGGGAGGGCATCGAGAAGTTCCGGGGTAAATGGATACCTCATTCAATTTCTTCTTCCTCCTCGTCCGTCATATCCTCCATTTTCGGCAGCATCTTCTTTGCTGTGGCTTCGTCCTCGTTATACCACTTCATGCGGTACTCCCAATCGTTCATAATACCCGCCGCTAAATCCTGCCTGTCATTATTTCGTTCTGTTGTCTTGTCCTCGATGATGCTATCATCGAAATCAATAGTGACCTCCGCATCCTCATTCAACCCGGCACCCATGGCCGTGTTGCCCAAGCGAAGAATAATCCGGCACAGTTCTTTGATGGCGCTCTCCAGAATGATTTCATGCTTCTTGATGGTGCGGAACATGGTGGAGTTTTCACTGATGACCTGGGTGGCGGTAGTGATGTTCCCACCGTCAAAGCGGTAATAAGTCTCCCCGAAACCACACTTGCTGGACAGCAGATTAAGCTGTGTCTGCACCCCCTGGGTGTGTTCCGCTGTCCGAAGGTTCATGTCGATGGGCTGAATGATGGCCCCGCCCTCGATGTCTTCCGGAAGCACATAATAGGCCAGATCATCAGGGTCAAAAACCGGCTCCCCGTCCAAATACTGTTGTGCGGAAGGCTTGACCATCACCCGCTTTTTCCCCAGCACGAACTCATTGACGTAGCTGTCAAAAGCAATATCTACGCCCTTCATGCTGTCGATGGCGTTAGCGTAGACCGAAATCCCAAGTGGAATGGAGTAATCGAAGTTGTTGGCGATATTAGGCCGGTCAATGACGAATTGCCTCCGGTCGCTGCCGGTGTGGACAACAGGGGGCACCCTCTCAAAGCCCTGCACGGAGGTCAGCTTTACCTCAGTATCTACGTTCTGGTTCCGATATGTATACAGCCGGTTCTCAATGTTGTACAGGCCGTCGACCTTCCGGTGGATTTGCAGATAGCAGTAATCTTCCCCGTTTACGTTGACGATGCTGTCAAAGGCACATTCAGTAATAACGCCATTCTGCCAGGACAGGGGCCAGATATGCTCCACCGTTACGTAGTCGATGACGATATCTGTGGCGCTGCCAGGAACCGGGCCCGCTTCCGTGACCCCCATGCCCACCACGCGGGGGATAAAAGCCACCGTTCCAAGAGCGAAGGCCATTTCCTGCATCTCGTTGGAGCGCACGCGAAAGTTGTTCTCCTTCAGGACCCGGTCAATAAACTCCTGCTCCTTTGTGCCATCCAGAGTGATTTCAACCCTCTCATTCATGAGAAGATTTGCCCAGTCCTCCGGGATTTTCTTTCCCATGTTGAGGGTGTACCGCTTGCAGCGCACCATCCCGGCCCCGTTTCGTACCCGGTAACGGTGGAACCCCTTCACGTCGCCCTCATACCAAGACTTCCACTCTTGCACCTTCGTGTAGAACTCCTCCGGCACGGTGGAGTAACCAAGTTCTTTCAGTTTTTCGATAATGTTCATGCTGTTACTCCCATTTTTCGGAATACTCGCTCCAAAGCGTACCGTGTGGCATCAATCAGGTGATTGTTCTCGTCAGGATACCCGCTGATGATCTCTCCATCCTTATTACGCTCATACTCATAGTTCACAAATTCCTCATAAGCATGTGGCGTTCTGCGGCGGTCAATAACGATCTTTCGGCGTTGCAGCCACTTCATACCGTACTCCACACTACCCGGCCCCTTTATTGCTTCCTTGGCGGGGAGTCCCATGGCTCTGAAATCTGCGGCGGACTTAGGCTCCGCGCTGTCGCAAGTGATATAAGCGTCTTTGTATCCGCGCTTCAAAATCACGCCCGCACTAGCCTCATTTGTCAGCTTGTTTTGGCATATCTCATCAATCATGTAAATGGTCTCATGTGCCCGGTCGTAGTGAAGGCGGATAAAAGCGAAAGGGTCAGGGAACCAGCCCCAGTCCACACCCTGGTAAATCTTATCGAAGGAAGCAATCTCTTTGTCGGTAATCTCTCGCAGTTCCAGGTTGTCAAAGACGTTTCCGCCCGTTCCAACCGGAATTCCCAAATACTCATGCTGGTAAGCTCGCTCATCCGTTTCTTTCAGGTGTTCAGCCTCAAACAGAAACTGCTCTCCCAACCACTCCGGCGGCGCTTCCAAGTATGTACTCTTGTGGCACAGCCTGTCCGCCCTCTCCTTCAGGCTGTCCTTGTTGGCCCAGTTGTCCCGGCTGATTGGCGGGTTGTAACTCTCAAAGTTCCAGAACTTGGAGCCGCCGCGCATGGTAGATTGTAAAATGGTCCGGATTTCAGCCCGTCCAGCGAATTGGTCCTTCTCCTCAAAGTGAGTAACGGCAATATACCCAAACGGCACTTTGATAGATTTGATCTTCATGGGATCATCAGCGCCCCGGAACATGATCTTTTGCCCAGTCGGCTTATATACAAGTTCCAACGGCTGCACCTTGGCTATCCAGCAATCAGCCATGCCAAGTTCACTAATCGCCCACAGGTATTGAGCATATACGCTATCTCGCAAAGTATTTCCGACCTTGCGGAGCACTAAGGCGTGGGTATTAGGGTTGGTTAGTAGAATTAACGGCACAAGCAGGGACACGCAGGAAGATTTCAGAGACCCACGCCCGCCGGATAAGTCATAGTGAGTGTGTCTGTGTCGGAATACATCACGGGCCAGCAAATGAAATGCGGGGCCAAGTACAGTAGATAAGCGCACTTCAGACATCTATAATCACCTGCACCTTGTCCTCTTTCCCCTCACCCTTGATGTCCGTCCACTTGTCGATCAGCGTCCCCAGGGCCGTCGTGATCTGCGCAGGTGTGGCCTCCGCCAGCTTTTCAGGATCGTTGAGCGCGGCAAGGCCCTTTCCGATGATTTCGCACACAAGCCCCTTCTGGCTCTCCATGTAAGCGAGAATGTCAGCAGTGTTTTCTTCTTTTTTCTGTGCTACTTTTTGCTCAATATCGCTACATTCAAGGACAATTCTCTTTACCGTCCCATCTGCAATACGGTTTTTCCTTGCTGTAGCGCGATAGCTGCCGGTCTCCAGATAATCAGCCACTATTTTCTTTTTCTGCTTATCCGTCAGCCGTGCAGCCATATCACCACCTCAATCAAAAATTCCCCGTACCCGACCCTCCCATCATTTCAGCGAGACGGGCACGCCCTTGTATCAAAGCTCCATATTGGGGTAAACTGTTTCCCAAACGTTCACATGGTAAGTATTGACTTCGCCATAATTGGCATCGAAAATCTTTTTAACCCCATAGCCCTGCCGTTGGCTCTCAAGCTTGATCCTCCGCCAGTCAAAAACCTTATATGATACTCCATTCAGATGTGCCACTCGCTTGATGGAATACCATTCCTTGCTCCTATCCAGTTCTGTCTCAAGGGCCATGCGCTTTTCTTCTGCATCCGCAAGCGCTCGAAGCGCAGATGGATAATCTCTCGGAAGGACAGCATTTTCACTGGTGATCTTCTCCCGCATTATTTCAAAAGCCGTCACATAAGCCGCAGTGAACAAGACGCCCTTTTCCCCGGTCATCTTGTTTGCAACCATGTCGCAGCCCTTCTTTGTGAGAAGATAGCAGGGAAGTGTTCTACCCGTACTGTCTTGATACACATGCGGAATGAAGAAATCACTAGGCGCAATTTTGCGCTCAGCTTCACTGCCCCCAGATTTGGGGTGAGTATTTTCAGACAGAATTTTGGCGTATCCTGCAATATCCCGGATAAGGTGGTCATGCCGTTTCCCAGTCATCTCAGCCACATCCCGGCTGTCCACAACATTCTTGCCGTTTGAATTGAATACCAGAAGTTCTTTCATTTGAGGGTTCTCCTTTCGTATATGTCAGGAGAGGCGGCGGGAGATCACCCCGCCATGCGTAACCCCTCAATATTGATCTTTCCGCCCCCGTCTCCTGCAACTGCGAGGCGGCGTATGTGCGCTTCCCGCTTAGATTGTCACACCTGCGTCATATGGATATGCCATATGGTACTTTACCCGATCCGGTACAGGTAGTTTTCAGCGGGATAGCGCCGGGGCAGGTCATAGCTGCCACCGCTTCCGCCTCCATGACAGGCGGGCGTCACTTTCCTTCTCCGGGGCTGTCAGACGCTGTAGACTTCCCAGTATAGTGTCTTTCCACAGTCAGCTCCTTGGCCTTTGGAGCGCATTGTCTAATGCCCGTAAAGGACGATGTTGCCGCATGGAGGGCGCGACCCTCCGGCCCTGATATGTGGGCTGCATCGTGCTGCGGCATATATTCACTGCTTCTATGTAATCCGATATGCGGTATCACATCACAATTACTATACGAATCTTCGTCAGCTATCCTGTTACAATCCGGCCTTGTCCTAAGACAGTCGGAACCGCACCTACATCCGTCAGCCTCGCAGGGGTAAGCCAGTTTCATCGTATAGCAATCACGGTACATCTCAACCCCTCCGCCGGTGTCGTCGGTCGGAACCGTTTTAGTTTATTGAGCCGGGGTCAGCCAATTAAATATTCTTCGCCCTGCCGCTTTCGCACAGCGCACAGGGAAGGCCCGTTTTCTCTTCGTGGAGCTGTGGAACCATACATCTGGCACGGGTGGAAGGCTCTGTTCCCCCAACCTCCGGTTTTGGAGACCGGCGCTCTCCATTGAGCTACACCCGTATATTGTTTGAGCGGGTGAGGATTTGCACCTCACATGAGTGGATTGCTACCTAACGCCCGTCGCGCATTACAGCGGCCTGCAAACCCGAGGGATAATACCCGTTCCGCCAGCAGGATAATAGGTGCCACCCTACCCGTCACCATAGCGTCTACCTATTCCGCCACCGCTCAGTCGTTATCTGCTCCGTATGTCGGCTTCGATTGCGAAACTCTGGAGCAGGTTAACGTGAAGGGAGTCCCCCGGCAGGAAACGTACAAGAGAGGCACTCCTTTCCGTTTAATATCTGCTTACTAGATACCCTGCCGGGGGAGTGGGTTGTCCTTTGGGCCGTGGTTGGTCACAGCCCGAAAGGGGAGGAAAAGAAGGAGCATGGGGATGTCACTCCCTCATGCTCCATTGTCGCATAGTCTTCGCTTTTAATTCCCACTTTTGTGGGAACCACTGCCCAGGTTTTTTGTGATGATGAAAGATTACACCCTATGTACAAATGGGAAGTTTGTTCTCCCCAGCAGATAGTCCGTACTGACCCCATAATAATCCGCGATTTTATATAGGGCATCCATAGACGGCTCTACTTCTCCTCGCTCATATCTTCTCAACATATCCGGGTGCAATCCCATCAGTTGTGATGTAACTGTCATGCTCCGAACTGGCCGCATGGACTCTCGCAACTTTCTCAGCCTTTCCGGGAACTCACCCATCCATATCCTCCTTCTTAATCCACCACCGTCCCGCGCAGCGGTGGGCGGTAACGCAGGCGGTGGAAATCTGGCAGGGGCGAACACCAACATCTTCTGCGGCAGATTTGATCGACGGATACTCCTTCCGCTGGCCGTGACGATCAATGGAGATCACTTCGGTTTCGGTCATTGTCTACCTCCCTCATACTGTCCGCCCTCCCCGTCGTGGATGTTGCCGATGACCTCACATTCGTAATGACACCAAGCATTCGGGAAACTTATGTAATACTTGTCCTCTCCAAGCGTTTCCCACATCCATGCACACATGTCCCACTTCACCATGACATTGACCGGATATTCAAGCGGGGGAAAGAAGTATGCCCCAAGTCCGTCTGACTTCTTTGCTATCTTTAGAACATCCCCCTCAAAAATTTTCTTCCCGTTCTTGTCGGTCAGGCCGGTGTACTGGCAGACCGTGGAGGGGTCAACTTCATCGGACACCCGACATCCGTTATTATACCAATGAATAATGACGCTATCTTGAAGATTATTCAGATCTCCATATACCCATTTCCCGTCTCTCCACCGCTTGGCTTTAAAAAGGATTTCTCTCATTGGGTACCTCCGATGATTTCGTTCAGCTTGACGGATTCGCCGGGACGGAGGGATGGGAACAAGTCTTTATCAATGTCTGTTATCCATCCGCAGGTATTGTTACTCAATCCAATTACTCCGCTGTCTTTAATTCTTTCTACATACTCCGCCTTTGGATAAAGCATGTGAATTGCTCTAAAAAGTTCCACCTCCTGCACCGTCCAGCGGGGCTTGCGGATGATGCGGTCGGGGTGGTTGATAAGCTCACATACTTGGTCAGCATCCATTACCGATCCGATGTTTGTCCGTATGATGCCAAATAAATCTATATAGGCGTCTTTGTACGAGCGAGTGTCAAACTTCTCTTCTGGCTCTACCCCCAGCACCTCGCAAATTCTCGGTTTGTCCATGTTGGCCTCCTTCCTTTTCACCCAATTTTTGCACCCTTCCTGCGGGTCAAAGTCCTTCTCAATTTCACACCCAATGCAGTTAAAACAAGTGCGTGGTTCATCATCCTCAACCACCTCGAACCCCATCAGGCGGGCGGCTTCGTAAGGGTTGGCTCTTACGTATTCATGACACGGCTTCTTTGTCCCTGCGTATTGCTGCACGGGTTCCCGAAGCTCGCAATAGTCGCAATCTTTTTTGCTATCGCAAAACTGCTCTAATGCCTGTTCAATGGTAAGTGCGACTTCGCCCGTCTTACTCCGAAACTTCATGGTCGGCCTCCTTTCGCTGGCCGTAGGAGCAGAAATCATTTTCGTAAGTTCCGCCTTCCATTCTGTGTCGCTCACATTCACCAGCACAGTGATTTTCCCACTGCCTAGTGTATCTTCTCCAATATTTACACTCCCGGCACCTGACCACAGGCACGGCGTCGATGGTGGGGGCATGACAAATCAAATTAAGAAAATTACGGTTACAGTTACGTTCAATGCCAGTTGCCCCTTTATATTGTTTCTCAACTTCGTCATAAATCATGTCAACATCAGCTAATCTCATGCCCGTCCTCCTCGTCCATGCGAGCGCCGCACGTTGGACAGTATGGCATATTCTCAAATGTTAGCGGCTGTGTTCCAGCACAAACAGAGCACCTAACTCTTGAAATGATTCCGCTTGCGGTTGAAACCCTTTCCCATCTTCCGTGCCTCACCTCCGCAACGTCGGCGGCGGGGATACGAGTTATCACATCATTGGCACACTGGCAATACCCCAATGCCCTTATCAGCGCGTTCAGCGCAGTTACCCTCTCGATGTACTCCTTCATTCGCTCCACCTCCGTTCGTGATCGTCCACAATCCGTTGAATGATTTCCAACTCTTCATCTGTCAGCGTCCGGTTCCACGCAATGGAGAAATCGCCCGTACACCGATTCGGGCAGGCCGTACACTCGCAACGGTTGGCGTTGCTGGTATCATTCACCCTGAATGGGCAGCTGTGGTTATAGCAGTCAGTTCTAATCCCTAATTCCCGTTCGACAAATTCAGTGGGATACATCGGCGGTATAGTTTTATTCTCCATCCTGCTCCCTCCGTAGTGCGGCCTCTTCGCGGGTCAGGAAAACAGTTTTTCCGAAATCTTCAGGTATCAAATAACCGTTCCAAATCGGATATGTAATCTCTCCATCTGCGTTAATTTGTACGCCATCAAGACGGCTTACGCTCGGGCAATCATCACCTTTGCGCCACTGATAGATAGTTTGATCTGGCTTTGCAGGCAGCACCATGCACCGCCCCTCATCGTCAGCCTGTTTGAGTGTGCGGAGGCGGTCAATGGGGCCGAGCTCCTTGTAAGCGTTGAGTTCATGCAGAGCGCAAGCGATTTTCGCCATATCCATGGCAGAAATGATTTCCTCCGGCTCCAAGCGCGTGTCCTCGTAGGCGGCGAGGCGGTTAATGGCAGCTTCTATCAAAGAGTAGTCGCCGTACCAATCAGAGTTTTCATACAGATCATTGATAATATCAGCAGCAAAGTCACTCAGCCGTTCCATGTCAGTCCTCCTCATACTCCGGGTGTACGCCCATGCAACAGTCAAAGCAAATCCAGCCAGTGGGAGAACATTCATCTCTCACCATCTCGCTCTGCTCATGCCGTTCCCCACAGATACCGCACTTTCGGTAGTATTTACGCTTTTTCATGTCAGCCCTCCTCGCCGTCCCACTTCCATGCGGGGCAAAGTTTGTGCAGGTCCTCTACTGCCGCATCCCTTTCCCGTTTTACCCGTTCCAGCTCGGCCAGTACAGCATCCCGGTCTTTCTCCGCGGCGCATCCGCCCTCTGCGCAATGGCCTTTGCGGTAGTTTTCCAGCTCGGCCTGCACAGCATGGCAAACCGCCTTTTCTTTCTGATACATTTCCCGCAGCTTCTCGTTTTCGGCCTGGAGCGTGGAGAGGGCGGTCAAGCACTCCACCATATCATGAAACGTCTCCTCCGGGTTGTTCTCCACCGTACTGTACCCGTGGTAGTTATGTTTCAGCCGCTCAATCAGCTTCTCAATGTCCATCAGGTGTCTTCCTCCCCCTCCGGCTCGTAGTAAACAAAATCCGTCCCTGCATTTGGCTTATGCAGTGCCAATGCCACAGGGTCAATGCAGTTATAGCACGGGGCCTCAACGGTCATTTTGTTTTTGTGCCTGCAGGTTCTGCATGGCGGCACATCTGCTCTCTGGCCGTCTGCCCTGATTTCATAGTGCCCTTTCATGCTTCTCCCTCCGGCGGGCGGCGGTAGGCAGTGACTCCGTCATCTTTCATCTCATCGTTGTCGTAATATTCATTTCTGCCCCCAAGATTACTGGTGAGAATTACGCAGTTGGCCGTTTCCACCACTTCAATCAACGCCCACATTTTAAGTGGTTCATACTGATCATCGACGATAAGATACACCGGCTCCCCGTCCATCTCCCGCAGTTCCTCCAGCGTCAGCGGCTCGTTCGGCGGGGTGAGGGTGGGCGTGAAGTAATCACACCCATCCGTACAGAAACAGCTTGCGTCCTGCGATTCTCGGCTCGCCCACAGCGCACATACCTTTTCGTGCAGGCACTTCTTGCAATCAAACTCTGCCATCTTTCAGCGCCTCCAATCTCTCCATCACCATCTGCACGGCTTCGTCCGTCATGGGTGCGCCGCAGTGGGGGCAGAAATTTTCATCTTTCACATAAAGGGCTATCGCAAATGCTTCGTGCCCACACTTTGAGCATTTAACAACAGCAAAGTGGTCTGTTTCGGTTGTATGGCTATAATTCCACTCACCCCTCCACACCTTCTCCACCTGCTCCTTACTGACGGGGCGGAGGGCGGTGAGGATAGTGTCCAATACAAGCTTGAACGACACAGCCATACCAGCCGCTATAAACGAACCTTGACCCTCGTATTCATCGGTCAGTTCTTTAAGGCTATCATTCAAAATTTTAGCTTTTGCGATTGCTTCTTCCAGCTTCATAGTTGGGCCTCCCTCTCCATCTTCTCTTTGACGGCTGACAGGATGAAATCCCGGTTCAGCACATACAGGTCCGTAATTCCGTGCTCCTTGCACATCTTGATGATCTCGTCCATGATGTAGTTTTCGATATCTTCTTTCCAGAGGACAACCGCCTGTATCGTTGCAGAGGCCACGGTGTTTCCATCCTCGTCTGTTCTGAATTGCAAGGCTGGGTCCCCAATGTCAACATATTCTCCCGGGTTCTTCATTCCATCCCCTCCAGCATCTCCATCTCCTCCAACTTCATAAAGCACGCCCAGAAAGTACGGCTTTGCTTCCCGCTGTGATGCCCAAATAGAGGCTTTTGCCCAATGGCTTTCCAAACATCCGCTGCTGGAATGTCATACTCAGACCACTTAAAGATAAGCACCCCATCCGGTTTAAGCACTCGCATACACTCCCTGAAACCGTCATGGAGCATCTTCGGCCAGCTCTCGTCCAGTTTTCCATATTTCTTGACGAGCCAAGCCGTCTCTTTCGCCCCAGTCAGATGGGGCGGGTCAAATACCACCAGATGGAATGAGTTATCTGTGAACGGCAGGTTTGTAAAATCACATACCACATCAGGATTGATGTCCAGCATACAGTTACCGGCGTTCTTCCAAAGATGATGGTACTGCTCCCGACGCTTATCACAGTAGACCGCCGCCGGGTGGTGCTTATTGAACCAGATAGACCTTGCCCCACAGGTCACATCAAGAATTTTCTTTTCCATTGAGCATCTCCATCTCCTCCGCGCTCAGAATCGCCGCCCGGGTGTTCCAGGCGAGGCGGGCTTCGTGTTCCGTCTTATACCATCCGCTGTTCGTAAAGCATTTCATGCAGATCACATTTCTGCGGACATTTGGCTGATAGTAGCGTTCGTTCCGCACTCTTGCCTGTCCTTCGCACATAGGACACGGCAGCAACACCCCCGCATCTGTCAGCCGCTTGGCCGCTTCATGGTCGCCCAGCAGGGCGCGTTTTTCGTCGCTCAAAACCATCTATAGTTCAGCTCCTCATTTAGCATTGACCATCGGAAAATTTTATCGTCTTGGTAGATCAGCCCATCGTCCTCCATCTGGAAGCGCCGGTCAAAGTCGTGTACGGTATGGCCGTCCGCCTTGAACGTCACCGGGCTGTCACTGTCCCATTTCAGCATGAGCGCCCACAGCTCCGGGTAGTTCCTGCGGAGTAGCCGAAGCTGCCCCACGCTCTGATTATGGCAGAACCAGCAGCCTCCCCTCGTGGCTGTTGTGTAGATTGGAGACAGTAGGTCTTGGCCCTCGCACCAGCAGCGGCAATCAGCTTCCGTCCAGCCCGCCTCTACAAGAGGACTTCTCTTTTTGTCAGATAGGCTGTGAAAGCGGTTCGGCTCGTCGACGGCGATGCCCAAGTATATGATATTGCCCTTTGTCTCGACCTTATCTAGCCCCGGCATTTTCACGTCGCTGTTACAGTAAGGCCCACTAGGGAACGGCCATCCGTAGATTTCTCCCGGCCGCTTGTTCCCTCCCAATACCCGGTAAAATGCTTGCTCGTATGTAAGCCGCCCTCGGACATGCTCCACCTCAATCCCCCACCGCTCCCGGATAATCTTGTCCGCCTTTTCCTTAAATTCCACCATCGGCGGAAGATCGGCTGGGATGGTGTCGGTGGCCCATACTTCTGCGTGGACGATGCGGTCAAGGGGCCAGCTCAGCTGTTCGATGGCCCCTAAACATGCGAGACTATCTTTTCCGTAAGATAGGGATAAAATATATTCCATAGGCGTTCCTCCACGTCTGGAGGTGGCCGGCCTTTAAAACGTTGCCTCCTATGGTTTTATTTAAAATTTGGGCAGCTCTCGATGGCGTATGTAGTCACCCAATGCTTTACACCGCCCTGGCATCTGCCGACAACAAACGTCCGTTTCTTGGCCGTCCAGCCCGGTACTGGCTTTTCCTCACGCAGCCAGGGACACTGGCTGATCGGACAGCAGCAATCCATGCAGGGGTTGGCTGAATACCGCCGGATGGGGACCAGATATTGTTCAAGTTCGCCCATAGGGCCTTACCTCCACCTGTATGCTATCGTTTTCCCAAAATTCGTGAGAAACTTTCCGCACCCATTCCCGGTTGTCGTCCGGCAGTATGTAGCCTTTCATGGCGTCTAAAAATGCCTTGCCCATGGCGGCGTGATTGTCCACGTCCAGGCCATCGTTCCAGCGAAAAATGACTTCGACAGGGCCTTTGACGAACTGTTTTCGGATATGTGCCTTTTTCATGGACCACAGCGCCAGAGAGTGGAGTTCTTCTGCGTCCCGCTTCCGCTGCGACCAATGTTTCCCGGCATAATACGCATTCAGGCCAAACCGCTTGTTCCAGGCCGCTTTTCCCCTTTTGGTGGGCGGATACGGAATTTCAAAAATCAAATCCCCATCCTCCTTGCCAGCTCTTTCAGGGCTGCCTCGTATTCGTCCGGCGGCAATCCCTGGAGCTTTTTCTTCTCCCGCTCATAGGCGGTCCAGTCAGCGTTCCCAGCCGTAGACTCCATCGCTTTCTCCCTTCTTTGTGTACCGGCGGCACCGGGCGTCATAGACCAGCTGTATGTTGGCTGTGGAGCCGTAGGACCGGTTCTTTAGGATGCTCAGCCCGGCGTCATACCCATAGGCCGCGATATCCTTTTCTTCCATCCGTTCCAGCGAAAAGGCGTTGTCCGCCCGGTTTGTGATGTCCGCCGACCCGCCGATGTCGTCCGCGGTCAGCAGCTTCTTTTTGTCGTTGTCGCCCTTCCGGGGGTGTGCTACCAGATGCACGTGCACCTCGTTTTTCTTGGCGAACTCCACCAGCCGCCCCGTGAACCGGCTCTGCGCCCGATAGAAGTCCTTGTCGCTCTGGTCGCTGAATCGGGCGGTCATCAGATTGTCCACAAGGAATACACAGCAGCCGAACCGGCGAATAGCATACTCGAACACGGAAATGATACTGTCCTCGTCCCCAGCACCAGCCACCCGGTTGTCGTACAGGAAAAACTTTCCCTTCCACCAACCGTCGATCCGGTCCGCGATCTCCTTCGGCGTGTAGTAATACAGCTTCCCGGACACCGGGTCCCGCTTCGGCTCGATATGCCCGGCCCCGGCGGCCTGCAGCATAGCCCACTGCTTGAAGCGCCAGGCCGACAGCTCCCCGGAGTAGGCGCAGACCGGGAAGCCCTGGTCGATGGCGTTTAGAAGCAGCTGGGACAGCAGCGTGGACTTGCCGCTGCCGCGCTTTCCAGTCCACACGGACAGCTCCGATGGGGCAAAGCCTCCGATGGACTGGTCCAGTGCTTTTAGACCGGACATGACGGCGACGGATGCGCCGGGGTCCCTCCGCTCCACGTCCGCCAGGTCCAGCAGGCCGTCCATGGGCTGTTCCACGGCGCCCAGCAACAGATGATCCACGGCCTTTCTCCCGCCGGAAGCCAGCACGTCCCGGATACGGGAACATTTCCCGAAGGCCCCTTCCTTCGGCAGCAGCACGGCCACAGATGGCGTGTATTCTTTGAGGGCGTCCGCCACGGCTTCCGCCGTATCACGGTCGGACAGAGCCAGAAACACAGATGGGAAGGCACTCAGAAACGGCTCCGCATCCCGGAAGTTCTCAAAGCCCGCTCCGTAGGCAAGGCAAACGGCGTTCTGGTTGTCCAGGGCTGTCACATCCTGGGCGTCCGCCACAAACCACAACGCTTTCCGCGTGTCCATGGCGGTCTCATCGTAGAGCAGCCAGGCGGAGACATCAGGTAAACTTGGCATACGGGTCCTCCTCCCCGGCCAATGGTTCGTCATCCCAGCAACCGCCATCCAGCCACTTTGACGGGCTTGGAAAATACCTTGCGTTCTCCCCGGAATACTGCGGCCACAGCTTTTGCTGTTTCACAGCCTCCAGAATCCGCTTTACCTTCCCTTCATCCGGGTCTACCCGCTTCCAAGCGTCAAAAGCGTCTTTCTTGGCTGACTTTTTGGGATAAACATCCCAAAACTGGTCAAACCCCCAATAGTTTTTGGCAGCCCCTTCCGTTGCAGAGGGGGTAGGGGGTATATAACTATCGTTCTGATTCTCTTCCTCTCTCTCTACCTCACCCTCTACCTCTATCTCTCCCTCTATATTGCTTTCCGTTTGCTTCCGGTTTGCTTTCGGTTTGCTTCCGCCTCGCTTCCCGTTTGCTGCCTTTTTGCTTGCTTTGTCAAGTATCGGTTTTACAAGCAAAAAGGAAGCGGATGCCTGTCCTGTTAATGGCTTGCTTTCTCCCTCGAACACATAAGTACAAATCGCTGTCACAAAGGGAAGCTGGTCCTTCTTCGGAAGCACTTTTAACGCCTCCCAGAAGCTGCGGTAAAAGGTAAATTGGTCACGTTCCAAGCAGTTCACCCGCCTTTTCCCTGGTGCTGATGCAGGAAAATATATTGACTATTCGGCCCCATCTGCTGGTATAGCCATTCCTCAGCTTGCTCCTTGCTCAAATGGTTCTGTGCGGCGGCCCACTCATAGGAGAACTCTCCGGCGGCTCGCTTGGCCTCCATACGGGCCTCCAGATCGGCTCTTGTGTGGTTCGCCTCTATCATGTAGAGGTCGTAACTCTTGGCCTCAATGCCCTCCAGCGTGCCGGTGTCCGTGGCGTAGAAAAGGTGTTCTTTCCCATCGAAGATGTGCCATGCGCAGTTCGGAACGTTGTGAGGAATGAACTCCGGCCGTACAACAGCCAAACCTTTGTATAAAGCTGCATCATCTGAGTTGTATGGGGATATCACATCAACTCGGCGCTTGTCCACCCCGGCCTCCAGCAGCGGCCCGACCATCCACTCGCAGCACCCCCATCGGAGGGCGGGGCGCTCTTTTGAAAGTGCCCGCGCCGTCCGGGGGTTAAAATGGTCGCTGTGGATGTGGGTCAGTAAAACCAGCCGCAGGTCTTTCTTGACCGGTTCCAGGGCCTTGAAGGGTACGCCGCAGTCAATCAGAATTCGGCCGTTAATCACCACGGCGTTCCCCTTAGAGCCGGTGGAGATGATGTTATAGGTCATCGAGGTTTACCTGTTCATTGCCGCCGTCTCCAGTCGCGCTATCAGCATTGCTCTCGGAACCTGATTTCTCCGGCTTAACAGAGGAGGCAATGGACATATCGAAATACTGTTCGACACTGGCCGAACCATCCCGGATAGCGTTGTAGACATTCTTGAGGCGAATAACACTTTGCTGCGAGAACGCTTCTTTCTTGCAGCCGATGTAAGCTTCCAGCATCTCCGCTGTCACGCCGTACTGCTCCTGAAAGTTCTTCACAAGCGCTCTCACCATGTCCACCAGCGGCATCTTCGCATTTCCAGTGAGAGTCACATTGCACTGGCCGACTGCTGCATCAACCACATCGCCGGGAATGACCGAGAGGATGCAGGCGCGTTCGCGGCGGGCAGCTTGATTGGCTACCATCTCATAGATATCTCGGGGGTCCGTGAGGGGATAGGCCCCCCTCTTTGTCTCTCGAATATGCGGAACGTCGAATACCTTTGTTTCCCGGTAGTTGGTCTCCAAATCCCAGCAGTATGCCATAACGGTGGATTTCTTTGCTGTCTGCTCCAGTACCTTGAAACCGGCATCTACATTTCCCCAGCCTCTTGCCAGGGTACGGGCCAGATGGATAGATGGTCCGGTGATGACCTGTCCTCCGCGCGGATATTCGTACATGGCCTTCTCCGCAAGACTGGTGCGCTGGCAATCTTGCAGGATTCGGTTGTAGGCGGCGACTTCGTCACGGGGGAACTTCTTGGCGGCAATCATAGCCACTTGGACCTCCTGCGCCTCCCGACTGGCCGCCATTTCCGCCCCAACAGGGCGGGCCACGTTGTTCTTCCCCTCAAACTCTGCGATAGCTGCAGTATTCTTGGTCTCGTTACTCATAGCGGATGCCCTCCTGAATCATAAAATCTTTCAGCTTTTTCAGCTGCGTTTTGGTGGCAACGACGGAGAAGGAACAACGGTAGACCTTCTCAGACTCCACAGGAGGCTCTGTGACCGGAGGCGCAGCGGCCTCCACTTTCGCCACTGCCTCAGCCTCCCGCGCTCTCTGCTCCTCTCGGAGCGCCTGGGCCTCCTTCTCCGCCTCAATGCGCCGGTGCCGCTCCTGCACAGTGGAGATGGCTGCCGGAGCATCCAGCGACCGCTTGAACTCCACCATGATCTCCTCAGCATCGTCCATACCGGAAATCAGTTCCATGTTTCGTGCGATTCCGGCCACGAAATCCGCTAACTTTTCCCGCAGCTTTTTGGGCGTTTTCTGCTTGGCGGACGCCATATCCACAACAATACCAGCCTGCTCATACCGGGCAAAATCCACTCTTTCGGCGGCGCACAGCTCTGCGAAATACTCCCGCAGGCCGTCCTCGCAGCGCTGCTTGATTTCGCGCTCGGTGGCCTCCACCTTGCCTTTTAATGCCGCGTCCGCTGTCTTAAAGGCGTCGCTGACGCACTCTTTGTAGACAGCCTCAAACCGTTCATAGGGGCCAAGCACGGCCTTTTTGACTTCTTTGCGCTGTTCCTCCAACGCCTGAAACTCCTTATTCAGTTCCGCCCGGGCGCTTTTTACAGTTTGGATAGTTTCTTCTGTGCATACCAGGGACAGCGCCTCCTCTACGCGCTTGTCCACGGCCTCTTTCATAGATCGCAGCTGCTCCTCTATAACTGGGAGCTGCACGACCTTAATCAGTTCGTTCATCGGTTTCCTCCTTGAAATACGGCAGAAAACAGATTGGGCAAACAACTTTCTTGTGCTTTTCCCGGTTTCCATCCCAATCAATAATTTCTGCGCTGATTTTTATAAACGGTTGGTCAAAAGATGCTCCGCAGGTTTCACAGCGGTACATATCGATCTCCCCTCATTCTTCGCACCACCAAATGTCCGCCGTCTGGACGCCCAAGGATAAAGCTTCTGAGTGTCCCTTGACGGCAATGTCAATATGGTCCCCCTTGACTGCCGGACCGGTATCATCGGCTCTCAGATACACCATCCCGCCGTTGTGCTCGATCATGATGGTACTGCCCAGCGGTATAATGTCCGTATCCACGGCGCAGCTCACATACGGAGTCACGCGCCGTCCGCTGGCGGTGATGCCTGTCCCAGTCCCGCAGATGTGAGGCCGTTCCTCGCAACAATAAAAGGTGATGGTGGCACCTTCCAGCTTGTGAGACCGGGCCAACAAAGCGGCTTCGATCAGCTCATTTTCGGCGGCCTCCATCTCTTCCCCTGTCAGATAACAGCGAGTGGTGGCCGGGGTATCGTCGCCGGGGAGACTGCCGTCCTCTGCGGCGGGCGCCATCTTGTGCAGGGTGGGCGGCTCTGCCTCCACTGTCATAATCAGGTAGCTTCCCAGCCACGCCAGCAGCAAGATCAGAAACAGGAGATATGTAATCAGCTGCAACCGCCTCTGGCTCCGGCGCCGCCGCTCTTCGCGGGTCAGCTTTTTCATAAGATATGCCTCACCGCTTCCTCACGGGTGATATAGAAATGGATGCCCGTGCTACACTCGTTCCAGCGGTTTTCGTCAAAATCCAGCACAGAAACTACCGTTCCGGGGATATAGGAAAAATTGCAGTCTCTATCACTGACAGCGGCCTGCTCCAATACATTCCCCTCTAAATCCTGAATCTCCAAAACGGTTGCCTTTGAGCAGCGGCACTTCCGGCCTGCTGCGGAACTGCGCACGGCATCTTCGGTAATTTCCAGCTTTACAATGCACTCATGACCGCTGGTTTTGACCCTTGCCTTTTTCCAGCCGACAAAAGCGCCGATTTCCGGGCAGGCAATGGGATAAAATAAATTTTTTGCCTTTTCAATGTAGTTGGCCCCGAACAGGTTGGCCCCGAACAGGTTGGCCCTGGACAGGTTGGCCCCGAACAGGTTGGCCCTGGACAGGTTGGCCCCGAACAGGTTGGCCCCGGACAGGTCGGCCCCGAACAGGTTGGCCCCGGACAGGTTGGCCCCGAACAGGTTGGCCCTGGACAGGTTGGCCCCGGACAGGTTGGCCCTGGACAGGTTGGCCCCGGACAGGTTGGCCCTGGACAGGTTGGCCCCGAACAGGTTGGCCCCGAACAGGTTGGCCCCGGACAGGTTGGCCCCGGACAGGTTGGCCCCGGACAGGTTGGCCCTGGACAGGTTGGCCCCGGACAGGTTGGCCCTGGACAGGTTGGCCCCGAACAGGTCGGCCCGTTTTCCGCCATTTTCGCCTCGTATCCATTTAAGGTGCTTGTCCAAAATATTTTTCAACTCTTGTTTGTCCATGCGTTATTCCTCCTTGTAAGTCTCCCGGAAGCTGCCTTCGGGGAAATCGAACTCCACGGTGAAATGATGGTGCCGCTTGTTGATGGAGACCACCCAACACCGTCTAGGGCCGTTCTTTTCTTTCATGAATGCGCTGGTGTCCAGTGTGGGCGTCATGTACAGTACGTCTCCGACTTTCACCGCTCTCCCTCCATCCAGGAAAGGAAGCGCATGAACCATCCAGCAACCTTGGCCGTTCCAATGATAATGATTGCCGCCACTATACCCATTTCAATGCTCATGCGCTCACCGTTCTTTCGGCGATCCAGCGATCTAGCAAAGCCTTATAGATATAGCACCATTTGACTTTCTTGCCGTCCTCGGCCATTACGCAGTCCCCGAACGGGAAGACTTTCTTTTGGATGCCATCCCGGATAGTCTCCGGAGTAATACGCAGCCCCACATTGCGAAGGACTTCTGTTGCTTCGGCCGCAGTCAATGCTTCAATCATAAAAACCTCCTTGATTTCTCCCTCTGGAGGCGATATACTGTATCCAAAGGGATTGTTCGTGGTTGCTCAATTCTTGCCCTCGTCGTGTTCGCAGCACGGCGGGGGATTTTCTTTACCCAGCCGGATTGCCTCGTCAAAGGTCATGCCATAGGCGGCCCGGTTGAGCCTGTCCATCAGATGCTTCGTGTTGCGTGCCTGGGCTTCCAAGTCTTTGATGCTGTCTTTTTCGTTCATAAAAACCTCCTTGTCATTTGACCCGGAGGCGTGTATAATAACCTCGCGGGCCTGTTGGCTGGTTCAATAGGTCTCCGCAGCCCTCGTCAGTGTTTCCGGCACTGGCGGGGGCGTTTTTATTCTGTATAGAGGCCGGTCGAGGCTAGCATGAGTGCCTCAGAAATTGCGCGGTCTCTGGCCTGCGGTCCCTTTCCCGAGATTGTTCGGCCAACAGATGGAGCAGGTTTCCCATGGAGGCTGTCTCCCCATGCCTCTAAGTAGAAATTTGCGTTCCTCCCCTGGTTATACTGTCGGACACAAATACGATAACCCTTGAGAAACTTTCCTTGTCCGCGGTTATCCCATGTCTGCCTGTCAAATTTCACCGTTCCTTCCCCCTTCCTCACCCCTCATTCTGATCTGAAAGAAGCTCGTCTACAGTTACGCCGAAGTAATCCGCTACTTTCTTGATGGTCTCTAGACGTGGAGAAGAGGTCCTCCATTTTCCAATTGTTCCATTTCCGATCTCGGTAGCGGTCTCTAATGCCCAAACGCTCACTCCCCTCTCGCTGCAAAGGCGCTTCACATTATCAAAAAGCACTTTTTCACCCCCCTATTTACTAGAAAAAACTTGACGAACTTTAGAAAATAGTCTATTATTGTTTTGTCAGGATAAATAGCTATTTCAAAAGCCCTAGTTAATGGAGGGCTAGGTTTTTTGTGCCCTCTGTACCTCTTATAATACTAGAAAAATTTCTATCTGTCAAGATATTTTTCTAGTTATTTTTCTAGTTGCTTTGAGGTGTAAAATGTACACGAACGAAGAGATTGTTGAAAAAATTCGTGAACTCGCAAAGAGAAAGAATACTTCTTTAACTGATATTGAAAAAAATCTTGCTTGGTCTAATGGAAGAATAGGGAAGTGGAAATACGCAAAAAAATACCCGCCAAAACAAGATTTGGAACTTGTAGCGAGAGCATTAAAAGTTTCTATCGAAACTATTACTGGAGAGAAAAAAAGAAAGCCCGCCTCCACATCTGGAGACGAGCTCGAAGAAGCCATTATTATTGGGCGAGATGGAAAGAAAATTAAACGGACTTATACAAAAGATCAAATGGATGCAATCAGAAAAGTCATTGATGTTATGCCATTTGTCAACGACGAAGAGATATTTGATGGTTCGCTAGATGATTTTTAATAAATGGCTCAAACTGCTTGTAGACTTTCCATTCGGTTGACGATCTAAAAAAGTAAGAATATCCACGTTCGGCCATGTATGTATCATCTAGGGCGCAAAGCCGTTGTAGCTTATCCCAACTAATATTTGCTGCCTGATAACTGATTGCACATAAATTCTCAATAGAATAGGCACTATCAACCTTCATCCCGCGCAAGACGCAAGTAGGCGCCAATAACATAGAACTGAAAAGATTTGCCTCCTTTTCTTCGGGATCGTTTTTGTTTCCTGGTTCGCGCCTGACTGCGCCTTCTATGCACGCATGGCCCAGAGCAAAGTGCCCGATTTCATGTGCAATCGTGAAATTCCGTCGTGTTAACGGTTGTTGTTGGTTATAAAAGGCAATTGATACGCCATCTGTTTGGAACAAAAAGCCATCGGCTCCAATGGTATGATGAACTAACCCAAGTTTTTGGATAATAGAATACCCCTGACTGTATGAAAAAAGGCCAATTCCAAGTCCTTTGCAAACCTTTCTCAAATCAACTGGCAATTCACAAATTCCACATTTGAGTAAGACATCCCATGCAGTCATTTTGTATTCTCCCAATATCGAACATTTGTTTTAGTGACTGTTAGTATAGCATCTCTTATTCTTATAATCAATTAGAGAAAAACGCCAATATATTTTTCCATATTTTGGTGTTGACCTACATCTTGTGGTCTAATACTGAAAGAGGGATATTTAAATGACAAGAGAAGAATATTTTGCATCACCGTCCCGCCCAACCAAAATAAAGATGTGCAAAGAAACAGCAAGAGTAGATTTTTTATTCCATATCGGGCCTGATTTGGTTCCCCCTTATAAAGATGGGGACCGTCTGATGATACAGAAACAGCCAGATGTGTTTGAAGGAGAAATCGGACTTTTCCTAATTGATGGGAAACCGCATGTGAAAAAGCGCGGAAAAGACTGCCTGATTTCACTAAACCCGTCTATTGAACCCGTTCCAATGAGTGATAACGTTCAGGGTCTAGGAAAAGTGTTGGGTGTTGTTGACCCTGAATGGATTGGAAAATAGTTGAATACGGAGGGGATAAAATGGAAAATGAGATTTTACAACCTGGGAAAAAGTTTTGTAAGCATTGCGGCCAACAGATAGATAAAGATTGCATCGTATGCCCGATTTGCGGAAAGCAAGTTGAAGATTTGAAAGCAAATCAGCAACCCGTTGTAATAAATAATACAAACACCAACACAAATACCGTTGATGTCAAAATGGAGAACAGAGGGAAAGAAAAAAACAAATGGGTAGCTTTCGTCCTCTGCCTTTTCCTTGGAGTTTTTGGCGCTCATAAATTCTATGAAGGGAAAATATTAATGGGCGTCATTTATATCTTTACTGGTGGCTTATTATTGATCGGGTGCATTATTGATTTGATTGCAATTTTAATGAAGCCAAATCCGTACTATGTATAAAATTGGAGAATTGAAAAAAGAAAAAGACATCCTTTTTTGATAAGGAGACCGCAAAATGTTAGATGAAAAAGACTTACAGGCTATTGCCCAGTTAATGGACTCTAAAATGGCCCAGCAGAAAAAAGAAATCATCAGCGAAACTATGGTACTCATGGAAGCCTACTTTGACCCCAAATTCCAAGCCCTCAGTGAGCAGATCAATCCTGTCCCTAAAGAGGCCATAGACATCTTGGAGGACCGGGTGGACGATCTGGAAAAAGCGGTGGAGTTACATACTCAGCAGATCAATGAGTTGAAGAAAGCGCAATAAAGGAGCTTTTCCATGACGAACGAAGAAAAGATTTTAGAATTACTGGAAGCGCAGGGAAAAAAGTTAGACACCGTATCGCAGGAAATTTCCAAAATCAATCTGACGCTTGAAAATGAAATCCGTCCAAATATGCAGGCTATGGCTGAAAACATCTCCTCTATCAACAAGAAGTTAATTACCAGAGACGAGATTGACAGCATGAAAGAAGAAATCGCTTTCCTCAAGGATATTATCCGTATGCACACTAACCAGATTAACGATCTCAAGAAAGCCCAATAAAAAACGCCGTCAGGTCTCTCCTGGCGGCGTACTTATAAGGGGGAGGTGTCTTTTTTGAACTGCATACGTTGCAAAGCGGAGTTGCCTGAAGGGGCAGCATACTGTCCTACCTGCGGAAAGAAACAGACTGGCACTCCCCCACGAAAAGCCCTGAAACGGGCCAATGGCACCGGAACAGTCTATAAGCTGTCCGGCCGTCGGCGCCGCCCATGGGTAGCCGCCAAGAATAAAGTAATCATCGGATACTATGAGCGTAAGACAGACGCTATAGAAGCTCTGGAAAAACTGTCTGGTCGGGACTTGTCGGAGCGGTACAACATGACATTTGCTGAGGTATTCGAGATATGGAAAGCGGAGCATTATCAGGAAATCGGTGAAAAGGGCGTTGAGGGATATAACCGGGCCTTTGCTGTGTTCGCCCCGCTCCACGAGAAGAAGTTCCGGGACCTGCGCACAGCAGATTTTCAGTCGGCCCTAGACCCACACATGAAAAAGTCGCACTCCACCGTGTCAAAGTACAAGCAACTGATTACGCAGATGTCCCAATGGGCTATCCGGGAGGAAATCTGCACCACCAACTTTGCCAAATTCGTCCGGCTCCCGGAAAACGTCAAAAAGGAAAAAGACATCTTTACAGATCAAGAAATCGCAAAACTGGAAGCTGATAACAGCGAAACGGCGAAAATCGTTCTCATGCTGATTTATACAGGTATGCGTATTGGAGAATTGTTCTTACTTCCTCTTGCGGACTACCACGGCACCTATGTCGTAGGTGGAGAAAAAACAGAGGCGGGGAGAAACCGCATCATCCCCATTCGGCCCGAGGGGCGTAGATGCTTTGCGTACTTCGCTCAGCAGGCAGACGGACCGCTGCTCCTGTCTGGATATACCGGACAGCACCGCCCGGAAAACTACCGAAAACGGGATTACTACCCTCTGTTGAAGAAACTGGGCATTCCGCAGAAAAACCCGCATTGCACTCGGCACACTTACGCCAGCTGGGCAAGAAAACAGGGAATGGCTCCGGAGACCTTGCAAAAAATCCTGGGCCATGCGGATTACAGTACCACAGCAAATATCTATGTGCATACAGACGCAGATGAATTGATACAGGCAGTCGAAAATTGTTAGAAATTTGTTAGTAACCGAAAAAAGTTTTTAAAAATTTTCCTCGATTTAAGTTTCGATTTTCCTTGAAATTACTCGGTTTAACCATTCTACAATGTTTTGAGAAAGTATAATACTATATTTCACACGCAGGAGGTCACTGGTTCGAGTCCAGTAGTCTCCACCAAGAAGAAATCCCTGGAACCGTTGCGGTTCCAGGGATTTTCTCCTCCCTCCCGGCGGAGTTTACCCTTTATTTACCCTTTAGAGCAGTTTTTCGATTTCAATTAAGCTTCCCCACCTGTCTTGTATATCTTAGCGATCCTAGTCTTTTTGTCATACAAAGCACTGAATGAGAAAATAATTGCAGCCTTCCGAAGAATTCAAAAGGCTGCAATTGAAGTCAATTGAACATAGAAAAAATTCAATACTTATTTGGGGGTTATAACTACATCTTCAAAAGACATCTTAATTGGTTTTATCATCAGTGGAGGGAGTCCTGCAACAACACACATCTGAGCAACCAATGACTGAGCATAGGGAAAAAGACGATAATAGCTCTGCACATGAACTTCCTTTTTCATTTGATCGTTGGTAATTTCATCGCAGTCGAAATAACCTTCGATTTTTAGATAGATTGAAAATTGTTCTGGATCGTCTTTCGAAACAACTCGTTGTTCTAAAATTGCTGTATAATGTTTGTTGTCATCCGCATAATTGATGCTAAAAGGAGAGTTAACTCCAATTTCCAAATTTTTTTCTTCGTTCGGATTAAAATTGATTTTTATATGGAGTTCAGGAACTTTTTGAAACACTAAATCTACGTTAACCATTATTTTCACCTTTCAACTCTTTGCTAAACTACTAGGACGATAGATGTTCTGCAAATTCTGGGTAGGAAAAGAAACACTAAAAAATGATTCACTTTTTGTGCCCGATTGATACCTAAGAAAATATTGGCTAAATTGCTCCATCATACCAGACAATCGCTTTGAAACATAATTTATAGTTGAAAACTCAGAATTGTGCGCAACAATTGCATCATTGATATATTGATTTAAGCTAATGCCCTCCTTTTTAGCGATCAGAGCAGCTTGCTTATGCACTGTAGGCGCCACTCGGAGAGTTAGCTTTCCACTATACTCCTGCACCATTTCAATCGGGATCTCCGGAATAGGGATGCCTACTTCTTGAGCAGTATTAAGCCATTCTTCTTCATTTTCATTAAGCTCTTTAATTGCTTCTTCTTGGCTCTCTCCCTGTCCAACGCATCCCTTTAAAATCGTACTCTTTGCAATCCAAAAAATATGGTCCTCTACTTGAGTTTGAAATACAGCGAATGGGTATTTCATTGCTACTCCTCCTTATGCTCTTCTTGCCTCTATAGTATCGAAAAGCTCTCTTAATTGAGCAATATAAGCTTCTTTAACACAGCTCCCATGCCGAGGGATGGGAATAACTGTACCACTTTCCTTATCAACTATCTTTATGGGATGTGTACCCCCAGAAATAACCTTGCAGTTGTAATAATCTGCCAACTTTATGATTTCGTCATAGGTCATATCATTGCGAACAGGCTTACTATAAAACTTCTTTCTCAGTTTATCTATTTGCGACACAAGGCATTCCACCCTATTTCTCTAGTATATGAGAATGGTATCATATATGCCACTACATGTCAATCACATTATATAGGACTTTTGCCCAAAATTGTGCAACATATTGGTAAATCCTGCTTTTATTTCCAAAGAAGTGCCCTAGAACTATGAGTTCTAGGGCACTTCTTTTTCCCACGGCTATTTCGTTTTTAGAGCAATTTTTCAATAAAGCTCTCCATTCGCCGGGCGCTCTCGCTGCGCATCTCGTCGGTGACATGGCCGTAGACATCCAGTGTAAAGACCGCCGAGGCGTGGCCCAGGTTTTCCTGCACGGTCTTGATATCGTCCCCGCTCTTGATCGCGGCCACGGCGTAGCTGTGCCGCAAATCGTGGATCCTGGTCTTCGGGCTGCCAATGGTAGCCACCAGCTTTTTGAAATCCTTGTAGACGGTCTCGGGGATCAGATAGCCGCCCAGCTCGTTGGTAAACACCAGGTCCTGATCCTCCCAGGCGGGACCGGCCCGCAGGCGCCACTCTGCCTGACGGCTCTTCTGCCGGCGCAGCAGCTGCATGACATAGGGCGCGGGCGTGATCTTCCGTACTTTTCCGCTTTTCGTGGAGGTCAGGGCGTATCGGTCACTCCCCTTCCTGCCGGGTACCCGCTGCAGCTGCTTGTCGATCAGCAGCGTCCCTTTGTGGAAATCCACGCTGGACCAGGTGAGGCCCATCACCTCCCCTTTCCGCAGCCCGGTAAACAGGTCCACCAGGTAGATGGTCTCGAACCGGTGTCCCTGGATGGCTGCCAGGAACCGCTTGATCGTCTCGTCATCCAGCGGGGCCAGGGGCCTCCGGGTGACCCGCGGAAGGATGCAGCCGGTGGATGGATTGGTCCGGATGTATCCCAGTGTCACAGCCTGCTCCAGCGCCTTGTGCAGCACCCCATGGATCGTCTTGACCGTCTTCGGCGCGAGGCCGCCGCGGAGCAGGCCGTTGCAAAAGTGCTGCACGATATGCGGGCGCAGGTCCTCCAGCTTGTACTTTCCCAGCTCCGGCCGGAGATGGTTTTCGATCTGGCAGCGGTAGGACTCCGCTGTGCGGGGCTTCAGGTGGACGTTATACTCCGTCATCCAGATATCCAGCCACTCCCCCACCGTCAGCAGGCACGGCTCCTGATACGTCCCCATGTCCAGCTCCACCAGCTTCTGCCGCAGCTTCTGGGCAACTTCGGACTTGGTCTTTCCGGTGATGGTCCGCTGGATCTGCCTCCCGGTGTTGGGGTTGTACCCTGCGGTGTAGCGGGCCTCCCAGTATGTATAGGACTTCCCTGCCCGATTCAGCGTCTTTTGCCGGATGGACCCGCCTCCGGAGGCGCCCCGGCCAGTCTGTTTCATGCGTGCCATATTACCGTCCCTCCTTTTGCCCGTCCATCTTAGAGGGGGCGGCAGCGCCGGACAAGGGCGCCTCTGTACGAGTCTCCCGGAGGGAGGCGAGATAGATCTTCGTCACATCGTCCCGGCCATGCCCCAGGAGCCGGGAGACCGCCTTGCGGGCCTCGTAGGGCGTGGCTCCGGCAGCGATCCGCTCCTGATACCACTCCGCTGCGCAGACATGGCGGAGGCCGTGGAAAGTCATGGGACGCGCCGAGCCGGCGTCCTGGATGTATGGCCTGCAGGTACGAATAAACGCCTGCAGGTGCTGGATCGCCGTATGAGTTTCCATGTCGTCCGGCACAAAGAGCTTATGGCCGCGGGGCGTGGTTTGCAGATGCAGCTCCAGGCGGCTCACCAGCAGAGGATGCAGCGGGACCGTCCGGACGAGGCCGCCTTTGCCCTTGATGGTGATGGCCCCCTCCCGGACCGCTTGGGCCGCGATGGCCGTGTCGATCCGGAAGCACTCATGGATGCGCAGGCCCGCATACCGGGCCAGATAGAGGATCGTCACATAGTCCTCCCTGCCCAGGCGCAGCGCCTCCGCCAGCATCCGGGAGAACTCCTCCCGGCTCCAGGTGCGGTCGACGCCGCCGAAGGTGCGCCGCTGCAGCGCGACCTTCAGCTCCTCATTGTCGGGCAGCTTGTATTTGGCGTCCATCAGGTCATGAAAAAAACGGATGGCGGCCAAGTCTGTTTTGATGGTGCTGGGGGCCTTGCCATCATCCTGCAGCTTCAGGATATAGGCGGTCAGATGCTTCCCGTTGATGTTGGACAGCTTTTGCAGGCGGAAGGCATCGGCCAGGAAGGCGCAGAACCGCTTCATGGCCTCGTAATACCGCTCCTTGGTGCGGAAGCTCCCCTGGCGGTTATGACGGGCCAGCTTGTCCAGCTGGGCGAGCAGGCTGAGGTAAATACCGGTATTCAAAATCTGGTTTGCCATATATGTACGTCTCCTTATTCATCAAAAATAAGGTTCAGATGGGCGCAGTCCGGCCAGTGGCAGATCTGTACGTTTCCGGCAGATCTCCGGCGTGTCAGCGGGGCCCGATGGCTCTTCCCGGATCACAAACCCTTGCCGCACAACGCTCCTGTGTTCAGGGCGTCAGCAAACCAGAGACCTGTCTCTATTTTCTTTTCACGGGGTCAGTACGATTGCCGCATGGAGATCCTGGATCTCTGTCCTGACGGACGGCGGCGGACACCAGGCCGCTGAACTCGGCTGCAGCCGCATGGCTGCGGGTGTCCTGGGGCCTGCCGGCGGCGGCCCTGCGACGGGGGGATTCCGTATTGCCGGATACGGATGCCAGTGCCTGGCAGGGGCACCAGCCGGAACGGTTGAAGCGTCCGCTCTGCCAGCAGCGGACGTGGGCGGCCATAGAGACCGGCCCGGGAAATAACTGTGATTTCATGGTCTGTTTCATTCTCTTCTCCTTAGCGGCAAAGCCTGATTTTCTCCTGAAAGCGCAAAAAAGCCCGAAAACAAACCATACTTGTTTTCGGACCCAATTCAGGATCAGTCATTCAGTTCATGGCGATCAGGCCCGCAGTCTGATCTCTCATTCCTAAAAATCGGAGCTGGGCATAGTTACCCCTTTCCCCAATACGTTACAAACAAAAACGTACAAACCTAACAACGTGTGCAATGCGTCAACCGCGAACGGATCGGGAACCCGGTCCGCCCCCCGCATTTCAGCAGAGTACGCACAAAAATCAATCTACCTCTTTTTTATCACATCTTCCGGATTTTGGCAAGTGCAAAACACTGTCAATTTCATGTCAAAACACTGTCAATTTTATCGGACTGTCCGGATCCGGCAGGGCCAGGGGCGCACTTGTCCCTTGTCTCATGCCATTCCTCCCTAACTTACTCCGCCCTAACTTACTCCGCCCTATCGCCTTTCGGCGCAAAAAACAAATGAAGCGCAGATACTATGCCTGTTTTACACAGAGCTCTGATACTTCCTCAATGCACCATCAATGTACCATATTTTGAGAAGGATGTCAAAGGCGGAGATTTTCCCACTGTGGGCCAAATCTTTTGTTCGTTTTTTGAAAATCGGTTATTTTCATTTGTGCAATTTCCGCATTGAATTCCGATGTTTATGTATGATATATTTCTGGTAGAGTAACATACCATTTAACAGAGCTGGGACGTTCCGCAATCGGGGCAGGGTGTAAAATGCCGCAAGGCACACCTGGGAGGAAAGGTTCCAGCTCTGTTATTTTTTCTCGCAAGTCATCCATTCAGTCACAGGCAACCGCCAGCGGAGATTTTCCCGCTTTGTCCCCAGTCAAGTCGAAAGCCCTTGGAACTGGCGATCCCCTGATCGTAAGGGACCTGTTCCAAGGGCTTGATCGTACAACGGACGGAAGGATAACGTCATTTCGCTGTACTGGTATTATATTATGTCCGCAGGTTAAAAAAGTCAACTGCCTTCTTTGTTAATTCGAGGATTTATGCAGATCAGTCAAGATACCTGTCTATGTCAATGACGATGCCGTCCTTTTTTGCGTCGGCCACAACAGATTTTACAAAATCACGGTACACGCTCTTTGCATATCTGCGGCTGTTTCGAGCGTATTCCTTATCCTTTTCGTCGTAACAGCCATCGGTGAAAAACGTCTCTTCACTCAAGCTAGATAGGATGATCTCGTATTTACTGGGGCCAGCGTCTCTTTTCCTAGCGGCGAACATCTTTTCAAATCCGCCGGGGATTTCTTTGCAACGTTTGACCACATAGGGAATGTAATCATGCTGGGCCAGCAGAGTTTTTCCAAGCTCTGTCAACCCTACCACCTGTGGGAGCGAATTTGCTACTTCCGTTCCTTTCCCTGCATCCATAAGTTCCTGAATCAGGGTGGACTTTGAACCGCGCTTTTTTAAGCCAAACTTCTCCAGAAATGGCTGCAGTTCGTCTATGGTGGCATACTCTAGGCGATCAGGTGCCTGCGCGGGCTGGATCAGCCCCAAGGTCATAGCACGATCCCAGTGTTTATAAATTCCGGGATTAGGGAAACAGTTTTTCATTTTCCATGTAGGCTCTGCATTCCCCCAAGGGGTCCCACGGCGCATGTAAATGTACAACAGATCATAGACATTCAGCTTTGGGGGACGGTTAAACAAGCTGGCGAGAAAACCCATAATCCACCTCTTTGATCAAAATCAATCCTTTTGTGTGTCCGATTCGGACACATTTTTTTTACTCTCTTCGGCTACCAGATACTCCAGGAAGGTCATGAGCTTGTCCTGGCTCGCCGGGGACAGGCTGTTGTAGCGCATCACCAGATAAGGCTGCGTCGGGCCTTCCCCGTGGGGATCTTCCTCGCCCAGCAGTTCGCTCGTAGTTACACCAAGATATGCCGCTAATATATGGAGTTTTTCCGCCGAAGGCCAGTTGCCACGGTTTTTCAAGTTGGAAACCAAGCTCTTCCCGACGCCACTCTCTCGGCACGCTACTGTTGGAGTAGTCCCCTTTGCGACACATAATCTTTGTATATTTTCAACAATTTTCAGGGGGTCCAAGGGCCTTCACTCCTATATCTGCAAATTGGGCGATATGACAAAGCTGCAAATGCAGACCAAAATTTACTCTTAAAATGTTGACAATCCAATATTTTGGATTTATGATTTACCCATAGGAAGTAAACCAACAGGCAAAAACAAACGCGAAAGGAGGTGAGCCGCCATGGAAGCAACCAGAAAAAACCGCCGGATCGCAAAGCAGATCATGGAACTGCTTGCCCGTGAAGGCTGCACAGTGAGGCAGGCCGAAGAGATCCTTGCCTTTGTCGGAAGAGCTGCCCGGGATACCGCCACCGTGCAGTTCACGGAGCAATTATCCGAGCCGCTTGATCCCATCGAAAGAAGCACAAAGGGGGTGAGCCACCCATGAAACGGTATCTCAAAGAGTATTGGCAACCCATTTTCCTATCAGCGGTAACAACCATTCTCATGCACGTATTGCTGGATTGACAGCAATCGACACCCAAGAAGTCAACGTTATAACCACAAGGCAATTTTAACACGGAGCAGTTCATGTTTCAAGCATTTCAGAGAGGAGGTTTCAAATGGCAAATAACATCAAGCAGCTGCGAGAGGCCGCCGGTATGACCCAGGCGGAACTTGCCGCCAAGATGCGGCTCACCACGCCCTCGATCACCAAATGGGAGCGGGGCCGCGCCAATCCCACTTACGACAACCTGATCCAGCTGGCGGAGATCTTCGGCGTCTCCCTGGACGAGGTTGCCGGACGAAAAACCAGCGCCTAGAAAGGAGGTCTTGCACATGGAGAAAAAACAACTCACGTCGTTTGACGATCTGCCCCTGATTATGACCGTGGAGGAGCTGGCTCCCATCCTGGGCGTCGGCAAGGGCACCGTGTACGAGCTGGTCCGCTGTGGCCGCATCAAGAGCCTGCGGATTGGCACACAAATCCGCATTCTCAAGCAGGAGCTGATTCAGTTCCTGGAGTCTTCGACTCCCCAAGTCAGCTAAATCATACCGCGAAAAGGAGGAAAACACCATGCCGGAGGACTACAGCAATATTTACAAAATTGCTCGCCGGGCGGCTGGTTACACGCAGGAAGCAGCCGCCGAACAGCTCAATATCTCAATCGAAAGCGTGAGAGCATACGAGACCTACCAGCGAACCCCGCCCGCTGATGTCGTGGAGCGGATGGTTGTTTGTTTCGGCGCTCCCCAGCTCGCCTACCAACACCTGCACGAGACAAACGCTCTCATATCGCGTGTGATCCCACAGCTGGAACCACGGAGCATCCCGGAGGTGGCCATCCGGATCTACAACCGGATGCGCAGTTTCTCCCAAGGGGCCTGCCTGGAACGCCTGATGGCCATTGCCGAAGACGGGCGGGTCGATGACACCGAGCAGCCGGAGTTCGACGCGATTGTCAAGATACTGCGGAGCATCATTCAATCGAGCCTGGAGCTGGAAATCTTCTGCTCACCTGATTCCGCCATAAAAAAAGAACGCCCCGAGGCGGCAACCTCAAGGCGTTCGGTTCAGGGACTTGCGTCCGAGAACGATTGCAAGACTATTGTAACACAATCAGCTCAAAATGCAAGCCCCAATTTAACCGGGAAGGAGGTGCCCTTTCCGTGATTGCCTGGGGTTTTGTGCTGATCGGCATTTGTACGGCCACCAGCGGACTGTTCCGGCTGGTGGATCGGATTGAAGGGAGGCGGCGAGGATGACCGCATGGAAAACGCTGGATCTGCGTCAGCGAAAGACCTGCGGCCCCCATGACGGGGAACTGATCGTGCTGCACATGATCCCGAAATCCACCTGGGGGACTGAGCGGTATCTTGTCAGCCGCCTCCAGACAGAGGCGGGATGCACTTGGATAAAAAGCAATGGAAATGTGTTGTCTCCTGCCAATCTGGAGAAACACTATGACCTCCGGTGGCTCCGGATGCCGGAGGACACCATCTGAGAGGAGGGGGGTTATGCGGAGGTACCCCAAAAAGGGCGGGCAGTTCGCCATCATTTGGGTGGATTTATTGTATGAGGATGCGGTACCAGCCACCGGCAAGCTGCTCTTTGGAGAGATATACCGGCTCTCTGGGCCGGATGGCTGGTGCGATGCCAGCAACCAGGATTTCATGGACCTGTTGGGATGCAGTGAGACAACTGTCCGTAACCTACTCAAAGCCCTGGAGGATGTGGGGCAGATTCGGGTGGTCACCCGGCCCCGCCGGGAAGGCGCTGGCGGCACGGAGCGCAGGATCTTCTGCGGCCGGAAACTGGCCCCTCCAGAGGTCCAGGAGGTACCCGCAAAAAACTGCGGGTACCCCGGGGAGGGTACCCGCAGAAATTTGAGGGGGGTACCCGCAGAAACTTGCGGTTCCACATCTATAAGTAATTATAATAATACCCCCTATAGTCCCCCAAAGGGGGATGACCCTGACCTTATGAGGTCATTTGACCTCTTTTGGGACAAGTACCCCAAGAAGGTCAAAAAGAAAAAGGCGCGGGAACTATGGCAGAAGCTGCGGCCAGATGCCGCATTGGCGTCTGTCATCCTGGCTGCTTTGGAGCGTCAGAAGTGCAGTGACCGTTGGCAGCGGGATGGCGGTCAATACATACCGGACCCCACCACGTGGATCAACGGCCGCCGGTGGGAGGACGAACTGTTTCCTGCAGAGCCGGAGCGTCCTACCCCACCCGATGATGCCAGAAGGGGGCGGTGCCTGTGAGCGAGATCAAGCAGGATGCCATTCTCTCCCAGCGGCTGCTAGACGCTCAGGTGGGCGTGCTGGGCTCCATGCTGATCGACCCGGATACCGTGCCGGAGGTGCTGAGCCGGGTGCGGGACGCGGACTTTGCGGAGAAGAAGTACCGGCTGATATTCCAGGCCATCCAGGCCCGGTTCCGGGCCGGACAGGCCATTGACCCGATCCTGGTCCGGGAGACTCTGGGCGGCGGCGTGGACAGCCCATGGACCTCGATTCTGCAGGGCCTGATGGATGTCACGACCACAGCGGCCCATGTGGATGACTACGTGGACGCCCTGCGGGCTTCGGTCACGTTGTCCAACCTGCGGACCCTTGGCACCCAGCTGGCGGAAGCCGACCGGCTGGAGGACGCTCAGGCACTGCTGGACCAAATGCGGGCCCAGCAGGTAAGCCGCCCCCATGTCCAGGCCATGGACATGGCGGAGGGCTTAGAGCGATTCTTTGACCGGCACAACGGCGAGGAGAAACCGCAGTATCTCAGCTGGGGCGTGCCCGTCCTAGACGAGCGGATCTTTGCGGAACCCGGGGACATGGTGGTGCTGGGCGGGTACCCGTCCGACGGCAAGACGGCTCTGGCGCTGCAGTTTGCCTTCGGCATCGGCAGAAATCACCGGGTAGGGTTCTTCAGCTACGAGTCCACCCGGGACAAGCTGTTTGACCGGACAGTGAGCCGGGCGGCCATGCTGAGCTACACCAAGATCAAGCGCAACCAGCTGACGGAGGAGGACTACCGGGACCTGCTGGAGCTGCGGCCCCAACTGACGGCTCCCCAGCTGACGTTGATCGACGCCGCCGGCATGACGGTGCTGGACATCCAGGCGTACAGCCAGGCCCACCGGTACGATGTGGTATTCGTGGACTATCTGCAAAAGATTGCTGCGCCCAGAGGCACCCGGCAGTCCGATTTTGAGCGGGTCTCCGCCATCTCCAGCAGCTTGCAGCAGTTTGGGCGGATCACCGGGACTACGGTGGTGGCCCTGAGCCAGCTGTCCCGGCCGGACCGGGACGCCAAGACTAAGAAAATCCGCCCGCCGGCGTTGAGCGACCTGCGGTCCTCCGGACAGATCGAGCAGGACGCCGACGTGGTGCTGTTCCTGTACCGGGAGGACTACGATGACAAGCAGTCCAACCGGATTCTGCGGATCGCCAAAAATAAGGAGGGCGAGGCCATGGACTGGGTGAACTTCCGCTTTGACGGGGACCTTCAGACCTTCTCCCGGATCGCGCCGGAGACTCCGGCACCACCGGCGGAGAAGCCCAAGCGGGAGAGGCAGCCGCCCCGGCAGGTGAGCTTCTGGGCGGACGGAGGCAGCTTCCAGGACACCCCCTGGGGGAAAGGATGAGCCAGTTGAAGATCGGAGACATCCTGACCATCAAGCCCAATTTTTACACGGAGTACATGGGGGCCAATGACCAGCCCCGCCAAGCCCAGGTGATCTACATACACCCCGAAGGTCGGTTTTATGTGGTGGAGTTCCGGAGCGACCTGGGTATTCCCTGGCGGGAGACGTTTTACCCATATACAAGGCGGATTGCGGATATTGCGGACAAATCCGCACCGCACCTGCCACACGAAAAGGAGCTTGCATCATGAAAACGATTGCGATTATGAACAACAAGGGCGGCGTCGGAAAAACCGTCACCGCAATTAACCTGGCGGACATCCTGATACAGGATTACCGAAAGCGGGTGTTGCTGGCAGACTGCGATGGGCAAATGAACCTGACCAGGTTTTTCCTGCCGGAATATGACCCGGAAGTAGGGTACTCTATGGTCTCCCTATTGCTGGGAGACGGGGAACCGGTGTGGAGTGACAACGTGGTACCCCTGCGGCCGGGGCTGAATTTGGTGCCGGGCTCTCTTGAGTTGTACAGCCTGGACCTTGCGGCCATGTCCGAGGGCGAGGATGTACGTCAGACCCAGCGGATGCTGGATTTTGCAGAAGCCGTCCGCCAGGATGAGGAGGTGGATTACCTGATCTTCGACTGCCCGCCGGGGTTCACCGCGGCCAGTATGGCGGCCCTGCGTGCGGCGGATGAAGTGGTGATTCCCATGGAGCTGGACGGTTTTTCGATCTATGGTCTTTCCACGCTGGCGGAGCAGCTGGCCAACTTGCGGCGGCGGGGCGCGAAGGCGCGGGTCGCTGGTGTGTTAATCACCAAGAAGCGAAACACGGAGTTTTCCCGAAGTTTGGAGATACTGGTTCGAGGCAGCGGTATCCATGTCTTTGAGACAGCGATTCGGTACACGGCAAAGCTGCCGGAGAGTACAGCGGACAGCCGCCCCTTATCGGAATACAGTTTCCGCAGCGCCGCGGCGGTGGATTACCGGCGCTGGGTGCGGGAGTATCTGGGAGGTGAGCTATTTGGCAACGCCTGATTTAAGCCGGTTCGGTGCAGTGTTGAAAGCGGTGTCAGATTCTGACACCGCTGGCCGGGAACAGATCGAATACATAGACATAGACCTGCTGGACGGAGATCCCCGCAATTTTTACGCGCTCCCCAATATTGCGGAGCTTGCCGAAAATATCCTGCTGGTGGGACTCCAGCAGCCGCTGAGAGTCCGGGCAGCGGAGAATGGGCGGTTTGTGGTCACCACCGGCCACCGGCGCCGGCAGGCGCTCTTGAAATTGGTGGAGCAGGGCTATGATCAGTTCCGGCAAGTCCCCTGCATCCGGGAGCCGGAGGGTGAATCCAGCGCCATGACCGAACTGCGGTTGATTTGCGGCAACAAGGACAACCGGGTGCGGAACGGTGCTGAGCTGGCCCGGGAGGCGGAGAGGATGGAATCCATTTTGCTCCAGCTGAAAAAAGAGGGCTATGAATTTCAAGGGAAGACCCGGAAGCTGGTGGCAGAGCTGCTGCAGGTGTCGGAGACCAAGCTCGCCAATGCAAAGGCCATCAAGAACGGGCTGAAGGAGCGTAGTTTGCAGGTAGCCTGGGAACAGGGGAACATCACAGAGGCTTGCGCCTTGGAGATCGCCCGGATGCCTGGAAGGGATCAAGAGAGGTTGGAAACGTGGCTAAGAGAGGAAAAACTCCCCTGTACGCTGCGGACGGTTCGGGAATTCTCTGCTTTGAGCATCAAACTCGAACATGACTGCGAGCGTGCCGGCCGCCCCTGCCCCAATGCCAGGGCGATGTATGATGCTTTCGTCCGGAATGGCAACTGGGAGGGCTGCTGCGGGTGCTGCGCCATGTGCCTCAAGCGGGATACCTGCGAGACCTGCTGCCAGTATGTGGAGCGGAAAGAGCCGGAGCCAGCAGAAGAGCCTGAGGGCGATCTGGAGGATGCGGTGCCTGATTGGCAAGCCCAGCGGGAGAAATTCGGGTCCCGCCTGCGAAAGGCCCGTGAAGAAACCGGCCTGGACAGGGCGGCATTTGCAGAAAGAATTGGAGCTTACAAGGCCACATACTCCGCTTGGGAAAACGGGTCTCTGCCCGGCAGCAGCCAGTTCCCGGATCTGGCCCGGGCGCTGGGTGTCAGCACGGATTATCTCTACGGCCTGACGGACGATCCCACGCCGCCAGGAGAAACGCAGCCACAGCCGGAGGGGCAGCTGACTATCGCCGGGTGGATGCCCGGCGGCGTGAACCCAAGCGAACCAGGAGAATTCGCTGTGCTGGTGGATGTGGGCAACACTCGCTATTTCAAGACATTCATGCGCTGGGACGGGAGTTCGTGGCTGATGCTGCCCTCCAAACAGCAGGCGGAGTTCCCGCCAAATTGGTGGCTGCGGCTGCCGCCGGAGCCGGAGAAGGGAGAGACAACATGATCCGATTTATCAGTGATCCGGAACATGGGGAGTTTACGGCATCGGCGTCCGGGAACATTTCGGAGGTTGTCGTAGAGATTGGAGTCTGTATAAATACCGCTTATAACCTGCTCCGGTCAAGAGACCCTGATGCGGCACAAGGTTTTAAACAGGCTTTGCTTGTTACCTTCCGCCCGGACAGTCCTGTCTGGGACAAGGAGGATGTACCAGATCCACGCAACGGCATCAAGATCGTACGAATCAGGAATTTTGAATCGGAGGCGCATCATGAGTGAGCAGATGTATGAGCGAAAAAAGGACTTTGTCAACCACGCCCTGAGCCGCTGCGTGGCGTCCATGTACCCCAACGTGTGCCGGGTGGCTTACCACACCCGGGATACTGACGAGGGCTTGCGGGAGACCGCCATGATCTACCTGGCCGGGGGCTACTCCCGGCGGGTGGATGTGACGGGGATGGACCTGCCGGCCACGCTGGACGCCGTGTTTGCGGTGTTTAGGGAGGCGGTATGATGCGATATACCGGACATAAACGGCGTCCGAGAGTACGCTGCTGGCTGGCCCTCATTGCGTGTGTAATCATCGTGGCCCTGGCGTTGTGTATCAACGCCAGGGCGCTGGGGGTGATTGCTCTGTGAGGCGTACTATGACAACCAAATCTTTGGCACGGATTTGTGAGATGGGCCGCAGCGGAGCCTGTCTGAAAGAGATCGCGCAGGATACGGGGTATTGTATTTCCACCGTAGGCAAGTGGCTGAGACACCAAGGTATCGGTCCGCCGGGGCAAAAATATATTCCCCGGCGGATCTATACCGTCTACAAAACAAAGACCACCGAATTTTTGGTGGAGGGCAACGCCAAAAAGTGTGCGTCTTTCCTGGGAATTAAGCTACAGAGCTTCCGGCGGGCATATACATGGAGCCATCGGGGAGCCCCGGGAAAATATACAATTTACGCAAGAGATGCAGAGAGTGAGGATGTGCCATGACAACAATGGATTTCAGCGCAACATTGGCAGCTCTCCGGAGACTGCGTGTAGAGACTGGGAGTTTAGTCTGTTTTGGCTGCGGGCATGAGCATAACTGCTCCACGCACGGCTGTGCCATCCTGCGTAATGCCGTAGAGCACATGGAGGCGGCTCTTTCGAACTATGATAGCCTCTCCGCTCTGGTGCACCGTCTGGAGACGGAGCTGAAAAGTGAGATTCTGTCAGCAGCCGAACTCCGGGCCAGGCTGGCGAACGAGCCGCTGACGCTGGAGGAGCTGCGGGAGATGGACGAGCCTGTATGGGTTGCCTGCAAACCCATCGAGGGCGGGAACGGGTACTGGTGTCTGTGCCAGCATGGGCATATCATCACACCGGCAGGTAGCATTTACGATGTGAAAGAAATCCCGCATTGGGTGTTCTACCGCCGCCCGCTGGAGGAAGAAGTATGAGGCCGATTTTATTCAATACCGAAATGGTACGGGCTATTCTGGATGGCCGGAAAACCGTAACCCGGCGGCCGGTAAAATTTGGGAGAGGGCGAAACCCAAAATGGTCGGGGTATGTCCCGGACGGGGGCGTATTGTACGGAAGTAATAACATCCCAGCGGCGAAAGCACCATACCAGGCCGGTGACATTCTGTGGGTGCGGGAGACGTGGACGTCTGTACCAGGCGGGAGCTATATCTACAAAGTGTCCGTGGAGTGCCCTGATGCTTGGCGTGGGACCTGGCACCCCTCCATTCACATGCCGAAAGAGGCCGCCCGGCTGTTCCTACGGGTGGTAGCAGTGTGGGTGGAGCGCCTGAAGGATATAACCCCGGAGCAGATAGACGCCGAAGGGTGCAAGGAATGGACGTACAGTGCGATGACTGGAGAGCCTCTACCGAGTGGCCCATCCTGGTTTAGGATTGCGTGGGACCGCACCATCAAGCCTTCGGACCTCCCTGCTTACGGCTGGGAGGCAAATCCCTGGGTATGGGTCATTAAGTTTGAGCGGATCAGCCGCCCGCCGGAGGGAAAGGAGGACGGCAATGTTTACGGTTGATGACGGCCTTTGCTTCCCGTGGGAGGGATTTGTCTGCTGCTAAGTAACAACGATTTGAATACCATCCAAGTTGCCTTAGATACTGGGATGGAGACCGTAATGACCCGAACTCTTGGAGATTTCCGCATCACGGTCTCCACATCCAGAGCCCCGCCTGTTTGGCATCCGTTTCTTATGCTCGCCCGTCTGGAGATTTGGGATGGGCACATCTACTCAACGAAGTGGTGTGTCAGTGCGGAGGAGGTGCAGCAGTTTGCGGGGAGATGATCAGTCCTTGTGGTATTGTGTACGCCAGCGAGCAGGTCCTCTTGTCAAGGAGTGCCGGGCACTGCGGCCACGGCTGAGTGCAAATGATACGCCATACCAGCGGAATGAAAAGAATAAAATTCTTCGGCCACCCAGAGACAGCAGTGTCTGCCGAACGCGTGTAGACCGGCTGGAGCTGCGGCTGGCGCTGTTTTGCTTTGCAGGGATCGTGTACACACTGACCTTTGATCCATATCACCTGCCGGATCGGTTCTCTGATGTCCGAAAACGGTGGAGATCGTTCCTGCGGCTTCTCAACCTGTGGAAGCCAAACTGGTCTCGGGATTATATCTATCTGATTGAGGGCAGGCATGGAGACCACCGCTATCATATCCACTTGGTCCTCCGGAACAGCGATTTTTCTCCGGCCGAGATCCGCTATCTTTGGAAATACGGCGAGGTAGATGACGAGCCTCTGCTGTTGGGACCATACGATACCTACAGGCGCACCGCGAAGTACTGGAACAAGGAGGCGTCAGACGGAATTACGGTCCCCGTGGGTGCCAGGACCTGGGTTGCCAGCAGAAGTCTGAATGCCAAGCTGCCGCCTTTGGAAATGTGGCGGAGTACAAGCGGTGAAATCGAGTCTCCACAAAATGTACGGGTGCAGGGAGGCAATCAGACAGCCAACGAATTCGGGGTGTATCTCTACAAGTGGTGGATCTCAAACAGTGCTTTTATTTTAGATAAATGACTCTTATCTTGAAATATAGTTGAATAACTCACAAATCTAAACGAAAGTGAGGGAGACCCGTTGCAAACGTGCAATGAACGTGTTAAACTGTCCATAAAGAAGGGACGGTATGTCTGCCCCAACTGCAACTGCATCACGAACCAGAAGGCCAGCTCTGAGACCAGCGCCAGCCGCTTGATTCTCTGGTGCCGTAATTGCAAGGCAGAATATCTCGTGAATATCGAACATGGCCAGTGCTTTCTGATAAGCCGGTGCCGATGATCTTCCTGTGGAGAAGACGTCGGTGCCGGCTTTTTGTTTTGCCCGGAGGTGATAGCCCATGGCACAAAAGCCGTTGCGTCCATGCCGACATCCTGGGTGTACGACCCTGGTAACTGGCGGCTATTGTGATCTCCACCGCCCCAAGGACAGCCGCAGTGATGCGGCCAAGTCCTGGCACTGGATGTACCTGACTCCAGAGTGGACGGAGGACCTGCGGCCCGGACAGCTCCTTCGTGAGCCGTTTTGCCGGGAATGTGCCCGGCGTGGAGTCCGGACACCGGCCACGGAAGTGGACCACATCCAGCCGCACCGCGGAGACTGGGCGGTATTCACGGACCGTAGCAACCTGCAAAGCCTTTGTCATTCCTGCCATAGCCGAAAGACGTTGGCAGAAATGCGGCAGAAGCAAAATGCTTTGCGTGCCCGCTGGCGGCGGTGATCGGCAGAACGCTTGGGCGCACGGGCGGGGCGGGTGCGTGTGCGCGGCGTTTCCTTGCGCCCCTCCCCCCCCCCCCCGGCAAAAAAAGTTTGGGCGGAGTGACGCAAGACCGCACGCCCCCCTTCGTGCAAGATTTTTTCCCCATGAGGATTTTCCGGGAATATATGGCGTGTCAGATTCGGACACGCCGGCCAGAAAGAGAGGGAGTGTATGGTTCGGCTGGAGTGTGGCCTGCGGGGCGCACGGAAGTATTGCGCCTCGCATCCAGGCTGGTGCTGCAAAGAGTGTCCGCTGCAGACATCCTGTGACCACGCCTGCAGGAATACCCCGGATGTCTGCGGCTACGCCACACCCCACGATACATGCCAATACCATGCACCGCCAAGGATCAGCAGAAAGGAGGGCCCCATCCATGGCAGGCAAACGGCAACCCACAGCACTTGTGGAAGCAAACGGACGAAAACACCTGACAGCGGCGGAGGCTGATGCCAGGCGGGACCAAGAGGTCTATGTGGCGCCACCTGAAGCGGCGGTCCCTCCCCTTTGGCTGCCGAAGAAATTGCACAAGGAGTTTCGGGAGATCGGAGAAATTCTGTTGGCGGCCGGCCTCTACTCCGAACTGGACCGGGATGTGCTGGGGCAGTACTTCCTGGCCCGGGAGCGGTGGCTCCGGGCGGACAAGCTGGCATCCCAGGCCATCCGCGATAAGGATGAGAACCTGGCCCAGAAATGGGCAAGCACCCAGAACACCTACTTTCGCCAGGTCCGCCAATGTGCGGAGTCCATGGGGCTCTCCGTCACAGCTCGGTGCCGGATCGTCATCCCGACGCCCCTTCAGAATGCCGGAAAAGCCGGACCGGAGGACGGCATCGATGAGTTCACGCGGCAGCTCCGGGCCCGGCAGGCGGCGGCGCTGGAGGCGGCGGAATGCCCACCGTGACAGCGACCGCGGAAACCATCCAGGACAAAGCGGCTGGCAAGTTCGTTTGTGACTTTGTTTCCAGGCTTCCCACCACTGACTCTGGACAGCCATTCCAGCTTTATGAATGGCAGCGGGATGCCATCATGGACTTCTACGGCACCATGGAGGATGACCTGGACACTGGGGAACGGCTGCGGAAGTACTGGTATCTCTACCTGGAGATCCCCAAGAAAAACGGCAAGAGCGAGCTGGCGGCGGCACTAGGCCTCTACCACCTGTTTGCGGATGGAGAGCTCAATGCGGAAGTTTATGTGTGCGCTGCCGATAAAGAGAACGCCAGTATCGTGTACAATGCCGCGGTGTTTATGCTCACCACCGCCCCCTGGACCGCCAAGATGGTGGCCCGGGGAGAGCTGAAGATCATCGAGAGCCGCAAACGCATCGAATACCGCCAGCGGGTCCGCACCGGCAACGGCGGGCACAAGTGGATCGTGGTGGGCGTGATGGCGGTCCTGTCCGCCGAGGCGTACAGCAAGCATGGCTACAAGCCCAGCTGCGTGATCTTTGACGAGCTCCATGCCCAGCCCAACCGAGATCTGTGGGACGTCATGACCGCCGGTGCCGGCTCCGGTCGGAAGCAGCCGGTGTGGATCGTGCTGACTACGGCGGGTGATGATCCGGACCGCACCTCCATCGGCTGGGAAATCCACCAGAAGGCCGTAGCCATTCGGGACGCCCGGCAGCTGCGCCGCATCCTGGACAATGGCGGAGATCCCCGGCAGGTGTTGTCCCTGCGCCACGTGGATGCCGAAGATCTTCCACAGGCCGAGGCCGACCTGCTGGCTCAGGATATGCCCAACTGGCTGCCCATCCTCTACGGCCTGACCGCCATGTACGGAGACGATCCGGATGACCTGGCGGCCGTGGACATCTGGGACGAAAAGCTCTGGTTCCTGTGCAACCCGTCGCTGGGCAAGCACCTGAGTCTGCGCAACATCCGGCTGGAGGCCATGGAGGCCCGCCGGAGCGAGGCCGGTGAGAAACTTTTCCGCTGGCTGCGCCTGAACCAGTGGATCAGCGTCAAGGCGGTCAGCTGGATCTCCCTGACGCTGTACGACAAGACCCAGTGGGGTCCCAGCAAGCGGGCCGAGCGGACCGCCTGGCTGGAACAGCTGAAGGGGAAGCTCTGCTACGGCGGCGTGGACCTGTCCACCAGCAAGGACCTGACGGCCTTTGTGCTGCTGTTCCCGCCCCAGCCAGGGCTAGAAACGGCGGTGCTGCTGCCTTACATCTGGCGTCCAGGCGCCACGGCGGAGGAGGCGGAGCGGCGGGACCATGTACCCTATCGGGACTGGGCCCGGGCCGGGTTTCTGCAGCTGTGTGATGGAGACATCATCAACTACAGCGATGTGGAGGAAGCCATCCAGCAGGCCCGGGAGGACTACGACCTGCGGATGGTGGGCTTTGACCCCTATCTGAGCCGGACAATCACCCAGCGGCTGGAGCCCATCGTTCCGGTCATGGAGATCCCCCAGGACCTGCGGAATATGTCTCCGGCGATGAAGGAGATGGACGATCTGATGACCCGGCACCAGTTGCTGCATGTCCACAACACCTGTTTCCGTTGGACATTTGGGAATGTCCGATGCCACGTGGACGGGAACGGGAACATCAAGCCGCTCAAGAATAAATCCATCGGCCGCATTGATCCCCCCGTGGCGGCGATCATTTCGATTGCGGTTTGGATGATTATGCGGACCAAGCACACCTATGACACGCGACATTTGAGAGAGGACTGGGGCTTATGACAAACGAGGAGCGCCGGGAACGGCGCGAGGCGCGGCGAAGAAAGGCCGCAAATCTGCTGGGGCTGTATCTGGAGGATCTGCTGCTCCTGGCCGGAAGCGGCTGTTTTACGGCTGCCGCGGCGCTGGCCGCCGGCTGTGCGGCTGCCCTGGCCACAGCGGGCGCGTGCCTGACGGTCTACGCGCTTGTGGTGGCCCGGTCCGCCGGAAGGAGGTGAGGGAATGCTGCTGCGCAATGCCATGCGCCGCCCGCGGGCGGTGGAGTACGGCAGCCTGTCATGGGAGGACCTTAACCGGCAATTCCGGAAGATCTTCCTCTCCGGCGGGCCGTATGACACCGGCATCCGGGGCGCGGAGCGGCTGAGTCCCGTGGCGGCGGCCCACCGCATCCTGTGCAACGACTTCGGCATGATCCCCTTCTCCCTCTACCGCAAGAACGGAGACGCCCGGGAGCCGGTCCAGGATCCTGACTTGGACCTTGTTTTCAAGCTCCGCCCAAGCGTGGACCGGACGCCCTACATGCTGGGGCGCACAGTCATGTCTAACGCCTTCTGGCATGGCTTCGGCGCCGTATGGAACCGGCGCGGGCCAGACGGACGGATTTTGGAGCGCATCCCCCTCCCTTCGGACTGCTGCTCCATCCGGCAGGACCAGACAACGGGGCAGTATTACTACGATTACAGCGTGGACGGAGAGTTCCGGACCTTCACGGGGTATGAGCTGAGCTTCCTGTTTTTTGAGAGCTATGACGGCATCCGGGGCCGGGGCTTTTTGAACCTGGCCCGGGAGACCATCGGCGCGGAGGGCGCCGCCCAGCAGTACGGCCGGAAGTTCTACCAGAACGGGGCGATGATCTCCGGGATTGTGGAGGTGGACACGGACCTGGGAAAGGAAGAGCGCGACCGGGTCCGAAACGAGTTTTCCAAATACAACCCCTACGGCGACGATGCCTTCAAGGTGGCGGTGCTTGGTCGTGGATACAAGTACACGCCCATCGGGCTGAACCAGAAGGACAGCCAGTACATCGAGAGCCGGACCTTCAGCGTGGAGGAGGTGGCCCGCTTCTCCGGAGTGCCCAAGTCCATGCTGCAGAGCGGCAAGGAGAGCTTTGAGAGTAACCAGCAGCAGCGCATTGTATTCGTCACGGATGTGCTCATGCCCTACATCGTGCAATGGGAACAGGAAAATTCCTACAAGTGCCTGTTCCGGCAGCAGCGGGCGGACGGCCTGTACTTCAAGGGGAACCCGGCGGTGCTGCTGCGCGGGGACGACAAGAGCCGGGCGGAGTTCCTGACCACGATGATCCAGAACGGTATGCTGAATCCGGACGAGGCGCGGGCCCTGGAGGAGCGGGCGCCTATCCCCGGCGGCTGGGGGCAGACGTTCTTCATCACAAAAAACCTGGGCTCCATGGAGTCCGTGGCGAAAGGAGAGCCGACAAATGGTTGATATTTCAATTCGCGGAGAGCTTTGGGATGATGACAGCGCCGACGTCCTGCGCTGGTGGGGGTTCCGGGACATCACGGCCCCCATGGACATCCGGGCGGCGCTGGAGGCCGCCGGCGGGGACGAGGTGACCGTCCTGGTCAACTCACCGGGCGGAGACATGACGGTGGGCGCGGAGATCCGCTCCATACTGCGGCGGTATCAGGGCAAGACCACGGCCCTGTTCCAGGGCTACGGCGCCAGCGCGGCCACCCTGGCGGTGTCCGCCTGCTCCGTCATTCAGAGCGAGCCGGGGGCGCTGTTATGCTACCACAACCCCAGCGGGACCACCGATGGAGACTACCATGAGATGCGGCGCAGCGCGGAGGCCCTGCGGAATGCCCGGGACTGCATCCTCGAAATGTACACCGCCCGGAGCGGCAGCCGCTCCCGGGAGGAGCTGATCTCCCTGATGGATAAAAATATCTGGATCACCCCCACCCAGGCCATGGAATACGGCCTGATCGACGAGATCGTGGCGCTGGAAGGCGTCACAGAGCCGGAGGGGGACCCGGCGGCATTCGTGGCGGCGGCCGGCCGCATCCGGCTGACGGCGGCCATGCGGGAACGGTACCGGCGCCATGTGGCGGAGGACCGGGAGGCCGCCGCGCGAGACTGTGAGGCAAAGCGCATCCTGGCCCGGCTGGGGACGCTTGCAAAATACTGAGAATACGGAGGACGATTATGGACTACATGGAGAAGATCACGGAGCTGCGGGCCAGCAAGGCCAAGCTCAACGAACAGGCCCAGGCCCTGGTAAAAGAGGGCAAGTTCGAGGACGCCAATCAGCTGGCGAACCAGATGGAGGGCATCAACAAGCAGATTCAGACGGTGGAGCGGCTGCTGGACGAGAGCCGGAAGCACGCCGTCCCCCTGGATGGCAAGTATGACGGCATCCTCCACGACGAGGGGACCGGAAAGCCCAAGGATGGGAAAAAGGATGCCGTGAAGCCCTTTGCCACCCTGGGCGAGCAGCTGAAGGCCGTCTATGACCTGCGGAAGGGCCTGGTGGCGGACGAACGTCTGGAGAAGGTCAACAATGCCGCCGGCGTCACCGGCACCAACGGCCCGGACGGCGGCTTCGCCCTCCAGGAGGACTTCGCCGGGGCGATCCTGGAGAGCGCCGTGCGGCAGAGCCCCCTCCTGAACCGGCTGGACCGGTACACCTGCTCCAGCGCGGCCAACGCCATGCGGTGGCTGCACGCAGACGAGACGGATATCTCCACCAGCGTGTTCGGCGGCATTCAGATGTTCTGGGCGGCGGAGGGCGCCACGGTGGCGGCCAGCAAGCCCCAGTTCCGGGAGATGAAGCTGGATCTGGAGAAGATGATGGGCTTCTGCTACTGCACGGACGAGATGCTGCAGGACGCCGCTTTCCTGACCGGCTTTGTGGGCAATGGCTTCACCTTGGCGGCGGACCGGCTGCTGACGGAGAGCGTCATTTCCGGCGACGGCGTGGGCAAGCCCCTGGGCCTTCTGAACTCCGGGGCCGTGATCGTGGTGGACAAGGAGTCCAGCCAGGCCGCCGGAACGTTCCAGGGCGCCAACGTCATCAAGATGCAGGCCCGGGCCATGCCCCGGGGCCGGGACCGCATGGTGTGGCTGATGCATCCGGACTTGGAGGAGCAGCTGCCGTATCTGGCCATCCAGAGCGGCGAGGCGGCTAAGTTCCTCTGGAACCCGGAGGGCGGCCTGGGCAACTTCGACACCCAGCGGGTGCTGAACAAGCCGGTGCTGTTTGAGGACAGCTGCCCCGCTCTGGGCAGCAAGGGCGACGTCATGCTGGTGGACCCGATGCAGTACATCCTGCTGAGCAAGGGTACCGCAAAGCAGGACTGGTCCATCCATGTGGAGTTCCTGACGGACCAGAACTGCTTCCGCATGGTGTTCCGCTGCAACGGTGCCCCCAAGGTGACCCAGCCCCTGAAGATCAAGAACAGCGCCAAGACCCGCAGCCCCTTTGTGGCGCTGGCCGCCCGTACATAAGGAGGAGGACAGTATGAATCGGATTTGTGAAGAAGTGCAGTACCTGGACGTATTCGCGCCCCAGGCGGTGGCTACGGCCACAGATAAGGCCAGCGCCTTTGTGGACACCGCCGGCGTGGACAGCGTGGAATTCCTGATCTACACCGGTGCCCTCACCAGCGGGAAGAAGCTGACGGTGGGCGTCCAGACCTCCGCGGACGCCAGCGGCTCCAGCCCGGAGGAGGCGGAAGAGACGGTATTTACCGCATCCGGCTCCGATCCCGGACTTGCCGTGGTGAGCTACAGGGTCCGGGGAGACCGTGGCCGCTATGTGGGCGTCACCTTCCAGCATGATGCCGGCGCGGAGGTGGACTGCGCCGTGGTGGCCGTTGTGCGGCCGATGTACCGGCCGCCGGAGAACAGCTGGCAGCTGGTGGTGTAAGTCATGACGACCTGGAGCGAGACGATCAGGGCCCGGCTCATGGCCTACTGCCGGATCGACGTGCTGGAGGACGGAGAAGAGGACCTGCTCAAGACCCTGTATCTCTCCGCTGTCGCGTATCTGGCGGGCGCTGACATCTCTGAGCCGGAGGCGGACACGCCCAGGCGGGCCCAGTACGACCTGTGCGTGAACGCCCTGGTCCTGGACGCCTATGACAAGCGGGGCACCACCGTCAGCGGCTCGGCGCTGACCGACAACCGGGAATACCGGGGGACCTTCCTGCAGCTGCAGGCCACGGAGCCGGTGTCCGAATCGGACACATAAAAAGGGCCGCCCCGGCGGAGGCCGGGGCGGCGGGGCAATCATACGGGATCGCCGTGGTAAGTATCAAAGTCCACCATGGCATAGGCCGCCGTCTGAGGCGGCGCACAGACGGGAAGCGCCGCAGAGGGCGCCGGAATTTCGCGGCCCAGATCTCGGGCGGAGATCCCCCAGAGGCCGATAGCGTCCGCGGCCATGTCGATGGCGTCGGCGAGATCCTTCCCCTCCGTATTGATATCCAGGTCCGGCACGTAGACCACATAGCCGTTTTCGGACGGCGTCAGGATGATGGGATAGGCTTGTTTCATGAGAATTTCTCCTTTTGCGGAACAGCGGAGAGGCAGGTGTGACGCTATCTCTGGGGGGCGGGACCATACTCACGCTCCATTGCGTTTCGGGTGACAATCCACTGCTTGCCATATTTCTGTGCGTCTACACCCTCCACCAGTTTGTGATAGGCGACTGCCTTTCGGAGCGTACTCTCGTGCAGCCCCCAGAGTTCTGTAGCATCTGCAAAGGACAGGAGACTGTCAAAAGGTGAGGACACAGGCACACTGTTTTCCCAGAGCTCGGAGCCGTCCATGTCGATATCATCATTCCAAGAGACACCATAGCCGCCGGGGTCAGTGCGCACTTGACTGAACAGGCCGGGAACGTCACGCAGGGGGGCAAAAACAGGCATCCGCTGGATCAGCGGGGTCATGTTGTATTCCCGGCAGCAGCCTTCTGTGAAGTGGACCAGAAGCCTGTAATTTTCCAAAGGGGTCACGGATTTGATCTTGTGAAACATGGGACCACTCCTTTCTGTGCTGTATCGGACCGCACCCCGCTCATACGAGCGGGGGCAGCGTCCGGAAGTTCTGTGTATTCCACATATCCAAGAGTTCCTGCTGGTGCGCGGCCATCCACTCCCGAACCATGGCCAGCCCCTTGCCTGGAAGATCCCCCTCTAGCATATCCAGCGTCTGGATATCAATGACGCCGTTATAGTCACCGTATAGTGCGTGGATATGCGGCGGATTGTGTTCCTTACCCAGCAGATACATCTTGATGGTCATACCATAAAAGCGAGCAATCACAGGCATATTTGTGTCCCCCTTTCTAACGATTATTATATCACGGTATCGTGAAATGTCAAGAGAAGAAGGAGAAAATTATGGCGGTTGTCAGTGCTGGGGATCTGCGGAACCGGGTGGAGGTGCTTCGCCGGACCGGGCGGATCAACCCGCTGGGAGAGCAGACATACGACTATGAGGCGGAGCGCCGGGTGTGGGCCAAAATCGTGCCCACGGCCGGGCGGGGCGAGACCGTTGAGGGAGACATGGAGCGGGCGGAAGTGACCCACCGGATCACCGTGCGCCGGGCCTCCATCCCGAACCTGACGACGGACCTGCGGCTTCGCTTCCGGGAGCAGGTCTACGAGGTCCAATATTTTTACCCCAATTACCGGGACAGCGGTTTCCTGGATCTTTATGCAAGGCTGGTGATCGAAGATGGCACGCGCAGCTTTTGATGCGTCAGCTCTGGCGGCATTTGCCGCACAGCTTGGACAATCCGGCGAAAGACTGCGCCGGCAACAGAAGCCTTTCTTGCGCAAAGAGGCCAACAAACTGAGAAAGCAAACTGTGAACGGCGCACGAAGGCTTGGAAAAAAGACGGGAAATTACCTGAAATCCATCAAGCGCGGAAAGGTGTACAGCTATCAAGGATCTCAAGCAATCCGTGTGTACTCCTACGCTCCACACGCACACCTGATTGAAGAAGGGCACCGGATGGTGACACATGATGGCCGGGAAGTCGGGTTTGTGCAGGGACACCACGTTTTTGAGGTCGCTGCCAGAGACTTCGAGCCGCAGTTTTTGATGGATTTGGATGACCTGTTGGACGAGGCGGTGAGAAACCTATGATCTCTTTACAAGCGGTCAATCGGGCAATCTGCGCACGGTATCAAACGGCCCTGGACGCCGCCGGCACCGGCGCCAAGCTGGTGGCGGAGGACGTGTCCAAGCCCATCATCCGGCCCAGAGGCAAGGTGGAGCTGGAGGACGGATCGGACACCCGGCTCCTGGCCTCCGGTCGGGAGCGGACGGTGACCTTCCGGCTGTACTACTTCGCCAAGGACCGGGACCGGCCCAAGCTGGAGAACCTGGCGGTGCGCAGCGCCATCGGGGAGGCATTTCTGGACGGGATCACGGTGGAGGACACCTATCTGGGCATTGACGAAGGCGTTTCCTTTACCGTGACGGACGGCGTGCTGGTGGCCTCGCTGGAGCTGACGCTGACGGAGCCAGTGCCGAAGGCGGACGCAGAGCCCATGGAAGAGCTGAATTTGGATTTGGAGGTAACATGAAATGGCTGTAACACTGCCGAAAATTCTGGTCACATTCACACAGCTGGCTACATCGTTCATCCAGCGGTCCGCCCGGGGGATCGCGGTGCTGATCGTGCGGGACGACACCGCCGGGACCGGAAAGACGTTTTTCCAGTACGGAGACGCCACCCAGGTGAGCGACACGGAGTTCACCCCCGCCAACCAGCAGTATATCAAGGACGCGCTGTCCTTCGGCCCGCTGCGGGTGAGCGTGGTGAAGATCAAGACCGCGGACGATCTGGCGGCTGCGGCGGCAATCTTCACCCAGTATGAAAAGACAGGCTGGGTGACCTTTGCGGAGGGGAGCAGCGACGACTGGACGGACCTGTCCAGCTGGATCAAGGCCCAGGAGAAGGCATACAAGAGCTGGAAGGCCGTCTGCTTCAAGGCCGCGGCGCCGGACTCCATGCACATTGTCAACCTCAGCAACGAGAAGGTGACCTTTGCCGATACCCGGGGAGAGGCGAGCGGCGAGAAATACTGCGCCTCTCTGGCGGGCCTGCTGGCATCCTGCAACGTGGAGCAGGGCGCCACCAACAAGCTGTGTCCGAATCTGACACGGGTGGCGGTGCCGGAGGATCCGGATACCGTGGTGGGAGCGGGAAAATTCCTGCTGATCAATGACGATGACGAGGTCCGGGTGGGCGTGGATGTGAACGCCCTGACCACCACCAACGGCACCACCCTGACGGAGGACATGCAGTACATCGAGACCGTGGAGGCCATGGATATGCTGCGGGACGACATCACCGCTACATTCCGGGACGAGTACTTGGGCAAGTACCGCAACAGCAAGGCCAACCAGATGCTGTTCATCTCCGCAGTCAATTACTATTTCGATACACTGGCGGCTGCCGCCAGCAACTACGTGCTGAACCCGGACCACGACAACAAGGCCGGCATCGACGTGACCGCCCAGCGGAACGCCTGGATCGGGTCCGGGAAGGCGGAGGCCGCGGACTGGGACGACGCCACCGTGATGGCGACGCCGTTCAAGCGGATGGTCTATCTGGCGGGAGACGTGCAGATCCTGGGCTGCATGGGCGGCCTGGAGTTTGCCGTCACCCTGATGTAAGGAGGACGTATGAGCAAGAAAACAGAGAAAATGCTGCACGGGTCCTGCAGCGAGGCGTATATCAACGGCGCCCGGGATGACTTGGCCACCAAGATCGAAGTGAAGGTCACCGGCGATTTCGAGGACGGCGCGTTCTGCGGGGATTACGGGACGTTCCCGATTTACAACGGATACGCCATCGAGGGCACCATTACTGACAAGAAACAGGACAGCACGCTGGAGACCGCCATTGTGGAAGGGTACCGGACCGGCATCATGCCGGACATCGTGCTGATCACAGCTCTTACCAACCCGGTGAGCAGGCAGACAGAGCGGTGGAGCGTCTCCGGTGTGGTGTTCACGGAAGTGGCCCTGGCCAATATTGAGGCGAAAAAGGCCGTGGAACGGGAGCTCCCCTTTAAGGCGGAGCGGTGGAAGAACCTGGAGGCGATTTCATGAGCAGGAAAATCACATTTGACGAGCTGGTGGCCCGGCGGGAACAGCGGGAGAGCGACAAGCTGAAGGTTGGGATGCTGACCATTCCCGGCACCGGCGTGGGGCTGGAAGCCCGGATGCCGCCCCAGAAGGCGGTGCTGGAGCTATACGGTGAACTGGGCAACGCCCAGGACGCTCTGGCGGCGCTGCGCTGCGGCAACCACGCTCTGTACGTGTGCTGCCCCCAGCTGCAGGACCGGGAGCTGCAGAAGGAGCTGGGCGTGGACGAGGACCCCATGGGCATCCTGGACGCCCTGTTCACGCCAGTGGATCAGGACCAGCTGGGCGGTGAGGCGCTGCGGTTCCTGGGACTGCTCCCTCCGCTGCCGAAAAGCGCCAAGGATACCAGCTCCGACGGGGAGCCGGCTGCGGACCCGGGGCTTGAGACGGTAAAAAACTGATTGCCCGCGACCCCCTGCTGGAGCTGATGGCGTTTTACGCCGTGCGGGGCGTGCCGCTGGATGTGCTGGCGGCCGCCACACCGGCGGAACGGGGCTTCCTGCAGGGGGCGCGGGCATTGTACTACGAGGAGCAGGCGGCGCTGCTGCAGGCGGCGGTGGCGCGGACGCTGACGGGAGGCGGGCGGCATGGCGAATAGAGTCATCAACACCATTCTCAACCTGCGGGACAACATGTCCGGCGGCCTGATCCGGGTGGCCCGGAACACGGAGGGCGTCACGCGGGAGATGGAGAGCGCCACCCGGAGCGTGGTGGCCTTCAAAAACCGGGCCGTCTCCGCCCTGGGCAGCGCCACCAAGAGCTTTGTCAAGTGGGGCGCCGCCTCCGCCGGCGCCGTAACGGCGGCGTTTCTGGCTATGGACAGCGCCACGGAGGATTACCGGATCGCCCAGGGCAAGCTGAATACCGCCTATGAGGCGGCGGGATACAGCGCGGAGACCGCGGCCACCGCCTACAATGAGTTTTATCAGATCCTGGGAGACACGGACACGGCCACGGAGGCCAGCCAGCTGCTGAGCAAGCTGGTCCAGAACGAGCAGGATGTGACAAAGTGGACCCGGGTGGCCGCCGGCGTCAGCGGCACCTTCGGCGACAGCCTGCCCATTGAGGGGCTGATCGAGGCCACCAACGAGACGGCCAAGGTGGGCAAGGTCACCGGCGTGCTGGCGGACGCCCTGAACTGGGTGGGGATCAGCGAGGACAAGATGAACGAACGGCTGGAGCGGACCTCCAGCGAGGCGGAGCGGAACCGGATCCTCCTGGAGACGCTGACCGGCAGCTATGACGACGCCGCGGACGCCTTCTACCGGAACAACGAGCAGCTGGTCCAGGCCCGGAAGAACCAGGCGGCCCTCTCCGCCATGACGGCGAAGCTGGGCAATGCCAGCGCCATTGCGAAAAACAGCCTCATGCGTCTTTTCGGCGTACAGGAGGACGGCAGCATCCGGGCGGGCTCCGCCCTGGCCTGGCTGAACGACCGTGCGGAAAGCGTCCTGGCTAAATTCCAGGAGTGGAGCCAGGACGGGACGATGGACGCCCTGGCGCAAAAGCTGGATCAGGGGCTGGCCAGGGCCGGAGAGATGGCGGGCAACGCCTTCCAGTGGGTGCTGGACCACGGCGATACTATCAAGCGATGGGTGGTAGGGCTGGGGACCGCTCTGGCCCTTGTGAAAGTGGCGCAGTTTGCCAGCGGTGTCATGAACGCCATCAAGACCGTGAAGCTGTTTGCCACCACGGTGGGGACCATCGTCGCCGCGAATCCGGTTGTCCTGGCAATCGTTGCGGCCATTGCGGCGATCTCGCTGCTGGTCGCCAACTGGGACAAGGTCAAGGCCAAGGCCGGAGAGCTGTGGGACGGGATCAAGACCGTGTTCGGTGGGATCAAGGACAGCATCGTGGGGGCGTTCAACTCCGCAAAAGAGGCAGTAGGCAGCTTCTTCTCCTGGATCGGGGACAAGTTGTCCGCTCTGGACGGCGCCATCGAGAGCGTGCCGGTTATCGGCAGCATCTACCGGGGGATCAAGGGCGCGGGCAGCTGGGTGATCGACAAGGTCACCGGCCACGCCACCGGCACCAGCTACTTCCCCGGCGGCTGGACCCGGGTCAACGAACGGGGCGGCGAGATCATGCGCCTGCCCGGCGGCACCCAGATCATCCCCCACGACGTATCCCGCCGCATGGTTGGCGGCACGACGGTGCAGGTCTATGTGACGGTCCAGGGCAATGTGATCGGCAATCAGGCTTACGCGGAGAGCTTGGGAGAAACCATTGCTCAAAAGCTCCTGCGGGCGCTGCGGAACAGCTGAGGAGGCTCCATGTACCAGGTGATCCTATCCATCAACAACAACGAGGAGGTGGCGGTGCTGCCCGCGGTCCCGACGGATCTCGGGCCCCAGCTCCCCCAGAACAACGGGACCTATGAGGGCCTTTCCGGAGATTACAACACCCTGGGGCCTATGGGCCTTTGGGAGATGTCCATTGCCAGCTTCTTCCCGGTGGGCCGGCGTTACAGCTTCATGCCGGCAGACGCCTGGACAGACGGGTGGAAGTATGTGGACTTCTTCGAGCGGAACCGCCCCAGGATGCTGCCGTTCCGGATCATCATTCTGGATGGGAACGGCGTTTGCCGCATGAACAGCCCCTGCTCGGTGGACCAATTCGAGTGGCATGTCAAGCGGAACGGGGATATCTCTTACAGCCTGACGCTGCGGGAATACCGCTTCGTCTCCGGCGCGAAGTGAGGAGGGGCCATGGGAACGCAGTACGTGGACGACCACCGCTTCCTGCTGTGCAAGGGCAGCACGGTGACGGACATCACCAGGGCGGTCAGCCAGCCGGAGGCCCGGGATGAGCTGGACGCCCTCAGCGTGGAGCTGACCTTCACGGCGGTGCGGAACAACAACCGGGACAAGTATATGCACTGGTACGGCATCGAGCCGGGAGACAAGCTGCGGGTTGTGAACCACGGCCGGGAGGTCTTTTCCGGCGTGATCCTCACCGTGGGGCTGGACGGCGCGGTGACCGCCAACGACATGGGATGGTATCTGACTAAATCAGAGATCATCCTGCAGCTGGCGGACGCGGCGGCGCCGGACGCGGTGCGGCGGATGTGCGCCAAGGCGGGGATCGCCGCCGGAACCATCGACCTGCCGCCCACCCGGATCTCCCAGGTGTGGGTAGGGTCCACCCCGGAGCAGATCCTGGAGGACATCCTGGCCATCTGCTCTGCGGAGACGGGACTCACCTACCGCCGGCGAGTCCGGGAAGGCGCTCTGCAGGTGGGGCCGCTGCCGACCGTCCCCATCATTGCCTACCACAAGCCGGCGGAAAATCTGGGGGCCTTTGACATCACCCTGGCAAAGGGCAGCGTCAGCGGATCGGACTCCATGGCCGAGCTGACCAACAGCGTGGTGCTGGCCGCCGGAGGAGAGTCCGCTGAGACGCTGGGACGTGCGTACAACAGCGCCAGCATTGCCAAATACGGCCTGCTGCAGGCGGTGGAGACCCTTTCCGGAGATGAGAACACCGCCCAGGCGCGACAGCGGCTCCAAACGCTGCTTGCTCAGGGCGACAGGATCGCCCGGGAGCGGTCTGTGGATGAAATCTGGGGGGCGGACGAGGTGGAGAGCGGTATCCTCCTGCAATTCCGGCAAAACAGCTATGGCGTGACCGGGGTGCAGCGGGTCACCGGCGTCACCCACCGCTATGGACACCCCCACCTGATGAGTCTGACGGTGGAGGACCCCCAATCCCCCCGGGCCGCTGGCAGCGGGGACGCCATTACCGTTTGAGGAGGACAGCATGGGCGCATGGGACTATGAGCTGGCCCGCGAGCTGCGGGGCCTGGGGCGGGGAGCGGGCAGGACGGAGATCCTGGAGGGGACGGTGGTATCCGTCAATCCGCTGACCGTCTCCCTGTTCGGCGGAGAGGTGATGGCGCCGCCGGCGCCGCTGCAAACGCTGTTCTGCGCCCAGGGATTTTACCGGGACGCGGACAGCGGACATCTGGAGCTGGAGGCCTGGAAATCCGGGGACCGGGTGTGCTGCTGCTGGATGGGCAAGACTGTGGTGGTTTTAGGCCGGCTGTCCGAGCCGGACGAAGCGTTGGATGTGAGGCGATCTGTGATGGCGGAGATGTTTCCGACGGTGCCGGGGCGTATCCCGGCCCAGGCGGTGGAGGAGATCGGGCGGGTACCGGCCTTCGACAGCGAAACCAGCCGGTTCCTGCTGGTGGACGGCGCCCTGGTGGAGCGCACCGGGCGGGAGGCGGTGCGGCAGTGGTTTGACCTGATGCTGCGGCAGCAGCCGAACCGGGTGCCCATCTATAGGACGGAGTCCGGCGCGGCCGGGATCGGCGTGGACCGGCAGATGATCGGCAGCAAGCTGCCCTCCGGCCTGATCGCGGCGGAGATCGAGCGCAATGTGCGGGAGACGGCTTCCTATTGCCCGGCGGTGCGGGCGATACGGGATTTTGAGGTGACGCGGCAGGGGCGCCGCTGCCATGTGGCTTTCACGGCGGTGCTGTACGACGCGGAGACTGTGGAGGTGAGCGCGGATGTCTGAGACCCTGGAAACCATGCTGGAGGCGATGCCGGACAGCTACCAGAAAACCGTAGGGTTCCCCACCTATGACCTGCTGGCGGCGGCCGCGATCCCGATGGAGGAACTGGAGGCACAGCTGCAGGAGACAGCGGCCAAGCTGGATCCCGCCAACCTTACCGGGGAGGAGCTGGAGCGTTACGTCAAGAGCCGGTCCGGCCTTGTGCGCAACCCGCCCACCTGCGCATCCGGCATCCTCCAGGTGACGGGCAACGGCACTGTCAATGAGGGGGATCTCTTTGAGTCCGCCGGGGGCATCCAGTTTGCCGCCACGGCCACCGTGGACATCACCGGCAGCGGAGAGGTTGCCATCCGCTGCACCACGCCGGGGGCGGCTGGAAACCTGCCTGCCGGGAGCGTCACCATGATGCCGGTGCAGATCGCCGGTATCGTGTCGGTGTCCAATTCGGACGCGCTCACCGGAGGCTATGACGCCGAGACTGACGAGGCCTATTATGAGCGTTATATCCTGCGGCTGCAGACACCGCCCACCAGCGGAAACCAGTACCACTACCGACTCTGGGCCCTGGAGGTCACCGGCGTGGGTGGCGTGCAGATCTATCCCCTGGGCCACGGGGACAATACCGTGGACGTGGTGCTCATTGATGTGGACGGACATCCGGCAGACGGGGAGCTGGTGGAACGGGTCCAGACCCATATCGACCCCGGCAGCAAGGGCTTGGGAGAGGGAGAGGCCCCCATCGGCGCTTATTGCTATGTGAGCGGGGCGGAGGCTGTGGAACTGACCCTCTCCATGACGGTGCAGACGCTGCCCGACGCGGAGCAGGAGGCGGTGACGGCGGCCGTTAAAGCGGTGGTGGCGGACTATCTCAAGAGCATTGCCTTTACCCAGAACTATGTGAGCTACGCCCGGATCAACGCAGCCATCCTGGAGGCGGACGGTGTGCAGGATGTATCTGGACTGACGGTCAATGGCGCCACCGCCAATGTGGCCATCAGGGAGCGGCAGGCGGCCGTTTTGGGGGAGGTGAGCATCCGGTATGGAGCTGGTGCGTAATCTTCCCCAGCAGTACCGCCAGGACCCTTGGGTGCTGGCTCTGGCAGACGCCATCCTGGGCGTCCTGGAGGATCAGAGCCGACGGTCCCTGGAGCTCCGGGCGCAGCTGTCCCTGGAAACCATCACCTGGGCGTTGGAGATCGAGGAGCGGGCGGCGGGGATCGTGCCGCCTGTCGGCGCCACCCTGGAGAGCCGGCGCAGCGTATTGGCTGCCCGATACCGCTCCAGCGGTAAGGTGAGCATTGAGACCATCCAGGCCGTGGCGGACGCCTGGCGCAACGGCGAGGTGGATGTGGACTTTGCAGGCGGCAGGATCCAGGTGACCTTTGTGGGAGACTATGGGGTACCGGAGGACCTGCAGGCGCTGCAGGAGGCCATCGGCCGCACCATCCCGGCCCATCTGCCCATAGATTACTTCTTCCGATATCTCCTGATCCGGGAGATCCACCAGGTTAAGACACTGACCCAGATGCAGCAGCTGACGCTCAAACAATTTGCGGGAGGGAGAGAGTAATGGCGAGCTATACGCCCAATCTGAACCTTTTGATGAAGGATCCTGTGGCGGACGGAGCCGACACCTTTAATATTGAAACCATGCTCAACCAAAACTGGGAGAAGATCGACCGGCAGGTGCTGCTGGCCATGGCGGCCGCGGCGGCGTATAACGCCGGGACAACCTACCGGAAGGGAGATTTCTGCTCCCGGGGCGGGCTGCTGCACCGGGCCAATCAGGACATTGCGCAGCCGGAGGCATGGACCGCCGGACATTGGACAGATATTTCCATCACTGACGTGATCCGGGGCCTGACAGCGGCGGACGTGGGGGCGGCTCCTGGCGGGTTTGGCTTCGGGGATGCGATACAGGAAATTGCGGCCGCCAGCGCGGAGGAATCCTATGAGACATACTGCGCCAAGGTAGACGCCGTACTGGACGCGATGCCGGACAAGACGGCAAAACTGGTGCGGGCCTATCCGCCAGCAGTATACGGCAATGCAGGTACTACGTTATCGCTTTTATACAAGAGCGACGCCAACTATGCGGTACTATCCAATATCGGCAGTGCAGACATGTGGCTGTGTGGATGGCGAATGTTCAAGCACCGGTATCCCTCATCGTCAAGCCCGTCAGTGTGGTTTCCGTTTGAGTGGGAGCATCCGCCCATGCAGTTGGGCGTCGAGTACCGAACGACCGAGCGGTGGCAAGAGGCTCCTGTTTATGCAAAATTGGTAAACTTTGGGGCTGCCCCTAATTCGGCATCAAGTTCTATCGCACACAACATTGAAAATTTCCAGCAATGCGCGGGATTGCATGGAACGCTGGGTGGAGCAAACCTAATTGGGCACTCAGGTGTAGTGTCAATTGATGTAAATGCAAAAACAATCACCATTGAAACGAATAGGGATTTATCCAAAAGCAGTGTGCTTGTTTTGATTAGATACACAAAAACCACAGACTAAGGAGATTTGTGCGTGAAAATCATTAAGTTCCAAATTGTGTCCGAAAAAAATTATGGGACAGAAGAAAAACCGGATCTTCGTCAAGTTTTCAATGATAAGCAGTGTAAATACACCGAAACGGCATACGCTGATGCTCTGAAAGAAGCTTATAACGGTGAAGTCACTGTTGAGGACATCCCGGATACCCGTCCACTGCACGAGATCAAGTCAGAGCGTCAGGCGGAGAACAAGGCTGCTCTGGCTGCTTGGCTTGCTTCTCATCCGCTGACGTGGTTGGACGGGAAGCGATATGGCGTGGAGGAACAGGACCAAAACGAATTGGCATTGAATCTTATGCAGTACCAGGCGAACAAGGCCGCCGGACAGCCTGCCGTGCTGGAATGGCACGCCCAAAAGGAGGAGTGTCGGGCGTTTGAGGAGCCCGAATATACCGCCCTATCCATAGCTATTTCCGCTTATGTATATCCATACCGCCGGTACCAGGAGAAGATCAAGGCTGCCATCTACAATGCCAGGACAGCGGAAGCGGTGGAGGCTGTGGTCATTGACTATGCCGGGGTAATCGTGGAGGAGGGGGATGCCGATGTATAACCGTGCAGGCATTCTGAAAGCGGGCCGAAAAGTGGTCCGGGGTGTGCAGATCACCTTCTGGCGGGTGTGTGGCTGGATTTTTTTCGGGGCCCTGTACGGCGGGCTGGAAATCCTATGGAGGGGGCACACGCACTGGACCATGCTGGTGCTGGCAGCGGTCATTTCCATCCCGCTGGACATCGCAAACGACACCGTCATCCCGTGGGAGACGCCCCTGTGGCTCCAGGCCGTGATCGGCGGTACCATCATCACGGCGGCGGAGTTTGTGGTGGGCTGTATCGTTAATCTCTGGCTGGGGTGGGACGTGTGGGATTATTCCGGGATGGTGTTCAACATCTTAGGCCAGGTTTGCCTTGCATACTGGATGCTGTGGGTGGCGTTATCCCTCCCGGCCATCGTAATGTTTGATTTCATGGCCTGGAGATCCGGGCGGGGACCGCGGCCAATGTACAAACTACTTAGACCATAGGAGGGGGAGGAGAGTCCCATGACTACGGAAGTGATCTGTGCGCTGATTGCAGGGGTGGCGGCTGTTTTGTCGGCTCTGGCGGAGCGGAGGGCCCGAATCAGCACCAAACGAACGGAAGCCCGGGCGCAGCGCCGGGAAAAAGAGAGCCGGCTTGCCATGGAGCTGATGTACGCCACATGCTCGCTGTCTCTGACCACGGCCAAGAAGCTGGCCGGGCAGCATACCAATGGCGACGTGGAGGAGGCCATGACGGCGGCCGACAGCGCCAAAGAAGCGTATGTAGACTTTGTCCGGGACGAGGCAGCGCACCAATTCAGTAAAGTTTAATACCCGGCACCAGCCGGAAATTTGAAAGGAGTACATACCATGAAAAATCTTGAGGAAATCTTGCATCACTACACCAGAGGGGACAAGCCTCTGGACGAGACCAACCAGGAGCTGAAGAAGCTGGATTGCGGACTCCAGCTTGACCCCACCCGCAATCTCTTCTCCGCTCAGGAGCTGGCGGAAACCCGTGTGGGTGAGACGCCGGACGAGGCCAACGGCTGGGGGCTTATGGACCACGGCGTGGGCTGCCTGGAGAAGGTCCGCGTGGCGGACGGCCGCACCGTGGACGTGGACATGGGGCAGGAGACGGCCTATGTGTACATCGGCGGCCGGTGCTACCGCCTGCGGGGTGACGTGCTGACGGAGGAGGACTGAGATGGAGCTGCTGAAAAAGCGGGCAGCCAACCTGCTGGCGGTCAAGAGCATTGTGACAATTGTGCTCACATGCGTCTTTGCTTATCTGGCCGTCACCGGCCACGTGACCACAGATCAGTTCTTGACTGTGTTTAC